>Ga0306920_100008465_pt1 | contig 13660 bp, 13 predicted proteins | sample flu12Cox44000170_FD_204666 | JGI IMG/M metagenome (GOLD analysis project Ga0306920, IMG submission 204666) | Lab enrichment of tropical soil microbial communities from Luquillo Experimental Forest, Puerto Rico - flux4day.12C.oxic.44.000.170 (v2)... | ecosystem: Environmental > Terrestrial >... | reverse complement strand
ATAGACCTGGTACCAGCCTGAAAAATCCATCGGCTCCGGCTCGGGCGGAACGCCGATGTCGCCGAGATAGCCGGTGCAGTAGCGCGCCGGGATCCCCATGCAGCGGCAGAAGGTGAGCGCGAGATGGGCGAAATCGCGGCACACGCCGCTGCGCTGCCCGTAAACGTCGTGCGCCGTTTTCATGTGATGCGCATGCTCATAGCCGAAGGTGACGTTTTCGTGCACGTAGTCGTTGATGGCCTGCACGCGCTCCCATCCCGGCGCGGTCTTGCCAAACAGCGACCAGGCGGTGTCGGTGAGCTTGTCGGTCTCGCAATAACGGCTCGGCATCAGGTAAAGCAAGAGCTCGTCGGGCAACTGGTCGATCGGCAGTTGCCGCGCGGCAGGGCTGACCGGGTCGGGCAAGCCGGAATCGTGCACCAGCGCGTTGCCGCGCAGTGTCACGCCGCCGCGCGGAGCCACCAGCCGTCCGCAGATGTTGCCGAAGCTGTCGCGATAGAAACTGATGGGCACGCCCGGCTCGGCGACGATGCTTTCGCGGCCGGCGATGTCGGGATGGCGCGAGGGATGGATCGACAGCATGATGACCATTGGCGTCGGCTGCGCGGCCGCAAATGAAATCTCGAAGCCGACCTTGATCTCCATCCTTTAGGCCTCTGCCTCCGTCGCCACGGCGTCCTGGTCGAGCGCGACGACGTCGATGTTCACCTTCATGCCGATGAAGGCCTCCGCCGGCCCGAGATAGGTGCCGTGCAGGGGGATGGCCTGGCGCGGATCGCGGGCGACCGCGACGCGAACGAGGTCGCGGGTGCCGATAATGCCGTTGGTGGGGTCGAACTCGATCCAGCCGGCGCTCGGCAGATAGACCTGCACCCAGGCATGGGTCGAGCCGCCGCCGAGATGGCGGCGGTCGTGGCCGGTGAAGAGATAGCCCGAGACGAAGCGCGCGGCGATGCCGAGCCGCCGCAGCGCCTCGATCATCAACAGCGCAAAGTCGCGGCAGGTGCCCGATCCGCTCTGCAGTGTGTCGAGCGGATGTTGCGTCCCCACCTCGTGCCGCTTGCGATAGGAGAATGCATCGCGGATGCCGTGCGTCATTCCGCTCAGGATATTGAAGGTCGGACTTGGCGCCTCCGCGTCGAGAAAGCTGCGCGCCCAGGCGGAAAGCTCGCCGTCGGGATCGGCATATTGCGGCGTGACGAAGTGCACGATGTCGGCGAACTCCTCGTTGTCGTAGAGGAAGGGATAGAAATAGGCGGGATCATCCGGTGTCAGCGCGAACTCTTCGGCCGGATCGTGCTCGACGGTCACGGTCGAGGTGAAGCTCAGCCGCCGCGCGCGCTCGTCGAAGGTCGCGATCGCGACGCTGTTGCCGAACACGTCGTGGATCCAGCGCAGCGACATCGGCGGCGGCGCGATGTCGAGCGCGCTCTCCAGCACGCGCAGATCGTGACCGTCGCGCGGACGCAGCATGATGCGGTGCTCGCCGAACGCGACCGCGCGCGCGTAACGATATTCGGTCTTGTGACGTATCCTTAAGAGCGGCATCGTGCGGGGGGTCATCGTGATTCCAGGCGGCCTAATCTATCGTGATCGCTGCTCATTTCCAGACCGGGGTGCCGCCTGACGGCAACGAAATATGGTTTCAGATACGGCGCGCGAAACTTACTTGCTCCTTGGCGGCGAGGACATTGCGCCGGTGTTCGAAAGAAATTCAGGCGGACGTTCGCCGTTCCTGCTGGTGAGCGACCATTTTGGCAGCGAGCTTCCGCGACGGCTTGGCAATCTCGGCCTGTCCGAGGGCGAACTTGTCCGCCACATCGCCTGGGACATCGGAATTGCCGGCGTCGCAACGGCGCTGTCGGACCGCCTCGATGCGCATCTGATCGCGCAGAACTATTCGCGGCTCGTCATCGACTGCAACCGCCCGCCGCATGTTGAAGGCTCAATTCCGGCCATCAGCGAGACGACCGGCGTTCCCGGCAATGAGGGGCTTGCCGATAGCGCCATCGCAGCACGGCGGCGCGAGGTGTTCGACCCCTACCACCGCCGCATCGGCGATGCGATCGATCGCCGTGAGCGCTCCGCCTTGCCGAGCGTGCTGGTCGCGCTGCACAGCTTTACGCCGGTTTACAAGGGCATCGCGCGGCCCTGGCATGTCGCAGCGCTTTACCGCAACGGCGGGCCGCTGCCGCCGCTGTTGTTGCAAGCGCTGCGCGCGGAAGGCGATCTGGTGGTCGGCGATAATGAGCCCTATTCCGTGGGCGAAGAGACCGATTACACCATTCCCGTCCATGGCGAGGGGCGCGGCCTGATCAATACCGGCATCGAAATCCGCCAGGACCTGATCGCAGATGCGACCGGCCAGCGGCAATGGGCGGAGCGGCTGGCGCGGATCCTGCTTGGGATCGAAGCGACCTTGCGCGGCAAACGGCTGATCTGAGCTTGCGTTAGCGCGCGCGTGTCAGCGCGAGCCAGACGCCGCCCCCGATCATGAAGCCGCCCGATATGCGCGACACCAGTTGCGTGCGAGGTGCCGAGAACAACGTTCGCGCGCGTCCCGCAAGCAGCGCATAGGCTCCGTCCGTTACGCCGGCCACCACCATGAAGGTGGCGCCGAGCAGCGTCACCTGCGAGGCATGATCGCCCTTCATGTCGATGAACTGCGGGATGAACGCGCCAAAGAATACGAGAAGCTTGGGGTTGCTGAGCAGCACCAGGAGACCCTGCAGAAAGAACCCGCCGCGCGGCGGAGGCGGCGGCTCGTCGAGCTTGATGCCTTCGACCGGAAAACGGATCAGCTTGATGCCGAGCCAGATCAGGTACACAGCACCGGCAAGGCGCACCCAGTTGAACCAGTAGCCCATTGTCGCGATCATCGAGGTCAGGCCGATCGAGACGATGCCGATGACGATCACAAGCCCGGCTTGCGCGCCCAGAATATTGATCAGCGCCGCGCGCGTGCCGTAACGCAGGCCGTTGGCAATCAACAGCGTGACGATCGGTCCCGGCAACAGCGCCAGCGCGATGCAGGCGGCGATATAGGCGAGATAGAGGTTGAGGGACATTGGAGTTAGTGGCGACCGGTAAACGGAGAGGTGCCGGACAACAGAAGCGAATTGTAGTCGCCGACCGGTTGTTGGGCGTAGCCGACCCCGAGCGACAGACTGACATTCGACGTCGGCTTGAATTCGATACCCGCATGCGCGCTATAGCCGGGTAGCGTGCCGGACTGGGAGTCGAACGCGGCAAAGGGGCCTCCGGTGTCGACCTTGTATTTCAATGTGTCGAAACCGGCATAGACCCGAAAGGGCGTCCCGCCCACGCCCTGGAAATTGTAGCCGACCTGCACGCCATCATAATACGGGGCGAAATTGCCGAACGCTCCAGCCTGGTTGAAGCCGCTCAAACCCAAGCCGCCGGCTTCGCGGCCAACAAACCAGCCGTTCGAAAAATCATAGCGCGTATTGCCGCCGTGGGCGTCGCTACCGTCAAAGTTCAGGCTATCGAAAGAGTTCGAGCTTTGGCCGGCGGCCAGATTGCCACCGAAGCCCAAGGGCCAGCCCGGGAGCCAATATGGCACAGCCATGGCCTGAGCGTGAGCCGGCCGCCCAGAAAGGCAGAGCGCGACCAATACGAATGCGAGAGCTGATCTGCCAATGAAAATAGACATGGTTCCCACCGCCAAGCGTTTTCAAACTATACGCTCCGAACATCAGTAACGCCAGTGCGGCGCCCCGCCCATCTTTTGCCGAAGTTCGCGACTTGCTCTCCTCAACAAAAAAGCCCCGGACGGAGCCGGGGCTTTTGGCCGATCGACGCAGCGCGGCGAAATTATCAGAAAAAGCCGGGACTGAGATCCAGGCCATAGGACGCAAAGAGCACCGAGACGAACAATCCGGCGGCACAAAATATTGCGACGGTCTTGAGAATTTCTGTTTGGACGTCAGCACCTGAAACGTAGGAAAACGCTCTCGCTAGCGTAGTCATTGGTGACCTCCATGGGCCGGCCTCGGTTGAGGCGACGCTCTAAATCCTGAAGCTGAGTCGTTTCCGCCTATCTTCACGGGGAGAGCAAAATGGCTTCGCCGCCGTTTCGTCGAGTCCCGGCGATGAAGCGCCTTCACGTCTCTGCGATCCGCGAGCAGCGGCGGGACGCATCGAACCGGTCCGGGGTCATCTGTCACTAACTCTCGACGTGGTGGTGGAAGGCGTCTGGAGAACTCACCAATGATCACCCCGGAAATGAGCCGGCTGCCAGCCGCGGCGACCAATTCCGCGATGACTGAGGCCAATCTGGAGAAGCGCCTTGGCGATCTCGAGCGCCGTCATGACAAGACGCGCGGATTGCTGGTCAATGCGCTGTCGCTGGCGGTTCTGGGGTTGGTGGGCTTCTACTACAAGCCGGAAGGGGTACACGCCGCAATACTGGGCTTCTATGGCGGTTTCTTCGTCCCCGGTCTTCTTTCCTCGTGGCTCCTGAGGGAAGACCGCTTGCGACAGCCCATGTCGCGCTTTGACAGGATGTGCATGGCCGCTGCCATAACGGGACTTCTGGTTCTGGCCCTCGTTACTGTCGTCTTCTTTTTGCATCCGCTGAAGCGATTCGGGCCATAGCGTCTCACGGCCCGCAAGGCCGCCCATTGACCGTTCAGGTTGACGAGGGCATGCGCCCCAGCCCACACTGGCTTTACGAGTCGACATTGGGGCAGCATGTCAGACCCTACGAAAGTCAGCCGACGCCTCGTGGCGGTCTTCGCAGCCGATGTCGAGGGCTATAGCCGCCTCATGGGCGCTGACGAGGTCGGTGCGCTCAAAGGGCTGACCGAGCGGCGCGCAATCCTCGACAGGTTCATCGAGGAGCATAGGGGCCGCATAGCGAACACGGCGGGCGATAGTGTCCTTGCCGAGTTCGGAAGCGCCGTTGACGCCGTTCAGTGCGCTGTGGACGCACAAGCTGCTCTGGCCCAAGCGAACTCTGGTCTCGCACCGGACCGCCGCGTTAGCTTCCGCATCGGGGTTCACATTGGCGACGTGATGGTCCGAGCCGGGGATCTCTTCGGCGAGGGTGTGAACATCGCTGCGCGGCTACAGTCCATCACGAAGCCAGGAGGCGTTTGTATCTCCGGCGCGACATACGATCAGGTTCGCAAGGTCTTGCCGGTGAGCTTCGTGGACCTCGGTGTTCAGCAGGTCAAAAACATTCAAGAGCCAATCAGGGCCTATCAGGTGGAAGCGCAGGGTGAATCGCGAGAGGCTGCTCATGCGCATGTTGCCCAGAGCCCGCCTCCGATGCCCGACAAGCCTTCCATCGCGGTCCTGCCGTTTCAAAACCTGTCGGGCGATCCCGAGCAGGAGTACTTTGCCGATGGCATGGTCGAGGACATCACCACGGCGCTCTCGAGATTCAAGTCACTTTTCGTCATCGCGCGCAATTCGAGCTTTACCTACAAATGCCGAGCTGTCGACATCAAGCATGTCGGCCGCGAGCTCGGTGTCCGCTACGTGCTTGAAGGAAGTGTTCGCAAGGCCGCGGATCAGGTGCGTATCAACGGTCAGCTGATCGAGGCTTCCAGCGGCGCTCAACTTTGGGCGGAAAAATTCGATGGCGCGCTGAAAGACGTCTTCGAGCTTCAAGACGCCGTGACAGAACGCGTGGTGAGTGCCATCGAAACGAGTGTCAATCAGGCCGAAATCGTTCGCGCCCGGGCGAAGTCGACCAGCAATCTCGATGCTTATGACTATTATCTCCGGGCATTGCAGCAATTTAGCTTGTACACACGCGCGAGCAGTGACGCTTTGATGGAAAATATCCATAAGGCGATCTCTCTCGATCCAGATTACGCACTCGCAAAAGCGCTTCTTTCTTCGGCTTACATGAGCCGCTGGATACAGGGATGGGGTTCTAAAGACGACCCAGCCAAGGGGCTAGCCCTTGCGAGGGAAGCGATCGCCCAGGACTCAAACAGCCCGTCTGTCTTGCGATATGCGGCACATACTCTCGGTTTTTGGGGAGATCATGACCGCTCCATCGCGCTTCTCGAGAAGGCGGCTTGCCTCAACGTGAACGGATCTTCAATCTTTATGAGCCTTGGTTGGGTGAAGGTCTATGCTTGCACGGATACCGAACATGCGATTGCGCACTTCGAACGCGCAATGAGGCTCAGCCCACGCGATCCTGAGATGGCCTCGATGCTGACGGGAATTGCCTTCGCCCATTTGATTGCGGGGCACAATGAGAAGGCATTATCGTTCGCTCAGCAAAGTATCGATGAAGGGCCGCATTTCACGTCGGGGCATCGCGCCAAGATCACGGCCTTGATGTTTCTCAATCGCCCGCAGGAGGCCAAGGCAGCGGCAGAAATGCTTTTGACTTTCGATCCACAGTTTTCGATCTCCTCGCGACTGCCCCCCTATCGCGACACCGATTTCGAGCAACGCTACCACGCCGCTCTGAAGATAGCCGGGCTACGCGAGAAGCAATAACTGAAAGGCTCACGCGTCGTCGGCGATGGCATCGTTCGGCTCGGGCTCAATGGCGGAGGCACGGCGCTGCGCATTATTGAGCCCTCACGCTCGTCATCTGCGCCAGCCTTTCATCAAGTTCCGGTAAAAGGACGATGCCGTCCTGATCGCTTCCTGATGAATGCACAACGATCCACTTGCATGGTGCTCCACTCTCGTTGCAAGGAGCATGAGGGACGTCCTCTGGCATATAGACCTGATCCCCGGCCTTGATTGCCAGGCGGTGCTCAAGCCTGTCGCCATAGTACACCGCGCATTCGCCTTCCAGGAGATAAGCAATTGTCTCGATGCTCTTGTGGTAGTGGACCTTTGCCTTGGCGCCGGGCGGCATCGGCAACACGTTCAAACAGACTTGTTTTGCTCCGACTGTTTCCGTCGATACGCCGGCTTGGTAAGTGAAGCCCTGCTTGCCGACGTAGGTTCCACCGGGCTCAATCACTCTCACTGAATCTGATGATCCTGGCATTTAGCATCTCCCGGTAGCACCGATCCCCCGAAGCACAAATCTGCATGCTACTTAGCACAAATTTAGGGCCCCAACTGCGATCGTGCAGTACGGTTCCGCGCGAGACCATAGCAGCCGCGCTGGCGTGGTCGGCACATCAGAATCGGACCGCCAGCATTGCCATTGTCCAGCGCCGCATCTCGCCGGATTGCAGGAATCGCAGCGCCTCAAACCGCAGCTCGGGCGCAGTCGCGCTGCCCTGCACGACGGCGACAAAAAGGTCGCAGCGGTGCGACACCGCCATGCCGACCGCACTATGGCGCGCGCCATTCGACATCGAAAGCTCGTAGCTGCGCGAGCGGCCGGACAGCTCACCGATCCGCACCGGCTTGCCCGGTTCGAGCGGCACAAAATGTTCGCTGATCAGATCGAGATCGGCGACGCGGTCGACCTCGTCGTCGTCGGCTACCCCCGTGTCGCAATTGCAGAAGCCGATTTTCGGCCGCACATAGAGCTCCGCGCCGTTGCAGCCGTCGCAGCGAAACGCCCGGCCCGCCTGCCAGCCGTCGCGCGGGAACGGCCAGTCAATTTCCTGCCAGCGCCCTTCGGCACCCTCGCCTCCTTGCGAATGTACTTTCTGATAGGCCGCGACGCCCGACAGGACGCCGAACGCCAGGGCCGCGATCACGATGGCAAACAGGCGGCGCATCCAAGGGTTTCCTATGGCAGACCTGCGACCGCGCGCGCCTCGCCGGTCAGCTCCAGGATGTGCAGCCCGGTATTGGCGCGATCGACGATGTAGACATAGCCGCGCTCGTCGGTCTCGACATTGTTGGTCTGGATCGCAACCTTGCAGCGCTCCTTGCCCGCAACGGTCACGCAACGCTTGTCGGTCTTGTCTGTTATCGCCGGAATGAAATAGCCGACCTCCCTGGGGTGATAGGGATCGCGGACATCGAGCGCGCGCACCCCGGCATTGAAGAAGGCGATGAACGCCATCTTCCGGTAAAACACCGGCGCCATGCTCTCGTTGGATGAGTGCGCGCCGAAACGCCCGCCACGCTCGCAGAAATCGCCGCTCGCCTCCGGCACCGTATAGCTCGAAATCACCATCGGCCGCGCCTCGGTCGTGACGTCGACAAACCACACCATCTGCCGCGGCTCGTTGCATTCGTTGAGGATCGCCTCATCCACGATCATCACGATGTCGCGGGTCTGACCGTGCTTGTCCTTGGCGAATTCCGCGATCCTCATGCCTTTCATGGGAAAGGTCGTGTGCGCGCCGTTGAACGCAGCCATCGGCATGCGCGCCACTTCCGGATAACGCAGATTGTCCGGCGTCGGCTCCTTCGGTCCGTTCAGCAGCTTGTCGCGGTCCACGATCTGCAGGAAGCCGCCCTTATCGGTGCCGTAGCCGAAATAGACACGATTGCTCTGCGGGCCCAGCGAGATCGGCCCGTGCAGTTCGGTCGGCACCGCGCCGCTAGAGCCGGGCTCCTGGCCCGGCAGGCCGAAGTCCCGAATTTTTTTGGGGTGAGCGGGATCGGACAGATCGTAGACCTCTGTCATGCGGCGCGTGCGCCAATCCGGCGCACCCGATACCAGAAAGGCAATGCCGGTGTCGCATTCCCACCAGTTCTTGTGCGTGTCCTTCAAGCCGTCGATGCGGGTGACGAGCACCGGATTTGCGGGATCGGCGACGTTCCAGATCTCATGCGCGTCGCCGCCAAAGGTGCGCAGCATGTAGACCGCGTTGGGGTCGCCCTTGGGAAGCGTCTTGCCGTCGCAGACGCGCACCATCTGCGCGCCGCCGGACTCATACATGCCTTCCCGCCCCGGAAGGTGATGCAAATAGGCGGGATGGGCGGGGTCGGTCACGTCGACGATCGAGGTGCCGTTGGGTTCGGCCTTGCCGGTCAGCGGGTTGATCGGATCGGGAACCTCGTCGGTGCCGCCGTGATGGCCGATATAGGCGATCCAGCGGTCGCCCTGATGATGAATGGTCGGCTGATAAGCACTGCGCGCCTGCAAATCGCTGGTCCCGACCAGGCGCATGTTGGACGCCTCCGGCGGCGCACCGATCTTCTGTGGCTGCGCCTGCCCGACGCCTGCGCACGCAACCATAGAGACACCGAAAAGAATTGCCGTTTTAACCCGACCAATCATGCTTGTTCCACCCGATCTATCGGCCGGTCTCTCTTGCCGGCCCGCACGCCACCTAGTGGTCCGATTCTAACATTCGCATCCCACTCGGGGAGCCACGTTTGCGAATGTTAGAATCAAGGGACCACTAGCAAAGTTATTGATCCTAGTGGAGCCTTGGATTTGACATTCGCGTCAAGCAATCGTGGCAGGTAGTTTGCGAACGTCAAATCTGCTCCACTGGCACCCTTGGCGGCGCCAAAACACCCTGTTGTCATGCAACCATTCAGTCACCCGGCTCCCGATCGCCTCGCCACCTGGAGTTGCCTGCGCGATCCCTATCAAGACCCCGCCGGAGAAAGTGTTCCAAATCAAATGATCGCCATCAACACCTTCAAGCCCACGCACGTCTACACCATCTACATCGCCTCGACGGCGGAGGAAGTGTGGCAGGCGCTGACGTCAGCCGAGTTCAGCCGCAAATATTTCTTCGGCAATGCGGTCGAGGTCGATTTGAGGATCGGCGGAGACTATGTCGTGCGCACTCCCGACGGAGCGCCGCACATCTCGGGCGAGGTAATCGAATGCGATCCACCCGGAAAGCTCACCGTCACCTTCAACGTCAACTGGCCGGGACTGATCGAGAAGCTCGGACCCACGCTCGTCACCTACGAGATCGAACCGGCCGGCGAGGCCGTGCGGCTGACGCTGATCGAATCGCACGATCGGGAAATTGCCGAGGACATTCTTTCCGGCGGTCGCGCCGGTTGGCCCGCGATCCTCTCGAGCCTGAAAAGCCTGCTGGAGACGGGCGCGCCGCTCACGATCAGGATGGAGCCGCCTCGGCGAATGCTGACGGCATTGAAGGCAATGGGGATTGCGGTACCTTAGCAAATTGGCGAACGTCAAATCCGCTCCACTAGCCAGGGATCAAAGCCATGCGCAGAACGCTCGGGTCCATCATTCTTTTCGCGGCCGTTGTTTTGCCGCCATCAGTGCAAGCTGAAACCGTGCCTGACATACTGGCGGCGCAGATCCGCATTCAGGGTTATGCCTGCGACAAGGCAATTAGTGCCGTTCAGGACAAGAAACGCTCACGACCGGATCACGACGTTTGGGTGCTGAAGTGCAGCAACGCGACTTACCGGTTCAGTCGAGCCCCCGATATGGCTGCGAAGGTCGAAATCCTTCGCTCTCGCTGATGATGGCTCAATCTCGAGGCGTCTACGCGCCGGGCAGCGGCGCCACGATACGCCGGTAGAGATGCCAGGTCGCGTGTCCAAGCACTGGCACCGTGACCAACAGCCCCAAGAAATACGGCATCACCGAGACGATCAAAAGCATGACGATGACGGCGGCCCAGCCGATCATCGGCAGCGGAGAGTTCACCACCGCGCGCACGCTCGTCACCATCGCCGTGACAAAATCGACGTCGCGATCGAGCAACAATGGAAACGACACCACCGTCAGCGAGAACAGGATCAACGACAGCACCGCACCCTCGAAATTGCCGATCAGGAGAAACAGCCGCCCCTCGTCGGTAGTCAGCACCACGGTGAGAAATTCCTGCAGGCTCGAGAACGATGCATTGAGCCCAATCAGGAGCGCGATCAACAGCCGCACCTGGTACATCCAGACCACAAAGAAGAAGAGCGTGACGAACGCCATCCAGCCGATTTCGCTGCGTGAGCGCACCGCCGACCAGATGCCGGCTACTGAGACCGGCAATCCCTTCTCGCGACAGCGGCTCACCTCATAGAGTCCAGTCGCCACAAACGGGCCGATCAGCGCGAAGCCGGCGGCCAGCGGATAGGTGAAATAGACCATGCCGAACGCGGTCGTGCAGAGCACGATCAGGATCCCGCCGATGGCGTAAAGCGCTCCGAAGGCGAGCCCATACAGCGGCAACGCCTGGAAATCGCGCAAGCCCTGAACCAGCGCCTCGGCGATGTCGGCAACACCGATGCGCCGCACGACGGGATCGACCTTGCCGGAAATAGACACTAGCGGCCCCTCCCTGAACGCGAGATTCCGTCGAACCGGGACCGCCCCTCACCCGATTTGCACTGGACGATGCTTCGCATCGCCAGGAGCAAATCGACCTCTCCCCCAAGGGGAGAGGTGATGGCATTCGCGGAAAGGCCGATTCAAACAGAACTCATCTCGCTACTTGCGCGGACATTGACGCAGGCTGTCGAGAAAAGCGCGTTGATCTACCTCAAGCTATCCCTTCGCCCGCAATTCCCGCCGCAGCACCTTGCCGGTCGCCGTCATCGGCAGGGTGTCGGTGAACTGCACGTGCCGCGGATACTCGTGCGCGGCAAGCTGCACCTTGACGAAATCCTGGATTTCCCGTGCGAGCCGGTCGCTCGGCGAGAAGCCGGGCCGCAGCACGATCCACGCCTTCACCGCCTCGGTTCGGATCGGATCGGGAATGCCGACCACCGCCGACAGCGCGACCGCCGGGTGCTTGAGCAAGGTATCCTCGATCTCCGCCGGCCCGATCCGATAGCCGGCGCTGGTGATGACGTCGTCCTCGCGGCTGACATACCAGAAATAGCCGTCCTTATCCTGCACGCCGAGATCGCCGGTCAGCAGGAACTGGCCGGCATATTTTTTCGCGGTGGCCTCCGGATTGCGCCAATATTCGATCATGGTGACGGGGTTGGGCTGACGCACGCCGATGATGCCGCGCTCGCCGCGCGGCAGCTCGCTGCCCCGCTCGTCCACGATGCGCACGTCAAACCCAGGCGTGGCCTTCCCCATCGAGCCCGGCCTGATCGGAAAAAGATTGGCGTTGCTGCCAATCACGAGGTTGCATTCGGTCTGGCCGAACACCTCATGCGCCTCGATGCCGAAGGTGGCGCGCACCCAGTCCAACAGCTCCGCCCCGAGCGACTCGCCGCCGGTGAAAATGCTGCGCAGCCTGACGCCGGCGCGCCTGACCTCGGCCTGTCGCAGCAATTTGAGCGCGGTCGGCGGCAGGAACACGTTGCGCACGGCGTGATCGGCCATCAGCCGCATCGCCGCATCCGGCTCGAACTTCCTGGCGCGATAACCCACCACCGGAACGCCGTGATAGAGGGCCGGAAACAGCGCGTCGAACAGGCCGCCGATCCAGGCCCAGTCAGCCGGCGTCCACATCACGTCGCCGGGCTGGGGCAGAAAATCGTGCACCATCTCGACGTTCGGCAGATGGCCGAGCAGAGCGCGATGCGCATGCAAGGCACCTTTCGGGTTTCCCGTAGTGCCGGAGGTATAGATGATGATGGCGGGATCGTTGGCCGCAGTGTCAACGGTCGCAAAGCGATCGGAGGCCTGCTCCAGCGCCGACCAGAACGATTTTGCACCGGCGCCGACGCGGCCCGTGACATAGACGCTCTTCAATTCAGGCAACCGGTCGCGGATTTTTGCAATTTTTTCCCAGCCGCCCTCGTCGGTCACGACGGCCTTGGCGCCCGAATTCGACAGGCGGAATTGCAGCGCGTCCTCGCCGAACAACGAGAATAACGGCACAGAGATCAGGCCTGCGCGAAACGCGGCGAGATGGGCGATCGGCAGTTCGAGAGATTGCGACAGAAACACCGCGACGCGGTCGCCGCGCTCGAGCCCATCGGCCTTCAATACATTGGCAAAGCGGCTCGAATACGCGCGCATCTGGTCGAAGGAGGTTCGGCTCGCAGCGCCGTCCTCATCGAGATAGACCAGCGCCAGTTTTTTCGAGCCGTCGGCATGACGGTCGCAGCAGGCGGTCGCGATGTTGAATTGGGCAGGGATTTCCCAGCGGAAATTGCGGTAGAGCTCGTCGTAGCTTGAGGTTCTTGTCAGCATGGCCTTGACCGTCTCCCGATGTCTGCATTTTGTTTTTCTACCACCCTCGTGTCCCGGACGCGGCGCAGCGCTTCTCCAGCGGTGCGCCGCAGCGCCGGGACCCACCCAGGCGTCGAAGGAGTGATGGACCCCGGCTCAGCAGCGCATCACGCCGGACGATGCCAAGCCTGCCATCGGACCACACTCTAGGCAGACCCGTTGGCATCGCCGGGGGTGCTGCGCTGCGTCCGGGGAACGGACCCGCCCCGCCCTCCTAAGCCGTCAGCGCCGCCTTGACCAGGGAACTTGCCTTGGCGAAATCCATCTGCCCGGTGTATTTCGCCTTCAGCGCGCCGATCACCTTGCCCATGTCCTTCATGACGGCGGCACTCGTCTCTGTGATGGCCGCCGAGATTGCAGCCTTCACCTCGTCGTCCGACATCTGCTTCGGCAAATAGGACGTGATGACGGCGATCTCCTCGCGTTCCTGCGCGGCAAGCTCAGCCCGTCCGCCCTTGTCGTAGAGCTCGGCCGCCTCCTGGCGCTGCTTGATCATCTTCTGCAACACGCCGAGCAAGTCCGCATCCGACAGCGGCGGCTTGCCCTGCCCACGCGCCTCGATATCGGCGTTCTTGATCGTCGAATTGACCATGCGGAGCGTGGAGAGCTTTCGCTCCTCCTTGGCCTTCATCGCTTCCTTGACCGCGTTGTTGATGTCGTCGCGCAGCATGGTCATGC
>Ga0306920_100008464_pt1 | contig 13662 bp, 15 predicted proteins | sample flu12Cox44000170_FD_204666 | JGI IMG/M metagenome (GOLD analysis project Ga0306920, IMG submission 204666) | Lab enrichment of tropical soil microbial communities from Luquillo Experimental Forest, Puerto Rico - flux4day.12C.oxic.44.000.170 (v2)... | ecosystem: Environmental > Terrestrial >... | reverse complement strand
GATGTGGCGCGACATCTTTCTCAACAACCGTGAGGCGGTGCTCGAGATCCTGCAGCGCTTCAACGAAGACCTGACCGCCTTGCAGCGCGCGATCCGCTGGGGAGAGGGCGACAAATTGCAGGATCTTTTCACCCGGACGCGGGCGATCCGCCGCTCGATCATCGAAGCCAAGCAGGCCTAAGCGCTCGAATGCGAGGTGGCTGGCGACCTGCCGATTTCCCGGCTTTCATGGGAAAAACCGGGTAAAAAACCTGGTATCGGCGGCTAATCCGCCAAAAAATCATTTTCTTTGAGATACTTACGAACCCGATATCCGACGATAAACCGGGAATTTTCGCAGGCCCCGAACCGGGAAAACAAATCCCAAAGCGGGAATTAACCGGGAACCGGCTTTGCATCCGGCAGCACGCCATTCCGACGCCGGCCATTCGATCGGATAAGATAACCTCCGATCGTGGTAGCAAGATGGCGAGATGCACGTGCCCGGGCGCCAAAGGAGAAAGCGATGTATGCGGTGATCTTCGAAGTCGAGGCCGAGCCGGACCGCGTGCAGGATTATCTCGACATCGCCGCGCGCCTGCGGCCGGAGCTCGAGAAGATCGACGGCTTCATTTCGATCGAGCGGTTCAAGAGCCTGAGCCGGGACGGCAAGATCCTGTCGCTGTCGTTCTGGCGCGACGAAGAGGCGATCACCCGCTGGCGTCGGCAGGAAGAGCATCATGCGGCGCAGCGCGCCGGACGTGACCGGATCTTTCGCGATTACCGCATTCGTGTCGCCGCGGTGGTGCGCGATTACGGAATGTACGAACGGACGCAGGCGCCGCAGGCGATGCCCCTCAAACCCAAGCCGAGATGAGTCCGTTCATTCCCAGGCGAGACGCGGCGCCTTGCCGAGCTTTGCCGGGCCGAGAAACATCTGGCCGTTCTGAATCCTGAATGCGGTTTTGATCTCGGGCCTGCCGTCGGGTCCGGCTTTGGCCAGCATCGCCAGCGCCAGCCGCGCCAAGCCGGCGTCGGCGGCGCGGATGCGCCCGCTCTGGACCAATCCGGTCAGGATCTGGTCGTAACCCTCGATCGCTCCGGAAAAGCCGCCGACCAGCTGCAGCTCGTGATCGAGGGCGATAGTGCCGCTGGCGGTGGCACCCACCCCACCCCAATTCAGGTGCAGATTGTCGAGCTCGACGGTGCCGCCGGCGTCGCGCCACTCGGCGGCCGCCCGCGCCAGCTTACCGGTTGGAACCGCACCTCTTACGGTGACGCCCAAGGCCAGCTCGTCGATAGTGTCGTTGAGCACCGAGGCAGTGCCGGGCAGCTGCACCTGGCGTAGATCGAGTGCCACCCCGAGCGCCGGCTCGGTGGGGGACCGCGGCGCGTTTACCGGCAGGATCGCCCAGGCACCGGCCGAGCTGATGGCAACCGCCTCGCCGGCCTCGACGTCGATATCCTGTGCGTTCAGCCACAAGCTGGTGCCCGCTTCGCGATCGACCGTCAACGCCCCGTCGGCCGTGCGCGCCGTCAGTTTCAGCGGCGGCCGGTCGCCGCCGCCGGCGAGCATGGCGGAGATGCCTGCAGGCGCCATCAGACGCCAGCTGCCGAAGTCCCACGGCCGTGTGATGGCGGACAGCGCCGGGACGCGCAGCTCTGGCGATGGGGTCAGACGGGTGTCGCGCAGCACCGCATCCTCCAGCGCTACCCGGTAGGTAAACGGGTAGCCGGCGACGCCGATGCTATGCCAGGACACCTCGATCTTATCGGCCCGCTCGGCTTGTGCCCAGGCGGAGACACCATCGCTGACCCGCTTGGCGACGATCAGCCAATACGCGGTGTAGGCGCCGAGCAAGACCAGCAGCACGGCAGCAACGGCGAGGCCGAGACGCGTCGGACGGCGCATGGCAGGGGTTATAATGACCTCGGCCGGTCGCCGCCAGCGGTCGCAGGGCTACGGAAACCAAATGCTCGATCCAACATCCGAATTCGCCCCCGCCGATCCGATGCCGCCCGACATCGCGGCACTGCGCGACAGCACCGGGCCGGTGTGGGTCTTCGCCTATGGCTCGTTGATGTGGGACCCGGATGTCCCTCGTGCCGAGACCGAGACGGCGTTGCTGCGCGGCTACCATCGCAGCTTTTGCCTCTACTCCTATGATTACCGGGGGACGCGAACGCAGCCCGGCCTGACCCTCGGTCTGGATCACGGTGGCGCGTGTCGGGGGATCGCGATGCGTCTGTCGCCCGCCGGGCTCGGCGCGGCGATCGATCGCTTGTGGGCGCCCGAGATGACCCGCCCAGGGTTTACGACATGCGGCTGCTGCCGGTGCGGACCGCCTATGGCACGCGCAAGGCCTTCGCCTTCACGGTGCGCCGCGGCCATCCGGATTATGCCAGCCGGCTGTCGCTTGACGAGGGTGCGCGGATCATCGCCGATGCCGCCGGCCGGCGGGCGCCTGAGGCGCCTATCTCGCCGATACCGTGCGTCACCTCGCCGTGCTCGGTATCGCCTACGCGCCGTTGCAAGGCTCATCGCAAAGGTCGAAGCGCTCTCCGCGGCGGCGGGCTAGCTGTCATTGCCACAAAGGTTGTTCACCGCCGAGAAGGGCTTCCCTCCCCCTCGACGGCGTACGGACCAGGGACATCGTGGACGGGTGTTCGGACACATGGTGGACATTCTCTCGGTATCGTTGGCCTGCGGGGGAGGGGCACGGTGCCGTGGTCGGAGAAGTCGATCATGTCGCAGCGGCGTGAGTTTGTGATGCTGTTTGGGCAGGCTCGAGCGTCTATCACCCTTCGGAGGCCCAAATCCGATTCGGGATCCGCCGAGCCCGGACGACCGCACACTTAAGGTTCAAGTAAGTGTCCGACCGAGAATAGCGCGCGTCTTTGCAAAGGGTCGCCGTCACCCCAAGAAAAGCGTCGCGAAAGCGGGGTCCAAGGCGACCGCTTGAGCCCTTGGGTTCTGGGTTCCCGCTTTCGCGGGAATGACGAATAATTACTGACATTGCGAGATTCAGTCTCGGTCGGCCTCTAAGGTCACATGACCTCGCACAGCCGTGGCCGGACCCAGTAGCACCCGCCTAGGGAGCTCCCGTTTCTCGGCTGCTCCAATCTCCGCTGAAGCCACGTCCGCCATCGCGAATATCGGCGGAATGGTGTCCCTTACGCCTTTCAGGTATCCCATGCCGTACCCGACGAGCCAGGCCAATACAGCGCAGCCCGAGAAAAGTAGCCAAAAAAAGGCCACTGCATTGCTCATGCGAACTGGCTGCGGCGCCAGCGGGGCGATCGGCAGTATGCGGATGTGCTGCTCGATTTCGAGAACATCGTGGAAGCCTAGGGAAGTTAGCTGGAGCCCATGCACGAGCTGAAGCGCGCGAGTAGACGGGTTACGAGGCTTTGGCTACGCCTTTACCCAGCAAGTCGACTTTGCGGTTCAATGCCATGACCAGACCATCGACCCCGTCGCGCCGGAGGATCGAATAGAATTCCGAGCGCTGTATTGCCAGCTGGCTGATCGTGCCGTCGAGATAGACGTCGGAAATTTGCCACGAGCCCTGATTCTGCCGCATCAGATAGTCGAGGGTGGTCGTATCGCCGTCTGACTTAACAATTTTGGTTTGGACAATGATGTCCGCGTTGTAGGGCCGCTCCCCAGTGACCTGCAGCTGCTGCCCCGAATAGCTGTCGAACCGGTCGGCGTAAGTCGCCGCGACATAATGCCGGAACGCCTCGACCAACTGCTGCTGCTGAGCAGGAGAGAGGGTTGCCCAGGACGGACCTATGGCCAGTCGCGTCATGGAGGGGACGTCGAAGACCCGGTCGACAACCGGGGCCAGTCTCGCATAACGACCGCTCTGCCCGAGACTTGGGCCGTTCCTCATTGTCATTAGGAGCGCATCGTAAAAGCCGCGCACATTGCTTTGCGGGTCCGCAAGCGCGAAAGCATTCTCGGTGCAGATGCCAGCCGCGAGCGAGAGCGCAATGCACAGCCCTGCGATCTTGCCCCTGCGGACCACCAACGTGACCAGATTAGTCATGATCCAGCCTCCTCACTCTGTATGTATTGACTCTGTATGTATTGGCCTTTCGGCATGTCTGATTGCATGGCTTAGAGGATCAGGCAGCCGCCCACCGCTTGAGTTTCTCTTTTTCGTGCTTAAGCTCTTTAATTTCGAATTCGAGCTCCATCGCTCAACACCTCTTGCCTTCTTCGAGCGCTGCTTTTTGTTCCACGTATCGGTCGATGAGCAAGTCTTGGATTTCAGTTATCCTGGCCCGTTCTTCGGGCATAAGGTGGGTGTTTTGCTTCATGATCAGCCTCCTTCGAAACTGTTCTGGGAATCTGCCATCTCATCCTGGCAATGCCGCTTGATTAAGACGTTTGTTTCTCAGTGCATTCCGGCGTGCTGATGATGTTGCTCGAGGCGTTCGAATTGCGCGATCACGACCTCGCAGGGCGGGATCAATGCGTCCCCGTCTTGGTACGGGAAAGCGCTCGCCATGAAGATTTGGGCAAAGCGCGAATCGGCGGCAGCTTCCTCGGTCGAATCGTAAGAAGCAGCGACGATCAAGTCGTGAATTACTTTTCCGGCTTGCGCGACGCGTTCAGTTAGCACGCCGCAGCGATGAGCGTTGCCTAGGAGGTAGCCACCTGTCTCCGCAAGCCGGGTTGAATCGGCGGCCTCGGCGACGCCGGCGCCGAAAAGGAGGAGCACGGCGGTCGTGACGGCAAGAATTGGACGCATGGAAAGCTCCTATCCAGTACGTCCCCCAACGACGCATGGAAAGCTCCTATCCAGTACGTCGCCCGATGTTGAACACCCGCGCGGTCAGTTCGTGCCGCAACACGTCAGCGCCAAACGCAGTTTTGCCGCCTTTCCGGCGTGTCATTTTTTGGACATTGATGGCGGCATGGTACAAAGCCAAATTTTTGCTTCTCCAGCTTCATGCCTAACGTTCCTGTCGGAATTTTCAGGGCATTGGCAGCGCGCCAAGGCGGGCCGCGCCCGGACCATTCCCAAACCGGTTCACAAGGCATGGCGCTCGCTTGGAAGCGGTCGTGGAGCTCGCGCAGTGCAGTTGCGACGAGAGCGGTTGACGCGCCTGACCTCAACTGGAATCCGACGTTTGGGAGCTCATTGGAGTTCTCATCGAGGTCTCTGCCCCGCTCGGTATTAGGGGAACTCCTACTCGTGAATGTCAAAGCGCCCCCGACGGTGTTCCAGGTTCGACTCCTGATCGCTTCGCGACAATACGGACAAGTGCCGGAGCGGTCGAAGCGGCGGTTGCTGGCAGCGTCGACCTGCTGATTGGTACGTGCGGGATTCCTGCGGTGTACGCGCCGAGCAAGACCAGCAGCACGGCAGCGACGGCGGGGCCGAGACGCATCGGACGGCGCATGGTAGGGGTTATAATGATCTCGGCCGGTCGCCGCCAGCGGTCGCACGGGACACGGAAACCAGATGCGAGATCCAACATCCGAATTCCCCCCCGCCGATCCGATGCCGCCGGACATCGCGGCATTGCGCGGCAGCACTGAGCCGGTGTGGATCTTCGCCTATGGCTCGTTAATGTGGGACGAGGATTTCCTACGTGCCGAGACCGAAACGGCGTTGCTGCGCGGCTACCATCGCAGCTTTTGCCTCTACTCCTATGATTACCGGGGGACGCGAACGCAGCCCGGCCTGACCCTCGGTCTCGATCACGGCGGCGGGTGTCGGGGGATCGCGATGCGTCTGTCGCCCGCCGGGCTCGGCGCGGCGATCGATCGCCTGTGGGCGCGCGAGATGACCGCACCCAGGGTTTACGACATGCGGCTGCTGCCGGTGCGGACCGCGTATGGCACGCGCAAGGCCTTCGCCTTCACGGTGCGCCGCGGCCATCCGGATTATGCCAGGCGGCTGTCGCTCGACGAGCGTGCGCGGATCATCGCCGATGCCGCCGGCCGGCGGGGCGCCTGCCGCGCCTATCTCGCCGATACCGTGCGTCACCTCGCCGTGCTCGGCATTGCCGACGCGCCGTTACAGCGGCTTGCCGAACGCGTCAACGCGCTCGCCGTGGCCGCGCGTTAGCTCGCTACGGCAGAAAGCGGGAATCCGGCCCGTATCACTCGCTACTGTTGGATTCCCGCGCGCCGGCCGGCACCGGCTCCCTGGTTGGGGTTACGGAGCTGCGGCGCCGCCGGCAGCGCCGCCTCCTCCGCCACCACCGGACTCGCCGCCACCACCGCCGCCAGCAAACGGCGACGGTGTCGGGTTCGGCGGAGTCTTTACGCGGTCGGTGAGGTAGCGCTGCATCGCGTTGGATGTCACCTGGGCTCCGGTCTCGGAAAGTGGCCGGCCGCTGACGAGATCGCCGGGGCTCGCCACCATGAGGCCGAGATTGGTCGCGCTGGCACAGCCGTAATAGCTCGACACCGCATTCGTGAAGTCCGCAGCCGGCGACTGGCTCCAATTCGGGCAGGTCGGCAGGGTCACGGCATAGCGGCCGATCGAGACGACCGCGCGATTGGCGGGCACCGCATCGAGCGCCAGCCTCTGGGTGGTGATGCCATAGCGCATCAGCTCGCGTGAAATGGCGGCGGCACGCCGCTCGGCGAGCGCCGGCGGACCGCCGGCCCCGATCACCACGCGATCGGCCGGCCGGATGCCGCCGGCCAGCACCATACGGTCGAGCCTCGCGGCCTCGCTCGAGCTCAGGCGATCGGAACCGCCGGCAAAGGCGATTTCGAGGCGAGTGTCGGCGCCGTCGACGCGCAGTTGGGCTGGCGCTTCGGTCTTGCTGTATTCGGCAGCACATGCCGCAAGCCCCAGCAGAAGCGGTGCGACGACAAGGCGGAGGTGGTGGTTCATAACATTCCTCCTCAATCCAGCCGGAACCCGGCCGGACCGATTAGGCCCTTGCCCCCGGCATTGAGCGGACCTGGGCCGGGGCCGGGCAGCCCTTGACGATATTTGTTGCCGAGAAACACCCTTTGCAGATCGTTCGGCAGCTTGAGGCCATCGGTTGGTTCTGCGAGTCGCTCCGGCGACGGGTTGACGAGGTAGGGGGTGACGATCACGACGAGGTCGGTCTCGCCGCGCTGAAATTGGTCGGATTTGAACAATGCACCGAGGATTGGAACATCGCCGATCCACGGGACTTTGGTGACGGTCTGCGTCGAGGTGTGCTGCAGAAGCCCGGCAAGGGCGAAGCTTTCGCCGCTGCCGAGCTCGACCGAGGTCTCGGCCCGTCGGACCGTCAGGGCGGGGATCGTGACGACCTGGCCGGGGGCGATGGGTACCGACACCTCGCCGGTGGTGCTCAGCTCGCTGATCTCGGGCCGGACCCGCAAGTTGAGGTGGCTAGCGTTGATCACCGTCGGGGTGAAAGCGAGGCTGACGCCAAAAGCCTTGAATTCGACGGTGATCGTCGGCACGCCTCCGGTGCTCGAGGCGGCGCCGTTGATTGGCACCGGAAACTCGCCACCCGCGAGAAAGCTCGCGGTCTGTCCGGACATCGCAACAAGGTTGGGCTCGGCGAGCGAGGTGATCAGCCCCTCCTGAGTCAGGGCGGTGATCGTGGCGTTGACGGCTTGGCCGCCGATTTGTCCGATCCGAATAAAGCTCGGGACTACGCCGTTGGTGACAGTCGGATTTAAGGTCTGGAAGTTGAGATTCGTGCCGATTTTCTGCCAATTGACCCCGATCTCTTTCAATGCGGTCAGGTTCACCTCGGCGATCCGAACCTTGAGAAGGACCTGGTTCGGCGTGGCGACGGTCATCCGGTTGATCACCTGCGAGCCCTTGGCCTCGCCGGCGACCGATGCTGCCAGCGCCCGGACCTTTTCCGCCTGCCCGGCATCTGCCACGGTGCCGCTCAGCACCAGGTTGCCGTCGACCGAATTGGCCGAGATCTGCTCGCCCGGCGCGAGCTGCCGCAACGAGGAGCGCAGCCGTGACACGTCGTGCTCGACGAGAACCGGCGAGTTCAGCAGTACGCTGTCGCTCGCATCGACGGCATAGATCACCGTCTCGCCCGGCGCCTTGGCGCTGATATAGACGAGGGTCGGCGATTTGACCTGGACGTCGGCGATGTCGGGGTTGGCGACAAAGACGGTGGCCGCCGGCCCGGCGAGACGGATCAACGTGCCTTTGTTGACCTCGAGCGTGATCCGCCCGCCAGTGGCCGGGATCTGGGCGCCGCCGCCATGCGGCGCGGCGGCGGGCGGGGCCGGGTCGGCGGCTTGGGCTGGCGCGGCAAACGCCAACAGCATCGTCGATCCGACGAAACCGAAGAGTGGCAGAAAGCGCATCGCAGACCTCGAGCAGTATTGCGATACTCAAGGTTAACACAGCTTTCTCTTTTCGCGCAATAGGGTCCTAACATCCGCGCGTAAGTTTCCTAACTTCGGCTCGAAAGGCGGCTTGCCGGCCGCTGCAGGCAATTATGCAGCGCGTGCGCGTCAGTTGAAATTGGGCGGGATCGTGACGATCAAAGCGGCCACAGCAATCGCAATCCCATAGGGTACGAGAACCCGGCTGGCGCTGCCCGCGGGGTCCGCCGAGGGAGCGTGGAGGATCGGCCGCAGCGCAACGAGCAGTCCTCCGAACGGCGACAAAAGAAATAGGCACAACAACCCGCCGAGGACACCCGTCCAGACCAGCAGCGATAGGGTCGCGGTGGGACCGGCCCACAAGGTCGCCGCGGCGAGCAGCTTGACATCGCCGCCGCCGATCATCCCACGCGAGAACAACAGAGCGCCGACGACGAACACGCCGGCGGCGCACAGCGCGGCGAGGCCGGCCGCCATCAGGGTGAGCATCGGCGCCGTCGCGACATGGAGCGGCCACAGGGCGCACAAGCCGACGATCAATCCATTGGGGATGATCAGCCGGCGGAAATCCTCGATGGCCGAGGTCGCCATCAGGCCGGCGAACCCGGCAAGGGGAATAAGGTGCAAGGTCACGGGCAGGGTCATCGTCGCTGCACTCTGACCCCTACCGGTTAAAGACCGGATAATCGCGCGGCTCCTGCACCGGTTCTGGCAGCGGGTAAGGCTCCGCTGCGCCTCGCCGAACCCTTCACAACCCTCTCCCCCGAGTCGGGGGAGAGGGAAGGGTAAGGGGGCTCCTCGTACCGATGCCATCTGATCGGAAACGCAGCTGGGTGAGGGGGAGCGACCCGATCGGAAATTGCTCTAACTGATTTTGGGGCGCCTCAGGACCAAGTCGAACATCGATCGTCGTCGGCGCCGCGGCGTGCGCGGTAGAAGCCAGCAGTTAACCATCAATTCAGCCGGATTAAACATAAATATTCTGGAAGTATTCGTCTCTTTGGATGAAATTAAAACCGGCACGGGCAGGCTTGCGAAATGCTCCCCGAATCGTCGGGGCAACTTGCCGGGAGGGGTCGGGGTTCATGGGTCAGGGCGAATACGAAGCCGCGGTCGCGGCGTTCCTCCGGAACAAAGGCATTACGCGCTGTCCAACGGCCTGCGCCGTGGCGACCCAAGGTACCGTTGCCGACGACGACCGCGCTGCGCTCGAGGATTATGCGACCGCCCGTGCCCGGTCGCGCCGGCAGCGCCGAGCAGCGCGCGAACGATCGCTCTGGGTAACGCGGGTCACGAGCGTTTAGACTTCCAAATAGTGATATATCCGAGCATATTTCATGGGTGAGTTGCCGCCTGCCAATACCAAGCGTTGGGTGGTTCGCCGCAAGGCAGCGGTGGTTGCCGCCGTGCAAGCCGGCAAGATCACCCTCGAGGAAGCCTGCCGCCGCTACCAGCTGACCGAGGAAGAGTTCCGCGGCTGGCAGCGCGCCTACGAGGCCCATGGCCTGCCGGGGTTGCGCGCCACCCGGCTGCAGCAATACCGCCCGCCGCCACCTTCGCGCCCGCGGCGGCCGCGACGCTGACTGCCAGTTCGGCCGATTCGCTGTTCGGCCTGATTTAATTCCCCGGTCAAGGGAGCCGGGTCTGTTTGTCGCCGATCCTGCTGGCGACCGCTCTGGCGATGCGGACCCGCACAATCCGCATCGGCTTCTCGGTTCTGGTGCTGCCGCTCTTCGAGCCGATCCGGTTGGCCGAGGAGATCGCCACCCTCGATGTGTTTTCCGAGGGTCGTGTTGACCTAGGTATCTCTCGCGGCAACACGAGCCGATATTTCGAAGGCGTGGGGGCTGGATTACGACGATCGCTCCGCCGCGTTCGATGCGGTCTACGAGAGGCTGATCCGCTAGCGGACCGAGCCGAAGGTCGAAGTTGACTCCCGCATTGAGTCGATTGAGCCGAAATGCGTGCAGCGGCCACATCGGCCGATCTATGTGGCAACATACCGCGAGGAGCTTTCCTCCTCGCTGCCGCTCTCTTTCATTGTGTTAACCAATTATTCGCAAGTTAAAATTGTAATGCGACAGCTTCTTCATCAAACTTGTAAGGCTCTTCGATGAAAACCACGTCTATCTTGTTCGCTCTCGCCATATCGGCTTGTGCCGTTCCAGTTCCAGCGTTCGCGCAGAACGCCATCGTCAGTTTTTCGGTTGGCGGGGTTCCGTTCTCCCTCAATAGTGTCAACTATCCCGATGTCGAGATCACCCCCGGCGCAACGCTGAACGGCCCTACCATCGCTACCGGCAATATCAACATCTTTACGGGGATGTTCTCGGCGAACCATGTTAACCCCCACCAATGGGATGTCCCGCCATTGCCCGCGGAGATCGTCTTTTCGCCGATGCAATACCAGGGAGCGGCTGGCTTTACCAACGGTGCTCCCCTGTGCTTTCTCCAGTATTACGACGGCACGCCGGTTTATCCGAAATCGTTGACGCAGGATCAAAACGGCGATTGGCAACTCACGGTCGATCTTTCGATCTCGAACAACAACGGCAGCCAGTTCACAGTTGCTCCAACCAACGCGCAGTTGCAGGACACCAGTAACCACCAACTGCGCTTCTTCTGCGCGGCGAAGGGGTCACCCGCACCGTCGCCGCAATAAGCGAAAACCCTCGCCTTAGGCCCGCTTCGGCGGGCCTTTTTTGGCATACACCCACCCTACAATCTGGCATACATCCCAGGCTGGTTTTGGCTTTTGCGCAGGGCTAAATCCTCGGCTTCTCTAGGGTGCACCATACAAAACCGGGCGAGCCCGACAACGCCGCCCGCACCGCCGCAGATCGGCGAGTGCGGCTTCGGCTGCATCGCGCGCCGCGCGGATTTCCTCTTCCGACCGCTTGCGCTCGGTGATGTCGCCGTAGATCAGCACGAACCCGCCATCGGGCATCGGATTGTACCGCACCTCGATGATCCGCCCGTCCGGCCGGGTGCGGTCGAAGCTGTAATGGTCGCCGAACCGAGGGCGCAGCCGGGCGAGCTCGGCCTCGGGGTCTGCATCGGGGCCGAACTCGCCGCGGCCGGTCAGGAAGCGGATATAAGATTCGAAATCATGCGGCTCGGCGAAGAAATCGTCCGGCAGGTCAAGCAGTTCCTGAAAATTTTTGTTCCACGCCGCGAGATGCAAGTTCTCGTCGAACATCACGACGCCGTCGCCCATGTTGTCGAAGGTGACGCGCAATTCCGCCTGACGCTGGCGGATCTCGTCGAGCAACCGCGCGTTCTCGATCGCGATCACCGCATGGTCGGCAAAGGTGCGCACCAGTTCGATCTGCCGCTCGGTGTATGGCTGCACTCGTCTCCGCACGAGACCAATCGTGCCGAGCACCTCCTCCTCGCGCAGCAGCGGCACTCCGAGCACAGTACGGTCCCCGGCCGCCACACCCTCGGGCACCGCGAAGTCCGGGATAGAGCGGATGTCCGCGACATGCACGACCTTGCCTTCGAGCGCCACCCGCCCGACGACGGTGTCGCGGCCGGGGACAATGGTTCGCTGGCGCAAGGTTGCCCAAAACTCGGGGTCCGACGCCATATGGGTGCTCACCACAGCGCGGTAGACCTTTCCTTCGCGGATCCAGAACGATCCGGTATCAGCGCCGCAAAGCCGCGTGGCCGTTTCGGCCACGGTGTCCAGCACCGGTTGCACATCGGCGGTCGAGCGGCTGATGACGTTGAGCACGTCGCTGGTCGCGGTCTGGTACGCGAGCGATTCTTCGAGGTCGCGCGTGCGGGCCTGCTATTCGCCGAGCAGCCGCGCATTCTCCATCGCGATCACCGCCTGCGCCGCAAAGTTTTCCAGCAGCGCGATTTCCTTTTCGCTGAACCGCCTTACCTCGCGGCGGGCGGCCGAAATCTGGCCGATCAGCACTGCTTCGCGCCGCAGCGGGATGAACAACACAGTGCGGAACCCACCGATCTCGGCGGCGGCCCGTGCCACCGGGTGGTCAATCTCGCCAATGTCGGGCGTGTGGACGAAGCGGGCGCCTTCAAGCAGTGGACGGGTGACTGGGCTGCCGGCGACCCGGAAACCTTGCTTCAGGCGCTCGGCGAAGGCTTCCGGATAATGATGGGTTGCCGCGGCGCGGAAGTGCTCGCCGTCGTGTAGCAAGCTAAGGCTGCCGTACTCGGCGCCACAGACCGCATGCGCCTTCTCCAATATCGTCTGGAACACCGGCGCGAGATCGCCCGGCGAAGAATTGATCACCTGCAGTACCTCGGCGATCGCCTGCTGCTGCTCCAAGGCCTCGCGGGTCTCTGTGATCAGCCGCGCGTTCTCCATCGCGATCACGGCCTGGTCCGCGAAGGTGCGCACCAGTTCGATCTGTCGCTCGGTGTATGGCTGCACTCGTTTCCGCGCGAGAGTGATTACGCCAAGCACGGCTCCCTCGCGCAGCAGCGGCACCCCGAGGGCTGTGCGTCGCCCGGCTGCCACGACCTCGGGCAACGCGAAGTCCGGGTCAGTGCGGATATCTGCGACATGCACGACCCTGCCTTCGAGCGCCACTCGGCCGGGGAGAGTTTCGCGACCGGGGACAATCGTTCGCTGGCGCACGGTCGCCCAAAACTCGGGGTCCGCTGCACTGTACGAACTCGCCACATAGCGGTAGACTCCGCCCTCGCCTATCGTGATCCCTGCAGTATCGGCGCCGCAAAGCCGGGCGGCCGTCTCGACCACTGTGTCGAGCACCGGCTGTAGGTCGAACGTCGAGCGGCTGATGACCTGCAATACGTCGCTGGTCGCGGTCTGGTATTCGAGAGCCTCGTCGTGCTCGGTTCTGCATTCAGTAAGTTGACGCTGCAGATCGGCTATGAGCTGTTCGGAACCGGCTAACGTGCTGGCGGGCGTCGTGATCATTTTGCGGACCTCGTCGGGACCGACCTTCGACGCAGATCATACCGCGATCGACACCGCCCACCCACAAGTTGGCGATCGGAGCGATCAGCTAGCGGCAGGCGAATGACGCTATTATGCGGGCCCCTCGGTTCTGCTCGTCCGACGAACGGCTCCTATCCGGCGCTTTGCAGCCGGTGGCTGGTGACGCGGCGTATGGCGAAGATGCCCCAGACCGGTCCTTTACCCCAGCACGAGGACCTCCGCTCTTTGTGCCCGAACCGCGTGCGCGGCTTCGGATTATCGCTCTCGGTCTCCCCGTGCGTCCGCTCGGGCCGGTATCCGTTACGTCGAGGCCGGTCGTCAACCACGGCCCAGTGGTTCGCTTGATGGGGGTGTTCATGAACAATCTGGCAAATCAATTCCAATTTGGCAAGACAGTTGCGCTCGCAGCCGACCAACTCAG
>Ga0306920_100008463_pt1 | contig 13662 bp, 12 predicted proteins | sample flu12Cox44000170_FD_204666 | JGI IMG/M metagenome (GOLD analysis project Ga0306920, IMG submission 204666) | Lab enrichment of tropical soil microbial communities from Luquillo Experimental Forest, Puerto Rico - flux4day.12C.oxic.44.000.170 (v2)... | ecosystem: Environmental > Terrestrial >... | reverse complement strand
CGAACCGGCGCACCGCCCGCCCACCACGACAACGTCGAAGTCCTTACCCATTGGATATTCCCCCCATCCCATTGGCCTCGCCGTCATGGCACTGTTGTTCGACGTCGGCACGTTGTATGGGCCTGGCGGCCTGAGGGGCACTGGGCCGGGCGGACATCGCGTTGTTCACCGGGCTGCCGGTGGCCGCGGTCGTGTACTACATCCTCAGCTCGAGGTGGCCGCCAGCCGGCTCAGGTGCCGGCCGGCTGCGCGGTCTGTGCGGCCGTGGCGGTGCCCGTGTCCTTGCTCACCAGCAGCGCCGCATTGATCAGGTCGACCCCGGCCGCCTGACGGGCGAAATCCGCGACATCAACAGGCGCCGCCCAGTTGCACCCGAACTGAGAGTGCTCGTTCATGTGGTCCAGCGCCGACAGCGCGTTGGCCAGGATGAATTGCCGGTAGCTCGGTTTTCCGGTGGCCCGGTACAGCCGGGCCAGATTGCGGACGAAGATCCCTTTGAACAGTGTGCTGTCGGCGCCCGGCGTGCGGCCTGGGGGCCGGGCACTGCCGTCCGCGGTGCAGTCGTCGTGCTCGTGCAGTATCCCGTGAATGACACCTGACTGGGTTGGCGGCGGCTCCGGCGCCTGGCCCTTGCCCGGCCGTGGCGCTTGGTACCAGGGGTTCCCGATGAAGGCGTCGGCTATCTCCTCCGCCCGTGCTCGGTAGGCATGGTCACCGGTCAGTTCGGTGAGATCGCAGAGGCCGCGCAGCAGCACACCCTGGTTGTAGGACCAGATGCTCGCGGTGTTGTTGTTCAGCCCACTGCCGTTTGGTGAATCATTCACCAGGCCAGCCGCGTTGATCATGGCCACGCCATCTGGCGGGGGTGAACTGAACCATGCCCAGCCGCGGCGGGCCCAGCCCAGGCAGTCAGCGTGATCTTCGCCATCCCGGCGCCGCCGCAAGGCCAGCGCGGCAGCCACCGAAATGAACAACTCATTGGCGATGGCGTTCTTGTACGGCCCGTGCCAGCCCGCCGGCACCGCGGCGGCACCGGCGCGGTCCGGCTGGCCGTTGTGCTTGCCCCAGTAGATCCCGCCGTGCCAGACGTCATCCCAGCCGCCGGTCATATCCAGGAAGATGTCCTCGGCCGCGGCCAGATACCTTTCCTCACCGGTCAGGTCGTAGGCGTCGATCCAGGCAAGCGCCCACCAGCCCTCATCATCGTAGAAACCGTTAATGAAGCCCGGGTAGGACGCGCGCCGCAGTGCCCCCGGTGACCGGGCCAGCGACGCCCAGGTGGTGATCGGCCGGTGCACGCCCGGAGCCTTTGTGAAAGTGTTTTCAATCACAGATTTCAGGTATGACCGGTCGCCGGTGACCGACATGTAGCCGATCACCGCGGTAATGGCGTTGGCACTGTTCCACCAGCGGGCGGTGCCCTGGATCCGGTTCCGCTGCCCGGTGAGTGCGATCGCGGTGTTCACGAAGTTCCGGCCGATTTGCGAAAGGCTGCCCCAGTCCGCCCAGTGAGCATCCAGCGCCGGGTCATGGTAGCTGTAGATACCTTTATCCCGGGAGTATGGATCAGCGCCATACCATTGCTGGAGCGCCCGCACCGCTAGCGGTGCAGCAGCACTGGGATCCCGCATTGTCGATCAGCCCGCTCTGAGGGCACCCCCGCCCCCGATCCACCGATTATCCACCAGACCCCGCGCTGGCACTACCCGTCGATGCGGTGCTGGCCGCGCCGACCAGAAGTCAAGCCCGGCAGGCAAGGCCGGCCGCGCAGGCCCCGGCCAGCACGTGCTCGGCGTCGGGGCTGCGGTCGGTGCACGTCCTGCGGCCTTGCCCGGCCTCGCCCGGCAAGGCAGGGTGGACAGGTGATCGAGGCGGTCGTGTTCGACCTGGATGGGGTGCTGGTCGATTCCGAGCCGGTTTGGGAGCAGGTGCGCCGGCAGGTGGTGGCCGCGCATGGCGGTCACTGGGCCCCGGACGCACAGGAACGGCTGATGGGCATGAGCACCGGGGAATGGGCCCGCTACCTCAGCCACGGCCTGGGCACAGGCCTGCCGCCGGAGGAAGTCGCGGCGCAGGTGATCGGGCAGGTGGAGGCGCGGTACCGGGAACAGGTCCCGTTCCTTCCCGGCGCGGTGGCCGCGGTCCGGCGGCTGGCTGCGCGGTGGCCGCTGGGGCTGGCGAGTTCCTCCCCGCCGGTGCTGATCGACGCCGTCCTGGACAGCGCGGGCCTGCGGGACTGCTTCGCTGCTGCGATGTCCACCGAACAGGTCCCGCACGGCAAGCCAGCGCCGGACATCTACCTGGCGGTGACGAGCCGGCTCGGCCGCGCCCCGCAGCGGTGCGCGGCCGTAGAGGATTCCGCGAACGGGCTCCGCTCGGCAGCAGCCGCCGGATTGCAAGTGGTCGCCATCCCGCACCCGCGATACCCGCCCGGGCCCGCGGCGCTCGCATCGGCCAGACTGGTGCTGACCGGGCTGGACGGCCTTACCGTCCAGGCCATCTCGGAACTGGCCGCTTGACCGCCAGATCGCGACGCGCCGCGCACCCGGCGGCCCCGGTGATCCCACCAGCGCCGCAAGCAACCCGGCCGGGGCGCAAGCGGGTGTGCCCAGTCCGAGGGACAGCCCACGCCGGTGAAGCGGCCGTCTCCGTCGTCGCGGCGGATCTGAACGGATATGCGGGCTGGGCCACAAGTTCCGCCCGGGAGTACCGTCTCGTCATAGCGTTGCCATCACGATCTCCCGGGGTAAGGAGCCTGCCCATGCCAGGAACGGAGCAGTTCACCATCGGGGCCGAGGTCAGTTGTACTGATGGGGCATGCGGCAGGCTGAGCCGGGTGGTCGTTGACCCGGTCGCGCAGGCGGTCACCCATCTCATCGTGGAATCGCGCCGTGGGCATGAGCTTCCCCGGCTCGTTCCCGTCAGCCTTGCCGATTCCACCGGGGGCGAGATCCGGCTGAATTGCACCTCAGCGGAGTTCGACGTGCTCGACCCCGCTGAAGAGACCCAGTTCATCGCGGCGGACGACGATGTCCCGAACTACCGCCCGACCGATACCGTCTTCTGGCCTCATTACGGGTACCGCGGCGCCCGGGGCAGCCTGGAAACCTCAGACACGATCCCGCCCGGCGAGGTGGAGATAAAGCGCGGCGAGGACGTTCAGGCCAGCGACGGCCATATCGGCAAGGTCGACGGGCTGGTCATCGACCCTGACAGTCATCGCGTAACGCATGTGGTCCTGCAGGAGGGACACCTGTGGGGCCGCAAGGAAGTGGCCATCCCGGTCACCGCCGTGACCCGGGTCGAAGACCACATCGAGGTCAGCCTCAGCAAGCAGCAAGTACGGGACCTGCCCGCCATCGACATCGACCGCCCGCAACGCTAGCCGCTGGTGGCGGCGAGGGTGGGCGGAGCGTGTGCGGGTGAGCCGCGGTAGTCCGTGTGCCTGCGGTTTCGCGGGTGAATGTTCCGGCCGGTGCGCGCCTTCTATTGTTGGGGTGTGCTGACCGGACCGCGCTTGCGCCAGGTGGCCTTGGTCGCGCATGACTGTGGCCGGGTGACCGCCGAGCTGAGCCGTGCCTTCGGCTGGGCACAGCCGTTCTGTGATCCTGGGGTGGGGCAGTTCGGCCTGACCAATGCGGTGTTCGCGGTCGGCGACACGTTCGTGGAGGTCGTCGCGCCTGTGCGACCGGATACCACCGCGGGCCGGTATCTCGAGCGGCGCGGCGGCGACGGCGGGTATATGGCGATATTCCAGGTTCCGGACCTGGCGGCGGCGCGTGGCAGGGTCGCCGGCCTGGGTGTGCGGGTGGTCTGGGCGGCCGACCTGCGCGACATCGCCGCCACCCACCTGCATCCCAAGGACGTTCCCGGTGCCATCGTGTCGCTGGACTGGGCGGCTCCAGCAGAATCGTGGCGGTGGGCGGGCCCGTCGTGGACGGGCCGGGCGCCGGAGCACTCTGGCGGTCGCGTGACGGGGCTGACGATCGAGGTCAACGACCCCCCTGCCGCGGCGCGGCGCTGGGCGGCGGTACTCGGGATCTCTGTTACCGGCGGCGGGCAGGCCACTGTCGTGGAGTTGCCGGCCTGGGACCAGTGGCTGCGGTTCGTCCCGGCCCGGGCGGCCGGCGGCGAGGGGATCACCGCGATAACCATCGCTGGGCTGGCCGGTGGGGGGCCGTGGATGATCGGCGGGATCCGTTTCGCCGGCGAGGAAGGACGACATGATCACGCTTGACACCGGGACCGAGGACCTGCGGGCCGAAATCGACGGTGGCGTCGCGGTGATCACGATGAACCGCCCCGACCGGCGGAACGCCTTCTCGCAGGCCATGCTGTCCGCCATGGCGGCAGTCCTCGCCCAGGTAGAGGCCGACGATGCGGTCGGCTGTGTCGTGCTCACGGGGGCGGGCGGCGCCTTCTGCGCGGGCGGCGACGTCAAGAGCATGGCCGCCTCGCCGGCCAGGCTGCTCTTAGCGGCGGGTCCGCGCACGTGGCCTCGCGGCCGGCAGCGCGGAAGGAGGCTGTGCCGGGATGTGCGCTGCGGTTACAGCGAGGCTGCGAATGGCGGGCCGGGCGGATCACCCCACCAACTGTGCAAGAACGCGGCGGCGCGCTCACAGGCCCCGGCGAGCGGTCCGCGCGGGTGGCTGAGCGCCTCGTGGATGAGCGTCTCGATCGTGTCCCCGACATTGGCGAGGACTTGCTCCGGGGTGGCGTCAGGTGCTGACCGGTAGCCGATGACCGCGCCTGCGTTGCACACGAAGTCGGGCAGTGCCGCTATCCCCCGGCGGTGCAGGGTATCTGCTCCCTCCCTGGTGTAGGGGACATTGGCGGCGGGCGCGATCACCTGGACGGCGGATGGAAGCGACTCGGCCACCCGGCGGCCGATCACTCCCGGCCGGGCGCCGGGGATAATCACATCGGCGTCCACCGCCGTGAACAGCCGATGAGGCGGCCCGGTCGGCAAGCCGTATCGCAGCACGCATGCATCGCCGTGCACCTGGCGCAGCGCGAGCAGCCGCTCGACGTCGAGCCCGGAGGGGTCCACCACACATCCGGCGACCGTGGAGACGGCAACTACCCGGCCGCCGCGGCTGCTCACCTCACGAGCCGCTCCACCACCCGCCTTACCGAATCCCTCGATGGCCACCGACCGGTCTTCCCAGCCGCCGCCCGGCCCGGCGCGCAGGGCGGTTTCCGCCGCCACCGCGACGCCGTATCCGGTCAGCAGATCCTCAAACGGCACCCCGGCCACCACCGCGCCGAAGGCAGTCGGTGCGGGGCGGCGCTCACGCAAGAGCTTGAAGTCCTCCTCGAAGGTGCCCATGTCCGGGCCGGTGAGGAACCGGCCCGCGTCGGCCAGCGGGCGGATCTCCGCGCAGTAGCGGGCCATCTGTTCGGCCCTGGCGACGCGGTCAGTGGAATCTCCCAGCACGCCCGCCTTCGCACCGCCGACCTGATCGCCGAGCGCCGCGAACTTGTAGGTCATGGCCCGGGCCAGCAGCGCCACTTCGGCGATCGTGACGTCCGGCGCCAGCCGTGTCCCCCCGGCGCAAACTGCCGCGTCTGGAAGGTCGAGCACGACGAACCCCGGAACCGAGCCCAGCCTGATAATCTCCGGTCCGCCCGGACCACGCCCGGCACCTGGCTGACCTGCCATGAGTTCTCCGATCGCCCGGCCGCAGGCATCGACACCAAACCAGTCTGCCGCAGCCAGTGCCACGCCATGCCGGCGTGCCCGCCGTCGGCACCGAAACAAACGGCCTCTGCAACTTCGCGCCCGGCCCGTGAATGTGTACCACCGCGGACCGCTCGGCGGCCCCACGTCCCCCAGCTCAAAGGCGTCGTCATCGACGACACCGCCCTGTTCAACAACAAGCTTGCTGAGTGGGAAGCCCACTACAGCTGCCAGCCCTCGATGCCGTCGCTGAAGGGAAGGAGGCCCTGTCTCCAGGCGGGGGGGCGGCTTGGGGACAGGGCCCAGTGCCAGGGCTCGCTTGAGGCGGCCCGGGCAACTCCCGGCGGCGCCGTGACGGTTCCCCGGCCCAGCTAACCACGCAGGTAAGCGTCATTGTAGGCCACTGCAATAGAACGGTGCACCACGCCAAGGAGGCTCCGGAAACGTAGATACATGATCGGCCTGGTGACCGCCTCAGGCCCTGCGTTTCCTTGGAAGTGTTATGCCGGGCGGCGCCCCTCCGAGCCGCCCGGCGACACATCCGCAACGTCCCGCCGATGGCCGGTGCCCTCCCCCCGGGTGCACCGGCCATCGGCGGATCGCCTCGCTGAATGCTACGAGGATGATCGTGCCCCGCAGGCGAGGGTGATCGCGCCATGGAGCCACCATGGTTTTTTGGCTCTGGCTTACCCGTCGGCAGGCCCAGGAGCGCTGGGCTGGGCGGGAGCGTCGGCGCCGATCACGTGCTCAAGAGCGGTGGCGAGACCCAGCCATCCCGCAAATGGGTAGACGGCGTGGCTGGTCATCAGCCGCCCGCGCAGCGGGTCGGAGCCCGGCTCGAACTCAAGGGTGACGCGTACCGTCGCAGGCTGGTCCACACCCGCAGCATCGCAGGCCGAGCGGGGCGGCCGCGTCACGGCGGCACCCTTGTCTTTTGCCGGCCGTGCGGCACTGTTGCGGGGGGTGCGGCCGAAAGCAGCGCGGCGGGCAACTGGCCCCGTGAGCTGATCGAGAGCTTCCGGTAGGCCTGGCGCAGATGGCCTTCCACCGTGCTCAGGGTCACAAACAGCGTCTGGGCTATCTCGGGATTGCTCATCCCGGCTGCCGCCAGCTCCGCGACGCGCCGCTCGCTGGCAGTCAGCGCCTCCAGCCCGGTCAGTACCGCCCTGCGGGGTTTGGCGCCGGTCGTCAGCAACTCGGCCCGCGCCCGCCCCGCGAGCCGCACCGCGCCGCAGCGGTGAGCCAGGTCGAGCCCGGTGCGCAACGGCTCGCGGGCGGCGGTGCGCTGATTGGCCCGCCGCAGCGCCGCGCCGAGCTCGACCAGGGCGCGGGCATGCTCCAGCCGCGCGCCGGATGCCGCGAGCACCTCGGCGGCCTCGCGCAGGTCGCGCAGCCCTCGCTCACCGCCCTCGAGCATGCCGCGGGTGCGCAGTGCTATCCCGGTCGGGCGCGGCAGGCCGGCCCGCCGTGCGTCCGCCAGCTCGTCGTCGGCCAGCCGCCGCGCCTGGCCTGGGTCCTCGGCCGCTGCCGCGAGTGCCAGCGCCGAACGCCAGCAGGTGCCGGGGTTCAGCAGGTGCAGCGCATCATAGATGCCTGCGGCCGCCTGCAGCTCGGCCCGGGCCGTGCCGAAGTCTGCCTGGGCGAGCGCGAGCCTCCCCCGGATCTCCCGCAGCATCGCTCCGCTCGCCGTCCGCCCGAAATCCGGAGCGAGCGCGATCGTGCCAGCGAGCGCGGCGACGTCGGCCAGTTCGGGCCGCTCGATCAGCGCATCTGCTCCGAAGAACAGCGCCGAAGGAACCGCGAACGTCATCCCGTGCTCCATCGCGATCTCGATGACCGCACGAACTTCGGTCTCGGCGCCCACCAGCTCGCCACGGCGGGTATAGGCCCCGACGCGCACACAGTCGGCGATCACCAGCCCGATCACCGAGCCGCGCGACCGGGACATGGCGAGCAGCTGATCGGCGAGCGCCTCCGCCCGCTCGAGCTCATCCAGGAATACCGGGGCGAACAGGGCCTGCGCGGCCATCAGAGGGTCGGAATCCACCCTGGTGAGCAGGCGGTCTTGGTCGAGTGCGTGATCGACCAGATCCAGCACCCCGGCGTCCCGTTCACCCCGCCAGACGAGGACGCCGGCGAGCAGCCCGGCGAGCATGCGAGACGCAGCATCCCGTCCCTGGGCGGCGGCGCGCAGCTCGCCCAGGCCTTGGTCAAACTCGGCCACCAGGTGGGGGTCGTATGCCGCCAGCCCAGCCCACCAGGCCTGCAGGCGGGTAACAGCCGCGTGGGCAGGCTCGCCCGGCCGCATCTCGTGGCCGGTCATTTCCACTAGCGCCGACCGGACGACCGCTGTGCCGGCATCCCACTGCCCGGCGAGCAGCAGCAGCTCCGCCAGGTCGGGCGCGACAGCCGCCCGCAAGGCCGGGTCACTGGCCAGCCGTAGCGACTCGCGCAGGTGCTCAGCCGCCGCTGGGTCGTCCACGACCTTCTCCGCCCGGCCCAGCTCGGCCAGCAACTCCGCGCGCTGGCTCACATCGGCTGTCTCTGCCAGCGCCCGCCGCAGGTAAGCCGCCGCGCTCCAGGCTCCGCCGCGGCCAAGGGCCCGCGCCGCAGCCGTCCGCAACCGCTCCACCACCTCCCAAGACCCGGCCGGCTCGCACACCAGCAGGTGCGCGCATACCGCATCCAGGTCCGCGCCATCGGCGGCCAGCAACCGCGCCGCCTCGGCGTGGCGCAACCCACGGCCCGCCTCGGGGATGTCGTCGTGCACGGCCGTGCGCACGATCGGGTGCACGAATCGCAGCGGCGTCCCTGGCTCGAGCACCCCGATGCCGGCCAGCTCATCCGCAGTCGCCGCCGCGTCAGCCAGCGCCACTCCGGCCAGCGCTGCGGCGTGCCGCAACTGCGCCCCGTCCCCCAAGATCGCAGCCGCCCGCGCCAGCTCGCCCGCGGCAGGCCCCAGCCGCGCCACTCGCAGCGCGACCGCCCGCGCGACCGACTGGGGACCCAGGCCTGCCACCTGGTCAGCGGCTTCCTCGCCCGGGCTCATCCCGTCCGCACGCAGGCTCGCGGCCAGCTCTCGCAGCAGAAACGGGTTACCACCGGTCACCGTATGGCACGCCATGGCAAATCGCTCGGCAGGCGCGGTCCCGAACTCCTCGGTCAGTAGCGCTCGCACCGCCCGCCCGCTGAGCGGAGCCAAGGGCACCACGCTCTCGGCGTCGATCTGCTCCAGTCGCGCAAGGCGATCCGCGCCAGCACCAGGCTCCGCCGCCCGCCAGGAAAGCACCAGCGCGACCGGCAGCCCGGCCAGCCGGCCAGCCAGGTACAGCAGGAACCGCAGCGACGCCTGATCGGCCCAGTGCAGATCATCCACCACCACTAGCACCGGCCCCGCCCCGCTAGCGTTCACCACCAGCCAGTACAGGCCGTGCACGACCGTAAACAGCCGCTCGTTCCCCGCCGCCGACGGTGCAGCACCAGTCTCGTCCCCCAGCGCGATCAGCCCCTGCCGCGCCGCCCCGGCAAGCAGCGCCGCCTCTTCCGCAGGCGCTGCGCCAGCCAGCAGCGGCTCAAAAAGCTGCCGCGCCACGCCGAACGAAAACCCGCCCTCCAGCTCCCCGCCCCGCCCGGCCAGCACCCGCATCCCCGCCCGGCCTGCCCTCTCCTCGGCCTCGGTGAGCAAGGCTGTCTTGCCGATACCGGCCGGGCCGGTGATCACTACGACGCCACCACGACCAGCCCGCGCCGTAGCAAGCAACCGGTCGATGCGCGCCAGCTCACCCTTGCGCTCCAGCAAGCCGCCCGGCACCATGCAGAACACCCTTCCGGCGGAAGGCAAACTACCCCAAATGCCATTCCTTCAGACTGCATTATTCACCCGGCGCACTTGCCTGGTGGAGGCCTCTTCCCACGTGGCGACATCGGACCGCGCTCAGCCTCCGGATGGCAGCCGGCCTATGCGGGCGGCCGGCCGGGCGGGCGGACCCGCCGAGCCGCTCCCAGCCCGAGCGGACCGCCGGGGGAGGAAACGGCACCCCCGGGCTCACTGGCCATACGATCGCGGTGATGAGGGCTTAACGAAAACCGCTGGGCAGCGGCCGGGGAGGCGGGAGGATCAAGTGGAGGCAGAGCCGAAGCATCAGCTGGCTGACCCGCCGGCCGCCTGGCAGGAGCACTGGTTCGACCACCGCCAGTTGCTCCGGCTCTACTACAGCGATGAACACTGCGCGATCTACGTGGACCCCGACGTGCGCCGGGCTGAGGTCGGGTGGCTGCCCCGGTTCATCAACGTGACCTGGCAGTACTCGAAGGCAACCTACGGCGACGCGTTCGGGCCCGACCCGCGGATCTACTCCATCCACCATGCCGGGCGGCACGGCGGCGGCCACGCGGGCTACTACGTCAGCCCGGTCCACGACTACCACAACGTCAGCGACTGCGGGCTGGACACCTGGCGGGAGGGCAACACCCTCGCGCGCGAGCTGCCCGCTCATGAGATCGGGCATTCTGTGGAGAGCGCCAACAACGGCGCCCACGGCTCACCGGCATATGAGATCTGGGGCGACAGCAAGTGGGCCGAGTTCTACATCTATGACCTGTATACCGCGCTGGGCATGAATCGCGAGGCCAAGGGCGTCTACCGCCGGTTCACCGGCAACACCGACGATTTCCCCCGCCGCGGGACCCGCTGGTTCCGCGACTGGTTCTACCCGCTGTGGCGGGACTGCGGGCGGGCAGAGGTCATGAACAGATTCTTCCGGGACCTGGCCCGGCACTTCCCGCGCGATGGCGGCGGTACCTACACGCGGCGGATGAACTGGGGCGAGTACATCCACTTCACCAGCGGTGCCGCCGCCGCCGACATGAGCGGCCAGGCCGCCCGCGCTTTCGGCTGGCCACGCGAGTGGGCCGGCCAACTGGAGCACGCCCGCGCGCAGTTCACCGCCATCACGTACTGACACACCCGGCCGTGCTACCGGGCCGAGTTGCTAAGCCAAGCTCCGAAGGAGCTACCCCAGCTGGTCGCGGCGGCGTGTCAGGTGGGCGGTCTCGGCGGTGTTGCCCGCCAGCTCGATGGCCTTGTCGTACGCCGCGCGCGACTCCTGACTGCGGCCCAGCCGGCGCAGCAGGTCGGCGCGGGTCGCATGGTAGGCGTGATATCCGGCCAACCTGTGCTCAAGACGGTCGACAGCCGCCAGCGCCACCTCCGGGCCGTCAAGCTCGGCGACCGCGATGGCCCGGTTGAGGGCGATGATCGGCGAGGGGTCGAGGCGGGCGAGCTGGTCGTAGAGGGCGACGACCTGCGACCAGTCCGTGGCGCGTACATCGCGGGCGGAGGTGTGCACTGCGCTGATCGCTGCGAGGATCTGGTAGCGACCCGGAGCCACGCCGGCGGCCAGACGCTCGCGTACCAGCCGGTGACCCTCGGCGATCAGCGCCGCGTCCCAGGCCCCACGGTCCTGCTCGTCGAGGGCGACCAGTTCGCCGCTCGCCGAAACCCGGGCGTCGCGGCGGGCCTCGGTGAGGAGCATCAGCGCCAGCAGCCCGGCTACCTCACCGTCCTCCGGCATGAGGGCACGGATCAGGCGAGTGAGCCGGATCGCCTCGGCGGTCAGGTCGTGACGTATGGGATCGGTGCCAGGGCCGGTCGCGAGGTAGCCCTCGTTGAAGACGAGGAAGAGGACGGCGAGTACGCCGGAGACGCGTTCCGGGAGATCCTCCGCGGACGGCACCCGATAGGGGATGCGGGCCGCCTTGATCTTGGCCTTCGCGCGGGTGATCCGCTGCTCCATGGCGGTCTCCTGCACCAGGAAGGCACGGGCGATCTCGGGCACGGTCAGACCGGCGACCATGCGCAGCGTCAGGGCTACCCGGGTCTGCATCGCGAGCGCCGGGTGACAGCAGGTGAAGATCAGCCGGAGCCGCCCGTCGTCGATGGCGCCAGCAGGCTCGGGCGGGTCGTCGTCGTACAACCGTCGGGCCTCCATCTGCTTGTCATTGCGCTTGTTCTCGCGCCGGATCCGGTCGATGGCCTTGCGGTTGGCGGTGGTGGTCAGCCAGGCGCCGGGGCTGGGGGGTACGCCGTCGGCCGGCCACCGGTCGACAGCGGTCGCGAACGCCTCGGCCGCCGCCTCCTCGGCGATGTCGAGGTCACCGAAACGCCTGGTCAGGGAGGCGACCACCCGGGCCCACTCCTCGTGGTGTGCCTGGGTGATCGCCTCCTTGGCGCCGGCCACGCTCACAGGAACGGCCGCACCTCGATCTTCCGATTGCAGGCCTTCGACCCGTCGGCGGCGAGCTTGAGCGCCACGTCGAGGTCGGGGGCCTCCATGATCCAGAAGCCGATGAGATACTCCTTCGACTCCAGGAAGGGCCCGTCGGTGAACAACGCCTCCTCCCCTCGGTTGTCGATGACGGTGGCCGAACTGGGCGCCGCAAGGCCACCGGCGAAAACCCAGTAACCCTCCGCCTTGAGCCGGCCGTTGAACACGTCGATCGCAGCCTGCTCGTCCGGGGTGGCCAGGGCTGCCGTGTCGTTGATCACGGAAACCAGATACTGCATCTCGGATCATCTCCTGTGGTTTGGGACGCCCTCGTGGGCTGCCTCACCCTTGCTACGAACGCCTCTGCCTCGATCCGACACCGCCTGGCGCGTTTCCTCGTCAGGATCCGCGACGGCAGCGCCCGGCAATTAGGTGAAGGCGATGGAGCAGTCACTATCGGCTCGCCCAGTTCTCACGCGCGCGCTAGGCGAACCACAGCACCTTCATCGTGCGGCGCCGGCAGCGCAACGTCCCTGTCCGCTGCGACCGCATCGCCGGCCCGGCGATCTCGGTCAGGCTGCGGTCAACGCTCGCTAAGGCCGAGCACGGCGCGGCAAATCGTGCTGATGTCGACGATTCCGGCGAGACCGGAGTCGTTGACGACCGGCAGGTGACGGAAGCGGCCGTCCGTCATGAGCTCGGCCGCCTCGCGGAGGCTGGTAGCGGTTCCGACGACGGTCGGGTCCGGGGTCATCACATCGGAGATCCGGACGTCATTGACGTTCTTGCCGTCGGCGACGACATGAGCGACGTCGGTGTCGGTGACGATCCCTATCGGCTGGTCAGTCTCGGCGTCGAGGACCACCAAGGCCGTGGTGCCTGCGTGTTTCATCAGGTATGCAGCCGCGGCAATGTGATCGGTGATGTGGGCCGTGGTCAGCGCCGGCTCCATGATCTCGGCCACAGTGGCTGGGCGCTGCGGCCGGGAGGAACTCGGTCGCGATGCTTCTGCCATGATCCCTCCGTCTCCGGACTTCGATGGTGCCGCCGACCGAAAGCATGGACGCGACATTGGCAGTGCGTTTTACGTCATTGTGCCGGATCTCAGTCAGTCGTCAGCCCTTCGCCGTGGGCATCGCCGCCAGATGCTCCACGCCTGGCAGCGGGCACGATCGAGGAGCACGACGTTCCTGTGGTGACCATAGCGGGGCGAAGCGGTATTGCCAGCGGGCCAGGCTCTCGCTGCCGCGGACATGGCCAAACGACGATGAGCCGGCGACCGGCCGGCCGCTAGGGTGGTCGCGGGCAAGCAACGCGCCGCAAGGCGGAGGCAGCGATGGACGCGACCATGGACGACGGCGCGACGGCAGGCGACGGTGAGCCAGCCGCCAGCATCCGCGCGTCGGACGCCGAGCGGGACGCGACCCTTCAACGGCTCAGCGCGGCCACCGGGGATGGGCGGCTGACCCTGGAGGAATTCAGCCAGCGGATGGACCGCGCCACCACGGCCAAGACCCGGGCTGAGCTCGACCGTCTCGTGGCGGATCTTCCCGCGGACACCAGCGCGGCCACTAGCGCAGTCGCCGAGCGTGGCCCCGGGCGGCCGTCGTGGCACATCTCGCCCATAGGTGGCCTGAGCGTCTCCGGGCCATGGCGGATGGAGCGCAGTGTCATCGTGGCGAGCCTCATCGGCGGCGCCGATCTCGACCTGGGCCA
>Ga0306920_100008462_pt1 | contig 13662 bp, 9 predicted proteins | sample flu12Cox44000170_FD_204666 | JGI IMG/M metagenome (GOLD analysis project Ga0306920, IMG submission 204666) | Lab enrichment of tropical soil microbial communities from Luquillo Experimental Forest, Puerto Rico - flux4day.12C.oxic.44.000.170 (v2)... | ecosystem: Environmental > Terrestrial >... | reverse complement strand
TCGCGCATCTCGAGGATATCGCGATGGCCCTCGGTGGTCAGAAGCGCAACGCGCGCGCCCTTGCGTTCGAGCAGCGCGTTGGTCGCAACCGTCGTGCCGTGAACCAGACGCCGCGTTTCCGCGAGCATCTCCGCGAGCGAGAGGTTGAGCCGGCGCGCCAGCTCCGCGAGCCCCGCCATGACGCCGATCGACTGGTCCTTTGGCGTTGACAGCGATTTCGCGAACACCGTTCGCCCGGCCGCGTCGATGGCGACGAGATCGGTAAAGGTGCCGCCGACGTCGATCCCAATTGCTCGCATACTCAAGACGTCCGCGCCTTTGCCGCATCGTCGCTAACGAGGCCCTGCAAACGGTCGCGGGCGCGCGCCGCGGGCGAGCGTCTCGCCGGTGGTCCCCATCCGCCGCCGCCGGCAGAGCGGATTTCCAGGCAATCGCCCGGCGAGATCTCGATCCCAGTTTCCTTGGTGCGCAGCTCGCGCGGCGGCTTATCCGTCGACAACAATCGGTAGCGATGCGGCTTGGAGTCCTGGCCGCCGAGCATACCTGCCGAGCCATGCCGCGCGCCCTCGCCCGCGGTATTGCCGAGGGCGACCTTCTCTGTTTGGACGATGAGGTCGAGCGCAACACCGAGCCCGCCCCTAAACTGGCCATCGCCACCGGAATCCCTTAAGAATTCGTGGTGGCGGAAATGCAGAGGAAAGCGTGCTTCCGCTACTTCGAGACTGCCGAATTTCAGGCCTCCGACCGAATGCCACTCCCCGATCGACGACCAGCCGTCGCCGCCGCTTGAGGCGCCTCCACCCGGACGCGCATGGAAGAGGTGCCAGATGAAACTCCGGCCGGTGCGCGGGTCTTCGCCCTTGATCGCGATCCGGAAGCGGCGTCCCCAGCCGGCCATGACGCGATCCGGGCAAGATGACGCCAACGCCTTGATGACCGCTTCCACGATCTCGTTCGAGGGATGGCTGGTGCAGAGCGTCACCGGGAATCCCGGATCGGCCCAAACGATGGTGCCCTGCCTCGCGACCACCTTCAGCGGGCGCAGCGCGCCAGAGTTTTTCGGCGTCTCTGGATTGATCAAATAGAAGAACGCCATGGCGACCGCGGCATGCATGTTGGCATGCGAGGAATTGACGAAGCTTGCCGCTTGCGGGTCTGATGCAGAGAGATCGACCTCGATGTCGCTGCCGCGTTTTGTGACAGTGGCCGCGATCCTGATGTCGCTGCGGCCTCTGCCATCGTCATCGAGCAAGGCTTCGCCATAAAAGGTGCCGTCCTTCCAGGTCGCAACCACGCTGCGGGCCTGCGTTTCTGCTGCATCCAGTACACCTTCGATCGCGGCTTCCACGACGGGCGCGGTGAGTTCGGCAAACAGCCTTTGCATTCGCCGCTCGCCGAGATGCGCAGCCCCGATCATCGCGAAGAGATCGCCGCGAAAATCGTGCGCGTTGCGGACATTTAGCGCGAGCATGTCGAGAACGTCGTCGCGCAGGCGACCGGCCTCGTATAGCTTTATGGGGGGAATGCGCAGCCCCTCCTGCCAGATCTCGGTGGCATCGGGGTTGTAGGCGCCATGCGTCGCACCGCCGATATCACTCTGATGGGCGCGCGCAATCGTCCAGAACAGCCGCCTTACGCCGTCGAAGACCGGCACGAACACGGTGACATCAGGCAGATGGCTGCCGCCATGATAAGGATCGTTCATGAGGATCACGTCGCCCGGCGCCACCAGCGAAAAGCGCTCGCCGACGGCACGCGCTGCCCAGGTCAGCGCGCCGACATGAACCGGAATGTGATCGGCCTGCGCAATCAGCCGGCTATTGACGTCGCAGATCGCTAGCGAGAAATCGCGGCTTGAATTGAGGATCTGCGAATAGGAGGTGCGAAGCATGGCTTCGCCCATCTCGGTGACGATTCCGCTCAGGCGGTGCTGGACGACGGACCGTGTGATGGGATCAATCGTACCGGTCATTGCTCCCTGCGGCTCTACGTCGAAAAATTGGAGCGAGTGAAAGGAATCAAACCCTGGTATTCGGCATAGAAGTCTACAAACTTCATCAGTATTTTCAACGACCGTTCTGACAAGTCGGCCCCAACAGGGTTGAGCCTAAACAACTATTTTAAGCCGCGCTGCGGCCTCCGAGTCCACCGTCCAGTGCGAGTCCAAAAAGCGCGCGGGTCTCGGCGTAGAAGAACGCACGGGCCAATCCCGACAATTGCCTCGGCGCCAGGCTTGTCTCCGGCCGCGGTATTACAAGCGGAGAGAACCACCCAATCGGCACCGAGCGCAAACCCGATTGGGCCGCAGGAAGTCAGGGTACCACGAGCCAGGTCCGGCCTACCCAAAGACCGGACGTCGCCGCCGTTATCGCGCGGGTCGGCTTCGGGCTATTAGGCGACATTCGCCGGTGCTGAAGGTTGCTCGATCTGCGTTTGCTCGGTGAGTGGACGGCTCGCGCGTCACTGTCATTCATTCCACCCGAAGAGATTGCGCTGCGAACTATTGCGTTTTTGAAACTCGGATCTGCTGATATGCTGGAAAAGTATCAAGGAGCAAGCAAAGATGGCGACGCATGAAACGGTCCTGGTAACGGGCGGCTCGGGCTTCATTGCGAGTTGGTGCATTGCACGTTTGCTGAATGACGGCTTTAACGTAAAGGCGACTGTCCGCAGTCTTTCGCGCGCCGACGACACGAGACGCGTGATCAGCAGCGCCGTCCCAGCGGCCTTGAACGAAGCCTTGACGTTTCGTGCCGCCGATCTCGAGAGTGATGCGGGTTGGGACGAAGCTGCGGCGGGCTGCCGGTATGTGTTGCATGTCGCCTCGCCGCTCGGCATGGATTCACCACGCGATCCGGAAATACTGATCCGCCCAGCTCGCGATGGTGCCTTGCGCGTGCTCCGAGCCGCGATCAAGCACGGCGTGGAGCGTGTCGTGATGACCTCTTCGGTGGCAGCCATCGCCGGCGAGAGGCCTGCGGGCTTACACGACGAAACGCGATGGACCGATCTGAAGGCGAAGGGTGTGCTTGCCTATCCACAATCGAAGACCATTGCCGAGCGAGCCGCGTGGGAACTGATCAAGACGTCAGGAAAAGGCACGACACTCACGGCCATCAATCCCGTCATCGTCTTGGGGCCTGTGCTAAGTCCCGATTTCTCCGGCTCAGTGACTGTCATCTCGCGGCTATTGTCAGGAAAAGCACCGGGTATTCCGAACTTTGGCTTGAACTTTGTCGATGTACGCGACGTCGCGGACTTGCACGTGCGTGCCATGCTCGCGCCCAACGCGGCCGGCGAGCGCTTCATCGCCAATGCGGGCTTTCTATGGCTATCCGAAGTGGCCGACCTATTGCGCGAAAACCTTGGGCCCGCCGCTCGGAAAGTTCCGCGCCGCAGGCTGCCTGACTGGCTCGTTCGTTTGGTGGCACTTCGCGATTCCAGTATTTCGCTCATGATCCCGGTACTATCGCGACGTGTCGAATACGACGCGACAAAGGCTAAAACCCAGCTCGCCTGGACGCCGCGGTCGGCGAAGGACGCGATTCTTGCGGCTGCCGAGAGCCTCATCCGGTTGAAGATCGTGCGACCTCGCTGCACTAAGCGAAGAGAGCAACTCTGAAGCCAATGGGTCACGTGTGGGCGGCACCCTGGCAAAAACTTTCTGACATTTTCGGCAGGTATGGCCGCTGGCCCTAATGCTCTGCGTGGATTCGCAGAGGACAAGCGGTAACAGTACCTTCGCGGAATGAACGGTTTATGGAATGAATCCCGGTGCCGCGCGGTGGAATTCCCGTATGCCCATCCGGGCCTCTGATGGGGGAAGGGCGGACTGAGAACGGGGGGAGGGTTGGACTTCGAGTTTGGCCCAAAGCGTCCCTATCACCCACATCTTTAGGTGTATAATGATCTGCGTTGACCCAAGCGAGCGACGTGAGAGAGCAATGCTGAGGGTGTTGATTGCCCTGCCGACGATCGCCGGCGCAAAGGAGAAAGAACTGGGAAGGAAGAGGAAATGAGCTGGGTTGTGGGCGTAGATGTCGGTGGGACATTCACTGACTTCTGCCTGTTCAATCGAGCGACCAATGAAGTGGTTGTCCATAAGGTGGTATCGACCCCCGAAGACCCGTCTCGCGCTGTTCTTGATGGGCTGGCGACCGTAAAAAAAGAGCATGACATTCGCTCCGAGGATGTCAGCCATTTCGCGCACGGGACCACGGTGGCGACGAATGCCTTGATCCAGCGTACGGGCGGACGGGTTGCGTTGATCACCACCGCCGGCTTTCGTGACCTCATCGAGATCGGGCGCCAGGTGCGGCCGCGCATCTACGACCTGAAAGCTGATGCGCCCGAGCCTCTAGTTTGCCGCCAAATGAGGTTCGAGATTTGCGAGCGCATTGGCCCTAGAGGCGAAGTGATCATGCCGTTGACCGACGAGGAGATAGGCCGCGTCGTCGAGTTGATTGCATCGTCGGATGCCGACTGTTGCGCGGTATGTCTGCTGTTTTCTTTTCTGAACGGTGATCACGAGCGACGGATTGCCGCAGCGTTGCAAGAGCGGCTGCCCAAACTCCACGTATCGATATCCAGTGAGGTGCAGCCGGAATTCCGCGAATACGAGCGTTTTTCTACCACCGTCTTGAATTCGTTCCTGCAGCCAAAGTTGACCGGCTATATGCAGAGTCTCAAGACTGCGCTTGCTGTAGAAGTTGGACGAGCCAAGATCGGAATTAGCCAATCGGCAGGGGGTCTGATGGACATTAATCGCGCCTCCGAATTCCCGATTCGCACGGCATTGTCGGGTCCCGCCGCGGGAGTGGTGGGTGCGGTTGCGGTCGCCGCGCGGTCGCTCGAAAGCAACCTGATTACGCTCGACATCGGTGGGACGAGCACGGATGTCTGCTTGATCGAGAACGGTGTTGCGACCATGACTTATGGTCGCGAGATTGCGGATTTTCCGGTGCGGCTTCCCTCGATCGATATTCACACCGTGGGAGCCGGCGGCGGCTCCATCGCATTTATTGGCCGGGACGGGCTATTGAAGGTGGGTCCGACGAGCGCGGGCGCAGTGCCGGGACCCGCATGCTACGGCCGTGGCGGAACTAAACCGACGGTTTCTGATGCCAATATCATCCTCGGTCGCTTGCCAGAAACTCTCGTGGGCGGAGCCATGACCCTGGACAAGTCGGCCGCCGCGGACGCTGTGCAGTTGCTCGCCCAGAAGCTTGATCTCGGCCTGCACGAGACAGCGCTCGGCATCCTGCGAATCGTGACATCCAACGTGGTACGTGCGATCCGCGCGGTGTCAATCGAGCGGGGCTATGATCCACGCGACTTCTCCCTCATGCCTTTTGGCGGGGCAGGTGGTCTGCACGCTGTTGATGTCGCGCGCGAACTTGCTATCCGAAAGATACTGATCCCGCTCTCGCCAGGTATCTTGTGTGCCGAAGGTGTCGCGCTCTGCGACATGAAGGAAGGCTTCGTCGCCACCTGCCGCATGCCGCTCAATGGCGACCTTCGTGCTCTCAACGCGGTTCTCTCTCGTCTCTTTTGCGCAGCGCGTGCATGGTTCGAAACCGCTGCAACGGAGGGAGAGCTTGAAACGGGAGCGTCGGTCGACATGCGCTATGTGGGCCAAAACTACGAACTAGCCGTCGCGCTAGGTGGCAGCACCGTCAACGTTCCCGACGCAAGTGCATTGCAGGAACGATTCTCTGAACTGCATCAGGCGAGATATGGGCACTTCGACGAAACGGCGCCGATCGAAATTGTCAACCTACGACTGAGTGCCCGGGTTGTCGGCCAAAATCTATCACGATCGCGATATCGACCCGTCGTAGCGCCGGAAAACAATCGCATCGCTGATGTTTGGTTTGATTCGTCCGGGCCTACCAAAACGGATGTCTTTGCACGCGGCTCGCTCACCAGCGGACAAATCATCTCGGGACCGGCCATCATCACTCAGTTCGATTCAACGACCGTGGTCCCACCCCTCTGCGTCGCGACTGTCGACGATGCGCTTAATATCTTTGTGGAAGTAATCTAATGAGTTTGCCGGCCCTTGATCCGATTACGCTCGAGATTGTCTGGAATGGCTTTCGTTCTGTTACCGACGAATGCTTTCTGACACTGCAACGCAGTGCCTTTTCGACCAACATCAAGGAGCGGCATGATCATTCGGTGGCGGTTCTTGACGCTCGCGGCCGCCTGATCGTTCAGGCAGAAAACGCCCTTCCGATTCATCTCGCATCAATGAGCGGTTTGGTTGATGTACTGCTTGACAAGTACGCGGGCGAGATTGCTCTTGGTGATATATTCATTGGAAACGACCCGCATGTGGCCGGTGGAACCCATCTGCCCGATATCAATCTGGCAGCTCCGATTTTTGACGGCGAAACATTGATTGCCTTCGTCTGCAACATCGCTCACCACGCGGATGTTGGTGGTGCCGTGCGCGGGTCGATGTCGGGCGGACTGACCGAGATCTATCAGGAGGGGTTGCGAATTCCAGTAATTCGACTTTACCGAAACGGCGAACTGGTACGCGACACGCTCGATCTTTTGCTGCTCAACATGCGCCTGCCAGCAGAGCGCCGCGGTGACCTCAATGCGCAGATAGCGTCGTGCAGGCTGGGTATTCAAAGAATAGAACGTCTAGCTGCGCGTTTCGGTGTTCCACAGCTTCTCGCGGCTTTCGAGCAAATTATCGAGCGAAGTAGTGAGCGCATCCTCAACGCGATCGGCGAATTGGTCGACGGGGAATGGTCATATGCAGATGTGATGGACGACGACGGCGCAGCGGCGCAGGACGTTGTTATAAAACTGACCATCAGGAAGACCGGACGAAGAGTTGTATTCGATTTTACCGGTTCGGCCCAGCAGGTCCCAGGCAACATCAATTTGACGGCCAACGCTGTGCGGTCGTCCGTTTGCTACGCGCTCAAGGCGTTGCTTGACCCGGATATGCCGAATAATGAGGGTGTTCTACGGGCATTTGAAATTGTTGCTCCGATCGGGAGCATCGTGAACTGTCGTGCGCCAAGCCCGGTCGCCCTTCGCGCCAACACGTGTCAGCGCATCGTCGACATCGTGCTCGGCGCGATGAGCGCCGCCCTCCCGGAACGAGTAATCGCTTCGGCCAATGGGGCAAACACCAGCATGGTGTTTGCTGGCGAAGATCCGGCGACTGGATCGTCTTATGTCTACCTCGAAACGCTAGGCGGAGGCATGGGCGGCCGCAATGATCGGGACGGCAAGGACGGGGTTCAGGTTCATATCACCAACACGTCGAACCTGCCCGTCGAAGCGATCGAAATGGAATATCCGCTCCGCGTAGAGGAGTATTCGCTTGTTGCGGATTCCGGGGGGGCGGGGCGCTGGCGGGGAGGGCTTGGATTGCGCCGTGTCGTTCGGCCGGTGGGACATGTCTGTGAATTTTCAGGTGCCGGCGAGCGCTTTCGTCGAGGACCGCCTGGCATTTTCGGTGGCAAAGCTGGAAAGACCGGAGTTTTTATCCTTCAGCGTGCCGATGGTTCTCGTGAGAATCTGCCGGGGAAGTTGACGAGCCTGATCTTGCATCCGGGTGACGCTGTCGCGGTCGAAACGCCGGGCGCCGGCGGCTACGGAAGCCCGAAGGAGCGTTCGCGAGAGAAACTCGCTGAAGATTTGCGCTCGGAAAAATTCTCTCGCCGCTACGTAGAAGAGCACTATGGCGCTGATATGCTCGCTTCCTTGCAATCTCAGAGGCACATCAAAGCGAAGCCGTCAGCCGCGGCGCAAATGGAGAAAAAGGAAGATTGATGCGCACGGCTTCGAAGGCTTTAGAGAAGTACGGACATGCGCTGGTAAGCCCTATCGCTGGCAAACTAGCAGGGCAGGATAGTGTGAAGCTGAAAGCTTCGACGCGCTCGTAGCGAGAGGTATCTCATGAGAACGTGCGATGTCGCCGTGATTGGGCTGGGCCTTATGGGCAGCGCAGCGCTCGATGCGTTACTGAACTCCGGGGTCGATGCGTTGGGTTTCGATCCGATTGGCCCCGGCGATAATCGGGGATCTTCCCACGGTTCATGTCGGGTCTTCCGGCGTTTCAACTTCGAGAATGACAACTATACCGATCTGAGCGACGCAGCGCTTGCGGGCTGGAAGCGGCTGGAGGCCGACAGCAGTGAAACGATCCTGATTCCGTCCCCGATTTTGGAGGCCGGCCGGCCCGGATCGGCAAGGGTGGCTGCGTCGCGCGCCGCGGCGATAGCGAAAGGCCATGCCGATCCCGCTTGGTCGGCCGCTACGGCAAATCGGGAATTTCCGGCGTTCGCTCTTCCTACCGACTGGGATGTGGTTGTGCAGGACGGCGGAGCCATCCTGAAGGCCGAAGTTGCCCTAAGGATCATGCGTAAACGCGCGGGCGCGCGGGTGTTTCCGGAAGCTGCGCAGATCGACGGTCGTCCGGACGGCGTTTTGGTGCGCACCAAGACCCAAGAGGTCCTTGCCCAGCAAGCCATCCTCGCTCTTGGCCCATGGCTCGGCCGCGCCCTGCCCAAGATCGCTCCGGTGCTGGAAGTAACGCGGCAGGCCGTGGGCTGGTTCAAGGCCGCCCGTCCCGAGACCGTATCACCCGACCGCTTTCCAGTGTTCATTCTTGAACGCGGACCCGACGATTTCATCTATGGCTTCCCGGATTTCGAACAACGTGGAGTCAAAGCGGCACCTCACAATCACGGACCGAAAGTAAGCGCTGACGACTGGGACCCGCCGGCCACGGATGCCGAATTACTGCCGGTCAGCCAAGCCCTGGCCCAGCTCATCCCAGGCGCGGCTGGCCCTGTCATCGATCGCGACATTTGCCTCTACACAAACACTTTGCCGGCGGACCGCCGACCAGACAGAGGCGAAGAGTTCATCATCGATCGGTGGCCGAATTCCCGCCTGATCGTCGCCTCACCCTGCTCCGGTCATGGCGCGAAGTTTGCGACTGCCATCGGTGAAAAACTCGCACGCCTCGCCGTCGATCCAACCTACGAAGTTGAGCCGTTTTTCAAGCTATCCCGATACTCTGCATTCGGCTGAGCGGGTCCATTTTTGTCGACGTAACGGGACAAGCTATGGTGATGTTGACCTTCGCGAACATGGCGCACGTTTCGCGCGCGCTCGTTCAAATGAGCCGTGTCGGCGGTCGCGACGAGAACAGGTACGGGTCGGCACCACGGTGGCCTCGCGGCGGGCGTATGTTCATTTTTTAATAGATCGGCTCGCGGGTGGAAACCAGGGTGCAACCATCGGTCCGGGATAAAATGGTCTCCAAGTTCCTGGGGGTTGCGCAAGACGGTCGGCGATGACCCATAGCGCCGGTGCATGAAAACCAAGCCCAATGTGGGTCGTGTTGACCTCGACATTCTCCCGCTCGCCTCCGTCTTCCTCTAGACATGCGCGCCAGGCAACCACGCCATCGGCGCGGGTGTAGATCGACGTTGACGGGACCGGGATCGGTTTAGCCAACCAGCTCACCCGTTCGGGGGTCGGGGGCTCGTATTTCTGGCCTGTGAGGAGCCTCCAAATCGCGCGAACATTGCTCGCTCCTGGCGCCGCGAACGGGCTTCCCAACGTGATGACCATGCGAACGGCATCGGGAATTTGACGCGCGACCTCACGCGCGATGATGCCACCACGGCTCCAGCCGATTAGGCTAACTTTCAAGCCAGAGTCCATACGGAGCTTCGAAACCTGCGCGGCCATGGCCGAGAGGTCGGCATCGGGCGCCCGCGCATTGCGACCACGGCCCCAGCCATAAGCTTGATAACCAAGGGTTTTGAGAAAACCGCGAATAGCGATTGTGGATCGATCGTCGGCCCCCAGTCCGGGCAGGATAACGATCGGGTGCGGCTCTCCACGCGGAGCAGTGGCCAGAAGCGGTGCCGCAGCAAGCAGCCCTGCAATATCCAATAGCCCGCGCCCTTCGGTGGCAAGCAGTGCGAGCGAAGGCGACTTTATCGTCCTTTTGTCACCAACCATCGTTGCAAACCCATTGCTGCTGTGCTCGAGCCCTGGATCCGGTTCAAATCCTTGACGAAAACTCCCCGGAGCAGCTGCTTCGCGCGGCTTACGCCGTCAATGCGCAGCCGCCGGCGCAGGCACGCCTGCGGTTGATGTCGGCCGAATCGTGAGGAGCAGAAGCATTCCAGACAGCAGATACAGCCCCATGACGAAATAGATGCTGTAGGCACTATCGCCGGTGTTCTTCACGATAAAGCCATTGATCGATGGGCTTGCCGCGGGACCAAGGTTGCCCAGGCTGCTGATGAGCGCAATGCCGCCGGCCGCGGCACCGACCGACAGATACTCACTGATCAATGCGAAGAAGAGAGGCGTCGCCGATGCAATCCCGATCGTGGCGAAAGCCATCGCAAGTACGGATCCGACCAGGTTACCCTTGAACAGCGTGGCCACGAAGAGGCCGATCGCGGCAATCGCTATGCAACCGGCGAAATGCCATCGGCGCTCGTGCCATTTGTCCGAATGACGGCCGATCAAGATCATCCCGATGACGCCGAAGGCGTTTGGGATCGCCGCATAGACCCCGACAAGGAACAGATCCTTGACGCCCCAGCTCTGGATCAGCGTCGGCATCCAAAACACCAATGTGTAGGTCGCTCCCAGCAAAAGACAATACACCAATGAAAGGACGTAGACCTTCGGGTCGCCCAGCATCTGGCCAAAGGTGCCCGCGGGTTCGCTTTCGACGTCCTTCACGTCGTGCTTGAAGCCGTCGTCGAGCAGTTGCTTCTCGTCGCGCGAGAGCCAGTCAGCATTGGCAGGTTTGTCCTCCAAAAGGAGATATACGAGGAAGCCGAGAACAATCGCAGGCAATCCCTGCACCATGAACAGCCATTGCCAACCATGGAGACCGCCGAGGCCATTGAAATATTTCAGAATGGCACCGCAGAGAGGTCCCGCGATCACGGCGATGATGGTGGTCGCTGACATGAAGATCGCAATCACCTGACCACGCCGCATCTGCGGATACCAGTATGTGAAATACAGAATGACACCTGGAAAGAAGCCTGCCTCGAACGCGCCGAGAAGGAATCGCATCACATAAAATTGGAGAGGCGTTGTTACGAGCATCATGGCGGTCGCAGCCAAGCCCCAGATCACCATGATGGTCAACAACGTCTTCCGTGCGCCGATCTTCTCCAGGAGGAGATTGCTCGGTACGCCAAATAGGAAATATCCGACGAAGAACATGCCGGCGCCCAAACCGTAGATGGCGTCGTCGAATGGGAGGGTTTGCTTCATCTGCAGCTGCGCCCAGCCGACATTGATGCGATCCAGATAGGCGATCATGTAGGCGATCAGTAAAATGGGAATGAGGCGCCGGTCTATTTTCGAGAACAACGCCTTGAAGGCACTGGTTTCGAACAGCGATGTTTGGGGTGACGACTCGTTGGCAGCGCTCGGACGCATGTTCGTTCCCTCCATGACACCTATTAATTCTAGTTCCTTCGTTTCAATCGGCGGCGGAATTGGTCTGTGTGGTTCTCCTTACGCCGGTCTGGCCCGCATCCGTTCACGTGGTGGCCTCGAACGGATGTAACCGCGATACGGCATAGGCGAAACAATTCTTGCACCCATGGTGCCTTCTCTGGTTTTTCCCTCGTCGCCGCTTCCACTTGTTGATCAACCAGTATCTCCAACCAACCCCCTAGGACACTCTCCTTTGAGAATGACTTCGCGGTGACCGCTCATTGTGCTTGCGGCGAGGTATCGGAGTGTCGCCCACGGAAACCTTGCCAGGTTCGTTTCGAGCCTCTTCCTTGCCATCGGGGGCTGCTTCCGTCGGCAGCGCCTCGAGTTCGCGGAGCGCCGTGCGCAAGTGTTCGACAATTTCGTAGGATTCGTCCTGCGACAGGACGCGTCGACAGGCGGTCAGGCCGAATTCGAGCGATCCGGCGTAGCTTTGCACGGTGATATTCAGCGCACTGCCGTGGTACGGGATCGACACCGGGTAGTAGTGCACCATCCGGGCCCCCGCCATATAGAGCGTCATCGGTGGTCCCGGGAGATTGGAGATCACGACGTTGCCCGCCAACGCGAAACGACTGGCGAGATTGGAGCGGCCGAGCAGCGAAGCAAGCCCGGTCATAAGCCATGGCGATCCCGTAATCGGCACATCGACCCCGAGTATGGGCCTGAGCTCCTTGACCACCGCTTTGGCCGCCTCGGAAGATGCGTGAATCGCCTTGAGGCGCGCGGGCAAATCGTCGATGTCGGTCGCCAGATCGACGCGGACCATCGACACCTGGTTGTTCATCGCGCTATCGCCCTCGACGCGCAGACTGACCGGCACCAACGCAATAAGCGCCTCCTTGGGCAGCAGATCCCGATCCTTCAGGAAGCGCTGCAGCGCGACGCTGCACATCGCCATCACCACTGTGTTGACCGTGCCGCCGAGGCGCTTGCCCAGCGCTTTGATGTCGGCCAAGGGTATCGAAAGCGTACTGTACGAACGCTGATTGGTGATCGACTCGTTGAAGATTGTCTTCGGCGCGAGCCCAAGGTTCAAGGAACGCTCGCCAACCGGCGTTCGCTGGCTCGCGACGACGCTCGCGGCTGTGGCGAAGGCCTTGGCCGCTGTCGGCAACAGCTCCGCGAGCTTGCGGTATTGCTGGGCAGCATTGGTGGCCGCGGCTTGCAGCAACTCGGTGACGCCAAGCTGGCAGTTGCCGCTCGTTCGTTTCCGTCGCGGTGGGGGCACCTCGCGCATCTTCGGCGACGTGTCATAAAGTACCTTGGCGAGTTCAACCCCCGCCTTGCCGTCGACGCCGCTATGATGCGTCTTGGTGTAGAAAGCGACTTGCCCGTTTTCCAGACCCTCGATCACATACATTTCCCAAAGCGGCCGACTTCGGTCCAGCAGCGAGGCATGTAGCCGCGCGATTAGCTGTTCGAGCTGCGCCATCGTTCCGGGCCGGCGTAAAGTCACCGAGCGCACGTGGTAGTCGAGGTCGATATCGTCGTCTTCAATCCATACCGGCTCGGCCAGCTCGAAAGGCATCTGCGCCAGCTTGCGGGTCAGCACCGAAGACAGATGCAGGCGCTTGCTGAGCATCGCCTTTACATCCTCGTAGTAGTCGCCTTGGTAATTCTCCGGCAGCTCCAAAAGCATAAGACTGCCGACATGCATTGGCGTTTCCGGAGTTTCTAAATGCAGAAATGAGGCGTCCATGCCGCTGAGTTGGTTCATCGCTCATCTCTCCAGTCGTGTGCCGAGGCAGGCGGGGAAGTCGACCGCCGATAAACGCGGCCAGAAATTACGCGGCTCGATTGGGTCCGCTCTCCTTGCGCTCCTCTTCGTCGTACAAATCCTTCTTCGAGATCTTGTCGACATTGGTCCTCGGCAGCGCGTCCCTGATTTCGAGGGCTTGGATCATTTCGTGCTTACCGAGCTTGTCCTTCAGGAACGCCTGCAATTCGTCGATTTTGAATGCCGCTGCGCCGGCCTTCAACTTGACGAAGGCCTTCGGCGATTGACCGCGATATGGGTCGCGGATGCCGATCACCGCGACCTCTTCGACCGCTGGGTGCTTGTATATCGCTTCCTCAAGAATCCGTGGGTAGACATTGTAGCCGCCGCACAGCAGCATGTCTTTGGTGCGGTCGACGATG
>Ga0306920_100008461_pt1 | contig 13663 bp, 15 predicted proteins | sample flu12Cox44000170_FD_204666 | JGI IMG/M metagenome (GOLD analysis project Ga0306920, IMG submission 204666) | Lab enrichment of tropical soil microbial communities from Luquillo Experimental Forest, Puerto Rico - flux4day.12C.oxic.44.000.170 (v2)... | ecosystem: Environmental > Terrestrial >... | reverse complement strand
AAGCGCGGACCGTCGACTTGGCGCCGTTTGACCCTCGGAGACTGAGGTCGCTCCGTGCTGTGCCGTAGGCAGCGACGGGCACGCCGCAAACTGTCGTCCTGTTTGCTGGCACATTTGCGCAGCGATCGTCCCGCATTGATTGGGGACCCCCTTGGAAAAACCGGATGCTCAAGTATTGCTATTGAGCCGTTCTCGTCGTCGTCGGCAGTCGGATCGATGCACTTATCATCCGGCACTCGACGGCCCTTTGCGACGGAAACCGATTGCCAGGCGGGATGCGCTTGATGACGATCTTTGTGGCCGAGATCAATGGCAGGGGCATCGTCGCCTTCAGCCAACCCAGCCCCGAAGATGCCCTGGCTTGGGCCGACGACGAGGATTTTCGCTCTGACATCGTGTTCCTCGAGGGAGAGGATGGGCGACCTCTGTGGGATGGGCGTGCAGAAATCTTCGTGAGAGAGGCTGACCCCGAGGAAGCCGAACGCTGGACGGTTTCATTCACCGATGCAATGCACGACGGTGAGGTGGAAGACGCTGATGATTGGGTGATTTATCTGGTCCCGGTCACCGAGCCTCCCGACGACGATGGCTACGACGAGTAACCGGTGGCCGAGCTGTTGAAAGCGTTCTTTACCGTGGCGGTTCTGGTTCCGGCCACGCTGCTACCGATCATCAATCCGTTTGTCGGCGCGCCGGTCTTCCTTTCGGTGACGGGCGGCAATGATGATCTGGCGCGCGACATGGCGCGCCGCGTCGCCATCAACTGCTTTTTCCTGCTCGCCGGCTCAATATTGATCGGCGGCTATGTGCTTGAGTTCTTCGGTCTGTCGATTCCGATCGTCCGTGTCGCGGGCGGTATTGTCGTCGCCGTCACCGGCTGGCGGCTCCTGAACGACGGGAGACAAGACGACGTGCAAAGATCGGTCGCGATCTCGGCGGAGAGACCATCGGATGCCGAGATCGCACAGCGCAGCTTCATGCCGATGAGTTTTCCGCTGACGGTCGGCCCCGGCTCGATTGCGGCTGCGATCACGCTGGGAGCAAAGCGGCCCGAGCCGAGCGCGAGCTGGACTCCGGTGGCCGCGGGCGCTTTCGCCGGCCTCATCATCGTCACACTGGCGGTGTACCTAACCTATCGGTACTCCGCGCCCCTGTTGAACAAGCTCGGGACTACCGGCACGATGGTGTTGCTGCGCCTTGCCGCCTTCCTTCTCCTCTGCATCGGCATTGACATTCTGTGGAGCGGACTGGCGGAGCTACTCCACTTGCGCTGACCGGTCCGCACGGCTCACCTTTCCCACTAGCCCAGACATACGCTTGTCTCAAGTCGCGGTCATAGTGGTGCCGACCTGAACTGACGCGGCTGAGTTGGTTTCTTGCGCGCCAGCTTGCTCGTGTCGCACACGACCCTCGGTACCCATTACAGAAGTCAAGCAAAACCCTCGCCGCGGCCGGCGCGGTCCCGCCTGAGACGTCGGCCGGGCGACGTACACGGACTCGGCCGGAGCGGAGGAGGAGCTATGAGGACGGGGCAGGATTTGCCATATGAAGATTCGGTGCACGCGCATGGCTGAGTGCGATCGGGCATGCAAACGTGCATCAGTGCGGCCAACCGGAGAAGACAATGACCAGGATGCTTACCGCCCTTGTCGGGGCCGTTGTTGCGACATGCTCAATTGCCAGCGTCGCCCATGCCGGCCTGTCGGAGTGTCTTGCCCTACCCAATTATCTCGCGCTCTCCGATGCTCTGAAAGCTGCCACCAAACCGGCAGGCGGCCCGAGCAACGGCGGCCTCGACTTCAACATGTGGGGGGCCATCGTCGATGTCGACGGCACCGTCTGCGCCGTCGCCTTCACGGGCAAGGGCTACACGGACCAGTGGCTGGGCAGCCGAGTCATATCAGCTCAGAAGGCGAACACCGCGAATGCCTTCAGCCTGAACGGCTTCGCCCTGTCGACCGCCAATCTCTACGCTGCTACCCAGCCGGGCGGCAGCCTGTTCGGTCTGCAGGCGAGCAATCCCGTCGATACCGCGGTCGCCTATGCCGGTGACGAGAGCCGATTCGGGATGCGGAACGACCCGATGGTTGGCAAGCGCATCGGCGGGGTAAACGTCTTCGGCGGCGGCCTGGCTCTGTACAAGAACGGCAGGAAGATCGGCGGACTAGGCGTTTCCGGCGACACTTCCTGCGCCGATCACAACGTCGCCTGGCGGGTACGCAAGTCTCTCGGCCTCGACAAGGTGCCGGGCGGCGTCAGTGCCAACAAGGATGACGGCATCATCTACGACATTGCCGGCGGCGTCAGCAAAGGCGGCTTCGGACATCCGACCTGCGGCGGCAAGGAGGCCGATATTGCCAAGGACATCGGCGCCGGTGGGATCGTCCAATAGCAAGCGCCAACCTGCCGGCGTTCTCGACAGCGACGGTGCCAACGGCGATCGATTTAACGCAGAAGTGGTCTCCTTGCTGCCGCAACCGGATTGTGGCAAGCAACCGAGGTGGCCGAGCGCCGTCGGCCATCGACTTGTTGTCTCTTCATCTCATTCGAGCTCGATTTACTGGGGAAGCTCTCATGAAAATTCGGTTCCTTGTGCTCGCGATCGCATCGTCCAGCTTGCTGGTCAGCCCGGCACTGGCGGTCACCGAGAGCGCACTCATGAAAGCCTGCAAAGGCGACGTGACGAAGCTCTGTCCTCACGTGCCATTCGGCGGCGGCAAGATCATCGAATGCCTGAAGAAGCACGAGAACCAGATCACGGTCGGCTGCGCCAAGGAGCTTAAGCAGCTGAAATCGTAAACAGTCGTTTGTGGTCATGCACCGAAAGCGCGAGCCGCTTGAGCCACCACAGAGGTTGAGCCATGATCACGACCAGTAAAGGGGTGATCACAACGTGACGCGTCGGACAGCGGTGACGGTCGCTCTGGCGCGCCGCTGGGCAACTGGCTTCCACGTCGCCCCGACAAAGGGGGCATATGAACGATGGCCGATTGGGTCATTCTGGTCGATACACCAAAGGACTTTCCGAACGCCGACACCCCGCACAAGGTGATCACCACCAAGGATTATCTGGCTCGCGCCAACCTCTTCCAGGGGGCACGGCCGAAGGTGATCAACCTCTCGCGCTCATTTGCCGACCAGTCGCGCGGCTACTATTGCTCGCTGCTCGCCGAGGCGCGCGGTCACCGCGTCATCCCCTCGGTCGAGACGATGGTCGATCTCGGCGCCCGCCAACTTTACGCCCAGGCCTTGCCGGAGCTCGACGACACGCTTTCGAAGTGCCTGAGCGCCGCTGATGACAAGACGGTCCCGCGCCGCATCGTGTGCTTCTTCGGGACTGTCGAGGACGGCCGCTTCGAGCGCTTCGGACGCCTGCTCTTCGATTGGTACCGCTGTCCGGTGCTCGAGGTGACGATCGAGAACGAGGGCAGGCCGCAGATCAAGCGGCTCGCCTCGGTCCCCATCGCGAAGCTGTCGGCCCCGGAGCTGCAGTTCTTTCACCGCGCCCTGCACGAGCATACCAGCCGCGAATGGCGGTCGAAGAAGGACCGCCCGACCTCCCGTTACTCTTTTGCCGTTCTCTTCGATCCCAATGACAAGATGCCGCCAACCAACTTCAGTTCGCTGAAGCATTGGGCGCGCATCGCCGAGAAGATGGGCGTCGAAATCGAGCCGATCACCCGGCGGGATCTGGCGCGGCTCGCGGAGTACGATGCCCTGTTCATCCGCGAGACCACTTCGATCGACAACCACACCTATCGATTTGCCCGCCGAGCGACCCAGGAGGGGATGCCTGTCATCGACGACCCCATCTCGATGATCCGATGCACCAACAAGATCTATCTGCATGAGCTGATGACGGCGAACGGTATTGCCGTGCCGCCCACGGTGATCATCGGCAGGCCGCACGACCTGGCCCGCGCCGCCGACGAGCTTGGCTTCCCGATGGTGCTAAAAATACCGGACTCGTCTTTTTCGCGCGGCGTCAAGAAGGTCAATTCCTTCGCCGATCTCGATGCACTCGCCAAAGAATGGTTGAAGGACACCGATCTTCTCCTCGCGCAAGCCTTCATGCCAACGAGCTTCGACTGGCGGGTGGGTGTGCTCGGCGGCAAGCCGATCTTCGTCTGCCAGTACATGATGGCCAAGAAGCATTGGCAGATCGTCATGCACCGCGACGACGGCCGACCGCTCGAGGGCGCGACCAACACGGTGGCTCTCGGCGAGGCGCCGCCCGCCGTCGTCGATGTCGGCCTTCGCGCGGCCCAGCTGATCGGCGATGGGTTCTACGGAGTGGACATCAAGCAGACCGACAACGGCATCTTCGTGATTGAGGTCAACGACAATCCCAACCTTTGGCACGGTTATGAGGACGCCGTCGAAAAAGACCAAGTCTGGATCGAGCTTACCCGCTGGTTCGTCGATCGGCTCCGCCGGTAGTCTCTCCTCTGGATTAAGCGACCGGCTCGGTACCGTTTCGGTTTGTCGCTTCAGACCGGATCGCAGGGCCGGATGAGGATCGCCCGTCACGTCTTCAGTCGGTACCCCGTCCGGAAGATCCACGCCACGATCGTCACGCACACGAGCAGGAACACCGAGGTCATGCCGATGCTGACCGAGACGCTGACGTCGGCGAGGCTGTAGAAGCTCCAGCGGAAGCCGCTGACCAGGTAGACGACCGGGTTGAACAGGGTCACCGTCTGCCAGAAGGGCGGCAGCATGTGGATGGAGTAAAAGCTGCCGCCGAGGAAGGTAAGCGGCGTGACGATCAGAAGCGGCACGATCTGCAGCTTTTCGAAGCCGTCGGCCCAGATGCCGATGATGAAGCCGAACAGGCTGAAGGTGACCGAGGTGAGGATCAGAAAGGTGAGCATCCACAGCGGATGGGCGATTTGCAGCGGCACGAAAAGGCTGGCGGTGGCGAGAATGATGGCGCCGAGGACCACCGACTTCGTCGTCGCGGCGCCGACATAGGCGATCACCGCCTCGAAATAGGAGACCGGCGCCGAGAGCAGCTCGTAGATCGTCCCGGTGAATTTCGGGAAGTAGATGCCGATCGAGGCGTTGGAGATGCTTTGGGTGAGGAGCGAGAGCATGATCAGCCCCGGCACGATGAAGGCGCCGTAGCTCACTCCTTCGACGTCGGTGATGCGCGAGCCGATCGCCGAGCCGAAGACGACGAAATAGAGGCTGGTCGAGAGCACCGGCGAGATGACGCTCTGCATGATCGTCCGCCGCCAGCGGTGCATCTCGTACCGGTAGATGGTCATCACCGCGCGATAGTTCATGGTCATGCGCCTTCCCTCACCAGGCTGACGAAGATCTCCTCGAGCGAGCTCTGCTTGGTCTGCAGGTCGCGGAAGCGGATGCCGGCTTCGCCGAGGTCGCGAAGCAGCGTCGTGATGCCGGTCCGCTCGCCCTTGGTATCGTAGGTGTAGGTGAGGGCGTTGCCCTCGGGCGACAGCTCGAGCCGATAGGCGGCGAGCTTCTCGGGAACGCAGTCGAGCCGTCCCTGCAGCTGGAGCGTCAGCTGCTTGCGGCCGAGCTTGCGCATCAGCTCGGCCTTGTCCTCGACCAGGATGATCTCGCCCTTGTTGATGACGCCGACGCGGTCGGCCATCTCCTCGGCCTCGTCGATATAGTGCGTGGTGAGGATGATGGTGACCCCGCCGGCGCGGAGCGAGCGGACGAGCGCCCACATGTCCCGGCGAAGCTCGACGTCGACCCCGGCGGTCGGCTCGTCGAGGAAGAGGATCTCGGGCTCATGGGCGAGCGCCTTGGCAATGAGGACGCGCCGCTTCATGCCGCCCGACAGCGTCATAATGCGATTGTCCTTCTTGTCCAACAGCGAGAGGTCCCTGAGCACCTTCTCGACATAGGCCGGCCGCGCCGGCTTGCCGAAGAGACCGCGGCTGAAGCTGACCGTATCCCACACGGTCGAGAAGAGGTCGGTCGACACCTCCTGCGGCACGAGCCCGATCTTGGACCGCGCGGCGCGATACTCGCGGATGACGTCGAAGCCGTCGGCCTTGACGCTGCCCTCGCTCGGGTTGACGAGGCCGCAAATGATGGAGATGAGGGTGGTCTTCCCGGCACCGTTCGGGCCGAGAAGGGCGAAAATCTCGCCACGCAGGATTTCCAGGCTGACGTTTTTCAGGGCCTGGAAGCCGCTGGCGTATCTCTTCGATAGATTGTGGACGGCAATGACGGGTGACATGGCGAGCATGGCAGGGCGAGCGCTTCCAAGAAAAGGGGGCGGGATCGGACGATTGCCTCGTCCTGGCAAGTTTGCCGGAAACTTGGTGGCGCTCACCGGCGCTGCCAAGACCTGTGCCCGAGAAAGCGCAGCCTGTGTCATCCTTGCACTAGGCCGGCTAATGGCTGATACGCTGGTGGAAAGGTCGAAGGCGGAGCCGCAGAAACCGAGGCCTGCCCTCACGGCGCATGGCAATCGTATGTGGCACGCCCGCTTGACTTCGTCGCGCACTGCGGCACCGCAGAGTAGACCGCGACGGTCTCGTCGGGTCCCTCCCCCTGAAAGGGGGAGGACAGGAGGGGGTCGGTGGGGCAACGAACCGTCAGCCGAGCAAGTCGCCCGCTCAGCATCCTTGGGTCTTGCGCGAGACATTTGCGATGTCGCTCGTTCGAGGGATGGTCGATGCCCGACCGACCCCCTCCTGTCCTCCCCCTTTCAGGGGGAGGGACCCGAGGGGGTCGTCGCGGCTTATCCTGCGACCGCAGAGTTGCTCGACGGTCGGTCAATATCCCATATGCGATTGCCCTGCCTCAACGGGAGGGCTGGACGTCGAGTTTGTGGCTCGCGCATCGGTCTTCAGGGAATTGCGGCTGTTGGTGTGGTCGTGCTGTCCCTAGTTGTTATATGGCCGAGTCAAGGCGTGTCGGCCGACGGCTTTGCCGGGCTCCTGCAACAAATCAATGTTATCGATGGGCCGGACCGCCGCGATTCGCTTCTCGCCATCGGGCCGCGTCTCGGGCTGTCGGCGGATGAGATCGCGCGCATTCGCAAGGTCTCCGGTTACGTCGGGTGCTTCGCGCCATCGCCCGCGATCGGCTCGGGCGCGCTGTTCCTTACAAATAACCAGATCCTCACCGCGGCCCATATCTTCTTCGAGGACTCGGGCCGGCAGCGTTCGAAATGCTTCTTCAAGAACCAGGATGCAGCGCCGGTCAAAATCGATCTCCTCCTCGACCCGGCCAATGCGCGTTTCGGCGCGCAGTCGCCGAAATCACCCGCGAACAACGACTATGCAGTGGTCCGCCTTGCCGAGCCGATCGAGGGCGCCGAGCCATTTCCGGTCGCCGCCGACATAGCCCCGCACACCGGGGATCCGCTGATCGTCGTCAGCTCGCATCCGGCCGGCATGACGACCGTGGTCGACAATGGCGTGCCGGTCGTCCAGGGCTGCAAGATCCGCCGCGTGCCGAAATCGACCGCGGCGACCTCGTTCTATCGCACCGACTGCGCCGCAAGCGGCGAGTCGTCGGGCTCGATGAACCTCGCTCGCGTCGACGGCCGGCTGGTGTTTCGCGGCATCGTCATCACCACCGGCCCCTGGCGCGATCCGAAGTTTGCCGGCGCGCCCTACGACGAGGCCAAGGGCAGCGTCACGACGGCGTTGGGCACGGATGCGGCGATCCTGAAGGCAGGAGAGGATCTGGCGCGAGGACGTCGAGAAAGCGAATAGCGAGGTAGCGAATAGCGAATAGAATCAAGCCGATTGGACAACTCAACCATTCGCCATTCGCTACTTCGCTATTCGCCCAATCGTCACTCCGCAGCCTGGTTGTTCGCCTCCTCCGGCAGCTCGAGCTCCTTGAGCTCGTCCAGGCGTGGCATCGAGACGATGTTGTAGCCGGCGTCGACGAAGTGGACCTCGCCGGTGACCGCCGAGCCGAGGTCGGAGAGGAGGTAGAGGGCGGTGTTGCCGATCTCCTCGATCGAGACGCTGCGGCGGAGCGGCGAGTTCTTCCTTTGGTAATTGTACATGAGCCGCGCGTCGGCAACGCCAGACCCGGCGAGCGTGCGCACCGGCCCGGCCGAGATGGCATTGACGCGGATGTTGCGGTCGCCGAAGTCGTAGGCGAGGTAGCGGACGGAGGCTTCCAGCGCCGCCTTGGCGATGCCCATCACATTGTAGTTCGGCATCACCCGGGTCGAGCCGCCATAGGTGAGGGTGAGCATGGCGCCGCCATTCGGCATCAGCTTGGCCGCCCGCTTCGCCGTCTCGGTGAAGGAGAAGCAGGAGATCACCATCGTCTTCTTGAAGTTCTGGCGGCTGGTGTCGGCGTAGCGGCCCTTGAGCTCGGCCTTGTCGGAGAAGGCAATGGCGTGCACGGCGAAGTCGAGCGAGCCCCAGCGGCGGCCGACCTCGGCAAAGACGGTGTCGAGGGCGGCCACGTCGGCCGCGTCCGGCTCGAGCCCGACATCGCAGGGGATGACGAAGTCCGAGCCAACCGATTTGGCAAGCGGGCGCACACGCTTGTCGAGGGTCGGCGGCTGGTAGGTGAAAGCCAGCTCCGCTCCCGCCTCGGCCAGGCGTTTGGCGATGCCCCAGGCGATGGAATGATCGTTCGCGACGCCCATGATCAGGCCCCGCTTGCCGCTCATCAGGCCGGCATTCATCAACTACCCCCGTTTCCCCCCAAAGGGCATTATTATTCAGTGTAGCGCTGCAAGACCAGCGAGGCGTTGGTGCCGCCGAAACCAAAGGAATTGGACAGGACGCAGTCGAGCGCCACGTTGTCCATCCGCTCGCGGACGATCGGAACGTCGGCGAAGGCCGGGTCAAGCTCGTCGATGTTGGCCGACTTGGCGATGAAGCCATTATTGATCATGAGGAGGCAGTAGATCGCCTCCTGGACGCCGGTCGCGCCGAGGGAGTGGCCGGTCAGCGATTTCGTGGCCGAGATCGGCGGGCATTTCTCGCCGAACACCTCGCGGATCGCTTCGATCTCCTTGAGATCGCCGATCTGGGTCGAGGTTGCGTGCGGATTGATGTAGCCGATCTCGGCGTGCGGCGTGGCGAGCGCCATCTTCATGCAGCGCACCGCGCCTTCGCCCGACGGCGACACCATGTCGTAGCCGTCGGAGGTTGCGCCGTAGCCAACGATCTCGCCATAGATGCGAGCGCCGCGCGCCTTGGCGTGGGCGAGCTCCTCAAGGACGAGGACGCCGGCGCCGCCGGCAATGACGAAGCCGTCGCGATCCTTGTCATAGGCGCGCGAGGCGGCCGCCGGCCGGTCGTTGAAGTGGCTCGACATCGCTCCCATGCCGTCGAAGAGGACGGAGAGCGTCCAGTCGAGCTCCTCGCAGCCGCCGGCAAAGATGACGTCTTGCTTGCCGTTCTGGACGATCTCGAAGGCGTTGCCGATGCAATGGTTCGACGTCGCGCAGGCAGACGAGATCGAATAGTTGACGCCCTTGATCTTGAACCAGGTAGCGAGCGTCGCCGAGGCGGTCGACGACATCGACTTCGGCACGGCAAAGGGACCGACCCGCTTCGGACCCTTGGCTCGGGTCGCGTCGGCGGCCTCGACAATCGCTCGCGTCGAGGGACCGCCAGAGCCCATGATAATCCCGGTGCGCTCGTTGGAAACCTCGCCCGGCTCAAGGCCGGCGTCGCGAATCGCCTGGTCCATGGCGATATGGTTCCAGGCGGTGCCGCCGCCGTGGAAGCGCATGGCACGGCGGTCGATCATCGCCTCGACATCGATATCGGGCGCGCCGTGCACCTGGCAGCGGAAGCCGAGGTCGGCGTATTCGTCGGCCTTGACCACGCCGGAACGGGCTTCGCGAAGCGAGGCGAGCACCTCCTGTGTCGTATTGCCGATCGACGACACGATCCCCATGCCCGTCACGACGACCCGCTTCATCCTTGACCTTTCTCATCTTTGCCGCCGGTAGGCTCCGCAAGACCGGCACAAGGGCGGATCGCGATCAGGTCGCCGCTGCCGCCGGCTGTGCTTCGCTCTGGAACAGCCCGACCTTCAGGTCCCTCGCCCGGTAGATGGTCTCGCCGTCGGCTTTCAGCCAGCCATCGGCGATGCCAAGCACCAGCTTTGACCGGAGCACGCGCTTGAGGTCTATGCCGTATTGAACGAGGCGCGCCGTCGGCAGCACCATGCCGGAGAATTTGATCTCGCCGACCGACAAAGCCCGCCCGCGGCCCTGCGCTCCCAGCCAGCCGAGGAAGAAGCCGAGCATCTGCCACAGCGCGTCGAGGCCGAGGCAGCCGGGCATGACCGGATCGCCTTTGAAGTGACAGGAGAAAAACCAGAGGTCCGGCTTGACGTCGAGCTCGGCCACCGCCTGCCCCTTGCCGTGCTCGCCACCCGATTCACTGATATTGGTGATCCGGTCGAACATCAGCATGGGCGGCAACGGCAGTTGCGCATTGCCTTCGCCGAACAGCTCACCGCGCGCGCAGGCGAGGAGGGCTTCGTAGTCGAAGCTCGACGCCCGATCGTCCATTCTCGCAAGTAACCCCGATACCGCCGTCATGGGCCTCACCCGCCGCTTCAGGCCCGGTTCGCGCGGTCGCACCCGCGAACCAATCCGCCTTTTAGCACCTAACACGTTTGCTTGCCATATATCGGCAAACGAAGTGCGGTCGGCAACCGCTCACTTTCAAGCGATTCGAAGGTACACAGTTTTTCGTTGCAGTTGGCGTCGGGAATCGGCAGATAGCACCGGCCGGTGTCTACGGCAAACGTCTGAAACCGCGGCCTTGAACCGCGCGGATGACAGGTGACCTATGAATACTGCGATCAATCAGCCGGTGAGCCCCTCCCGGCTGGAAATCGGCGCTCGCCTGCGGCAGGCGGGTCTTCGGCCAACCCGTCAGCGTGTGTCGCTCGCCGAGCTCCTGTTCGGCCGTGGCAACCGCCATCTCACGGCAGAGAGCCTCCATGAGGAAGCGATGCTGCGCCGGGTGCCGGTGTCGCTCGCCACCATCTACAATACTCTCCACCAGTTCACCGACGCCGGACTGCTCCGCGAAGTGGCAGTCGACGGATCGAAAACCTATTTCGATACGAACACATCCGACCACCATCATTTCTTCGTCGAGGACGATAACGAGGTCTTCGACATCCCGGTCGGCGTCGACGTTACCAAGCTGCCGGAACCGCCCCCCGGCTACGAGATCAGCCGGGTCGACGTGGTGGTGCGGCTCAGGCGCGTGAAATCTAGGGGATAGGTGATAGGGATTAGGTGTTAGGTTGTAGGGAGAGGGATTGCCGATCGGGTCGGCCGAGCGGGCGACAGGGATGCCCCAAATCCCTAATCCCTACAACCAAATCCCTGATCCCTATCAGTCGATTTCCTCGTTCGGGTAAACGCCCCACAGCTGGACCTCGGGGATCCAGCCTTTGTAGCCCGCGCCGGAGATACGGCACCAGCCATCGTGGCAGCGGCTGACGTCGCCGGTGACGCCGGGCTGGAGATAAGCGGAAATCGAGGAATCGGGCGAGGCACTCTGGTAGATCGGCCGCGCCTCACCGCCCTTCCAGGGGCTCACCACCGCGGTGCGCTTTCCCGACAAGAGGCTCTTGAACACCCAGCCGACGGTGCCATCGGAATCGCGGATGCGGCGCCAGGTGTCGTATTCCTGGAGGACCTCGACGGGCAGCCCGGGCTTCTGGTAGATCCAGGCGACGTTGTAGTCGTCGCCCGGCCCGACCCGCACATTTGCCCGGCCGGCCTTGAGGCTGACGAAGCGCGGCAAGGGCAGCCCGCTCGAGCCCGACCTGACCGAGGTCGCCACCGCCTGGACCGCCTGGACCGGCACCGCGGCCGCCTCGGGTTTCTCCGCCGGCGCAAAGAAGTACGCCGCCACGCCCGCCATTGCGATCGGCGTGAATCCCTTGACGAGCAGTCCGAACCATCTCCTGCTCTTACGCTTACGCATGATCAACGCCCCCAACTCGACGCCACTAGCTCAATGATCGTGAGCCGAGTGTTGCGGGGGCTGGTTAAGAAGGTCTCAACGCGCCGGCGAATTTTGTCTCGGTGCGGCAGTGGTGCCACGCACGACCAGCTTGACCGGCAGCATCTCACGCCGCGGCGGACCGCCGTCGAAGATCATCTGCGCGGCAAGCCGGCCTTTCTCCTCGATTGGCTGGGCAATCGTCGTGAGCGGCGGGATAGCGGCAGCTGCCTCCGGCACATCGTCATAGCCGACAACCGACAGGTCGATCGGGACGCGCAGGCCGCGCGAGCGCGCTTCGTCCAGAACTGCAAGCGCCAGGACGTCCGACATCGCCAGGACGGCAGTGACTTCCGGCGCCCGATCAAGCAGTGCTTTGGCACCCGCCGCGGCTCCACGTCGGTCATTGAGCGCCTCGATGATCGGCAAGTCGTCGATGTCGATGCCCGCGGCGGCAAGCGCTTCCTCGTATCCGCCAAACTGCTCGCGCCACCATGGCAGGGCGCTCGCTGCCGCAAAGGCATCTTGATAACCGAGTAGGCGGTCACGCGTCGCACCGTACTGCGCCGACGCCCGTCGAGTCCGGTCGACCGGCCCGGTAACGCCGTCGCCGGCAATTTCCAGAGACAGAATGCCGAAGCGGCGGTGGCCGAGGGCCAGCAAATGCTCGGCGGCGAGCCGGGCACCGGCGCGGTCGTCGATCACGATCGAATTCGCGCCGGGTCCCGGATCGATGTCGACCACAACGAAAGGAAGGCCGCGCTTGCGCGTCAGCTCGAGAAGCCGGTCGCCACCCTCGATGCACTGAACGATGAACCCGTCGACCACGGCACTGTTGATCGTCCAGGCCGCCTTGGCTCGGTCGAGTGCGGAGACCAGCGCCAGGCCTGCGCCGCGCTGATCGCATACCCCGGCAACACCGCGCATGAACTCCCGATTGAAGGGATCGCTGAAGAAATAAGTGAGGTCATCCATGACCACGACGCCGATGGCGTTGACTTTTCCGGCGCGGAGAAGACGGCCCTTCGGGTCGGGACCGGCGTAGCCGAGCCGGCGCGCCGACTCCTCGACCCGCAGGCGAACTTCCGGCCGGACGATCTCCGGCCGGCTGAAGACGTTGGACGCGGTTCCCTGCGACACGCCGGCCGCACGGGCCACATCGGCAAGTCTCACGGCCTTGGCCATTGAACGATCATATCTTCTTATATGAACCGGTTCAACATTGAATGAATCGGTTCAATTTCGCACTTGACGCGATCCAAGAAGGGAACCATATGGGGTCTTGTATCGATTCAAGTCAGGTAATGCGGCCAAACCTTGTATCGATTCAAGTGGGTGTCGGATTGCGATTTCGCAAGCCCGGCCAAGGAGATCGAAAAATGGAATCGCTGATCCTCGCAAGCTACGTCATCAAGACACAGCAGCAGCACGCGGGCTCTCGTCTGGCGTTCGACGAGACGTTCCAGCAAAACGCCCGCTCGGCACTTTCCTCGCTGGCTGCCTCGATGGCCGGCATTGTCGCGTTCGTCTTCGTCCTCAGCCTGCTCGGGTGAGCCCACCGGCTCACTCGGCGGCTGCGGCGATCCCGCTGAGCGGATTGGCCGGGTCCCAACGATATTCGATGGTCTCGAACCGCGCCGCGCGAGCGTCGTAGAGGAGGAGGCGGCCAACCAGGCCGGTGCCGATCCCGACGATCTCCTTGATCACCTCCAACG
>Ga0306920_100008460_pt1 | contig 13663 bp, 12 predicted proteins | sample flu12Cox44000170_FD_204666 | JGI IMG/M metagenome (GOLD analysis project Ga0306920, IMG submission 204666) | Lab enrichment of tropical soil microbial communities from Luquillo Experimental Forest, Puerto Rico - flux4day.12C.oxic.44.000.170 (v2)... | ecosystem: Environmental > Terrestrial >... | reverse complement strand
CTCGAGCAGCGCGCCGACCGTGCGCAGCGGGCTGGGCAGGTCCTTGTAGAGGTTGCCGTTGATCGTCGCGGTCCCGCTGTTCGGGTGGTCGAGCCCGAGTATGAGCCGCATCGTGGTGGACTTACCGGCGCCGTTGGGGCCGAGAAACCCCGTCACCCGGCCCGGCTCGACCGTGAAGCTCAGGTGGTCAACGGCCACCTTGTCGCCGAAACGTTTGGTCAGGTCGCGTACTTCGATCATGCCGCTGCTTCCTCGTGGCCTCGTCGCGAACTTAGGTACATGGCCGGCTCCGCATGAGCCTTCTTCGTCGTCCTCGTGGCCGTCACTACTGTCAGCCTCGGGGCCGGCGGATCAAAAGGTCCAATGCCCCCGCCCAAGTTAGCAAGGTTCCCCGTGGTACCCGGACGCTCAGCCAACGTGTCTAGCCCTGGCTGCGTTCCCGTACTCCGAATTTTCTCATATCCGGATAAGATCACCAACTCGATTAGCTGAGCGCGGCGGCGCCGCACGGACCTGGCCGCCGGTCCGGGGCGCCGGTCCCGTACCCTGCTGCGCAGAATGGCCGAACCCAGTCAGCCTCCGCTCCCGGCCGGGCCGGGCCTGAGCCCGCGCGTCGGCAGGCTGGCCGGCGTGGCCCGCAGCCTGGCCACGGCCCTGGCCATCCTCGTCACGGTGATCGCCGGAACGGCGCTGCTCGGCGTGGCGGCCGGGTTCGGCTGGGCCGCGGTCGCGCCGCGCGCGCTGGTCGTCGTGGTCGGCCCCGGCTCGCCCTATCCGGTCAACACGGAGACCAGCGCGTTCATCGCCGCGGACGGCTGGTTCACGCTGCTGACCGTGACCGGCGGAATCGTCTCCGGGCTGCTGGGGTACGCGCTGGCGGTCCGGCGGCACGGCGCGCCCGCGATGGCCGGAATCCTGGCCGGCGGGGCCGCCGCGGCGCTGATCGCGAAGTGGATCGGCCAGCAATCGGGCGCGGCCGCGTACCACCACGTCCTCGCCGTCGGCCGCCCCGGCGTCGTGCTGCAGGCACCGCTCATACTGGGCGGCCGGGGCGCGCTCGCGTTCTGGCCGCTGGCCGCGGGCCTGGTCGCCGGCGGCGTCGAGGCGGTCATCCTGCTGCGGGAGCGCCGCGGCCGCGCCGCGGCCCGCCCGTGAGTCAGGCGGCAGTCGCCATGGCCGCGCCGACGATGCCGGCGTCGTTGCGCATCTTGGCGGGCACCACCGTGGCGCGCAGGCCGGTCAGGAACGGCAGGAACTTATCCGACTTCCGGCTGACGCCGCCCCCGATGATGATCAGCTGCGGCGACAGCAGCATCTCCATGTGCTCCAGGTACTCGTCGACCCGCCCGGCCCACTTCCCCCAGCTCAGGTCCTGCTCCTCCCGGACGCTCTCGGCGGCGCGCTTCTCCGCCTCCCGGCCGCGGATCTCGATGTGCCCGAACTCGGTGTTCGGCACCATGCAGCCGTCGGTGAACAGCGCGCTGCCGATCCCGGTACCCAGGGTCAGCATCAGCACCGTCCCCTTCTGGCCGACGCCCGCGCCGAACTTCATCTCGGCCAGCCCGGCCGCGTCGGCGTCGTTGATCACCGTGACGTCCAGGCCGGTGGCCTTCTCGAACAGGTCGCGCGCATCGAAGTCGATCCAGGATTTGTCGACGTTGGCGGCGGTCCTGGTCACCCCGTCCGTCACCACGCCGGGAAACGTGATGCCCACCCGCCCGGTCCAGGCGAAGCCCACCGCCAGCTCGCGCACGACCGCGGCGACCGCGGCCGGCAGCGCGGGGCGCGGGGTGTCGATCTTGACTCGGTCGGCGAGCAGCGTCCCGGTGCTCAGGTCGACCGGAGCGGCCTTGATCCCGGTTCCGCCGATGTCAATGCCCAGTACGTGCGCCACGGCCCCTCCGTTGTCTCCCCGGCCCGTCTGACGAGGACAGCGTAGGCGGGCCGGCGCGCGGCGCGCCACGGGAGCCGCGAACCGCACCGCGCCGGCCCCGGTTCGGCGGCGGGGCCCGGTTCTGCCGCGCGGTGTTCACCGTCCGGTCACCGCGGCACGATGGACTGGGCCTGACCGGCCAGAGAGCGGGAGGACACCGGGCGTGGAACGCGTGGTGGTGGTGGGCGGCGGGGTGCTCGGCACGATGCACGCGGTGGCGGCCCGGCGGCGCGGGCTTGACGTCCTGCACCTCGAGCGCGAGCCCGAGCCGCGCGGCGCCAGCGTCCGCAACTTCGGGCTGATCTGGGTCAGCGGCCGCGACAGCGGGCCCGAGCTGAGCCTGGCCCTGCGGGCCCGGGCGGGCTGGGAGGAGCTGGCCGCGGAGGTGCCGGGCATCGGCTTCCGGCCGAACGGGTCGCTGACGCTGGCGGCCGGCCAGGCCGAGCTGCAGCTGCTGAAGGAGGCGGCGGCACGGCCCGACGCCGCGGTCCGCGGTTACGAGCTCCTCGACGCAGCCGCGGCCCGCGAGGTCAACCCGGCGCTGCGCGGCGAGTTCGCCGGGGGGCTGCGCTGCCGCCGGGACGCCGTGGTCGAGCCGCGCCTCGCCCTGGCCGCCATCCGCGAGCACCTGCTGGCCCGGGCGGGCCGGCCCGCCGGCTACCGCTGGCGGCCTGGCCGCGAGGCGGCCGAGATCGCCCCGCACGCGGTGCGCGACCACACCGGCGAGTGGCACCGGGGCGACCTGGTCGTGCTGTGCCCCGGCGCGGCGCATACCGGCGTGGCCGGCCCGCACCTGGCCAGCTACCAGCGGCCGCCGGTGCGCCGGGTCCGGCTGCAGATGATGCAGACGCAAGCCTTCGCGGGCCGGATCACCACCTCGGTGGCCGACGGTGACTCGCTGCGCTACTACCCGGCCTTCGACCTGCCCGGCCGCGACCGGCTCCCGCCGCAGGCCCCGGCCGCCGCCGCGGCGCGGGCCCAGCTGCTGCTGGTACAGCGGCTGGACGGCAGCCTGACCATCGGCGACACCCACTCCTACGACGAGCCGTTCGCGTTCGACGTGCGCGAAGACCCCTACGACCACCTGCGGGGCCAGGCCGAGAAGCTGCTCGGCTCGCCGCTGCCGCGGACCGAGCGGCGCTGGGCCGGCGTCTACAGCCAGGCGACCGGTCCCGAGCTCTACCACCGGTCACAGGCCGCCCCGGGCGTCATCCTGGTCACCGGGCCGGGGGGCCGGGGCATGACCTGCGCACCTGCTATCGCCGAGGAGACGTTCCCGTGACACCGACGCCAGGGCCCACGCCGATCACCGTCGCCTGCCTGGACATGGCGGGCACCACGGTCGCCGACGACGGCAGCGTGATCGCCGCGTTCTCCGCCGCGGTCGAGCAGTTCGGGCTGCCCCGGGGCACGCCGGGTTACGACCAGGCGCTGGCGTACGTGCAGCAGACCATGGGCCAGTCCAAGATCGAGGTGTTCCGGCACATCCTCGGTGCCGAGGAGGCCGCGCAGCAGGCCAACGGCGCCTTCGAGGAGCATTACGCGGCGTCGGTGCGGGCCGGCGCCGTGGCGCCGCTGCCGGGCGCGGAGCAGACCTTCGCCGCGCTGCGCGGCGCCGGGATCAAGGTCTGCCTGGCTACCGGGTTCTCCCCGGCGACCAGGGATGCCCTGCTCGACGCGCTCGGCTGGCGGCCGCTGATCGACCTCGCGCTCTCGCCCGCGGACGCCGGCCGCGGCCGTCCCTGGCCCGACCTGCCGCTCACCGCGCTGCTGCGGCTGGGCGGGGGAGCGGTCAGCGAGCTCGCCGTGGCCGGGGACACGCCCAGCGACGTGGAGTCCGGGCTGCGGGCCGGGGCCGGTCTGGTGGCCGGCGTGCTGACCGGCTCGGCCACCCGGGAGGAGCTGGAGCGGGCCAAGGCGCCGGTGATCCTGGACACGATCGCCGACCTGCTGCCGCTGGCCGGTGTCGCCGGCGGGTAGTCCGGTCAGCCGGGCTCCGGGGTGGCTGGTCCCCCCGGGCGCAGCAGCGCGTCGAGGGCGGCCAGCACGTCCCGGACCGCGCCGTCGGTGGTGATCTCGGGGTCGCCGAGCGCGAGCGGGATGCCCACCCCGTCGACCAGCGCGATCGTGAGCACGGCGATGCGCTCGGGGTCCAGCCTGGGCGCGAACCGTCCGGCCTCGCTGCCCCGCCGGACCACGCCGGCGACCAGCTGGCGCCAGACGTCGTAGTCGCGCACCGTGTCCGCGCGCATCTCGGCGTCCCTGATCCCGAAGTGCCAGGACTCGATCCACAGCCGGCCGGTCCCGGTCGCGGGATCCTCATACCCGGCCACCGCCCTGGCCACGATGTGGGCCAACTGCTGCCACGGGTCGCCCAGCGCTGCGATCTCGGTCTCCAGCGCCGCGATCTCGGCCCCCGAGGCCTGCCGGAACGCGGCGACGAGCAGGTCCTCGCGGGAGCCGAAGTAGTACTGCAGCGTGCTGACCGGCACGCCGCTCTCCGCGGCCACGTCGGCGAACCGGGTGGCGTCGGCGCCCCGCTCGGCGATGACCCGGCCCGCCGCCTCGAGCACGGCCACCTTGCGCCGCCCGGCCCGGCGCTGGCCGCGGCCGGCCGGGCGGGCGTCGCGGCCCGCCGGGCCGGCCGGCACTGCGTTAGCGGTGGTCATGCCGGGTCGAGCACCGGGGTCAGGTGCGCTGCCGGGCGGTCGGCGGCCGGGTGAGCGGCCGGGTCAGCCGCCGCGTGGTCAGCGGCCAGGGCGGGCAGGGCGGGCAGCGTCCCGGCCGTGAAGAACGCGGGCAGCTTACGCCGCGCCACCAGCATCGCCGCCACGCCGGCCAGCAGCGAGCCCGCGCCGATCAGGAAGATGCCGCCGATGCCGTGGAAGCTGGAGTAGCTGCTCGCGGCCGGCCAGTACGACACGATCGACAGGATGAACGCGGCCAGCAGGGCCAGGCCGCCGAAGGCGGGCAGGATTCCCTTGAACACCAGGTTGCGCACGCTGCCTAGCAGATCACGGCGGAAGAACCACACGCAGGCGAACCCCGTCAGCCCGTAGTAGAAGGCGATCAGCAGCCCGACCGAGGCGGCCGAGTCGGCCAGCACGTTCCTGGAGGCCAGCGTCAGCAGCACGTAGAACACGGCCGACACCGCGCCCATCGTGACCGTCGCCACCGTGGGCGTGCAGTAGCGCGCGTGCATCCGGGCGAACCGGGCCGGCAGCGCCCGGTGCGCGGCCATGGCCAGCGTGGCCCGTGCCGTCGGCATGATCGTGGTCTGCGCCGAGGCTGCGGTCGAGGTCAGCACGCACAGGATGAACACCTTGCCCGCCGCGCTGCCGAGCACCAGGGTGGACATCGCGCCCAGCACGTTGTCGCTGTGCTGGGCCAGGAACTGCGGCCCGGCGAAGACCAGGGACGCCACGGCGACCACCGCGAAGATCGCGACCAGCAGCACGGTCGAGATGACCGCGGCCCGCCCGGGCGTCCGGGCGGCGTCCTTGGTCTCCTCGTTGACGCTGACCGCGCAGTCCCAGCCCCAGTAGACGAACACCGCCAGCAGGAACGAGTTCGCCAGGCCGCGGAATGACCCGGTCCACGGGCTCAGCCAGGCGGCCGACACGTGCCCCGCGCCGGGCAGCGCGTGGCCGGTGCCCGCCTTGACGAACGCCACCACGGCGAACACGCCCAGCGTGATCAGCTCGATGGCCAGCAGGCCCTGCTGCAGGCGGGCGGAGACCTCGATCCCGCGGTAGCAGATCCAGGTCAGGGCGCCGATGAACACGACCCCGGCCGCGGTCACCCAGAGGGCCGACGAGGCCAGGCCGTCGGCGCCGACCAGCAGCAGCGCGTAGTGCCCGGCGATCTGCCCCAGGCTGGCCATGACGATCACGTCCGCGGCGATGATGCCCCAGCCGCCCATCCACCCGGCCCAGGGGCCGAACGCGCGCGTCGTCCAGGTGAACGTGGTCCCGCAGTCCGGGTCCACCTTGTTCAGCTCCCGGAACGCGTACGCGATGCACAGCATCGGCAGGAACGAGACGATCATCGTGCCCGGGCTGTGCACGCCCACGATCGCCACGACCAGGCCGAGAGTGGCGGCCAGGCTGTAGGCCGGCGCGGTGGACGAGACCGCGATCACCACGCTGGACACCAGCCCGAGGGCTCCCGCGCGCAGGCCCTTGCCCTGCGGCGCGCCGTGCTCGATCTGGACCGTTTCCATGGGGCACCACCATTCGTACGTCGTTGCCGTCGACACGACTGTACGGGAATACCATATGACTGTACAGGTTCTGAGTACGAAAATTTAGGCTCGCGCACCTCCGGGGTCTCTCTTTCCTCATCCGCAACGGGAATGCCCCGCGCTGCCTTGGTCTGTCAGCCGCGAGCGGGCGGGCGGGGCCAGTCGATGGCCAGCAGGGTGTTGCGGTCCGCGGCGGTCCCGGCGCCCGCGCCGCCGTCGGCCGTGATCTGGTCCCGGACCTGCCAGTCGTTCGCGGCGAGCTCGCGCGCGAGCGCCGCCAGGCGGCCCGGGTCGGCCAGCTCGGCCTGGTCCGCCGCGCCGGCACCGCGGCCGGCACCGGCACGGTGACCGGCGCCGTGGCGGGCCGGCGCCGCGCTGTCGATCACCGTGCAGGCCAGGACCAGGCCGTCGCCGGTCTCGAGCAACTCGACGATGCGCGCCTGCTGCGGCCAGTCGATGTGCGAAGCGGTCGTCACCTGCCAGAACCCGCCCGGGGCGCCGTCCTCGCGGACCGCGCTGATCGCGTGCACGTGGGTGTGCCCGTTCACCCACGCCACCACGCACGGGCGGGCGAGCAGCAGGTCGCGCAGCTCGGCCGCGAGCACCCGGCGGTCGGCCCCGGGCGGCCGCCGGTCGTTGACCAGCGTCTCCAGCGGGTGGTGGCTGAACAGCAGCACCGGCCGGGCCGCGCTGGCGGCCAGCTCGGCCGCCAGCCAGCCGAACTGCGTCCCGTCCAGGGAACCCTGCCAGCCGCCGTGCGGATTCACCGTGTCCAGCACGAGGCAGCGCACCACGCCGTGGTCGAAGCCGTAGTAGGCGGTGCCCTCGTCGGCGTTGCGGCGGGTGTAGCCGTGCCCGGCGGGTCGGCCCGACGTGCGGAAGTGCTCCCGCACGTGCGCCGTGCGGGTCACCGGCACCCGCGCCGGGTCGGGCGTCACCGCCAGCCGCGGGCCCGCGGCCAGCGCCACCAGTGCGTCCGCCTCCGCGGTATCGAACCGGCGCAGCATCTCCGCCGCGTCGATGCCGTCGGGCGGGGTGACGTACTTCACCGCGCCGGCCGGGTAGTCCCGCAGCCAGCCCGCGGCGGGCACGGTGCCCTGCAGCATGTTGTCGTGATTGCCGTGCACGGCGTACCACGGCAGGCCGAGCCCGGCCGCGCGGAACGGCCGCCGGACCGCCGCCAGCACGCCGGGCACGTCCGGGAGCCCGAACCGGGTCCGGGGGAGGTCGGGCTCGCCGCCGTCGGGGTGCCAGTACCGCTCGTCCTCGACCTCCGGCCCGGCCACGCCCTCGTACCGCTGCAGGTCGCCGGAGTCCGGCCGCACTTCGCCGCCGTCGAGCAGGTCGATGTAGGCCCGCAGCTCATTGTGCTGGCAGTTGTCGGTCGCGTCGCCGGTCACCACCGCGAAGTCGACCGGCGCCCCGGACACCGGGGCCGACCGGACCTGGCGCACCGCGCGGACCATGGCCTCGGCCACCTGGTAGGTGAACAGCTCCTGGGGCCGGTAGGTGCCCACGATGCCGACGGCCGCGCGCAGCGGCGAGTCGGGGTCGGAGTAGCGGTCCAGCAGCTCGGCCCGGCCAGGGGACTGATGATCCATCACGTGCGTGTCCGACAGCTGGGCGATCACCAGCAGCGGCCGGGCGGACCGCCGCCAGGCCGCCCGCAGGGTGCCGCTGGCCAGGTCGTGGCGGGCGGCGTGCGGCTCGCCGTCCGCGGGCACCAGCGTGCGGTACCCGCCCGGGCCCGCCTCGCCGGGGACCAGGCGCCGGCGGCCCGTGGTCATCGGCTCCGTGCTCGTCGGCCCCGCGGACCCCGGCCCCGCGGTCACCGGCGCTCGGTCACCAGGACTGGTGCTCCCGGCAGGCTGACCTGCACAGACGTCCCCAGAGACATCGCGTCCGCCTCGGTGGTCAGGTGGTCCACCTTGACGGTCACGTCACCGGACAGCCGCACGGCGATGCGGGTCACCGAGCCGAGGAACGTGCGGTCGGTCACGATCCCGTTGCCGCCGGGCTGGACGGCGATCCGCAGGCCCTCCGGGCGGACCATCACGTCGACGTCCCCGGAGAGCCCGGGGGCCGAGCCCTCGTGGACCGGCACCACGGTGCCGAGCGCAATGACCCGGTCCGGGCCCTGCATCTGTCCCGGGAGGCGGTTCATGGTCCCGACGAACTCCGCCACGAACGCGGTGGCCGGCTCGGCGTAGAGCTTGCTGGGCACGGCGACCTGCTCGAGCTTGCCGTCCTTCATCACGCCGACCCGGTCGGCCATGGACAGCGCCTCTTCCTGGTCGTGCGTGACGAACAGCGTGGTGATGCCGAGCCGCTGCTGCAGCGCGCGGATCTGCTCCCGCAGCTGCAACCGCACCTTCGCGTCCAGCGCCGACAGCGGCTCGTCGAGCAGCAGCACCCGCGGCTCGATGGCCAGGGCCCGGGCCAGCGCCACGCGCTGCTGCTGGCCGCCGGACATCTGGTTAGGGTACTTCTTGGCCTGGTCGCTCAGGCCGACCAGGTCCAGCAGCTCGCCGGCCCGCCGGTTCCGGTCGGCCGCGCGCAGCTTGCGCATCCGCAGCCCGAAGCCCACGTTGTCCAGCGCCGTCATGTTCGGGAACAGGCTGTAGCTCTGGAACACCATGCCCATGTCCCGCTTGGCCGCGGGTACCCGGGAGACGTCCTTGCCGTCCACGGTGACCGAGCCGGTATCGGCGTACTCGAAGCCGGCCAGGATCCGCAGCGCGGTGGTCTTGCCGCAGCCGGACGGGCCGAGCAGCGCGACCAGCTCTCCCGGCGCGATGTCCAGCGACAGGCCGGCCAGGGCGTGCACCGTTCCGAAGGAGCGGCTGAGGTCGTGCAGGGCGACCGGCGCGCCCGCGCCGCTGGCGGCGGCGCGCACGGCACCGCCGCCCGCCTTGGTGCCCGCTCCCGTGCTCGCGGTCATCCCGGCGTTCGTGGTCATTCTGGTTCTCCCGTGGTGTGGCTGGTTTCCCGCGGAGGGGTGACGGTGAAGAGGGAGACCTGAGCCCCGCCGCGCTTGCGTGCGCCCTGGCCGCCCACGGTCACAATGACCATCAGCAGCAGCCAGGTGACGAACAGCGCGAGCAGCGAGGCGGCGACCGACACCGGCCCGCTGTTCTGCTCGAACTGCACGATCCACACCGGGAAGGTCACGTAGAGCGCCAGGCTGGCCATGGTGAACTCGCCCAGCACCAGCGCGACCGTCAGCACGGTGGCCGACAGCATCGCGGTCCGGATGTTCGGCAGCACCACCCGCCACAGGGTGGTCGGCCAGCCCGCGCCCAGCGAGTTCGACGCCTCGGTCAGGGTCTTCAGGTCGACCGCGCGCAACCCGGCGTCGAGCGACCGGTACGCGAACGGCATGGCCAAGATCACGTACACCAGCGCGAGCAGGTACGGCGTGCTCAGCAGGAACCCGGGCGCCACCTTCAGCACGCCGATGATCAGCACGATCGGCGGGATGACGATGGGCAGGATCGTGATCCCCTCCATGGTGCGCCGTATCTGCGGCAGCCGCAGGTGCACGTAGATCGTGGTGGGCACCATGAGCACCAGGGTGAGGATCGTGGTGATCACCGCCAGGCGCAGTGACAGCTCGATCGCGTCAGCGAACCCGGCCTGCTTGAAGATGTCGGGGAAGGCCTTCAGCCCGGCGAAGCGCAGCGCCGCGTACAGCGGGATCACGAAGTAGAGGCCCGCGAGCAGCAGGATCACCCAGCGCCAGACCGGGTAGCTGCGCCGGCGCCCCGCGGGCCTGGCGATCGGGGCCGGCGCCTGCGCCCCGGCCTCGACGTCAGCTACCGCCGCCATCGCCCCTCCTTTCGTCGGCCGTACCCAGCGCCCGCCTGCTAGCTACCGCAGCCATCGTGCCGTCCTCCGCTGCAGGATGGTGTAGCCGACCATCACGATGGCGATGATCACGACCATGATGACGCCGAGCGCGTAGCCCAGGTTCTCCTGGCCGGCTACCACGTTGCCGTTCAGCAGCGCCCCGATCTGGATCGGCGTCAGCGCGATCGTGCCGCCGGTCAGCGCCTCGGCGGTGGCGTAGGCGGCGAACGCGCTGCCGAACAGCAGCAGCAGGCAGCCGAGGAACGACGGGAACAGCACCGGGCCGCCGACGTAGCGCCAGTACTGCCAGGTCCCCGCGCCCATGTTCTGCGCTGCCTCGCGCCAGGCCGGCCGCAGGCCCTCCAGCGCGGGCAGGATGATCAGGACCATGAGCGGAATCTGGAAGTACAGGTAGACGAAGAACACGCCGTACGCGCTGTACAGCGTGAAGCCGTGGTTCCAGATGTCGACGCCGAAGATGTCCTTGATCCACCCGGTGACGACGCCGGTGGTGCTGAGCGTGGCGATGAACAGGAAGGCCAGCGGGACGCCGCCGAAGTTGGCGAACACGCCGGACGCCGTGATCACCACCTGGCGCAGCCACTGGCCGCGCTTGGCCGTGAAGATCGCGTACGCGATGAGCAGTCCGAAGATCCCCGGCACGATCGCGGTCGCGATCGACAGCAGGATGGAGGTCTTCAGGCCCAGCAGGTAGGTGCCGTGAAAGGCCGTACTGAAGTTGCTCATCGTGAACTGGCCGGTGGTGGAGTCCTGGAAGGCGGCGATCGTGATCGCGACGGTGGGCGCGATCAGGCCCAGGGCGACGTACACGCCGAACGGCACCACGCCCAGCCAGCGCAGGGCGCGGTGGAGCGCGGAGGAGACCCGGCGGGGCCGGGCCCCGGAGGTCAGCGCCTCCGGGGCCACGGCCTGGGTCGTGCTACCCGCCATCAGTTACCCGCCGACTTGCGTCGCCCAGTTCTGGGTGACGACGTTCTCCGCGGCGGCCTGCTGGGCTTGGCTCGGGAACGTCAGCGCGCCGGACGGGGCCGGGGGCAGTTCCGCGTACGCGGTCTTGTCCACGGTCCCGTTGGCGATCAGCGTGGGCAGCTCGATCGGCCGCGCGAAGCCCGCGAGCCACAGGTTCTGGCCCGTGGTCGAGTAGAGGTACTCCTCCCACAGCCGCGCCGCGGCCGGGTCGGGCGCGGTCGCGCTGATCGCCTGGTCGTAGTAGGACGCGTACGCCGCGTCCGACGGGATCACGATCTTGAAGCCCTTGACCACCGGCTTCACCTCGGAGGCGAGCAGGTAGTCCCACCACACGAGGATCGGCGTGGTGCCGTTCTGCACGGTGGTCGGCCCGCCGATGGCGGTCGGGACGAAGTTGCCGATCGATTTCAAGTGCGCGAAGTACTTGATGCCCGGCTCGATGTTGCTGAACGAGCCGCCGTTGGCCAGCGCCGCGGCGTAGACCGCGGCGAACGCCGCGCCGGCCGTGGTGGGGCTGTTGTTGAGGCCGATCATGTTCTTGTAGGCGGGGTTGGTCAGGCTGGCGAACGAGGTCGGCGCGACCTTGACCTTGGCCGGGTCGTAGCCGATGGCCACATAACCGCCGTAGTCCGCGTACCAGTCGCCGTTGGCGTCCTTGGCGTTCGCCGGGATCTTGGACCAGGTCGCCACCTCGTACGGAGCCCACAGGTGGCTGTTGGCGCCCTCCACGGCGAACGGCGTGCCCACATCGACCACGTCGGGCGCGCGGCTCTGGCCCTTGAGCTGCTGAACCGCGGTGATCTCCTGCCCGCTGGAGCCCTCGGGGTTCGCGTCGGTGATATGAATGTGGTACTTCTTGCTGAAATCGCTCATGATGGCGCCGTAATTGGCCCAGTTGCTCGGCAGCGTGATGACGTTGAGCTGCCCTTCTTTCTCCGCGGCCTTGACCAGGGCGGCCATGCCGCCGCCGGCCGCCGCCGAGGCGGCCTTCGACCAATCTGTTGACGCGGTAGAGCCACTCGTAGAGCTACCGCTGCTGCATCCGGCGGCCAGCACCACGCCGCCGAGAAGTGCCGCGATGGCGGCGACTGTCTTCTTCCTTCGCACCTTTCCCCCTCAGACCTGCATGACCACGTGGGTCAGGGACGCTCGCATCGTCGCGAGGGAATGTAAAGGCGAGATATCTATCAAACGGATAAAGGCAGGCTGATTCATGAACGGTAGCGGGCCGGAAGAGGAATTTCTGCATCAGCCTTTAGCCGCCATACATTAAGACAGAATTAACAGTTGATACGGTGACCTGTAACAATGCCGTGCTGGGCAACGGGGTTAACGGGGAGTACACTGCACGCCCGTTCAAATCCTCCAGTGCGCCCCGGACAGCGCCGCGATCGCGTCCTCGCCGCCGTCCAGCCGGACCCGGGCGGCGGCCGTCCGGCCGAACACCCACAAGGTCAGCTCCGCCGGGGCCCCGGTCACGGTCACCACCGGGGTGCGCGCCTTCGCGGTGATCCGGACCCTGGACCCGGCCGGCTCGGGCTTGTCGTCCCGGGCGAGTTCGACGCCGACCGGCGCCTTGCGCAGCATGAACCGGGCCATCCGCAGCCGGGCCCAGAGCACCTCGGTCAGGCCCGGGTCGATCTTGCGCGGCTCCCAGCCTGGCTGCGCCCGGCGCACGTCCTCGTGGTGCACGAAGTACTCGACCACGTTGGCCCGCTCGTCGGCGCCGGGCAGCGCGAACAGCGAGAACCGCGGCGGGCCCGCGCGGAACATCTGCACCAGCCACGGATACGGCATCCGCCCGGCCAGCCTGCGCTGGACCCTGCGGGTATGAGCGGCCAGCGGGCCCCCGAGCAGCCCGAGTCCGGCGTCCGGCCGGTGCTCCCTGAGCACCAGGTGCGCGGCGAGGTCGAGGGTCGTCCACCCCTGGCACAGGGTCGGCTGCCGGGGACCGGCCTGGTCGAGCCGCGCGGATAGGGCAAGGCGCTCATCCCGGGCGTATCCCATCGTGCGATGGTAAGGCACCGGCTCCCAGCTGGGAATGAGGCTCACCCGCGCCGCAGGCCGTCCCGGGGCCGCGGGCGCGGCCGGCCTATGCTGGCGGCTACCAGCGCGAACCGATCCGCATCCGCGAGACGGCGAAAGGAGCGCAGATGACCGCGGGCAGTCCCGCGCGTGCGGCCCGCAGCCGGCCGCGGCGCGAGCTCGCGCTGCTGCTCCTGCTCGGCGCGGCCGGGGCGGGCCTGGCCGTGCTGGCCACGCGGCAGGGCTGGGCCCGGGTCGAGACAGCCGCGCCCCGGCCGCTGCCGGCCAGCGTTACCACCGTGACCGGCCAGGCCCTGGTGCCCGCCGCGGGCGCGCTGGCGCTGGCAGCCCTGGCCGGCCTGGCCGCGATCCTGGCCACCCGGCGGGCCCTGCGGCGCATCGCCGCGGTCCTGGTGGCCGCGCTCGGCGCGGGCCTGGCCCTGGCGGTCGGCGCCGGGATCTCGGCCGCCGACGTGCTGGCGGCCGCGGCGGCCGGCGCCCCGGGTAACCCCGGCGCCGCGGCCGGATCGGGGGTCGGCAGCACGACCGCGGGCAGCGGAGGGCCGGCCGGCCCGGCGGGATCGCCGGTGTCCGGCCTTTCCGGGCATGTGGTCTTCGTGAGC
>Ga0306920_100008459_pt1 | contig 13664 bp, 10 predicted proteins | sample flu12Cox44000170_FD_204666 | JGI IMG/M metagenome (GOLD analysis project Ga0306920, IMG submission 204666) | Lab enrichment of tropical soil microbial communities from Luquillo Experimental Forest, Puerto Rico - flux4day.12C.oxic.44.000.170 (v2)... | ecosystem: Environmental > Terrestrial >... | reverse complement strand
TGCCGATGTCATTGCCAGAGGGGTGACATCGGAAGAGCTTGATCGCTCCAAGAGCCGCATGATCGCAGATACGATCTATGCCAACGACAACCCGCGCGCCATGGCGCAGTGGTACGGCGCAGCGCTCGCGACCGGGGCAACCGTGGATCAGGTCCGCGCCTTGCCCGATCGCATCCGGGCCGTGAGCGCGGACGCGGTGCGCGAAGCCGCACGACATTGGCTGGACAAGCGCCGTTCGGTGACCGGCTATCTGATCAAGGATTCTCAGCCCCAGGAGAAACGCTCGTGAAGTCGGCTGCTTTTTTGCGCGGCGGTAACCGGTGTGCGCTTGCAGCACTGCTGCTTGCAGCTGCCGTGCTGGCATTTGCTGAGCCGGCACGCGCGGTCACGATCGAGCGCATGGTCAGCCCGTCCGGCATCGAGGCCTGGCTGGTGCGCAATCCCACCGTTCCCCTGATCGCGCTTGAATTTGCGTTGCGCGGCAGCGCCGACCAGGACCCTGCGGACAAAGCGGGTGTCGCCAATCTCTCGGCCGATCTGCTGGATGAAGGCGCAGGTCCCTATGATGCGATGGCCTTCCATGAACGCCTCGAGCGAAAGGCTATTGAAATCAGCTTCAATGCCGGGCGCGATTATCTGCGTGGTACCTTGCGCACGCTCAAGGAGAACAGCGAAGAGGCGTTCGATTATCTCGGGCTTTCTCTTTCGCAGCCGCGCTTCGACACCGAGGCGGTGGAACGCATTCGCGCGCAGATCATGTCACGGCTGCGGCGCGAGACGGTGAGCCCGCGCGATGTTGCAAGCCGCAACTGGTGGGCGACCGCGTTCCCGGATCATCCCTACGGGCGCCCCGTCGAAGGCACGCTCGAATCATTGCCGCGCATCAGCGTCGATGATCTGCGTTCCTACACCCGCCGGGTATTGGCGCGCGATCAGCTCAAAGTTGCAATCGTCGGGGATATTGATGCGCAAGCGGCGGGAGCGCTGCTCGACCGTGCGTTCGGCAAGTTGCCGGCAAAAGCCGAGCTCCGGACGGTCAGCCCGGTGGTTGCGCAGGGCCTCGGCCGCCGTATCGTCATCCAGCTCGATGTGCCGCAAGCCGCCGTGAGCTTCGGCGGACCGGGGATCAGCCGCAGCGATCCCGATTTCATGGCTGGCTATATCGTCAATCACATTCTTGGCGGCGGCTCATTCTCGTCCCGGCTCTATCGCGAGGTGCGTGAGAAGCGCGGGCTTGCCTACGGCATCTCCGATACGCTCGTGTGGCTCAATTACACGGCCCTCATGATCGGCAGCACAGCCACCCGCGCCGACGCCACCGGCAAGACCCTCGAGATCATCGAGCACGAGATTCGCCGGCTGGCGGAAGAAGGACCGACCGAAGACGAGCTCGCCAAGGCCAAGACCTATCTCAAGGCCTCGTTTGTGCTCGGTCTCGACACATCGAATCGTATCGCCAGCCAGCTCTTGCAGATGCAACTCGATAATCTCGGCATCGATTACATGGACCGCCGTTCCGGCCTGATCGATGCAGTCACGCTCGCGGATGCGAAGCGGGTTGCGAAGCGCCTGCTCGACAACGGTCTCCTGGTCACCGTGGTCGGCCGGCCGACCGGGCTGAGCTCGAAGGAAAGCGACTAAGCGGCCTCTCGATCCGCGCGCCATCGTGGTGCTACACTGGGGCAATGATCGCGCGCAGCCTCGATGACGCCCTCGCCTGCATCAGGGACGGCTGTGTGCTCGCGGTACCACGCGAGCAATCGGGCGTCGCAATGGAGGCAACCCGCGCGCTGGTCCGGCGCGGCATCAAGCGCCTGCATCTTGTCACGCTGCCGGCCTCGAGCCTGCAGGCCGATCTGCTGATCGGAGCGGGTGCGGTTTCCACGCTCGAGACCTCGGCCGTTTCGCTTGGAGAATTCGGGCCGGCACCGCGCTTCACCGCTGCAATGATGGCGGGCACGCTGCGCATGAAGGAAGCGACTTGCCCGGCGCTGCACGCGGCGTTTCAGGCCGCCGAGAAGGGCGTGCCGTTCATGCCCCTGCGCGGTCTGGTCGGCTCCGACCTGCTTGTGCATCGGCGAGACTGGAAGGTCATCGACAATCCGTTCGCGCAGGACGATCCCATCGTTCTGCTGCCTGCGATCAAGCCCGACATCGCGCTCTTCCATGCGCCACTCGCCGATCGCGACGGCAATGTGTGGATCGGTCGCGACCGCGAGCTTGCCGTGATGGCCCATGCCGCCATTCGTACGGTCGTGACGGTCGAGAAAGTCCAGGATGCAAATCTGTTCGATGATCCGCGTCTTGCCGCCGGCACGCTGGGCGGCTTCTACATCGAGGCTGTCGCGCTCGCGCCGAAAGGAGCCTGGCCGCTTGCTCTCGCCGATGAATATGCCAGCGACGGCGCGCATCTCGCCGAATACGCGCGCCTCGCGCAAACCGCGGAAGGATTTGCCGCCTATCTCGACCGCTACGTCCATGCCCAACGCGCGGCGTGAAGTGGCCGATGCACAGGGTTATCGGCCGGAAGAGTTGCTCGCCGACGTGATCGCGCGGCTAATCGCCGATGCACGACACGCGGCGATCGGCGCCGCCTCACCGGTTCCCGCGGCCGGCGTCTTGCTTGCCCGCGAGCGCGGCCATGGCCGTCCTCGTGTCTCCCTCCTCGGCCGCCGGCAACAGAATTTTTTCAGCGATGGCGGCCGCGAGCTTTTTGACTGCGCCGGACAGGGCCGCATCGATGTGTTCTTCCTCTCAGGCGGACAGATCGACGGGCAGGGAAACCTCAACCTCGTCGGGATCGGGGATCCCGCGCGCCCAAAAGTGCGCTTTCCCGGCTCGTTTGGCTCCGCCTATATGTATTACGTTGTGCCGAAAGTGATTCTCTTTCGGCTCGAACACACGCGCCGCACTCTCGTGGAGAAGGTGGATTTCATCAGCGCGCCCGGAACGAGCCCCGCGAATGTCTATCGTCCTGGCGGACCGATCGCGCTCGTCACCAGTCGTTGCCTGTTCGCCTTCGATCGCACGCGCGGTCGCTTCCGGCTCGCGAGCGTGCACCCCGGGCATACCGCGGAGGAAATTGCCGAGCAGACGGGTTTTGACTTCGAGCGGGCCGACGGGGTGCCGGAAACGCCCATCCCCTCGGCGGAAACATTGCGCATCCTGCGCACCGTGGTGGCACCGCAACTGGTCGAAGTCTATCCGCAGTTCGCTGCCGAAGTTTTCGGGGTAGAGCATGATCCCGAAAAGTGGGAACCGGTTTTCGGAAAAGATCATGCTCAAACAAAAAGCTAGAGCGGGACGATGATTCGAAGAAAAAATCATCTCGCTCGAAGAGGCGCCGCGTGAAAACAGTCGAGGTCGCGGTGATCGGCACCGGCTGGTGTGGTGGCATTCGGGCGGAGACGCTCTCGCGCTCGGCCCTGGTCGACAGGCTCCACATCTGTGAGATCCGTCCCGACCGTCTCGCCGAAGTCAAGGCGCTTACAAATCCGGCGAGTGCTACGCTCGATTATCGCGATATTCTCGCCAATCCGAACATTTCGGTGGTGTATGTCTGCACGACGCCGGAGCAAAACCATTACCCGATTGCGCGCGATTGTTTGCGTGCGGGCAAGCATGTGCTGTTGGAAAAGCCGATTGCGCTGGCCCTGTGGGAGGCGGACGAGCTGATCACATTGGCGAAACGTGCCGGGCTGAAATTCACGATCGGCTATTCACAGCGGTTCAATCCCAAATTCGCCTATGCGAGGAAGAAGATCAGTGACGGAACGCTCGGCAAGATCGTTTCGGTGATGGTGAGCCGGAACGTCAGCCGCAGCCTCGGCGCCAGGATCGGAAAGCGGGTGAAGCTCTCGCCGGTGGTCATGGAATCGACCCACGATCTCGATTTCGTTTTCTGGCTGCTCGAACCCGCCAAGCCCGTGCGGGTCTATTCGCAGGGCGCGTTCGGCTATATGCAACCGATCAATGGATCGTTCGACATCATGTGGTCGATCGTCACCATGGATACCGGCGTGCTCGTGACCATCGGCGGAGGCTGGAACCTGCCGCCGAGCTATCCCAATTACTGTTCGAGCTGGATCGAGATCACCGGCACCGAGGGCGCGCTCATCCTCGACGACACCCATCGCGACAACTGGCTCAACACCAACGCCGAGGGCACGCGCTTTCCCATGTCCACCATGCCGGGCGAGCAGGTGGACCACGTCTTTGCCGGACAGATGGGGCCGGAGACCATCCACTTTCTCGAGGCCTGCATCATGGACCGGCCGGTGATGGTGACGCCGCAGGGCGCGCGCCTGGTCATGGAAACCTATACGGCAGCCGATCTTTCCGCCGAGCGCAATGCGCCGGTTGATCTGCCGCTCTCGAACGAATCGCTCTCCGCGGTTGCAGAAATGATGGGGGCCAAGGGATGAGGAAGGCATGAGGCGAGAGGCGAAAGGCATCGGCCTTGCGATCGTGGGGGCCGGTCGCGTGGGTTTGTTTCGCGGCGAGGTTGCTACCCGCCATCCCGCGGTGCAGTGGATCGGGATCGCCGAGAAGAATCACAACCGCGGGCTCTATGTCGCCGAAAAGATCGGCGCCGATTTCGTCACGCAGGACCATCGCGAGCTGCTCAAACGTCCGGAAGTCACCTGCGCGATCATTGCGACCGACGAGCATCTGCATGTGGATCCGATCATGGCGGCGGTCGAGCGCGGCGTGCCCATGCTGATCGAGAAGCCGCTGGCGACCGATCTCGCGCAATCCGCGCGCGTGCTCGAGGCGATAACGCAGGCCAAGCTTGACGCCGTCGTCGGCTACACCCAGCGCTTTCGCCGCAAGTGGCTTGCCGGCAAGGAGAAGGTTCGCTCCGGTGCTCTCGGCGACGTGACGCTCGTTACGTCGCGTGCCTTCATGAATCGGCTGGTCGCTATCGACAATTACAAGCGTACCGATGATCCCAAGACGATCTCGCCCATGGTGATTTCCGGCACGCATGCTCTCGACATTGTCATGTGGTATCTCGAAGCAAAGACGCCGGTCGAGTGCTATGCACGCTCGGTCGACAAGGTGCTGGGTCCCCTTTACCAGGGTATCGACGCCACCGCCGGCATGATCATGTTTGCCGATGGCAGCGTCTATCATCTCAATATTTCATGGGCGCTGCCGGTGACCTGGCCGGGCGCCGTGTACAGTCTCGAAATCGGCATCAACGGAACCGACGGCGTGCTGACCATCGACGATACTCATCGTGACATGGTGCTTGCGGTCTCTGCTCCCCAGAACGAAGGCTACGCGCCGGACGAGCGCCGGCTGGGCGAGGTCATGGGAAGCTACCCGCCCGGCGACATGGCGCTCGGCGAATTGCGCGGCCCGATGCGGGAGGAAACCGATTCCTGGCTCAACCGCGTCGCGCTTGACCTGCCCACCCAGGCTGCGACCGCGGCGGAGGCGCATAATCGCCTGATGTTGACCAAGGCACTTGATCTTTCGGCGGCGCGCCGGCAGCCGGTCAAGCTCCCGCTCGCGCCCGAGGAAGAGCGCGCCGCGGCGTGAGCGTCCATTTATCGCTGCGCAGGCTCTCGTCTGCATCCGCGTTGAGACGCTGCAGCAACTCGCCGTCGTTTGTTCTTCTCTTCCTGATTGCTACCGCGTTATCGCCCGCGCTCGCGCAAGAGGATGATGTTGCCGCTTTCTTTCGCGGCAAGACACTCCGCATCGTAGTCGGCGTCGGCGTCGGCTCTGGCTACGACATCAATGCGCGGCTGCTCGCGCGCCATATGGCATCGCACGTTCCGGGCACGCCGGGCATCATCGTGCAGAACCAGCCGGGCGTGGGCAGTCTCGCCATGACCAACGCGCTCTACAATAACGGGCCCTTCGACGGCACCGTGATCGGCGCCTCGTTCAACGGCATGCCGACTGCGCCGCTGCTTGCGCCTGCCGGAGCGCGCTTTGATCCCGTCAGGATCAACTGGCTCGGCAGCACCAATCGTGAGATGCAGGTGATGTATGTCTGGCACAGCGCGCCCGCGCATTCCCTCGACGATGCCAAGTCGCACGAAATCATCATGGGCGCGCAGGCCCCCGGCTCGACCCAATTCGACTATCCCGTGGTCGCCAATCATTTGCTCGGCTTCAAGTTCAAGGTCGTCACGGGTTACGAGAGCACGCCCCGGATTCATCTCGCCATGGAAAGCGGCGAGGTCCAGGGCACCATCGCCAACTGGTCAACGCTCAAAGCCATTAACGCCAATTGGATCGCCGAGAAGAAAGTCCGGATGCTGGCGCAATGGGCGCTTACTGCGAGCCCGGAGCTCCTCGGCGTTCCCATGTTCGCCGACGCTGCGCGCAGCGAGGCCGAACGCGCGGCACTCAAACTCATGCTCGCGCGGCTCGAATATGGCCGGCCATTTTTTCTGCCCCCAAACGTTCCGCCTGCACGCATCGATGCTTTACGCCGCGCCTTCGATGCCACCATGCGCGATGCGGCCTACCTCGCCGATGCCGAAAGGCTCAAGATCGACATCGATCCGCTCTCGGGTGAAGAGGTCGCGGCCCTCGTAGGGCAGGTCTTGCATACCCCACCTGACACCGTGGCGATGTTGCGCAAGGCGCTCGAGCAGCGCTAGTTCGGGGTGCAGACCACAGTCGAATGGCCCGCATGCTTGAACCGGTTGGACTGCGAAATGCACAAATTCAGCAGGCCCATGCGGCCCTCCCCAGTCATCCGGAGCCGAGATGAACAGCAATCCTAATGCGAGCCCGTCGTCGCCCCGGCAGCAGCGCCTGGAGGATGAAGCCTTGCTGCGCGGGGCTGGCCGCTATGCCGCCGATGCGCCGATGCCTGGCCAGCTCTACGCCTCGTTCGTGCGCTCTCCCCATGCCTTCGCCGACATCCGTTCCATCGACACTGCCGCTGCGCGGCAAGTGGGCGGCGTGCACGCCGTGTTCACCGCCGCCGACATGAAGGGTATCGGCAACGTATCCCAGCATCCTCCGCTCGCCGGCCGTGGCGGCAGCAAGCTGATCGTTCCCCATCGGCCTGCGCTTGCCGGCGAAGCCGTGCGTCATGTGGGCGAGCCGGTGGCGATGGCGGTCGCGGACACGCTCGATGCAGCCCAGGACGCTGCCGAACGGGTCGCAGTCGATTACAGCCCGCGCGCCGCCGTGGTCGATCTGAGCGCCGCAGTGGAGCAGGGCGCGCCGCAGGTCTGGCCGGAGGCTCCCGGCAATCTCGCGGTCGACTGGGCGGGCCTTGCGGCCGATCCTGCCGCCAATGCGCGCGAGATCGAGGAGATCATGGCGTCGGCTTCCCATGTCGCGCGGGTGTCGGTCACCAATCAGAGAATCATGGTCGCGTCCATGGAGCCGCGCGGCGCCACCGCCAGCTACGATGCGGCGACCGAAAGTTTTTTCCTGCGTTGCTGCTCACAGAGCTCGCGGGCGCTGCGCGACGGGCTTGCGCCCATTCTGGGCGTCGGCAAGGAGCGCCTGCGCGTCGTAACCGAGGATGTCGGCGGCGCCTTTGGGCTCAAGACCGGGCCCTACCCGGAATATCTTGCGCTGCTCGTCGCCGCCCGAACGCTGGGCCGGCCGGTGCACTGGATGTCGAGCCGCGCCGAAGCGTTCGTCAGCGACAATCACGCGCGCGATACCCATAGCGAAGTCGAGCTCGCGCTCGACAGCCAGGGACGATTCCTGGCGCTGCGCATCCGTCATCTCGGCAACATGGGCGCCTATATCGGCGCTGTGGGAGCCAATATTCAGACGGTCAATCTCGCCCGCTGTCTGCCGGGCATGTACGACATCCCGCGCATCGATATTTCCACGCGCTGCGTCTTCACCAATACGACACCGACGGCGCCATACCGTGGCGCCGGCCGCCCGGAGGCAAATTACATGCTCGAGCGCGTGGTGGAAGAAGCCGCGCGCGTGAGCGCAATTGATCCGGTCGTGCTGCGCCGGCGCAATCTGATCAGGCCTTCCGCCATGCCCTACAAGACCGCGGTCGGCACGGTCATCGACAGCGGCGATTTTCCCAACATGCTCGGCAAGGCTCTCGCGCTGGCGAACGGCAAGGAGTTCAAGCGCCGCCGGCGCGAGTCCTTGCGCAGCGGCAGGTACCGCGGTCTCGGGATCTCGTGCATGCTCGAGCACGCCGGCGGCTTTCCGCTGGAGGCGACATTGCTGAGCTTTCCCGGCGGCGAGAAGCTCGTCCTCGGGCTTAACGTGCAGTCGACGGGCCAAGGACATGCGACGGTGTTCACGCCGCTGCTGGCAGAGCGGCTCGGCATCGCGCCGAGCGTGATCGAGCACCGGCATGGCGATTCCGCACTCGAAATCGCGGGCTATGCCTCGGTCGGCTCACGCTCTGCCATGACCGTGAGCCACGCGCTCCTCAAGACGGTCGACGCGATGCTGGCAAAGGGGCGCACGATCGCTGCGTCGGTGCTGGAAACGGCGGAGGCGGACATCGAATATGGCGCCGGCCGTTTCCGGGTGGTGGGGACCGACCGCGCCATTTCGCTGTTCGAGCTTGCCGAGCGGGCAAAGGAGATGCGCCGGCGTGGCGAGATCGCCGAGGATCTCGACACCAAGGTGACGGCGGAAACGCCGCTCACGTTTCCGAATGGCTGCCACGTTGCCGAGGTGGAGATCGATGCCGAAACGGGGGCGCTTGCGTTGCTGCGCTATGTTGCAGTGGACGACTGCGGACACGCGCTCAATCGCATGATTGTCGCGGGGCAGAGTCATGGCTCGATTGCACAGGGTCTCGGGCAGGCGATGATGGAGCGCGCCGTCTATGATGGTTCCGGCGGGCAGCTGGTGACGGGTTCATTCATGGATTATGCGCTGCCGCGGGCCGATGACCTGATTTCGTTTGACGAGGAGCTCAATCTCGTTCCGGCGCGGACGAACCCGCTCGGTGTGAAGGGCGCAGGAGAGGCGGGCACGACCGCTGCCATTGCCGCGCTGATGAACGCGATTGCCGATGCTATCCCCGGCGAAGCCGGCGCGCAGCTCGAAATGCCCGCAACGCCCGAGAAGCTTTGGCTCGCGTGCCAAAGCATTAAAGCATGATCCCGAAAAGTGGGTACCGGTTCTCGGAAAAAGATCATGCTCAAACGAAAAGATAGAGCGGGATGATGATTCGAAGAAAAATCATCCCGCTCTAGGAAGGAATAATCCCTCCCCCGGCTGCGGGAGAGGGATTTGTATCAGTCCGGCTTGATATTGGCCGCCTGCATGAGGCCACCATTTCTCGATTTCGGACTTGTGAAAGGCAGCAAGCCCCTCGGGCGTCTGCTCCTCGCGCGTTGCGATGACATGGCCAAGCTCAGTGAGGCGCTGGCGCACGGTCGTATCGGCCAGGGTATCGACCAGCGCAGCGTCGAGTTTTGCGATGATATCGTCCGGCGTTCCCTTCGGTACCCAAATGCCGTTCCAGAATGAGATGTACATCCCAGGCACGCCGATTTCATCGAAGGTCGGAACGTCAGGCGCTCCGGGCCAGCGCGCTTTCGACATCACCGCGAACGCCTTGATCTTGCCGCTGCGAAGAAACGGAAGCGTTTGCGATGCTTCCGCACAGAAGAGATCGATCTGCCCCGCTACCAGATCCTGCATCACAGGCGCTCCGCCGCGATAGGGCACGAGCGCAAAGCTCGTCCCGGTCTTCTGTTGAAAATAGAGCAGGCACACATGCGCCGCGCTGCCTGCTCCCACTGTCGCCGCCGAGGTCTTGTCCGGGTTCGCCTTGAGCCAGACGATGAGCTCCTTTGCATCTTTTGGCGGCAGCATGGTTTTGCCGACGATCAGCAGAGGCGTTGCGCTGATCATGGCTACCGGACGCATTTCCAAAACCGCCTCGTGCACAGCGGGATACATCACTCCTGCCCCCACATTGCTGGTCCAATTGCCGAGGAGGGCGGTATAGCCATCGGGCGCGGATTTCGCCGCGCGAGCGACGCCGAGGCTCGCGCCGGCGCCTGTGACGGTCTCGATCACAATCGGTTGGCCCAGCGTGATCCGCATGCGTTCGCCAAGGAGGCGGGCGAGCGTGTCGGTTGGGCCGCCCGCCGGGAAGGGCACGATCAGAGTGATCGGATGTGACGGGTACGGTTGGGCGCGAGCGCTCACAACAACAGCGGCGAACACAAAACCAATCACAATCGAGCGGATATTCATGTCCCTTTCCTTTTTCGATCGCCGAGTATGAGACGTTGCGCAGCCACCGGAAAAGTCAGCAATACGCTGGCGTCCCGCCTGCGTCCATTTTCGGAAACTGCTACAAAAACCAATTCATGGAAAGGACGGGTCGGTGAAAGTCCTTGCAAATTTGTCAACCGTTGTGTTGGCCGGTGCAACCGTGCTGGTGCTCGCCGCCGCTGGCGTCGCGCAGGTATTCCCGTCATCTGCCGGAAACGTGATGGTTGCGACCGTCGCCAAGGGGCTCGTCCATCCTTGGGCGATCGCCTTTCTTCCCGACGGCCGCATGCTGGTCACGGAGCGGCCTGGGCGCATGCGCATCCTGGAGAGGGACGGGCAAATCTCTCCGGCGCTGGGCGGAGTGCCGAAAGTCTTCGCGGCGGGGCAGGGCGGGCTGCACGATGTGGTGCTCGATCGCAGCTACGCGCAAAATCACACCATCTATTTCTGTTTCGCCGAGCCGGCCGACGGGCGCGGACGAACCGCGCTCGCCCGCGCCCGGCTCATCGATGAGGGCATGCCGCGCCTCGACGCGGTCAACGTGATCTTTCATCAGGAGGGGCCGCTCTCCAGCGGCAGTCATTTCGGCTGCCGGATTGCACAAGCGCCCGACAACAATCTCTTCCTGACGCTGGGGGAGCATTTCACCACGCGCGATCAGGCGCAGAACCTTGCCAACCATCTCGGCAAGATCATTCGCATTCGGCCGGACGGCTCGGTGCCCCCGGACAACCCGTTCGCCGGCAGACAAGGCGCCAAGCCGGAGATCTGGAGCTACGGTCATCGCAATCCACAAGGTCTCGCCTTTCATCCCATAACCGGCCGGCTCTGGGAGCACGAGCATGGCCCGCGCGGCGGCGACGAGATCAACATCATTGAACCCGGCAAAAATTACGGCTGGCCGGTGATCGGCTACGGCATCGACTATAACGGCGCAAAGATTCACGAAAGCACGCACAAGGAAGGCATGGAGCAGCCGATCTGGTATTGGGTGCCGTCGATTGCGCCCTCGGGCATGGCGGTTTATTCCGCTGATCTCTTACCCGCTTGGCGGGGCAATCTGTTCATCGGAGCTTTGGCGGGCGAGATCCTGGTGCGGCTCGAGCTCGACGGCGAGAAGATCAGCAAGGAGGAACGTCTGTTACATCAGCTGAGCGAGCGCATCCGCGACGTGCGGGAGGGGCCGGACGGCGCGTTGTGGCTCGCCACCGACGGCAATTCAGGTCGAATTCTGCGCGTTACGCCGGTGCGGTAGCTGGAGCTTGTTAGAGCATGATCCCAAAAAGTGGAAACCGGTTTTCGGAAAAAGATCATGCTCAAACAAAAGTTAGAGCGGGATGATGATTCGAAGAAAAATCATCCCGCTCTAGTTAACGAGGACCGGCTCGGGCGCCTTGGCCCGCTTGAATGCGGGCATCACTTCTTTTGCAAACCGTTCGAGTTGCTCGAGCGCAACGGCCTGCGGCACGCCGACCGAAAGGCTTACCGAAACGCGGTCGAGCGCCGGATATTTCTCTTCGAGAGCCTTGATATGCTCGATGAGATCATCGGCATTGCCGCACAGGAAGCCACCGGCTTTGACCGCATCCTCGATGCGCGGCAGTCTCGCGGACGGCGCGCGTGTGGGATCGCGCATGATCTCGATCTGCTCGTCGGTAAGCGCGCGCACGAGTCGCAGCTCGCCGAACATCTTCATGTTCTCCTCGTAGTATTTCGCCGCTTCCTTCATGCCCCGCTCGCGGCTCTCGGCCATGTAGAAATGGTAGCCGAAGCATAGTCGCTCGCCGAGCTCGATATGCTTGCCGAGCCTGGCATGGGCGGTCTGCCAGTCGACCACGACCCGGTGCATCGCGCCGCCGTCGGCGGAACCGCCGCCGACCATTCCCCGGATGCCATGCTTCGCCATGAATTCGAGCGCACGGGCGGAGCCCCCCTGGATCGGCTGCCAGCATTCAACCGGCAGGTTGAACGGGCGCGGAACCAGGGTGAGCTCCTTGAGGGTATAGCCACGGTAAGGAACTGCGGGCGGCAGCGTGTAGTGCTTGCCGTTATGCGAGAAGCGCTCGCTGTTGAAGGCCTTGAAGATGATATCGACCTGCTCCTCGAACAGCGCCCGGTTGGCCTCCTGGTCGCGCAGCGGTGAGCCGAACGTTTCCACCTCGCGCGTGTGGTAGCCGCGACCGACGCCAAAAACGATACGGCCGCCGGTGAGAATGTCCGCCATGGCGAAATCCTCCGCCAGGCGCAGCGGGTGCCACATGGGGGTGATATTGAAGCCGCAACCGATCTTGATGTTCTTCGTCCGCTGCGCGAGGTGGACCGCCATGAGAATGGTGTTGGGAATGCACTCCGTGCCTTCGGACTGGAAATGATGCTCGGCGAGCCAGAAACAGTTGTAGCCGAGCCCATCCATGAGCCTGGCCATGGCCTCCGCCTTGCTCAGCGCGGTTGCGAGATGCGCGTTGGGGTAACGCCGCTCGTTGATGGGTGTCCCGCCATAGCCGACATTGTCGAGGTCGGCATGACCGGCAAAGAGGCTGTCAAACTTGGTGATCATCGCAGAATTTTTTCTGTTTCCGACTAAAGCCAAGCGGCGATCATCTTAGTCCGCAGTCGGCGTGTTTGCTAGCGACCTTGGAAACGCAAAACGCTAGGCTTGCATCCTTTATTTGCAATTGCTTGCGTGCGGACTGTTTCGGGGCAAGGGAACGCAGGAGAGAGCTGAATGCGAGTCTTCCTGACCGGCGCGAACGGCTTTATCGGCGGCGCGGTCGCTTGCGCCCTGATCGCCGATGGCCACAGCGTGCGCGGACTGGTTCGCGACAAGACGAAGGCCGACGCAGTTGCAGCCCATGGCATAGAGCCGCTCATCGGATCGCTCGATAACGCAGCTCTTCTGAAAGCCGAAGCCGGTGCCGCCGATGCCGTGGTCAATGCCGCCAACAGCGATCATCGCGGGGCCGTCGAGGCGCTGATTGCCGGACTGACCGGGTCGGGGAAGCCGTTCCTGCATTCGAGCGGCAGCAGCATCGTGGCCGATCTCGCCATGGGCGAGCCTTCCGACCGGATCTTTCATGAGGAGGCGCCGATCGAGCCGCAAGCGGAAAAGGCCGCGCGCGTTGCGATCGATCGCCTGGTGCTCGATGCTCCCGGCATCCGTTCGGTGGTGCTTTGCAACAGCATGATCTACGGCAAAGCTTTGGGCGCGCCGGCGCGCAGCGTCCAGATTCCCGCCCTCGTGCAACAAGCCCGGGCTTCGGGCGTTGCGCGCTATATCGGACGCGGGCTCAATCGCTGGTCGAATGTGCACATCGCCGATGTGGCTGCGCTCTATGCTTTGGCCATCACCAAAGCGCCCGCCGGCATGTTCATGTATGTCGAAAGCGGCGAGGAGGCGCTGGGCGAAATCGTGCGCGCGATTGCAACGCGACTTGGTCTTGGGTTGGCGCAATCGTGGTCCG
>Ga0306920_100008456_pt1 | contig 13665 bp, 11 predicted proteins | sample flu12Cox44000170_FD_204666 | JGI IMG/M metagenome (GOLD analysis project Ga0306920, IMG submission 204666) | Lab enrichment of tropical soil microbial communities from Luquillo Experimental Forest, Puerto Rico - flux4day.12C.oxic.44.000.170 (v2)... | ecosystem: Environmental > Terrestrial >... | reverse complement strand
CTCGAACCCGGCACCCTGCCGGCGGGAGATTTCGTTGATCCGTAATCTCGGCCGAGTGGGCGCTCGCCATCGCCCGCCCCTGTCCCGATCGGCTCGACTCGCCCAATGGGGGAAGGTGAAGCCGGGGCGGTAAATTCAAGTGCCGCTTCTTCCGAGATGCATCCCGTCTAAAAATTTTTTGACTCCAGCTGCGACGCATGCGCCGCCAGCTCATTGAGTACACCCATCTCAGTTTTTCACGTTCGCACCATCGATGCAAAGGATTCAGCCATCTTAGCCATGTATGACACGAAAGGTCTGGAACTGTTCAGGGGTTGAGGATTCTGCGACCTCGACGGTATCGACCCGCGCGTGGGGTGGGCCGCGGTGACACCAGGACACGAATTGATCGACCGCTTGAGGGGGACCTTGCACCACCAACTCCACGTCTCCGTCGATGGTGTTTCGAACCCATCCGCCAAGGCCTAAGCGCAGGGCTTGTTCCCTTGCGCTCTGCCGGAAGAAAACCCCCTGGACGAGCCCTTTGATGCGCAACGCAAGTTGCTTTCTTGCCGGCACTTAGCGCTCCTCCTCCAGGAGCTTACGGAAGGCGCCTTCGTCAAGGATCTTGATGCCCAACTGTTCCGCTTTTTTCAGCTTGGACCCGGCTCCTGCCCCCGAGATCACCAGGTCGGTTCGGCGCGAGACGCTGTCCGCGATACGCCCTCCGCGCCGTTCAATCTCCTCTTTTGCCTGATCCCGGGTCAATGCCTCGAGGCTTCCCGTCAACACCACGCTCTTTCCGGTGAAGGTTCCCCCTGCCGGCATCTGAGGAGCTTCCAGCTGCACGCCCGCGGCAAGTAGGGCGTCGATCACCGCCCGGTTTTGGGGTTCGTGGAAGAAGGCGCAGATCTCACTCGCCATCGCTGGACCGACGTCGCGGACCTGCATCAGCGCTTCTTCCGACGCATCGTACAGAGCCCGGACGTCGCGGAAGTGCTCGGCAAGCGCTCGGGCCGTGGCCTCTCCAACGTGGCGAACGCCCAGAGCGTAAAGAAACCGCCGCAAGGTGGTGCGTTTGGAACGTTCGATTGCCCCGAGAACGTTCTGAGCGCTTTTTTCGCCCATCCTCTCGACGGACAGCAGTTTCTCCATGTCGAGGTGGTAAAGGTCGGCATAGTTTTTCACCAGCCCTCGCGCGACGAGCTGTTCGCACAGCTTTTCGCCCAGCCCATCGATGTCCATGGCAGCGCGAGAAGCGAAGTGGCGGACGTTCCCCTTCAGCTGAGCTGGGCAGGCGAGGCCGGTGCAGCGGGTGATCGCCCCGTCTTCCTCGCGAATCGCCCGGGCGCCGCAAATGGGGCAAGTATCTGGGAATTGGAACTCCCTTTCCTGTCCCGTCCTTCGCGAGGTTATGACCTTGATGATTTCGGGAATGACATCGCCCGCCCTGCGAACGAAGACCCAGTCGCCGATGCGCACGTCCTTGCGCTTTAGTTCGTTTTCGTTGTGGAGCGTCGCTCTTGAGACAGTCACGCCGCCGATTCGGATGGGCGTTAAGTATGCGACAGGCGTTAGGGCGCCGGTTCGGCCCACGTTGACTCCGATGTCTTCGACGCGGGTTTCTTCTTCCTCAGGCGGAAACTTGTAGGCGATTGCCCAGCGCGGACTCTTGGACACCTGCCCCAGGCGGCGCCTTTGGTCCTCGGAGTCCACTTTGACCACCATCCCGTCGACCTCGTAGGGAAGGGCATGGCGGTTGTCGAGGAAGTCTTGATAAGCCGACCGGACCTGTGGCAGCCCAAGGGCCTCGCGATTTCGGGGATTGATCGGCAATCCCAAGCGCTTGAGGTGCTCCAGCTTTTGCCAATGGGATTGGAAGGGCAGGCCGTCGGCCGTTCCGACCTCGTAGATGAAGAGCGACAAGGGCCTTGACGCTGTAACCCGGGGATCCAGCTGGCGAAGAGACCCCGCCGCTGCATTTCTCGGGTTGGCGAAGAGTGGCTCGCCCGCTTCCTCGCGGATTTCATTCAACCGCCGAAAGTCCTCTTTGCGGATGAACACTTCTCCACGAACTTCCAAGTGCCCGGGGGGAGTTGCTTCGTCTATTCGTAGTTGAAGTGGGACCGAGCGTACGGTCTTCAAATTCAAGGTCACGTCTTCCCCGGTTGCTCCATCCCCGCGCGTCGAGCCCTGCCGGAAAATGCCCTCCTGGTAAACCAGCTCCACCGCAAGGCCGTCGAGCTTGGGCTCACAGACGTACGGCACCTGGTCGACGGAGAGGAGTTTCCGCACCCGCTCATCGAATTCCCGGATTTCGTCGTCGCTAAAGGCCTTAGAAAGCGACAACATCGGCAATCGATGGACGACTTTCTCGAAGCGTTCCGCGGGGGCCCCGGCGACTCGGCGCGTGGGCGAGTTTGGGCTGACCAGCTGGGGAAACCGCTCTTCCAGCTCGCGCAGCTCGGCCAGAAGCCGGTCGTAATGGGCGTCGCTTATTTCCGGGTCGTCCAGAACGTAATAGCGATGGTCGTGGTGGCCGATTTGCGCTCGCAGCTCTCGGACTCTGCTCTCGGCCGCGTTGAGGTCCACTTTGCCTCCTTGCTCAAGCTGCCAGCAGAAGGGACTTTCTGCCTTCGTTCAAGGTTGGCTTGACAGCGAAAGGTCGGCTCAATAACGTGTTGAAAGTCGAAGGGCGCTCTTTTTTTCGGGTGCCAACCTTTCCCCAAGGAAAGTTTCACCCCCTGGAATTCGATGCTCGAGATTCCAGGTCCGCCAGATCACTCGTAGCAACTCGCTTCACAACATTCTTTGGTCAGCACATGGCGAACTGACTCAGCGACCCCCAATCATGATGCGCAAGGCACGTTCTAGCAAAGAGAAGACCCAGGAACCCGGTCCAACGATCTCTCCCGAAGACCTCGACGATGAGGAGCGGCCCCGGCGGCGCCGCGTCAAGTCGGTCAGCCGCGCGGACGACGAGAGATCCACCCGCCGTCGGCCCCGCGTTGAGGAAAACGGCGACGAGGAGGCCGCCCGGCCGATCTTGACAGCAATTCCCCGCCCCGGTGGCGATGGAACCAATCCGCGCGCTGCGGAGGCCGCCGAGGAGGCCGCCACAGCTCCGCAGCCGGTCCCCTCGCCGGAGCTGCCCAAACTGTCTATTGAGAGCCCCCGGACCGGCGAGCCGATGCAGGTCATCAAGCTGATGGACCTGAAGCGGATGAAGATCACCGAGCTCTCGAAGATGGCCCATGACCTGAACATCGAGGGCGCGCAAGGCCTCAAGAAGCAGGACTTGATCTTCGCGATCCTTTCCGGAATCGCCGACAAGCGCTTCGAGGTCCATGCCGAGGGGGTTTTGGAACTGCTTTCGGATGGCTTTGGCTTCCTGCGAAGCGCCGACTCGGACTACCAGCCCAGCCCGGATGACATTTACGTTTCCCCGTCGCAGGTTCGACGCTTCAACCTGAGGCAAGGAGACACCGTCAGCGGGCCTATTCGGCAACCCCGGGAGGGAGAGCGCTTCTTTGCTCTGCAGAAGGTAGAGGGGGTCAACTTTGTCGATCCCCAGGCGCCGGAGTTCCGAGAGCGAATCCTGTTCGACAACCTCACGCCTCTGTACCCCACCCGGAAGCTGAAGCTCGAGCATGACGGCTCCGAGATGACCACCCGGGCGATCGATCTGTTTACCCCGATCGGCTTGGGACAGCGCTGCCTCATCGTCTCGCCGCCCAAAGCCGGCAAGACGGTCCTGTTGCAGAACATCGCGCACGCGGTGGCGCAGAACCATCCGGACATCATTCTCATCGTTCTCCTCGTCGACGAGCGCCCAGAGGAAGTGACCGACATGCAGCGTAACGTCCGCGGAGAGGTCGTTTCCTCGACGTTTGACGAACCGGCAACGCGCCACGTTCAGGTAGCGGAAATGGTGATCGACAAAGCCAAGCGCTTGGTCGAGCAGAAGCACCACGTCTGCATTCTCTTGGATTCGATCACCCGGCTGGCGCGTGCCTACAACACCGTGGTTCCGCCTTCTGGGAAGATCCTCTCCGGCGGCGTCGATTCCAATGCCCTGCATAAGCCGAAGCGCTTCTTCGGGGCTGCTCGAAACGTGGAGGAGGGCGGCTCACTCACCATCATCGGTACCGCGCTGATCGACACGGGAAGCCGGATGGACGAGGTGATCTTCGAGGAGTTCAAGGGAACTGGGAACTCGGAAATTGTCCTCGACCGCAAGTTGATGGAGAAGCGAATCTTCCCTTGCTTGGACATCAACAAGTCCGGAACCCGCAAAGAAGAGCTGCTGCTGCCGCCGGAAGACCTGACCCGGATCACCGCATTGCGGCAGGTTCTGCATCCCTTCACTCCCATCGACGCCATGGAATTCGTGCTCAAGCACATGCGCCCCACGAAGGGGAACGCCGAATTCCTGGGCTCGATGAATCGCTAGCCGGCCTCGAAGTGGGCTTGAGCGCGACGTAGGCAGTCTGCGAGCTGCTCGCGATTCACCCTTCCTTGGGTTTGCTCCTGCAGAAGCAGCAGTTTCTCCAGCATCCACCGGCTGAGGTAGAGAAGGTCCAGCTTGTGAGTGGGGCTCAGGCCCTGTTCGGTCCACCGTTGGTTGCGGATGTAATCGTCGTACGCGGCAAATTCCCGAAGGAGCTCCCAGCGAGCGAGCTGAAAACTCTGGCGGTAGGCTTCGCGCGGCGGCTGCGGGCGCTCTCCGCCCGCGATTGATTGGAAGTCTTTGCTGACCTGTGAATCGAGCTCCTCGATCGGAGGCGGCCAATGCCGCAGATCGTTCGCCAACAGCTGGGCGACTTCTTCGAGCAAGTGCTCGATGAGCGGAATCGGCCTCTGCTCGAAAAGGTGGTCCCAGCGATGGGTGCCGCGAGCCACTTCAAGTCCCGGGTGAAATCGCAGGCACCATCTCGAGGGGTTGGGCTGGCGCGTCCCCGTAGCCGAGTGCAAGCTGTCGACGAATCACTTCGTACACCGCTCGTTTGTACACAAACTCCCTATGGGCAGTGCCCAGTACCTCGATGTTGAAGAGATTGCCAGTCTTCTGGTCTTCGAGAATGCAGGTGGGAAAGGGACTGAAGCGATCTGACTTCGAGTAGATCGAAACAAAACGCACGTTTCTAGGGAAAGCGCCAATCTTCAGGCGGCGAATGAACGGGGACATCGGTGTCATCTGCCATACGCTCTTGGCAACTGCTCCCACCGCTGCGCAGCCGAGGTACGCGGTTGGCGTCCCGTTGTGCGGCGTCCCCAAGGTGATCAGATTCCGAACGCGCTGATGGCCGCCCAAGCGCTTCACGTAGTAACGGCCGATCAGCCCTCCCTTGGAGTGACCGATGATCGATAAGGGACCGAGTTGATATCGCGCGTAGAGGCGTTCCACTTTGTCGCGGACGGTTTCCGCGCACTGGTCGATTCCGCGTGTGTTGAAGGCGGACATCAGCCCGCCCAAATTGATCGACCAGACGCAGTAGCCATCTCTGCGCAGCCGGTGCTCCATTACTTCCAAGACTCGGCGGGTACCCAGAAATCCGTGGAGCAGCAGCACGGGGCGAGCGCAATTGGTGAAGTCGGTGCGTCGGACGATCTCGTTGCCGGCGAGGTCAAACGCCACATACCCACGGAGATCCCAAATCATGCGCCTGAGCTTTCGGAGCTGAAAGAGCACGGAGGAATTCATGGGCGAATCGATTGGGGCGTTGGATGATATTCCCGGTGCACTTCGAACCGCAAAAGCGCTCTCCAATCCGGAGGGTACTCGATGACACCCTCGATCCGAGACTCGGCTCATCCAAAGTTGCGCAGAAAGTTCAACAGGATGCGGCGTCCGGCTCGAGCCGGTCGAATCCCGGCCAACAGCTGGCGCGTCCGTTGTCCTGGCGCTTGACCGCGACACCTCGCTTCTGTTTCCAGGATCGCTGTCCTGGATTTCACCAGCGCGGTCATCATTTCAGGGTCCATCTCTGGATGGAACTGCACCCCGCGCACGTTGTGCCCCAGCGCCATGGCTTGGATGGGCGTTTGCTGATTGAACGCCAAGTCGGCGGCTCCGATGGGCAATGCTTCGACAATGTCCTCATGGGTGGTTTGAATCCAAAAGATCCGAGGTATGCCCCTGAACAGCGGGTCGATTCGTCCCTGGGGCGTAAGCTCCACCTGAACCGAGCCGATTTCTCGTCCCTGGGGGTTGAGAATTACTCTTGAACCGTATGCAAAACCCAGGAGCTGATGCCCGAAGCAGACCCCGAGAACGGGGAGGCCCCTGTCGCCGGCCTTTTTAAGGAAGTCCGCCGCCCTGAGCATCCACTCCGCTGGCGAGACGACCGAGGCCGGCGACCCGGTCATGATCACGGCGTCGTACGCCTTAACCGAACTCGGCGGCCTCTCTCGTTGGGAGACTCGCAGTATCTCGAGCTTGGTCTCGCCGGCCGTCGCCAACTGAAACCAGCGTTCGTAGTCACCTACCGCCAAACGAACCGGATTGGCCACTTCACCCGCTTTCAGCAATAGCACTCTCTTCATGTTGCTCGAGTCGCGCCACCTGCCTAAAGTCGAGTTCATCACTCGACTGGCTGAATTGCCATCCCCGCGCACGAAGGTACGATGATCGATCCACGTTCTCTGAAACCCAAACTCCCGCCCCTCCAACTCTTCATCGACGGCAAGTTCGTCCGGCCGACCGAGGGCGGAACGCTTCCGGTGACAAACCCCGCGACTGGCGAAAAAATCTGTGACGCTCCAGCGGCGACCGGCGCCGACGTGGACATGGCCGTCAAAGCGGCCCGCCGCGCGTTTACCAGCGGTCCATGGGTGAAAATGAGCGCCACCCAGCGAGGTCGCTTGCTTAGAGAGCTCGCCGATGCGCTCTGGGAGCAGCGGGAGGACTTTGCCCTCTTGGAGTCGATGAACAACGGGAAGACTTTCAAGGACGCGATTCGAGGTGATGTCGGCCCCGGCTCTTCGACGCTTGCGTACTACGCTGATTGGGCCAACAAGATCACTGGAGAGGTCCTTCCCGTCCACGGGAACTTTCATACTTATGTGTTACGAGAGCCGGTGGGCGTGGTGGGGGCGATCGTCCCTTGGAATTACCCGACTTCGCTGGCCACGTGGAAACTGGGACCCGCTCTGGCCACGGGCTGCACGGTGGTCCTCAAGCCCTCGGAGTTGACCCCCTTGACGGCTCTGAAGCTGGGCGAGCTTGCGCTGCAGGTGGGAGTTCCCCCCGGCGTGCTCAACGTGATTCCTGGCTACGGAGACCCTGCTGGCGAGGCGCTGGCCCGGCATCCGGACGTGGACAAGATCAGCTTTACCGGCTCGGTGAGAACCGCCCGCCGCCTCCTTCATGCATCGGCGGAAAGCAATCTGAAGAAGCTCTCTCTGGAGCTGGGGGGCAAGAGTCCGCAGATCATTCTTGCGGACGCAGACTTTGAGGCAGCAATCGAAGCGTGCTTTTGGGGAATTTTCAGCAACAAGGGCGAGATCTGCAACGCGGGTTCTCGAGTCGTCGTTCAGGGAAGCCGTTACGATGAATTCGTCAACCGTCTCGCGGCGCGCGCCAAGAAGATGCGGGTTGGCGATCCGCTCGATCCGTCAACTGAGATGGGGGCTCAGATTAGCTCGAATCAAGTGAATACCATCCTCGGGTACATTCGCAGCGGTCAGGAGCAAGGGGCCAAGCTGGTTGCCGGTGGAGAACCCGACAAAGAGGGCGCCAAGGCGAGAGGCAACTTCGTCAAGCCGACGGTATTCGCGGACGTCAAGCCGGAGATGAAAATCGCCCAGGAGGAAATCTTCGGCCCGGTGCTCTCGTGTATCCGCGCCGATGACGAAGAGAGTTTGGTGAAAATCGCGAACGGGACCACCTATGGTCTAGCGGCGGCGATTTGGACGCGAGACGTGGCCAGGGCCCACACGCTGGCGAAGAAGATTCAAGCGGGCGTCGTTTGGATCAATTGCTTTAATGAGTTCGACGACGTCGCTCCGTTCGGAGGGTACAAGCAGTCCGGCTGGGGACGAGACCTCTCCAGGCACGCGCTTGAGAATTACACGCAGCTCAAGACTGTTTGGACGCAATTGCCCGATGCCTAAACACACACCTGCTCTCCGCGCCCGAGCCCGCAGCTCACCGCGCAAGCAGAGTTCGCGTCGGACGGGAGGAGACCTGGGAGCCCTCAAGCGCTGGTTCGAGGAAAAGGGCATCACCAAGGCGAAGGTGGGAGCGGTGGACGTCGACGGCATCTGGCGCGGCAAGTACATCTCGGCCGAGAAGTTCCTTTCCGCGGCCAGCGGCGGCTTGGGTTTCTGCGACGTGGTGTTCGGCTGGGACATCGGCGATCAGCTCTATGACAATGCTGCTGTCACCGGCTGGCACACCGGCTATCCCGATGCCCAGGTCAAGGTGGACACTTCTACGGCGCGGATCATTCCCTGGGAGCCGGACACCGCCGCCTTTCTGCTCGATTTCGTCAACCCGGACGGAACAGCTTATGAGCCTTCTCCGCGGCAGCTGCTGCAGCGGATCGGTCGCCGCGCACGCGAAATGGGCTTCTTGCCGAGGTTCGGAGCGGAATACGAATACTTCATCTTTCGCGAAACTCCGCAATCTCTCCGGGAGAAGAATTTCACCCGTCTGGCAACGCTCACGCCCGGAATGTTCGGATATTCGTGGCTGCGAAGCTCCGCCAATGCGGCCCTGGTGCATGCCATCCTCGATGGCTGCCGTGAATTTGGAATCGACATCGAGGCGATGCACACCGAGACGGGGCCCGGCGTGTACGAGACGGCGATCCGCTATGACGACTTCGAAAGAGCAGCGGACCAGGCGGTTCTCTTCAAAACCGTCGTCAAGGAAGTCTGCAATCGGCATGGCTTGACCGCTTCGTTCATGGCGAAGTGGAACGCTGCATTGCCGGGGTGCTCAGGGCACGTCCATCAATCGCTTTGGAGCCTGGAGGGGACCCGGAACCTGTTCTTCGACGCGTCAGAACCGCGCAAGGTGAGTAAAACGCTCAGGCACTACCTTGGCGGCCAGATCGAGCTGATGCCAGAGCTGACGGCCTTATTTTGGCCGACCATCAACAGCTACAAGCGCAGCGTCGAGAACACCTGGGCGCCCACCAGCTCGACCTGGGGGTTTGAGAATCGGACCACCGCGCTTCGGGTGATTCCCGGAGGCGAGAAATCGACCCGCATCGAACAGCGGATGCTCGGCGCGGACATGAACCCGTTCATCGGAATGGCTGCGGCGCTCGCCGCCGGCTTGTGGGGCGTTGAGAACGAGGTCGAGCCGCCGGCTGCTTGCGAGGGAAATGCGTACCGGACACCCGGCAAACCGCTCGCTAGAAATCTCAAGGAAGCGGTTGCACAGTTGCGCGAATCGGAGCGGGCGCGGCGTTTGCTCGGCGAGGCTTTCGTAGATCATTACCTCCGGACACGAGATTGGGAGATTCGCCAATTCGAGCGTGCGGTGACCACTTGGGAGCTCGAGCGCTACCTCGAGCTCATTTGAAGGGTAACGATGCGATTTCTTGATCTAACCCCAGAGCACCGCATTGTCGAGATGTCGTACCCCACCCGCGTCGTATTCGGACCGGGTGCCCTGCAGCGCCTGCCTGGCCACATCGAGCGGCTGAAGATGCGAAAGCCGCTGGTGGTGACCGATCTGGGGATCGCGAAGTCCGGACTCTTGGCGCGAGTTTTCGAGGTCTTGAAGCAGGCGGGCGTCAGCAACGGTCTGTTTGATCGCGTGAATCCCGACCCGACCGAGAAAGACGTTTTCTCCGGGCTCGCGACATACCGCGAAGAGGGTTGCTTTGGACTGGTTGCGTTGGGAGGTGGAAGTCCTCTGGACGCGGCCAAGCTGATTCAGCTTCTCACCACCCACGAGCCTCCGCTGTCACGCTACGATGACGCTGCGGGCGGGGATCGCTTCGTTCGGGACGATCTGCCGCCGCTGATTGCCATCCCCACCACCGCCGGAACCGGGTCCGAAGTGAGTAGATCTGGGGTCGCTACCCTCCAAGATACCGGGCGGAAAACGGTAATCTTCAGCCCGCATCTGATGCCGAAGGCGGCGATTTGTGACCCCGAGTTGACGGCGGGGATGCCGCCCTGGCTCACTGCGGCTACCGGGGCGGATGCGTTCACTCACTGCGTCGAAGCGTATCTGGCCAACGCCCTGCATCCACTCGCCGACGCCGTGGCCATCGATGGAATCGCGCGCGTCGGAGGATCGCTTGAAATCGCGGTTCGACAGGGTGACCATCTTACCGCGCGCGGGCAGATGATGATCGCCGCCATCGAAGGCGCAATGGCGTTTCAGAAGGGGCTGGGAGCCTGCCATGCGCTGGCGCACGCTCTGACGCCGATTGCCCACCTCCACCACGGCCTGGCAAACGCGATCGTTCTGCCTCACGTTCTCGACTTCAATCGGCCCGCATGCGCGGCTAGGCTCGCTCAGGTTGCGGTGGCGCTGGGTGACAATTCCCTCGCGAGGCAGGAGGTGCTGGCGAGCAACGCCATTGATCGAATTCGCGGTTTGCTCCACCGAATCGGAATTCCCGAACGCCTCCGGGACCAGGGTGTGCGCGAGGCGGATCTCCCCACCATCGCACGCAGAGCCTTCCAGGACGCCTCACACCAGACGAACCCGCGCAAGTGTACAGAGGCGGACCTGCTCGCGCTCGCCCGAGCAGCCTTCTAGAGCTGCGGGGGTCACAACGCCGGCTTTGTTCGGCCACCGTCGGCGTCGATCTGGTGGTTGCGAGAATCGCGATCGCCGTCCACCAGCGTTCCTACGGTGGGCGCTGGCTCCACGCTCGGCGCAAAGTCCAACGTCTGTGACGCCACCCGACCTGGAAGTCGCAGATTCATCGGCTTGAAGTCTGGGGTACCAACGGAGTCGGCGATTTGAATTGCGACCCACGTCGCATCGAGCGGCTGATCCGAAAAGAAGATGTGCACTTTGACTGGACCCTCTTCGACCGGAATTCTGTAGCTGGTCTTACCGATCGGCACGCCACTCTCGCAGCGCACCGATTTGTTCCAAGGGGTGATTGTCAGCTGCCGAGTCACTCCATTGCTAGCGGTGGTGAAAACCAGGCAGTACGGAAATTGACCTGCGGTGGGCACAATCTCGATCACGTCGCCTTGTAACTTTCGGATCTCCGCTCGGCGCATCACGGGCACCTTTTTTTCGGCACAAGCGCTGATCGAAATGATCAGAAGCATCGCGCAAATTGTGCGTCCCATCGGCTCGTCCTCCTTGGCTTTTCCGTCGACTCAACGTCGCTCGTACACGATGACTTGCGGCGTCTCGTCGAGGTAGAGCCCCGTGACGGGAGACTGGGTGCCAAATTCCTGCCAAGTCTCAAACTCCTGCTCCCTGAATTCCTGGTGGTACTGGTATGCAACAAGTTGTGCATCTTCCGGGCCATTGGCGGGGCGGATGTCGGCGCGAAGCATCCCGTTGAGCTGATATTGCTGAAACGCAAGGCCGGTCACCTCGTGAAGCCACAGTCGCGCGTTCAACGGGGCATGAGCGTTGATCCATGGCAGAACACCAGTGACGTTGTTGGACCAAAACTGCCGCTGCATCCCAAGCGTCGCCGCTCCAGGGATCCCGCCGGCCAGCTCCGAATAGAAGCTGGTTCCGTAGGGGTGGACTCTAACCAAAGCGATCAGCGGGGAGCAGAGAAGAACCACAAAGAGCAGGGCGGGGCTGAGCCAGCTTTTGCCCCAAGACCAGCGCTCTGGAAGCAAGGCTGCCAGGCTCGAGGTCGCTCGTGAGACCGACCAGCCCGCCAACAAGCCAAGAAAGCACATAGACGGAAACCAGTGCTTGACTCCGCCGAAGTGAGGAACGTCTGGATGGCTGATGATAGCGATCGAAGCCAACGCGTTGACCGCGATCAGCATCTGGTCCCAGCGGGAACTCGAATCGGCGCTGATGCTGAACAAGATGGCGGAAAAAAAGCCGAGTGCCATCGGAACAAGAATGGCGAGCGGTACCGTCAGCGCCGTCTTGACCAGGACGTATTCGAGTGGAAACGGCGGCTGCCGAAGCACCCGGCCTAGGTAAAACCAGGCGTAATGTACGTGGGTGGCGTGAAAATCAAAGTACCAGGCAGCGCGCTCGATCGGGTGGTGCCAAAGGTAAGGCCAAAGCAGGTAAAACATCAGCGGGCCGATGCAGCCCATGGCGGCGAGTGTGGCGAGGGGTTGAAAAGCCCGCAGATTGGTGCGGCGCAGTCTGGCCAGAAGCCAGGTCGTTCCTCCGAGAACGGTGAGAAGTAGGGCCGTGGCCGGGCTTAAGAGCGCCCAACTTTGCAGAGCGCGCCCTGCGGTGGCGACCCACCAGAGGACAAAAAGAATGGCCGTTCCGACCCAAGCACCTAACAGCAGCCATAATGAAGTGCGACCACTAAGGTCCATGCGCGTGGCCGCCCAACCCCTCCAGAGCGCGAACGGAGCGAGCACGAACGGCAAAAACCACCCATTGTGCTTGGTGGCCAGTGCCAACCCGAATGAAATTCCGCACCAAATCCAAAAGCGCGGGGCGTGCTGTGCCTTCCAAAACAGGTACACCGTGAGCAACCAAAACGTGGCGATGGGAACGTCGAAACAGGCCAGGTGCGCGTTGAAGAACTGCCGCGGCACGAGAAGAAAAGAAATTGCCGCGAACAAGCCGGCGATTCGGCCGTAGAGCGCGGTCCCGAATCGGTACAGCAGCGGCGGAATCAGGGCCGCAGTGGCGAAAGCCGGCAACCTCAACGCGGTGGCCGGGCGCAACCAGCCCAGGCCTTGGTGAAAGATTTGATGAGAGATGCCGAACAGCAGCTTCATCATTGCCGGGTGCTCGTGGTTGAAGTCGAATGCGCGAAGGATCGCCGCATCCGTGAACGCCGTACCCGGATCGCGAAACAGTTGCTGCAGCCACGCGGCGTACGACTGCGCCGCCGCGAAGTAGACGCTCTCGTCGCGCACGAATCCTACGGACGCTTCGGTCGCCCACAAGGCGATGAACCCAGAGAGAAAGAGTCCCCCCGAGATCAACCCATCGATGCGGCGCTGCTGCTTCCACCAGGGGCTCATGGGGGATCCGCCGCCGCACGCCCCTCGGAAAACAGCTGGACGCAGAAGTCGCGCAGCTCTGGGTTCGTGGACTGTACCCAAAGCCTGATCAGTCCCTTTTGAGGCGAATCGGCAGGCACCTGCCATTGCGCGCTTTGCGGCTGATCAGCGCCGGCTGGGAATTCCAGCTTCAAAAGTTCCTGCCCTTGCTGGTCTTCTACGCCCGCGTAGACCGGGGTGAGCGATTCCCGTTGAAACGCTCCCCGATCCCAGGTCATCCCGCCCTCGAGTCGAACCCAGCTGTGGAATGGAAAGTCGGAGAATTCCGCGACCAGTCGGGTGGCGCCGCCAGGGGGGTGCATCCACAGGCAGCGAACCGGGCGATAGTGAAGCTCGTGCCATTCGGCCGCGACGTGAAGCTTCGCAGGACCGGGGCATCGATGTGTCACCCCGTCGAACGGGCATGTCCGCCGGGTACCATCCGGCAGTTGCAGATACACGTTGGCCAAGGCGTAGGAGCTGGCGGCATCGAAGAATTGGGGGCGAAACAAGGCGTTCTGGTACAGCGACAGCTGAAGGTTACCAAAC
>Ga0306920_100008455_pt1 | contig 13665 bp, 6 predicted proteins | sample flu12Cox44000170_FD_204666 | JGI IMG/M metagenome (GOLD analysis project Ga0306920, IMG submission 204666) | Lab enrichment of tropical soil microbial communities from Luquillo Experimental Forest, Puerto Rico - flux4day.12C.oxic.44.000.170 (v2)... | ecosystem: Environmental > Terrestrial >... | reverse complement strand
CGATATCTCCATGTCCAATATGGTATAGGACCCGTGAGTTCATAATTGGATGCGCCTGGTCGATTTCATGATCAGGTGTGGGCAATCCGAAGTCGACCGGATCATATCCCGCCAGTTTGAATACCTGTTGCACGTGCGTCCAAAAAAGCGCCGGTGATTCGAAATTGCGTGAGTTATCCATTAGCCATTCCTGGGTCGGGAGACCTTGGATGAACTTCGGCATGAAGTGATATCCGCGCCTCATGCTATGATAAGTCCGGGCGGCATTAGTAGCGGCATCAACTGCGACGTCACAGCCCGAGTTCCCTCCTCCGATGATGAGAACTCGTTTCCCCGCGAAAATATTCGCACTTTTATAGTCGGCGGAGTGAAGCGATTCTCCACTGAAACTCCCTGGGTAGCGTGGAATATGGGGCCTTCCAAGCCGACCGTTTGCAACAAAGACGCCCTGGTACCGTCGAGTTCCCTCGCCGCTCACGGTAACTAACCAGTCCGGCCCGGAAGGGACGATTGATTCGACGCGCGTGCGCAACCGGGCATGCTCATAAAGGCCAAAATGACGCGCCATGTTTCGCAGGTAATTGAGCATCTGCCGATGGTCAGGATAGGCGGGGTAATCGTCCGGCATCGGGAAGTCGCTAAATTGCGTATTTCTCTTCGATGAGATTAAATGGGTCGTTTGGTAGACCCGTGAACACGGTCGACCGAAATACCAGTTTCCTCCGAAGTCCTCTTCTGCCTCGAATAGGTCAAAGGGAATCCCCTTGGCCTTCAGGCACTTTGCTATGCCAATCCCAGCGGCTCCGCCGCCGACGACACAATAGCGGGAGGTTCCCCCTGTCGAACTCTTGTCACTTGGAACCATTTGTCTCTCCCAGGCAATCTTAAACTCATTCTTCAATGGCTATGACCGTCAGCGCCTGATCGACGCCGATTTCTCCGTTTTCGAGGTAATCCAAAACGGCGTTCAGATCACTCCAGGGGATTTCCTTCGTCGGGACCGTTTGGAGAGATCGTTGCTCCTGTGGTGGCTTGATCCAGTGTCGCTCCCGGGAAAATGGATAGGTTGGCAAGGGTACGCGTTGAGGCCGCTCAGACACGTAGGAGCTCTCCCAGGACACTTCTCCTCCGGCACACCAATATTGTGCGAGACGGAGCCACTCCTCGCGTCCAGGGTACGAACCCGCACTCACGATCGGGGCGTTGGTAGTGGTACTGAAGCTGTCCGTAGCTCTACCAGTTAGAAAGATTTGGTCACCTGCGTTTCCGGTGAGAAATGCCGCCAATGCTGTCCTAAGTTCAGCGTAACCCGCAATCACCGCGGCTAGCCGTTCTGTCATGGCCTCTCGACCGGTCTGTAGCGTGTAAGCAATGTCGATGAGTGAATGCCTCGCTCCTTCGGCTCCGTCCAGAAAAGAGATCCATTTTTGGGCATAAGCTCGCAATCGCTCTCGGGTCTTTGCTGAAAGGAGAAATAGATATTGACGGGAAGGAGAGGTCGGCCTGGCGACGCGAGGGTAGTCTTCCACCACGACATGACAGTTCGTTCCACTGAAGCCGAACGAACTCACCGCTGCTCTCCGTACTGTACCGCCTGCCTGCCAATCACGGATCGTATCGTTCACGTAGAAAGGCGTTTCTTCGAATCGAATACGCTCACTCGCTTTTCTGAAATGCAAGGAAGGAGGTATCTTTTCGTGCTTCATGGCCAGGAGCACCTTGGTCAGACCAGCTATCCCAGCAGCGGTCGTCGTATGCCCGATATTCGTTTTTACAGAACCAAGGGCACAAAACTGCCTTTTACTGGTATAATGAGAGAACGCGGTTGTCAGCGCTTTCACTTCGATCGGATCTCCTAACCGGGTACCGGTTCCATGCGCCTCCACTAACTGGAAGCTTTCCGGAGAGAGTCCGACTCGTTCGTATACGCTTTTCTCCAACTCTGCCTGCGAGCGGGCGTTGGGGGCTGTGATGCCATTTGTGCGACCATCCTGATTCACTCCGCTGACACGGATCACACCGTAGATAAAATCCCCATCGGCAACCGCCATTTTGAGAGGCTTGAGTACAACCACGCCTACACCCTCGCTAAGCACAATCCCATCTGCATCATCGCTAAAGGCCCGGCAACGTCCGCTCGGTGAGAGCATCCTCGCTTTGCCGGCTCGAACATGCAATTGAGGTGTTGCCAGGACGGATACTCCGCCCGCCAAAGCCATATCGCAGTCTCCGACGTTCAGACTCTGGCAGGCCTGATGGACCGCTACCAAAGAGGATGAACAGGCCGTATCGATTGCCACGCTTGCTCCGGTGAGACCGAGCGTGTACGAAATGCGAGAAGCAAGGATCGACGGTGCGGATCCCAGAAATGCATCTGCGGTGTTATCAACGGAGTACTCCTGCAAACGGAGTGTATAATCACCGGCAGTGGTTCCCACAAAAACCGCGCATCGACGACCGCGCAAGTTACGTTCACAATAGCCTGCATCCTCGAGTGCCTTCCATGCTTCTTCGAGGAAGACCCGTTGTTGAGGGTCGATGGACTCTGCCTCTCGAGGCGAAATCTTGAAGAATAGTGAGTCGAAACTCTCGACCCCCTCTAAGAATCCGCCCCAACGACTGTACGTCTTGCCGGGAGTATTCGGGTCGGGGTCATAGTACGAATTGTAATCCCAACGCTCAGAAGGAACTACCGATATGGAGTCTATCCCGTTCGCGAGATTCTGCCAAAAGGCCTCCAAATCAGCTGCGCCAGGAAAGCGCCCCGCCATCCCAATGACCGCGATGTCAGTATCACTGAAGCGTTTGACTTCGTCACCCGGTGGCGAGGCCGCCTCATTTCCGGCTGCCAGTGGCTCGCGCCGATCCTCCGTAGAAACTACGCTTCGCTCCAAATCGCCGCCCGGCACACCACCATCGTCCTGGCCAACACGAATCAACGGTCGTGACACTAGATGGTCGAGTAATTTTCGCGGAGTCGTCCATTCGTAAAGAATGGCCGTATCCAGATCAAGTCCATAGCAGCGGTTTAACTCTTTGACCATTTCCACTGACAGAACAGAGTCGAATCCGAGCTCTTTAAAGCTCTGATCTTCATCCAGCTCCGTCACATCGAGCATCAGCAGCCGCGAAATCTGAAATCGAATTGCTTCTCGCAATGCACTCAAGTCGCTCGGCAAAACTTTCTCTGGTCTTTCCTTAGCCGCCGCACCTTCGGAGACCGGTTTCCTCGCATTAGCAAATGATCCAGCCTGAGGACGCTCGCTTATATTCTCAACGAAATACGATTCCCTGGATTCTGCTGACGCCGCAGCGCACAAGTTTCTAAAAACACTTTCCGAGGAATCCGGACTAGCCTCACCTGCCTCGCTCTGCGAGAGTGTTAACTCATGTCCTTTCAGTTCCTCTTCAATCACAAGGTCCAGCTTCGAAAGAAGGCTGCGCGTAAGCTGCTTTTTTAGTGTTGTCAGCGCAGCGCGAGGCTTCTCTGCCAATTGGCTGGCAAGGTGCAAACTAAGAGGTAAAACTTCCTTATTATCCACAACCCGCACCAACGCTCCCAGTTCAACAAGTTGAGCCCCGCTCAAAATCTCGCCGGTAAACAGCATCCGACTAGCGGGACCCGCTCCCAACTTCTCCGGGAGAATGAGCGTGGCTCCCATCCCTGGAGTAAAACCTAGCTTCAAAAAATTCGCGCTGTAATAGCTTCCTTTCCCAAGAAACACGAAGTCTCCATATAGACTGAAGGCAAATCCACCACCAAACGCGTGGCCCGCTACCGCATGAATGACTGGCACAGGGCATTCCAGTATCCCGCGAAAGAAACATGCTAGTTCAGTGAACGATCGCTCTCTCGCACGGAGACCCTCCAAAAGAGCACTATCGGCACCAGAACAAAAATAAGAGCCGCTGTTCGTCAGAACGACTACGTTGATGCCCTTGTCCTCTTCAATCTCCTTCAAACGCTGCCGAAACGCTGTAACGAACGAATGCGTAAATGCGTTCTTGTGATCTTCATCGCACATCCGAAGAAGAGCCACACCGTCCTGGACGGACAGCGAGACTGGCCCTTTTTGCAGCGAGCTTAGCCCTTTTTGCCTAACATTTCTATTCGCGCCAAGACCCGTGCTAGCAAATCCCGCAGCGATACCAGTAGAACCGGAATCAAGGCATTTCAGCGTTACGCTCTTCTCCACCTGACGAATGGCTACGTTCCGCCTCGCCAGCTGGTTGGCCGGCAATTGCTCTGAAGGTCCATTCTGGTATCCGATACCTCCCTTTGAGACCCAGTATGATTTCCTGTCAAACACATATCCAGGCAGTGCAACTCTATGGAAGTCACCTTTAATCCATTGCCTCCAAGGGATTGGTACCCCTTTTAGCCATAAGGTTAACAGTGCATTCCAAAGGCTCCGGCGGAGCCCATTTTGGTCGTTTGGATTCACAACCGCATCGGCCCACGATCTGTCGCCCGGACCTCCAATCTGCAGCACCGTGGCGTTCCAAAGGAAATCCGGGGCTTCCGTCGCCTTCGACTCAACTATTTCGCGCAGCCACCTGTCGTCCCTTTCCCGGCAGACAGCCAACTGCGCATTCTGAGGCAGCTTACCGGTCAGAACTGAAGCCTGTTCGGGATTTCTAATTGCATTCGCATTGATCATCGACGCGATCTTTGCGAGATCCGGACTATCCGAAAGAAAAAGTTCAACCAACTGCTCTTTAGCAAGCAGCCCGCCGGCTACCAGTTCGACAAGCGGAAAAACTCCTCCGCTTTCGATGGGTTTGCTGTTAAACTGCCACTTCTGCCTCAGGCTCCGCAGACATACCTCGAGAATGATAAACAAAACAAACCGCTTATTAGTAGTACTCGGGTTTTCAAACGAGCAAATCTGGTCGTCGAATAGCATCGTCCGGACCGTATCGGTTTTGAGCAAAGCGTCCCATTCTCGCACCAGACGGATGAAAGTTTGCTGATTTTGGATCAACGACCGAGCCTTGCGTACCGTGCGTGACCACTCGTCCTCGAGGATGGATCTGGAAGTTATCCAATCTCCAAGCTGAGCAGCATCGACACTGAATGGGGAAACAACCTGTCGCGAAATTGGATCATAAAATGAAAACATTAAAGGCCGTGGCTCCAGATACTCGGAGCGCGTTTCCTTTTCTGCCAGGGCGAATGCGCTTTCCAATGGAAGAAGACCAGCAATCGCCAGCCCCACTGCGTTGCCCAATCCTTCTCCGCAGATATATAACGGAGTAATCCCTGATGATATAACTCCTCGCGCGAGAGCATAAATTGCAGCAAACTCAGCTAGTCTCACCGCGTCGCTACCCGGGGCTGCAGCGTACAACTGCTTTAAGCAGTGGCTATAGTGGACGCCAAAGGCCGAATCTTCGTTTTTTAACTGATCGATACCGCCGGAAGATATCGACAGAGAACTCCCCACGCGGAGAACCACCGATCGTTGACCTGCGGAGTTCGTCCTATCTCCCGAGTCGTTATTAAGCCGGTTCGCTTCGCTTTTCAGGAATTCAACCAATTCCCGCTTGGACGATATGACACTTCCGGAACGATATTCCCAAAACTCCCGTCCTTGAGCAAGGGTATGACAGATGTCTCGCAAAGCTACATGAGCAAACGCCTCAGTGTCGACATACTTGTTCCAGGCGTCTATTAGCCCCTGCAGGCTGCGCGGAGATCGTGCGGAAAGGAGAAAAAGGCTGTCTTGTTCGTCATTGATCGGAGCATCAAGGGTCGCAGGAACTGTGGAGTCAACCCGTTCATCTATTGGGGCCTCCAGGACCGCATGCGCGCTGACACCTCCAAAACCGAAGGAACTGACGCCAGCGCGTCTCGGCGTTTCTCCACTCTCCACTCGCCATTCCGAAAGAGTTGTCACCGGCCTAAGAGGACCTTGATCGAAATCGATCATCGGATTAACCTCCTCAAGGTGCAGCGAAGGTGGAATCTCTCCGTGACGCATCATCAGAAGAACCTTGATTACCCCTGCAATTCCCGCGGCAGCTTCCAGATGACCGATGTTCGTCTTGAGTGATCCGACTGCGCAGTATCGCGAGGGTGAAGGTCCTTCGGCGGCGAACGCGTGGCGAAGCGCTTCGATTTCGATCGGGTCTCCTAATGAAGTTCCTGTCCCGTGAGCCTCAATATAACTGATCGAGCCGGAGCTAACCCCAGCACTTCGCCAGGCGGCCTGGATAACTTCTCGTTGCGCGTCGACTCGCGGTGAAGTGATACTCGGTGCATCGCCAACATGATTTACCGCCGAACCTTTGAGTATGCCATAGACCCGGTTCCGGTCGCGCCTGGCCTCTTCCAGCCGTTGCAGAAGAACTACCGCGACGCCTTCCCCAGGTACGTAGCCGTCGGCACCAGCGTCAAAGGTTCGGCAGCATCCGCTCGGGCTAAGCATGTGAGACTTAGAAAATGAGACGTGCTTCCAAGGATGGCAGATGACGCTAACTCCGGCGCTGATTGCGTAATCAGCTTCCCCATTGATCAGGATCCGTCGCGCGTCGTGTAACGCCACCAGCGAGGAAGCGCATGCGGCACTAACCGTTTTGCTTTCCCCCCGGAGACCAAGAAAATATGAGATTCGGTTGGCGAGAATAGCGTCGTAATTTCCTAGGCAGGAAAACGGTTCGATGGGCGCACCTTCCGTTAGCAATAACTGCAGGTAATCGTTGGTCATCGCTCCGACAGAGACCGCGGTCCGACCTTTTCTCAGAGCCGCCAAGCCGACTCCGGCATCTTCTATACAGTGCCATGCCTCCTCTAACAGCAAACGCTGCTGAGGATCCATTTGAACAGCCTCGCGCGGTGATATGTTGAAAAAGTGATTATCAAATTCGCCTACCTGATCAAGAAAGGCGCCCCAATTGCTAATTAGATCGCCGCTATTGCCATCATCGGACGCAGTGCCTTGAACTGTTCGCCAGCGCTCCGCCGGAACCACGCCAACGCTATTAACTCCATCGCGCAAATTTGCCCAAAATTCTTCATAATGGTTTGCCCCAGGGAAGCGGCACGCCATCCCAATAATCGCGACGTCGTTCGTTGGATAACTGCTAACCATGATCAAGAAAGATCGCCCGCTTGTTGTTGAGGAGAGGTGCTCCGCCGAAGGACAACGCAGCTGTTTACCCCGCCGAAACCAAAGGAATTACTCAAAGCGAACTCCCCATCGAACCGTTTCGCCTCCTTCCCGGCAAAGCCAATCTCGTCGTCAATGGGACTTTCGAGATTCGAATTCGGGTGGACGAAGCGCTCGTTAAGCTGAATAAGCGTCGCGACTGCTTCCACAATGCCTGCAGAAGAAAAGCAGTGGCCGGTGAGAGGTTTCGTTGCGTTGACGCACAAGTGACGCGCCCGGGCTCCGAAGACCTTTCGTATGGCTTCACACTCTATTTGGTCACCCAAAGGCGAACCTGTCCCATGCGTGTTTAGGTAATCGATCATCTCGGCGGTAATACCGGCATCTTCGATTCCGCTCCTCATCGCGCAAACTTCGCCCTCCAGGCTCGGATTCGGGAGATGGTTACCATCCAGGAGACAAGAAGCTCCGGGCAATTCACCGATATTGCCTGTTCCCCGCCTCTCGGCGGATTCAGGAGCCTCCAGTACCAGGCATGCGCTCCCTTGACCCCAAACGCATCCCTTGCGTTGGCGATCGAATGGCATACAAGCCTTGTGCGGTTCCGCGCTGGGCTCACCGGTAAATGCTGCTCCCAAGATCGCGAATGCCTTCAATTCCAAATGGGAAAAGTCGGCAGCGGCGCCGCACACCAGACAAGCATCCACGATTCCTAAGCGCAGCCAACCGAGGGCCTGATAGAGAGCAACATTGCCGCTCGCCGCCATCCCGCCAACTGAAAACCCGGGCCCATGAATCGATAAAATTTCGCTAATCACACCGACTTGATAAGAGTCGGAAAAAGACATCGCGTAACGGGGAGCTATATATTCCGGCTCACGAAGAAACCGCACGACATTCTCAAAGATATAGCTTTGCTGGAGATTACTACCGGCGATAATGAGACCCAGGCGGCGGCTCGAGATTGGCAAGAGATGCAGTCGCGCCTGCTTATATGCCTGAATCGCAGCGCAAACCGACCATCTGACAGAATCCGGGGTATTCCTAAGAACCTTACTGGCACGAGACCCGATGACTGGGAGCTCATTTTCGTGCTGCTCGATAAAAGAATGCCACGAAAAATTGCGAATCGCTGCGCCGACATGAATCTCGGTGCTCTTGGCGTCCGCAGCGGGTAAGCGCTGAATACCAGAGCGGCCTTTACGCAGCGAGTCGCTGAACTCGCTAATGTTGTGGCCAACAGCCGTGATTACCCCTGCGCCGGTGATCCACATCGCCATGGTGAGTGAAGAGTAGAGTTACTTCCGATTGGCATGCTTGTGGAGGATATCTACAAGCCCCTGAATGTTCCGCGCCTGGGACAACTCCATGCGGGGTACCTTGAGGTCAAGCTGCTCCATCGAGTACATCGCCACTTCCACGCGGTCGACTGAATTGGCTCCCAAATCGACCAGGCTTTTGTGTGCCGCGATCTCCTCCTCAGCGACATCCCCCAATACCCGGCGCACACTTGCCTTTATCACCTCGAATATTGATTCCTTATCCATCAATCAAGCCTCGAAAAAGCAGCCGATGACGGCCAAGGTTCAACGCCGTCTCCAAATGACGGTGTGTATGTACACGTTTCGCTACGCTCAAGTAAAGAAAGTTTTGATATTTATTTTATTTTATTGTGTTTTTCGAAGATTATCAGAATAGCTACCGGACAACTTATGGCCAGGATCTTCTTGTTCCCGGGACAGGGTTCCCAGTGTGTTGGCATGGGAAAGAATCTCTTTCCTCTTTTTCCAGAAGAGGTTAGCACCGCTAACGAAATTCTCGGTTATTCGATCGAAAATTTGTGTCTAGAAGAACGGGACGGACAACTCGACCAAACTCAGTACGCCCAGCCCGCCCTCTTCGTGGTCAACGCGCTTGCGCTTCTGAAGCGGCTGCGTGACACTGAAGAGCCCCCTGACTATGTCGCCGGACACAGCCTAGGCGAGTACAACGCGCTTTTTGCGGCGGGGGTCTTTGATTTTGCTACCGGTGTCAAACTGGTCAAGGAACGAGGCCGGTTGATGAGCCGTGCTTCAGGAGGTGGAATGGCCGCCGTCATCGGACTAACTAGCGATCAAATCGAACAGATTCTTCAGAAGGCGGGGCTGTCCGGCTTGGATATTGCAAACTGCAATGCGCCAACCCAGACCGTAATTTCCGGTCCCAAAGAAGAGCTTGCTCGAGCGGAAAGTGTCCTCCAGAAAGAGGGCGCGGCCATGTACGTTCCGCTGCGAGTTAGCGCTGCATTTCATTCTCGCTATATGACTCCAGCTGCCAATGAATTCGCGCGCTTCTTAGAGCCATTCAGCTTCGCCTCCCCGCAAATTCCAGTGATTGCCAACGTTTCTGGCCGGCCCTATTCGCGTGACCAGAGCAAGTCTGCCTTGGCCAAACAGATCAACAGCCCGGTGAAATGGTCTGAATCTATGGAATTCCTGCTCCGCCAACCTGACCCACAAATTGAAGAAATCGGCCCTGGAAACGTTCTGACGGGACTCCTTCGAAAAATCAAAGCAGCGTTGGCTTCTAATCCTGCGCGAGGATGAAGGGACGGGTCAATTAATTCGAAGGGAGATCGCATTTTTATTACATTCTTTGTATTTGTTGCGTTTTCAAGCGTGCGAAGCGGGGCCGCTTCGCTTCCTTCGCGCTTAATTAAGCTAGCATTTATACGGCTCACTCCAGCCCTCCGGGACGGGGCCGATTTGGAATCGTCAGTAACCGGCTGCCCAGGCCTTCAGGCCTGGGATAATACGCCGGAAACGCGCCCTGAAAGCATCTGCAACCCCGCCTCGCGGGTGGTTTTCAGAAAAGGAACACGTTGGCAATTCCACCGTGTTCCTCACGAGGGCGTCCGACCCATCGGGGTTTCAATCCCCAAACATAACGTTCGTCGAAGACGACCCTCTGGCGCTTGAAAACGTCGGTACGTCATATAATGTTGTTATTCTAAATGTGAACCCAAGGCTTTCCGCCGCTCTGACCTTGTATCGATTGTCAGACCTCATGCCTGAGCATCTATCCTGACGTCACGCCTTCGGCGCTAAAAAAATGTCCAAACTCCAGACCGGTGCTGAAGCGCCAGCCTATTATCAAGGCGTCCCTCCCGACTTCGCCAAGGCTTTGTCGGGCTGGCCGGGACGGTACGTTTAGCGTGCCTAAACGCCTAAACGCGCTAAACAGAAATAAAAATTTGTGAAAAGTCCGGGCTACGATGAACCGGATCGGGAACGAGGCACGACCGTCAATCGATCGAACGAGCCCTTCCGATGTTCACTGCGCGTTCATCCAGTCTTGTGATCCCGATACTTTAACCGCCACATCCGAAAAGAAAATCCGCAGGGGCGCTCCGTCCGCCGTCCCGCGGTGATCCGTTGAGATCAGGAGTGGGCCGGCCTTCTTGTAGTCCGCCCACGTCGCGATCACGACACTGGGCTTTGTTTGTCCGCCCCGGCGGAAGGTGAGCTCCTGAACCCGATGGTCTGCGCCGACGTAGAGTTCCCAGGTGTCACCGGGCAGGTAGCCGCCCTCCGAGGGATATTTCACTACTATCTTCTCCGCGGAACCATCCCCCAGCGTCAGTTTCTGCATGCCTTCATCGGTGACTTTAGCGCTGGTGTCCCATGCAGCGTGCAGCGGGAAGAGCAACCAATATTGGTCGTTGAAGAAAAGCGGATCAACCAGGGTCTTTACGACATCGCTTTGGCTGCTCAGCTGCGAGCGCTGATAGGTAACCTTGAGCGGTTTGCCCTCCATATCTTTCCCCTCAAAAGAGACCGTGTTGGTCTTCGGGGCCCATTCCCAAGTACGGGAAATTTTGATAGTGCCTGCCCCTCCATCGAAAGGCTTCTTAGCCCCAGGAAACTCGGCGTTCCAGGTGTAGCGGAGGCCCTCGATTTGCCCAAACGAATCGAGGCCGTAGGACTTGGCCATCTGTTCCGCAAGCGGTGGGAGCTGTTGCTTTTGCTCCTGGGAACACGCCGCAAGGAGTAGCGCCAACATCGCAAAAGCCAAAAGACGGATCATGTTGGGACAATCAGAATTTGCCATAAAACGTTTGAGGCTACGCGTTAAACCGGTGAGATTCAAGAGTCGCGTGGCCGTGCAGTGCGCCTCACACCACCCCATCCGTTGAGCAACGGGAGACTGCTGGTCGTGTAAGCCGACGCAATAAGATAATGGCACCGGCCATTGCCACGGATCCATATTCCAGCAGCGTAACCCAGCCAGGAACCAACCAGGGACGCCCAAATGTACGTAGATGCCAAACGACGTAAGTGGGAATGATGCTTACCGTCCAGATGATGATCGGCAGCGTGGAGGGCGACCGAAGAAACGGCAGCATCCATAGCAGGTACCACGGATAGACGACCGGTGCGCACAGAAGGGATCCAGCCATCGGCCAGGCCAATGCGTCCGAAGACAATGCCGGTGATCCGCTTCTCAGCCGGATTGCGATTAGAAAACCGACCAGTACGGCCAGTGCAGCTACAAGCTGGGGAGCCGCCACTCGCTCGAGTGTCGCGAACACCGGGTCATTAAAGCGGAAACTCTGCACATAAGTGCCGAGCGAACCGATCGGAATCCATTCGCGCTTCAGAAATGGAACGTACAGGAGCCCGACCACGATTGTCGCCAGGACGCCGTCGCGTATACGAACACGCTTCCAGTAAAGCGGGAGCAACACGATCGGCAGGAATTTCATTGCAATGGCCAGTCCAAAGGCCACGGCTGCAACCGCGCGCCACCGACGGCCCAGCGCGGCGAAAGACACCAATAGCAGCAGAGCGCCAGCAATATCGATGTGACCGCTGCCGGCTACTTCCGTCGCCAGCAGTGGATGCCAGGCATAAGCCAAAACCCAGTGCATTCCTTGCCGGCTGCAACGCAAGATGTCGAGTAACACGAGAACAATTGCGAAATCGCAAAGCACAAATGCTACTTTCAGTGCAAACGTGGACTCGTGAATCGCGGTTACAGCGCGGAAGAAAAGCTCAGCGCCCGCGGGATAAGGGCTCGGTACATCCGGGTTGTTGAGCGTGCGAGTCTCTGATGTGTGCAAGCTGCTGAACGCAGAATCGCTGGGAACAACAAGGTAAGGGTCGTAGCCGAGCCGCTGCACACGCCCATCCCAAACATACCGATGAATGTCATCATCTTGGCCAGGCGGCATCCATAGGAATTGAAGATGCCACAGAGCAGCCAGCACGAGGCCGACGACGATAACCTGCGGCGGGAATCTTGGCGTAAAAAAGAACTCACGAATGGCGAGGAGATAGACAATGCTCGCAACCGCCAGGGGAACAAGGAAGGACGGATCGCCCCTCCTGTCGAAATTGCGCGAACAGATGAACAGCGATACGAGCAGAACCACGCCGAGCCCATAAACCCTGAGGGATGGAATGAGCTTCATAAGTTTCCCGTGCCCGTCCGCAACTGTGTTACTGCATCTCCCCACTGTTTGAGCCAGACCGCTGTTCGCGGTGCCCGGGCCGGGGCGCCGTGCAATTCCGCAGCGAGACGAATCAGGTCGTCAGCTACGTCAATGTCGTAAAATGGATCTGCGAAGCCTACGGAGAGCTCAAGAACTCGCGCGCGTGATAAGAGTCTCTCCAGCGCGCTGCTAGTGCCCATTCCGTCGCCTGCGAAAAGCGTTGGGTGGGAGGCCTTCGCTCCTACGAGATAGTAGCCTCCGTCGTAGGTCGGCCCGACGACCGCGTCATGCGCGGCGAGGCTTTCGAACGCTTCTTCGAGAACCGAACGCGGCAGATGCGGGCTGTCGCTGTTGAAGGCAATAACGCGGCGCTGGTGGCCCTCTGCGAAGTGCGCAAATACCGACGTAAGGCCTGCCGCAAGGCCCTCACCCTTCTGTGCAACTACGCGGGCTCCGTCACCGGCCAAACGAGCTAATTCGTTGACATCGGAATCCGGGCACATGATGGCGATCTCTACAGCGCCCAATGATCGTGCCAGTGCCAGCGTGTCGCCCAGAAGACAGCGATAGAACGTGGTGACGGCCTGAAGAGGAAGGCTCGGAATCAAGCGGGTCTTCACCGCGCCCGGCCTCGGTGCTTTCGCCATGATTACCAGCACGCGGTCACTGTGGCGCGAAGGCACCACGGTCTCGCTCGAGGATTCCATAGAATATCAACACTCGGTAACGCGGACCGTGGGATTTCCCGCCTTCCGGTGCCGAAAATAATATCGCACCATTAGGCTGAGAATGAACCAGGCAGCGCCGACCGTGCCCTTCAGCGTACCGCTGATCTTCGATTTTCCGATACGCGGGTAGTAGGTCACTGGTACTTCAACCACGCGAAATCCACTCAGGGCACCTTTCAGGATCATCTCAACCGCCCAGCCATAGGTGGTTTCTTCGAGGGCGAGTGCGCAAAGCACGTCCGCGCGTCCGGCGCGAAAGGGGCCGAGATCAGTGATCTTTAGACCGTACAGAAGCCGGATCAAGCCGGCTGCGAGGCGGTTTCCAAACGCCTGATGCCATGGCAACGCCGTC
>Ga0306920_100008454_pt1 | contig 13665 bp, 11 predicted proteins | sample flu12Cox44000170_FD_204666 | JGI IMG/M metagenome (GOLD analysis project Ga0306920, IMG submission 204666) | Lab enrichment of tropical soil microbial communities from Luquillo Experimental Forest, Puerto Rico - flux4day.12C.oxic.44.000.170 (v2)... | ecosystem: Environmental > Terrestrial >... | reverse complement strand
CAGCTCGGGATCCTGCAGGCCGCCAAGGAAAAAGGCGTTTATTGCAATGGCCGGTCTACCGATCATACGGCGGTGGCCCCGGATAACGTGCTAACCAATATCGTGGAGAAATGGGCAGACATGTATGCTACCGCGGCGCAGGAGAGTAAGGCGGGGACACTCGGCGGTACATTCACTCTCTACGGTCTGGATAGTAAGGGCTGCACCGGTGCCGAGCTGCTTTACAAAGAGGGGCAGGAATTCAATCCGGTAGTCCCGAGGGGAATTGTCACGGATATCGAGGCGCTCAAGAAAAAATTCGCGACTGGCGAGCTGAAAGTTTCGGTAACCCCGGACGACGCGCGCGGTGGCGTAATGTAACGTAGCTCGCCCAGTCCCTTTGGTCACCGACATGTCTGCGACGCTCGAAATGCGCGGCATCTGCAAGCGGTACGGTTCGGTACGTGCCAATCGTCACATTGACCTGACGGTGCCTCGTGGTCGCATTGTCGGCCTTCTGGGGGAGAACGGTTCGGGCAAAACGACACTGATGAAGGTGCTGTTTGGTATGGTTCGGGCAGATGCCGGCACGATAACCTTCAAAGGCAAAGAACTCAGGGATCATACCCCCAGAGACGCGATCGCTGCAGGGATCGGTATGATTCATCAGCAGTTCATGCTCGTGGATGCGATGACCGTCGCCGAAAACGTGATGCTTGGTTGGGCGCGCGCCGGGAAATGGTTGCGCACAGGCGAGATTTCTCAACTGATCCGCAACGCAAGCGCGACCTACGGGCTTGAACTTGAGCCAGACGCGGTTGTTGGCGAACTGCCGTTCGGGCACCGGCAACGAGTTGAGATTGTAAAGGCCATTTTGCGAGGGGCAGATCTGCTGGTTTTGGACGAACCAACTTCAAATTTGAGTCCGCCGGAGGTCGCGGGGTTGCTTGGTGTGATGCGCCGGTTACGAGAAGAGGGCCGGTCAGTGATATTCATCTCCCACAAACTCGGCGAGGTGCTCGAGATCTGCGACGGGGTGATTGTGCTTCGCGATGGAGAAGTGACCGGCTCCTGCCAGGCAGGCAATGCTACACGAGCGCAGCTCGCACGAATGATGATCGGACGTGACATCGCTCGTGCTTCGCCCCCCGCCGAACAAACGCCCGGACCGGAGCTGATGAATGTGCAGGGGATATCGATGCGCGACCGGTCCGGCTTTGAGCGACTGCATCAGGTCACGTTCACTCTGCGCGAGGGCGAGATCCTCGCGGTGGCCGGAGTGGATGGGAACGGACAGGAAGAGTTAGTCGAGGTTCTTGCGGGTCTAAAAAAGCAAACGCAAGGTCGTATCATGCTCGGCACGCGAGACATCACCGTAGCGAGCGCAAAAGCGCGCCTCAAGGCGGGCCTGGCCTATATTCCCGTGGACCGAGTCAATACGAGCCTTGTCCAGGGAATGAGCATAGAGGACAATCTCGGTCTCCGCGACTTTGAACTTTCACCGCTGCGCCGTGGACCATGGCTCGATCGGCGAGCATTTCGCCAACAGGCGGTGCTCCGAATCGCCCAATTCGGTATTCATTGTGGTGGCCCCGATCTGGCGGCCGAAACCTTGTCCGGCGGCAACCAGCAGAAAATAGTTGTGGCCCGCGAGATTGGCCGACGGCCTCGGGTGTTAATCGCTTTTCAGCCGACGTTAGGTCTTGATCCAGGTGCAACCCAATTTGTTGTCGATCAAATACTGGCGTTGCGGGACGCTGGCGGCGCGGTGCTCTATATCTCAGCCGAACTGGAAGAGGTGTTGATGCTGGGTGACCGCATCGGCGTGCTATACAACGGCCGACTTTCGGGCATTGTGAGGCGCCACGAAGCCGACGTGACAAAAATCGGCCTCCTGATGGCGGGAATCGAGGAGGCCGCGGCTTAAAGTAGGGAGGCCGTGTTGAAAGTGTTCGCCTCTAAACCCAAGGGCGCTGAGCCGGTCACGGCGTTCGATAAGGCTGCGCCGAGTGCGGAGTATCCCTGGTCCCTATTGTCAGGACCAAAGGTATGGCGCACGGTGCTGCCGCCAGCCCTCGCCGTAGCACTCGCCTTCGCGGTTACCGCGCTACCGATTGCAATTTCTGGCAAGAACCCTGTGCTGGCTTATTGGGCTTTATTGAGAGGGGCGGTTGGCTCCATTGATGCAATCGCCTTTGCCCTTAACAAGAGCACCCCTTACGTCCTCGCCGGCGTCGGTGTTGCGATGTGTTTCCGCTCGAAGGTCATCAATATCGGCAGCGAAGGACAGATTGCGGTCGGAGGAGTGGCTGCCTCCTGGATCGCGCTCAGCTTTTCGTATCTTCCATCGCCAATTCTGATCGTCACGGCCCTGCTTGCCGCAGGGGTTGCCGGCGCGGTGTGGGCCGGTATTGCGGCGGTGATAAGACTGAAGCGGGGTGTCCACGAGGTGCTAGGCACGCTGATGCTGAATTTTGTCGGTACGCTATTCGTCAGCGAAGTCTTGCATGGGCCAATGGGGGAGATTGGTGCAGGATTCCCACAATCGCCGCTTTTTTCCCAGGCGGCCTGGCTGCCAAGTCTGTTCCCTGGAGCCAACTTGCACATGGGTATCGCCGTAGCGGTGGTTGCCGTATTCGTTTGTCATCTGCTGCTGTGGCATACTCCGTTCGGCTTCCGTCTGCGCGTGCTCGGCAGTAGTCGGAACGCTGCCGCCTACGCGGGCGTATCGTTTGCTCGTGCCGTGCTCGAGGTGATGCTTATTGCGGGCGCGCTGGCCGGGACCGCGGGCGGTATCGAAGTCCTCGGTGTTCACTACCGGCTGATCCAGGGCTTTTCGCAAGGCTTCGGCTTTAACGCCGTGGCCATTGCGCTGCTGGCCGGGCTTAACCCGATTGCGGTATTACCCGCCGGTCTTTTTTTTGGGTTTCTAGAGGCTGGAGCGCTATCGATGCAGCGCGAGATGGGAGTACCCTCTTCGCTCGTCTTTGTCATCCAAGGTCTGACAATGGTGTTCGTGCTTTGCAGCATGGGTATCGGGCTTAAGCAACAACGTGTGTAAGACTCGGTGATGAGTACGTCGGTGTTAATAGAGCTGCTTGCAGCATCAGTGCGGATCGCTACCCCGCTGCTCCTGGTTGCGCTCGGCGGCGTACTGTCGGAGAACGCCGGCACGTTCGCAGTTGGTCTCGAGGGCATGATGTTGATGGGCGCTTTCGGGGGTGCGGTGAGCACATTTGTTCTGAAGAACGTCGTTGCGGGCCTGGTCGCGAGCGTGATCTGCGGGGCGGCAATTGCCGCGGTTGTGGCGGTGGCCACCGCGAAATTCCGGGCGGATCAGATGGTCACCGGATTGGCGGTCAACATCCTGGCCTTCGGACTCACGAGCTTTCTGCTGCGTGGTCTGTTCGGCGGGAGAGCACCCGTGATAGCGTTGCCGACGCTAGGACCGTTGGCGGTGCCCTATCTGTCCCGTGTGCCAATAGCCGGACAAGTTCTTTTCCAGCAGCCGGCGCTGACTTACGCGGCATTTCTTCTTACCATCCCGATCCACTTTTTCCTGTTTAAGACGCGCGCCGGGCTGACCCTCCGCGCAGTAGGCGAGAATCCGGTGGCGGCGTTCTCAGTCGGGACTAATCCGGTCAGCGTACGCATGGCGGCGATCATTGCCGGCGGTGGACTCGCAGGTGTCGGCGGCGCCGTGTTGTCGCTGCAAGAAATTGGAACATTCACCGACGGCATGACTAACGGCCGAGGGTTCATCGCGCTGGCTGCGATCATCGTCGGTCGCTGGATGCCATTCAGGGTGATGTTAGGATGTTTGCTGTTCGGTGCCGCTTCGGCAATCGCATTGAATATTCAGGACTGGGGGCTGCCGGTGAGTTCATACATTATCCAGATGACGCCTTATTTGATAGCGCTGGCAGTGCTGTGTGGTGTCGGGCGTGCGACAAGAATGCCGGCAGCAATCGGCAAGCCCTTTACGCGAAGTTAGCCCGTTGAACCCGAAAAATACGAGGCGATGAAGATTGTCTTAACTGTTGGTCCAGGGCGATCACAGGCAGCGGCACCTGGCCGTCTGAAGGGGTGAACACATAAATCAAAACTGCGAAGGATGATCATGAAAATCGGTGTCTACAAGGTAGCGATGGCCGCCCCGAATGATGTCGCTGGGTTGGCCCAACTAATTGATTCTGGGCAGATCGATCCCGCCGAAATCGTAGCGTTGATCGGCAAGACTGAAGGCAACGGCGGGGCTAACGACTTCACGCGTGGGTTTGCGACGTTGTCGTATCAACTTCTGCTTGCCAAGCGGCTCGGGGTCTCTGCAGAGGAGATCGGCAAGCGGGTTGCATTCGTCTGGTCAGGCGGTACCGAAGGCGTCCTTGCGCCGCATGCGACGGTCTTCACGCGTTCTACGTCCGAAGGCGGGGCCGACACGCCGCGCCTTGCCTTAGGAATCGACGCAACGCCCGACATTCTTCCGGAAGAAGTAGGTACCATGAAGCAGGTACACGAAGTTGCGTCATCCGTCCGTGCATGTCTCAAGCAAGCAGGTATTACGGATCCAGCGGATGTTCACTACGTGCAGGTGAAAGGCCCGTTGTTGACTCCGGCAAGTATCGCTGATGCCGACCGCCGCGGGAAAGCGCTTGTCACCCGGGACCCGAATGGATCGAAACCCTTTGCGCGGGGTGCGACCGCCTTGGGCGTCGCGTTCGGACTAGGCGAAGTGAAAGAGAGTGACTTGTCCAACGACGTCATTGCGCGGCGCTTCGATCTGTTTTCAGCGGTGGCATCCACTTCCGCGGGAGGTGAGCTGAAAAACTGCGAGGTGCTGTTATTCGGCAATTCGCCAACTTCAAGCAGCGATTACCGCATCGGTCACGCGGTCCTTGAGGATGCGATCGACGCTGATGGAGTGCGCGCGGCTCTACGTAACGCGGGCTTGTCTTTCGACGGTAATCCCTCAGCCGAGGTTGCAAGCCGCGTGGCGGCAATCTTCGCGAAAGCCGATGTGGCGCCGAATGGCATGATCAGAGGACGACGCACAACGATGTTGTCGGATGCTGATATTAATTACGAACGACATGCGCGTGCTGCGGTTGGTGCTGTGATTGCTTCGATCACCTCTGACCCGGCGATCTTTGTGTCGGGCGGTACCGAGCACCAGTGCGGTCCAGGCGCTGCACCGATCGCTGCGATCGTGCGAGCTTGATCTGGAGGGAGGAAGCCCGGACAGCCTCTTGCCGAAGGCGCGGTTCGCGAACGGCTAAGAATATACGGATTAACTTTATCGAGGGAACTTCAACATGCCCGAACTCTGGCAACAACCTGCAGTCGAAATCGTAGAAAGATATAACCGCGGCGAGTGTTCGCCCGTCGAAGTCCTGAATTCGGTTCTCGATCGCATCGAAAAAATAAATCCGCTTATCAATGCGATCATAACGCTGGATGTTGAGGGAGCCCGCGCCGCTGCGCGGGAAAGCGAGATCCGATGGCGTGACCGCAAAGCACTCAGCCCTCTGGACGGGGTGCCCATCACCGTCAAGGACAACATTCCGGTGCGGGGAATGCGAGCCACCTGGGGAAGCAAACTGTATGCGGATTTTTTACCCACCTTGGACGAGCTGCCGATTGCCCGGCTGCGCGCCGGCGGCGCGATAATACTCGGGAAGACCAACTGTCCCGAATTTACGCTGCAGGGGTATACCGACAATTTGTTGTTCGGACCGACGCGCAATCCTTGGAATCTGGCGCTTACGCCTGGTGGGTCCAGCGGCGGCGCTGTCGCTGCGGTTAGCGCCGGATTCGGCCCAATCGCGACCGGAACGGACGGTGGTGGCTCAATCCGCCGCCCGGCATCACACACCGGACTCGTCGGACTCAAACCCTCTCGTGGCCGTGTGCCGCGCAGCGATGGATTTCCAACGATCCTCCTCGACTTTGAGACGATCGGACCCATAGCACGGACCGTTGCAGACGTGGTTCTCACGATGCAAGCGATCAGCGATTGGGACGCGCGGGATGCATTGTCGGTAATGTTTGTCGATCATCCGTTTCAGGTGCCGGCAGCCTCATCGCTTCGTATCCTGTATCTCCCGCGATTCGGCGCATCGCCGGTCGATCCGGAGATTGCGGACAGCGTCGCGAGCGCCGTGCAGGACCTGGCGGGCCTCGGCCATAGGGTAGAAGAGGGAAACATTCCTTTCGATATCGACGGGGTAAGCCAGGCATGGCCTGTATTCAGTCAGGCGGGTTTAGCCTGGCTGATCCGTTCGCAGGCCGACTGGTGTGGCAAAGTAACCCCGGCGATCGAGCAGATGGCCGCTTCCGGCCTGGCGATAACTGCCGCTGACTACTATGCAGCGTTGGATACGGTCGGGCGCTTACGCTGTGCCCTGTCGGTATTCTTTGCGCGCTATGATATAATCGTAACACCAACAGCCGCTGCTTTGCCCTGGCCCGCTACTGAGGTGTTTCCGCCAATTATCGCAGGCCAGAAGGTTAGTCCCCGGGGCCATGCTGTGTTTACCGCGTTCGCGAATATGGCAGGTTGTCCCGGAATCAATGTTCCTGGCGCCCCTTCATCCAGCGGATTACCAATAGGTTTTCAGTTGGTCGCGGCGCCCGGGAAAGATGGATTGCTTTGCGCCATAGCTGAGCAATACGAATCCGCTCGTCCCTGGGCTGATCGATGGCCATCTCTCTAATTTAATCTAAGCCAAATCCGCAAACTAGTTCAGATTAGCGTAGTTTCCGTCATCGCAATGTTTCGACCGTTGCGGATTCAGGAAATTCAGTGACCTCGATCCGCCGTCCACTGGGTAACTGACGAGGGTACGAAAGAGTACGGTGCATTCCATCACTGACTGATGCCGCCAGCTGGACGCGTTCCGCGGACGGAGCGTCGCCGCGCCTGGGCAGCGACTGGTTTCTTCTCGACCTGCGGATGCCAAATGATGATTCGTCGAGAAACCGCATCGAAAAGCGCGAAGCTCAAGCCCGCATAGATGACGAACAGAAACGCTATTATCATGACCCGGCCGGTGTAAGCGAATTGCAGGGCGTAGGTTACTATGACGCCGAGGCCGCTCTGAGCTCCAAGTAGCTCCCCACCAACTACCAGGCTCCAGGAAAGACCGAAGCTGAGCAAAAATGAGGCACGGATTTCTGGAAAGATCGCGGGCAATACAACATGGCGGAATATGGTAGCTCGGTTAGCCCCAACGGTTGCCGCGCGCTCCAGATACACCTTCGGCACATTGCGAACCGCGTTGATCGTACCGATGAACATTATGACTGCGATACCATAGGCGACAAACAGGATGATGCCGAAGGTGTTCGCTCCAAACCAGAGGTTGAAAAGCGGAATCATCGCCAGGAAGGGTGTCATACGGATGATGTGCACCGTTGGCGCAATTAAGCGGCGGGCTGCATCGGAGCTCGCCACGAGCAGTCCAAGGCCGATACCCCCGAGCACTCCGAACACGGTGCCCAAGCCGACACGTTCGAAAGTGACTAAGGACGCTTGGCCGAGCGCAAGAAGTGCGGCGGCATAAGTCGGCGGGCCGCCCTCCGATGGGGCTGGCACCCCGAACCCGCCACCCCAGTAGTCCGACATGCGCAATAGAGAATTGCCGATGAGATAGTCCCAACCAGGAATCAAAGGCTCGTCATAGCTGCCCTTGGCAGTCACGATGTGAGAAAGCAGTTCCCAACCGAGAACAAGTGCAAGCAAGACGGTGAGTCCGCTCAGCAGTCGCGATGCTCCAAAATTCATTCCGTCATTCTAACCCCATGTGATGCAGCAAAAGGTGCTTAAGGGCAAGCCCCGCCGGAGTGGCAACGTCGTCGTCGCTGCGTGGCATTGGCAATTCGATGGGTCGATCCTCCGCGATGCGCCCGTTGTTGACCACGATAACCCGTGTCCCGAGCATCATGGCCTCGTCTACGTCGTGGGTGACGAAGAGCACCGTCTTCCCGGTACGGTGCCAAAGATCACGCAGCACCGCCTGCACTTGCCGGCGGGTTACGTAGTCAAGCGCACCAAACGGTTCGTCAGCGAGCAGTATCGGGGGATCGTTGGCAAAGACCGCGGCGATTGCGACTCGAGCGCGCATGCCGCCCGATAGTTCCCGTGGCCAGGCTCGAGCTACCGAGGAGAGGCCGACCAGAGCCAGGTGCTCGCGGGCGATCCGCAATCGTTCCTGTTTGGGGACGTTGCGAACCCTGAGGCCGAAAGCAACATTGTCGACTACTCGCATCCAGGGAAAAACAGCATCCTGTTGGAAGATGACGCCGCGATCTGTGCCTGGCCTAGTCACCGGGAGGTTCATGACTCGCACCTCGCCGCGCTGGGCTCCCAGTAATCCCGCGATAACGTTGAGGAGTGTCGTCTTACCGTGGCCAGATCGCCCCAGGATGCAGACGAATTCACCGGGCAAAACGTTGAGCGATACGCCGTTGAGCGCGACAACGGGACTGCCGTCGGCGCGCACAAAGCGCACTCCGATGTCACTTACAGAAAGGATGGCCTGTCGAGGGTTCATACCTTCACTCAAGCCCAGGCGGTGACCCGCCGAGCGAGCACAACTAGCACAACATCGGTGACGATGGCAGTCACTGCGACAATGACGACGCAGGCTAGAAGTCCAGGGACGTTGCTAAGATTGGTAAGCGCCTTGATCGCCTGGCCTATACCGCTTGGGGCCCCCAAAATCTCGGCGAAGATTTCCAAGCCCCAGACGCTGGCGAGGGTAATCCGCAGGCCGCCGATGATCTCCGGAACGGTGCCGGGAACGAGGATATGGCGGATTCGGTCTCCGAGTCTCCCTCCGAATGTCATGGCCCAGCGCTCATAAATCGGATCTACGTTTTCCGCTGCACGCTGACTGAAAAGAACCATCATAACCGCACTGTAAAGGGCGACGAGCAGAACCTGCGTGAAGGGGACGACCCCAAACCAAAGCAGGAATAGCGGTGCGGCAACCAGGATCGGCACCGTGCCAAGAACCAGCACGACGGGGTCGACGAATACCCTTAGGAGCCTTAGTCGAGCGCTGGAGACTCCGATCAGGATGCCAATTGCCCCGCCGGTTATCAGCCCGACGAACACGTTGCTCAGCGTATAAAGCATTAGCGAGCCGTATCCGACCTTGCCTAAGCCGAAAACACCGAGGCGCGGCGAGTAGAGGAAATTGGTCCAAAGATCGCGTCCAGCCTCGAGGGGCGTCACCAGCCGGCTCCTGGGAAGCCGACTTGCCGCCGCCCACCAAACGGCAAAGAACAGGGCAATGCCAGCGAGAGAATACAAGGCGCTGACGAGCTTCCGCTGCGTTCCGAGGGGGTTGGCTGAACTACCCCCAGCATCCGTTCGAGAGCGCGGCAGCAGTGGATCCGACGGACGACCTATCGAACGAAATCTCATTTCACCGCTACGCGCAGCAGCCGATAAGCGTCGAGGTAATCGTACCAGGCGTAGAGTTGCTTTGCCTTCTCGACCAGTTCTTGATTGGCCGCCGAAAGGCGTTTGCCCTCAATTTGTTTGAGCAAATCGTCCGAGGCTTGCTTTAGCGCAACAAGGTTGTGATAAACGCCGCAGGACCAAATCAGATCGTCGGCGTCGTATTCGCCTTTCGGTAGGACACCTTTGCCAACATTGAATTTTACAGCAGCATCGAAAGCAGTTCGGTAGTACAAGGCAGAGTTCTGATTGTCGCAGTAGTTCCTTTGAAAGTCGAAGTTCGATAGAGGGCTTAAAGCATCAATGGTAAGCTTGAGCCCGTTTATGTCGAGGCTGGTGCCAGCGAAGGAATTCACGTAATCGAGCATTGATTTGAGCATCTGCTCAGAGTTTTTCTGCTCCTGCTCGATTATTCGAAACATTACCGACGTGAAGCGTAGTACGGTTTCTGCGTGCTGGCGCGCCCATTCGGCATCGCAGGCGACGCCTGGCGTGCCAACCAAAGCAGTTGTCGGTGAATCTGGACCCGCCGGCATGTTGGTTAATACGTCAAGCGGCGCGACCAGCGGGATCCAACCCGCTTGACGGAGCTGCGCCGTAAAAGGGGCGCCAGTCGGGGACGCAAAGTCGATTTTCCCGCCGCTCTCGAGCTGGAGCGCGTTCGAGTCTGGGGTGACGGTCAGCTTGGTATCCTTTTCCATGTTCATTCCGCCCAGCGAAAAGACCGTCTCGAGAAAGATACGGTTGTCCACCACGGGCGCTGTGACGAAGCTCTTGCCCTTGAGCTGCGCCATTGTTTGCTTCATCGCGTCCTGGAAGGCCAAACCTTCGGCCATAAATTGGTCGACAGTCTTCACGTTCGAGCCGGGCCGAGCCAGGACGGCGAATCCCTGGAAAAGATCAGTCAGAGCGACGAACCGGATGTTCTTGACCGAATCCATGGTCGCGATGACATCGGGAGGATAGAGCGCCATAAAGTCGATCTGCTTGTTGACCAGAAGCGGAATCGCTTGATCGGGAAGCACCTTCCGCCCGTAGGGCGCGGGTGTGATCGTCAAGCCGACATCCCGGTAAAAACCCTGCTTTATCCCGGCAACGAAGATCAAATCGTTGGCATACGGGCGCATGCCGAGACTTATTTCTACCTGCGGTATGTCCGTTCCCGGAGACGCCTTTTCCAGGCTGAAACCGATCCCTTTTTCGTCGCCGGCCGATACAGATAAGGTCGGATAGAGAAACACTGTCAAGGCCACGGTTTGGGCCGACTTGGCCCACCAATTGAAGCATAGGTTCTTTCGCATTAGAGTTGTTCCCTCCACTGGGTGCACGGTTCGAGCACCCTCGTATTCCTGAAATAACCGATCGTATCACCAAGATTCCATTGAGTGCAAAACGATTGCGCTGGACCGTGCCGTTCGCGTGCTCAGCCTCGCCAGAATTCGCCTATCGGCCAGTCCATTGCGGGTGCTGCTTTGCCAAAAAGGCTCGTACTCCAGCTCTGAAATCCGAGCTGCTGTAAGCAGCTCGGATGAGGTCGTCTCCTAGAGGCAAGGCTCCGCTCAGCCGTCGAATCGATTCCTTCGCCACCTGCATTGTGATCGGCGCATGTGAAACTAGCTGGCGACACATATTGTTGACGACATCCTCGATGCCTTCGCGCTTGACTACTTGAACGACATAGCCGCAGCTAAGCGCCTCGTCGGCTGAAATAGAGTCTGCGAGAAGCAAGAGGCGCTTGGTACGGCTTGGACCGAGCTCAGCGACGAGCCGCGCCGTGCTCGCCAGGGACAAGCAGTTGCCAAGGGTGCGTGCGATTGGTACGCCGAAGCGCGCGGTCGGTGTAGCAATCCGCAAATCGCAGGCAGTCGCAATCAGCAGACCACCACCCATGGCCGCGCCATCAACGACCGCGATTGTCGGCACGGCCAAATTTTCGATCGCGGTAATTACCGCGTCAATTCGCTGCTCGTAAGCAATCCCGTCCTCCGCGGAGTCATAGGTCAGGAACTCGCGGATATCTGTACCAGCGACGAATGCTTCGCCCGTACCTCGAAAAGTTGCGACACGCAAGTCGGAGTCAGCGGCGATTGCGGCGCAAGTCGTGGAGAGCTGATCGTACATCGCCACTGTCATGGCGTTGTGCGCCTCCGGCCGATCGAACACAACCGAGGCGACGCCATCGGCTTTCGAGAAATGCACCGCCCCGGCACTCACGCCGCAAAGGCTCCAGCCGCTCTAAGCTTTTCCAGAGCGTCCGGGTCGATACCGAGCTCGGTCAGGATCTCCTCGGTGTGTGCGCCAAGAAGGGGTGGGGGCATCCGGACCTGCTGCGGTGTGCCGCTCAGCTTCACCGGGAACCCGATCGAGCGGACTTTCCCTTCGACCGGGTGGTCGATCTCCATGACCACATTCCGATGATGCGCATGATCATTGTCGAGCGCCTGGGCATAATTGTAGATCGGGCCGGCCGGAATCCCGGCGGCAAGCATTTGCGCAACCCAATCCTCAGCGGGCCGGGAAACGAAGGTCTTTTCAAGTTCCTCGATCAGCGCCACCCGATTGGCAAGACGGTCGGCGATGCTCGCGAAACGTGAATCCTTCAGTAGATCAGGCCGGTCAATCAGTTCGCAGAGGCTACGCCAAAGCTTATCGCTGTTGGCGCCCATAACAAAGTATCCATCACCAGCCTGGACCGCCTGGTAGGGCGCACTCATCCGGTTGGCTGTACCGAGTTTCTCCGGCACTTTGCCAGTGCCCCAAAACTCGGAAATATCCCAGACCGCGAATGCGATAGCCGCCTCGAATAGGGAAGCGTCGATATATTGGCCTTCGCCTGTTTCGAGCCGGCTGATGTAGGCGCTCAATATAGCGTAGACCGCGAATAAGGCGCAGCCGATGTCTGCAACCGGAACTCCAGACTTGGCCGGCGGGCCGTCGGGGTCACCGGTTATGCTCATGACTCCGCCCATCGCTTGGGCGATCAGGTCGAAACCCGGCCGCTGCGACCACGGACCGGTTTGTCCAAAGCCCGAGATGCTGGCATAGATAAGCCGCGGATTGATGGCTTTCAACGTCGCATAATCGATACCGAGTCGCGACGCGGCGCCGGGACGATAATTCTCGACCAACACATCCGCGGTTCGAACCAATTTGTAGAACACCTCGCGTCCCGCCTCGGTCTTCAGGTTAAGAACAATGCTCCGCTTGTTGCGATTCATGTTGATGAAGCCGAGGCTGTCGAACCCTTTGAGCTTAAAGCCCATTGCGCGGCGGGTCTGGTCGCCCGACCCAGGCGGCTCGACCTTGATTACGTCGGCGCCCATATCGCCCAAAAGCATGCTGCAAAAGGGCCCCGCCATAATCTGACTCACATCAAGAACGCGAAGGTGCCTAAGCGGAAGAACTCCTTTCCGCAGCGGTTCTCTTTCAGTTTCCTCGCGGGATTGGTTGAACTGTGTTGCACGGATCATAACAGTGTTTCTGTCACCTCCGAAGTGGTCATTTCAGTTTACCCATGGCGTTCGCTCTCGGCTAGGCTACTGCAAAACATTGGACACTCACTCTTTCTCGGCGATGATGGCGATCAGTCCTCCGCCATCGGGCCCCTGGTGTTCTGCGCCACCTGATACAAACAGTGCCGTATCGTTGAGCACAGCGGCGACGATTGCGCCAACCGCTCCGCGAATGTGCCGTTGCTGGTCGATATCGCCGTCGTTTAGCATGGTGTGCCGGCGACCGCGAATAGTCCCGTCACGTTGCGCCTCGCACTTTACGAACGCTGCGCGGATCCGCCGTGCTTGCGCTGCTGGGACCTGCGGTCCGTGCGAGAGACCGAGGTCACGTGCAAGAGCGGATACACTGTCGATGTCAAGCGCGTCCTGCATAATCCGATGGGCGATGGTTAACGGCCCCGACCACCTCTGGCTGAGACCTGCAACGATGACTTCGTTCTGACGGACTTCGACTCCCGCCGAAACGCTCGCGACCGACGAATAAGCGCGAAAGTTGCGCAGCACTGCGCTCTCCATCGCCTGCTTTGCAGGAATCTCCCCCAAAGCCTTTGCGACACCGAGCGCAGAAGCGGCTCTACCGAAACCCATCAGCTTGCCCGGATTATCAGTCACGCATGTCTCGGCTCCTGCTGAAACGATGTCCTCGAGCGTAAAGGCGGGGCCCTTGACCTGAACAAAATGGACATCATCGGCATTCTGGATACCGGC
>Ga0306920_100008453_pt1 | contig 13667 bp, 11 predicted proteins | sample flu12Cox44000170_FD_204666 | JGI IMG/M metagenome (GOLD analysis project Ga0306920, IMG submission 204666) | Lab enrichment of tropical soil microbial communities from Luquillo Experimental Forest, Puerto Rico - flux4day.12C.oxic.44.000.170 (v2)... | ecosystem: Environmental > Terrestrial >... | reverse complement strand
CCTGGTCGTCCCCATCAACAAGAAATTATGGACCAGTTCTTTCGTTCTTTATACCGTAGGACTGGACTGCATCATTTTGTCGGCGATTATCTATGTGGTCGACTTTGCCCAGAAAAAAAAATGGACCTCCTTTTTTACCGTATTCGGGAAGAATCCGCTTTTTATCTATCTGTTGTCAGAAATTGGTGCGGGGGTCCTCTATATGATTCAGCCGGTACCGAAGATGGGACTCTACAACTGGCTATATGAAAATATTTTCAAACACGCCGGTTTGTACTTTGGATCCTTCCTGTTTGCGGTATCCTGGATGTTATTTTGCTGGTTTATCGGGTATATCCTGGACAGGCGCAAGATCTATGTGAGAGTCTGACCTCACATTAAGTTTGCGGGTTCTCTTTGACCTCCCGATGAATTAACGTACCTTTGCGCGTTCAAAAACAGCGATCGGCTATAAACGGTTATTTTTTAACCGGTTGGGCTGCAGAGTCCAAGGTAGCCGAATGCTCAAAGCAAAGGTTATGGAGATAAGGAATATTGCAATCATCGCTCACGTTGACCATGGTAAAACAACCCTGGTGGACAAAATTCTGCACGCTACAAAAGTCTTCCGGGACAACCAGGAAACCGGGGAGCTGATCATGGACAGCAACGACCTGGAACGTGAAAGAGGAATCACAATTTTCAGCAAGAATGCCGCGGTAACTTATAAAGGCGTCAAAATAAATGTGATCGATACACCGGGTCACGCTGATTTTGGAGGTGAAGTGGAAAGGGTTTTGAAAATGGCCGACGGCGTATTGTTGCTGGTCGATGCCTTTGAAGGGCCGATGCCACAAACCCGCTTTGTCCTGCAGAAGGCTTTGCAGTTGAAATTAAAACCCATTGTTGTCATAAATAAGGTGGATAAACCCAATTGTCGCCCCGACGAGGTCCACGATGCGGTATTTGAATTGTTTTTTAACCTGGATGCTACGGAAGAGCAGCTTGACTTTCCTACCTTTTATGGTTCGGGCAAGAACGGCTGGTTCAATGATTCCCTGACAGCTTCCGCCGATATCACCCCGCTGCTGGATGGTATCCTGAAATATGTGCCGGCTCCCGCCGTCAATGAAGGAACACTGCAGCTGCAGATCACATCCCTGGACTATTCTTCGTTCCTGGGAAGGATCGCCGTGGGAAAGGTGACCCGGGGAATAATCCGGGAAGGACAGGCCATTTCGCTGGTACAGGCCGACGAAAAGATCAGGAAATCCAGGGTGAAGGAATTGTACGTTTTTGAATCCCTGGGGAAGAAGAAAGCTACGGAGGTCGCCTGTGGCGATATTTGTGCGGTCGTCGGACTTGAAGACTTCAACATTGGCGATACCATCGCCGACGCTGAAAATCCCGAAGGACTTCCGGTCATCAGTGTGGACGAACCGACCATGAGCATGCTCTTCTCGATCAACAATTCTCCTTTCTATGGCAAGGATGGAAAGTTCGTTACCTCCCGCCACCTTCGTGACCGCCTGATGAAGGAAACGGAAAAAAACCTGGCCCTTCGGGTAGAGGACACCGATAGTGCGGACAGCTTCCTGGTTTTTGGAAGGGGTATTCTTCACCTGGGTATCCTCATTGAGACCATGCGCAGGGAAGGATATGAGCTTACCGTAGGGCAGCCCCAGGTAATCGTGAAGGAAATCGGAGGCAAGAAGTCTGAACCCTACGAGATCCTGGTTGTGGATGTACCACAGGAATTCAGCGGTAAAGTAATCGATATGGTCACCCAGCGCAAGGGCGAGTTGCTGGTCATGGAAACCAAGGGAGAGATCCAGCACCTTGAATTTGAAATTCCCTCCCGCGGACTGATCGGTCTGCGGTCCGGGATGCTTACCAATACGGCGGGAGAAGCCGTGATGGCACACCGGTTCTGCGAATACAAACCCTGGAAAGGACCGATCCCCGGGAGAAACAATGGTGTCCTGATTTCAAAAAACCAGGCATCCACAACGGCCTATTCAATTGATAAACTGCAGGATCGTGGCTCCTTTTTTGTGGATCCGGGCGAAGAAGTATATGTAGGCCAGATCATCGCCGAGCACATCAAGCCCGGTGACCTGGTCGTCAACGCCACAGAAGGAAAGAAGCTGACCAATATGCGCGCCAGCGGAAGCGATGATTCCGTCCGGATAGTTCCCAGGATCCAGATGACCCTGGAGGAGTGCATGGAATATATCCAGCAGGATGAATGTATCGAAGTCACCCCCAAAAAGGTCCGTCTTCGCAAGACCATTCTGGACGAAGAGGAGAGGAGAAAGTTCCAGAAAATGCTGAAAGCGGAAGAGGTTGGATAAAAATATACTGGCTGTATGCCGATCCCCTGAGCCTTTGGCAGCGGGGGATTTTTTTATGAACAAAGGACATTCTTTCAAATCATCGTAATTTTGCCGGAAATTCAGTACATGAAAAAGTGGGGTATGACATGGCTCGGTATCGTGTTCCTGTCCGTCTCCCTGACGGGACAGCTGTATGCCCAGTGCTCCATTTGCAGCAGGACAGCCCAGCAGCTGGGCGAACGGCCAGCTTCCGCACTGAATGCGGGTATTATTTACCTGGCATTTGCCCCCCTTGCCATATTTGGCTATATCGGGTACCGTTGGTGGAAAAGCAACCATGGGTCCGAATAATTCTTTTCATTCAAACTCCGGATGAATTCACCGAATGACAGAAGCTATCCGCTTAGCAAATAGCCAGGAACGGCTTTATTCAAAATCAGCCGTATCTTGCCCCGAGGAACCAACATGTTAATTTCTTCCTTTCATGATTGTAGACATCCCCATTATAAGAAAGAAGCGGTTTTCGGGACAGGCCCGGTTTTCCATACTGATCCCTACCTGGAACAACCTTAAGTACCTCAGCCTCTGTATTGAGAGCCTCCGAAAGAATTCCCATTTTACCAACCAGCTGATCATTCATGTAAATGAAGGAAGGGACGGAACCCTGGAATGGATCAGATCACAACCGGACATTGACTATGTTTACAGCGACAGGAATATCGGGATTTGCTATGCCCTCAACTTTGCCAGGGAACTCGCCGATACGGATTATATCCTCTACATGAACGACGACATGTATGTCTGTCCGGGATGGGACCTTGAGCTGTACCGTGAAATTGAAAAGATTGGTCATAAATATTTTTTCTTGTCCTCGACAGCCATAGAACCAGCAGATACGGGCAACCCCTGTGTCGTAGTGAAAGATTATGGTGCGGATCTGGAAACCTTCCGGGAAGACCTGCTGCTGGATTCCTATTATTCGCCGCTGTTGAGCGACTGGCAGGGCGCCACCTGGCCGCCAAATGTCGTACATAAGGATATCTGGGATCTGGTCGGGGGTTATAGCACGGAATTTTCTCCGGGCATGTACTCGGATCCGGATTTTTCCATGAAGCTTTGGCTATTGGGCATCCGCGTGTTCAAGGGGATAGCGACGAGCAGGGTATACCACTTTGGATCCAAATCGACCAAACGGGTAATGGTCAACAGGGGCTATTACCAGTTCCTGTCCAAATGGGGCATGAGCTCGGGCACGTTTACAAAGAATTTTTTGAGAAGGGGAAATACCTTTGATGGACCGCTCCGTCACCCGCCGGTCACTTTGGGTTCACGGATGAAAAACTTCTTTAAAAGACTGGACGGGTTGTTTCATAAGAACATCTGACCTAATAGCCGCTGATAAACGCATACAAATTGAAGTTACCTTTTCTGATCTCATCTCCTATAGTTTCCTCCAGGGCCATTTTGCTTATATCCTTCATCCGCCTGTGCTGGATCAGCTGGTAGGCTTTCTCTGCCAAAAGCAAGGTTCTTCGCAAGGAATGTTCCGGTGACCGGAGGCGGGAACTGATTTCATGAGACAGTTCAGCCAGTCCCTGCTTCTGGGTTGCAATGGTTTTCATTACGGGGATATTCCGGTGCTCCTTGTGAAAGACGGGGGCCAGCATCAGGCGAAGGTTTTTTACAAACAGGTCCGCCTCGGGACGGTCTGCCTTATTGACGACAAAAATATCCGCAATCTCCATCAGGCCCGACTTCATAGTCTGTATTTCATCCCCTGCTTCCGGAACCAGGACCACCACGGTTGTATCTGCAAGGCCGGCAATTTCCACTTCGCTCTGGCCAACGCCGACCGTTTCAATGATAATATAGTCAAAACCGGCAGCCCTGACAAGGTCTGTAATCTCCACCATCTTTGGATGCAGGCCGCCGAGAGACCCGCGTGAGGCAAGAGACCGTATAAAAACCCCGGGATGATTGAACCATTCACTCATCCGGATGCGGTCACCCAGGAGGGCCCCATGATGAAATGGAGAAGAAGGGTCGACACAAAGAATAGCAATTCTTTTCCCTTCGCCCAGGAGTTGTCCGGTCAGTTTATCGGCAAGCGTGCTCTTCCCCGCTCCGGGTGGCCCGGTAATCCCGATGACGTTGGAAACCTGCGGGAATGGTAAGGACTTCAAGATATCCGAATATCCAGAAGATTCGTTTTCAACCAGTGATATTGCCCGGGCAAGTACCCTGTAGTCACCTGCCTTTATGGACTCAACCAGGGATTTCGTATCGTTCAAGTGATCTTCCTGCATTTTCATGTGCACCCAAATGTAATGTCAAAAAGGATGGCAGAAAAGTTTCCTGCACCCGGGTGGGAAGGACCAAAATTTTTTTATCCAATAAGTCTCAAGGAGTAATTTTGACGCCGGACTCTGAAAAAATATTTTTTAGGGTATGTGCTGCCAGCATTCATAAAGACTGATCAATGACAAATTTTATTCCCATCTTTCCACTCGGAATAGTCGTATACCCCGGGGAGGTTCTGAACCTGCATATTTTTGAGCCCCGATATAAACAACTCATCAGCGAATGTTATTCTGAGGACAAGGGTTTTGGGATACCGACCGTTATCAATAAGAAACTCAACGAAATCGGGACACTGGTCAAGGTGACCGAGATCGTCCAGGTTTCTGACAACGGAGAGATGGACATCCGGGCCCAGGGGACGAGCGTTTTCCGTATCCTGGAAGTGATCAAGAGCGTACCGGATAAACTCTATAGCGGAGCGATTGTAAACTACCCGGAAAACCCCGATGATACCGGCAAACGGGAGTTGATGCAGAAAGTGGTCAACGCCATCCGTGAACTGCACCGGTTGCTGCGCATTTCCAAAGATTTCAAAAAACCGGATGAAGCGCTGACTGTTTATGACATTGCCCACCACGCCGGTCTTTCCCTGGAAGAAGAATATGAGCTGCTGGGGCTGTTCCGCGAGGAACAAAGACAGGAATACCTCAAAAGACACCTGAGCAAAGTGCTCCCGGTGATCGCGGAAATGGAAACATTAAAGGACAAGGTAAAGCTGAATGGTCATTTCAAAAATTTATCTTCATTTGACTTTGAAGATTAACCAGGATATGTTCTTGTGCTTCTTTATTTAAACAGGTCTCTGTTCTATGGCAGTCACGCTTTGCTTTGATTTTGGAAATACACGACTGAAATGTGCCGTATTTTCAGGAAAGAACATTCAACAGGTGTTGTTGCTCGACAACGATGATCCTTCCGGTCTGCAAAAAATCATTGATTCCTGGCATCCGGAAAATGCGATCCTCTCTTCGGTCATCCATCATAACCCCGCCTTCGAAGACCTGCTGAGACAGAGGACACATTTCCACAGGCTGGATCATCATTCCAAACTACCCATAAGCACTCCCGTTGGAAAACCTGAAACCATCGGGGCCGACCGGCTTGCCTTGTCTGTTGCTGCCACTGATCTGTTTCCAGGCAAAAACAACCTGGTTATCGGACTGGGGTCAGCCGTCACGTATAATTATATCAACAAGTACAGCGAATTCCTGGGAGGCAGCATATCCCCGGGAATGGAAATGCGTTTCAGGGCACTGCAGGCATTCACTGCAAAACTTCCGCTGGTGAAGGCCGACTGGAATTTCCCGCTTGTCGGTTATGATACCCGCACCAATATCCTGAGTGGGGTAATATTCGGCATGGCAAAAGAAATCGACGGAATGATCGAAGCTTACGAGGAAAAGTATAACAACTTTAACGTCCTTTTAAGCGGGGGGGATGGTCAGTATTTCACGCGCTTGCTGAAAAAAAAGATATTTGCAGACCCGGACCTGATCTTCCGGGGACTTTACGCCATCAGCCAGTACAACCGGTAGATTCAGGATATTAATCACAGGTCCTGGTCAGACAATATGCATGAGATGAAAAAAATGAAAGGTATAGTAGGCCTGGCACTGCTCCTGGCCGTCCTGAGACTATCACCGGGCTGTGTGAATAATGTCAAGGATTTGCCCAGCTTCCGGACAAAGCAGGTGGTCGTTGACGAGGCATGGAAAGTTCTGATTTACTACAGTACGAATGCCAAGGTTACCGCCAAGCTAACGGCCCCCTATATGCTCAATAACCAGATGGACTCCTCCTACATTGAGTTTCCAAAAACGCTGCATGTTGATTTTTATAATGACAGCATGGTGGTGGAAAGCCAGATGGATGCCCTTTATGGCAAGTATTTCCAATCCCTGAACAAGGTTTTCCTCAAGGACAGCGTGGTCGTAAAAAACATTCTCAAGGGCGATACCCTGAGGTGCCGCGAACTATGGTGGGATCAGAAAACCCAGAAGTTCACCACCAACAAGCCTGTCCGTATTTACAAGAGGGGGGGTACCGTGATTTACGGGGAGGGCCTGGAGGCGCCACAGGATTTCAGCGGCTACACCATTATGCAGATTACGGGCCCCTACGGATTCCCGGAAAACACAATTCCGAAATAACCGGGCCCCTGTTCAACCAAACCCGGTCTTGCTTGTTGCAGGCGGTACGTACTCCATGAACGGGAGTTCTCGTATTTTGGAATCACCACCGGATTCCGGAATTACTCCGGACCGGAGATATGAATAATCATTGTCAGCATTTAATTCTTGTTATGGAATACCGCAGACTGGGAAAATCGGGACTACAGTTGAGTGTTCTCTCGCTGGGAAGCTGGGTTACCTTTCGCAAGCAGATAGAAGACAGCTCGGTTGACGAAATCATGGGCATCGCCTATGACCAGGGCATAAACTTCTTTGACAACGCTGAAGTCTATTCGCTTGGTGAAAGTGAAAGGTTGATGGGCAGGGTCCTGAAACAGAGGAACTGGGACCGGACCTCCTATACTGTTTCATCAAAAGTATTTTTTGGATGGAGGGGCAAGGCCAACAAACCCAACCAGACCGGCCTCAGCCGGAAGCACCTCATGGAAGCCTGCCATGAAGCCTTGCTGCGGCTGCAGGTCGACTATCTTGACTTATATTTTTGCCACCGGCCGGACAAGAACACACCGATTTCCGAGGTCGTCTGGACCATGAATACCCTGATCAACCAGGGAAAAATCCTTTACTGGGGCACCAGTGAATGGAGTGGCGCAGAAATTATGGAAGCCTACCGGTTTGCCGACCAGCATCACCTGGTAGGCCCAACCATGGAACAACCCCAGTATAATTTGTTTATACGCGACAAAATGGAAAGGGAGTATCTGGAAATATTCAGGAACCAGGGACTGGGAACCACCATCTGGAGCCCGCTCGCTTCGGGGCTGCTGACTGGCAAATACAATGAAGGCATCCCCGAGGGATCCCGGTTTGGCCTGACTGGCTTTGAATGGCTCAAGGACCGGGTCATGCAGGAGGATAGTATCAAAAAAACAAGAAATTTTACGGGTTATGCCCGGAACCTGGGGATAAGCCCGGCCTCGCTGGCCATTGCCTGGTGCCTAAAAAATCCTTTTGTCTCCACCGTAATCCTGGGAGCCAGCCGCAAAGAACAGCTGCTGGATAACCTGAAGGCCCTCGAGGTCCTGGATAGGCTGACCGGGGAGGTGATGGACGACATAGAAAAGATCATGCAGACAAAACCAATCCTGCCCGAGTATTAGCCTATCATATTGAATATCCATCAATTAGCCGGATCCTGCCATCCGGTTTTCTTTTTTCCCAAAAAAAACTTTCTTTTCTTTATTAATTAAACGTTTGTTTAATTCAAACATTTGTTTAATTTTGTGTCCGCTTGTCAATTTAATAGATATGGATAAAAAAGAACAGATCCTGAATGCGGCCATCCAGCTCTTTGCAGAAAAAGGGTTCGAGGGCTCTTCCATCCGCGACATCGCTTCTTCGGCGGATGTCAACATCGCGATGATCAATTATTATTTCGGTTCGAAGGAAAAATTATTTGAAGCACTGGTCCAGACCAAGGCCTCCAATACCCGGATCGTACTGGATGAAATCGCAAACGACAAAACCATTTCTTCCCTGGAAAAGATTGATCGCATCATTGATGCATATGTGGAAAGGTTGTTTAAAGGCAGGCTCTTTCACAGGGTCATCCACCAGGAGATCATGCTCGGACACCGCGAGCCACTTCAGCAGATTATTGTAAATCTCCTGTATCCCAATTCAGAAATCATTCGCGGGATTATTGAGACAGGGATGAAGAAAGGAGAATTCAAAAAAGTGGACCCGGAACTGACGGTTGGTTCCCTGGTCGGCACCATCAACCAGGTTTTGCAGTCCAAAAAATTCTGCAATCTCTTCATGAGGAAGGAGGAGGATTATGACCCTTATGATGATCCCAAGTTCAGAAAAAGAGTCATTGACCATTTGAAGCAGCTCATGCGCAATCACTTGTTAAAATAAAAATTTTCAATAACCAACACTTACAAATTACAGGTATGGAAAATCAGACTACTCCTGAAAAAAAGAAAAAATCACCGCTACGGTTTGTCATTATCGCAATCGTGCTGATAGCAGGTGGTTATTTTGCATATAGCAAAATTTCGTATGCGCTTTCCCATGAAACGACCGACAACGCGCAGGTGGAAACGCAGATCACCCCGGTCCTGCCGAGAGTCTCTGGTTATGTTAAGCAAATTGCTGTAAACGATTATGATTCTGTGAAAACAGGCCAGTTGCTGGTAACACTCGATGATGAAGAACTCAACACCCAGCTGGTTCAGATGCATGCAGATTACCAGGCAGCGGAGGCCGATATCGTCAATGCCAGGGCGGCCCTCAACAACGCAGTAGTATCCCTGGATATAAACAAGGGAAACATTGACCTGAATGACGTTAAGGTGAAACAGGCGAAGGAAGATTACGAAAGGAATCAGAACCTCTTTGCAGACCAGGCCATCACCAAAAAACAACTCAATGACAGCCGCTACAGCCTCGACCAGGCCAATCAGCAGTACAACAACAGCAAGAGTGACCTGACCACCGCAAAGACCCGTATTGCGATCCTGGAGTCAATCATCCAGAAATCGATTGCCAACCTCGCATCCAAGAAAGCTGCCATAGAGCAACAGCAACTGAAAATTTCCTACACCCAAATTTACGCGCCAACCTCCGGAAAAATCGGGAAGCGTAATGTAGCTGATGGCCAGTTTGTACAGGCCGGGACACCGCTTTTCTCCATCGTGAATGATACAATTTATTGGGTCGTGGCAAACTTCAAGGAAACCCAGATAGAAAAGTTTCATACCGGGATGCCGGTGGATCTCACCCTGGATGCCTACCCGGATGTGAAGATCAAGGGTTCAATTGCCAGCCTGAGTGAAGCAACAGGAGCCCGGTTCTCCCTCCTGCCTCCGGACAATGCCAGCGGAAATTTTGTAAAAGTAACTCAGCGCGTTCCGGTCAAGATAAATGTCGATAACCTCAAGCAGTACAGCAATCTGCTTCGCGCCGGGCTGAGTGTCTACGTTAGTGTACCTACCAAATAATCTTTATGTCTGCGAAAGGTTTTGCAAAATTCATCATCGTCCTGACCACGGTTTCGGCGGCTGTCATGGAGCTTGTTGACACCTCGATTGTGAATGTCGCGCTCAACGACATGGCCGGAAGTCTGGGAGTAAGCATCGAAGACATCAGTTGGGTGATCACCGCTTATGCCATCGCCAATGTTATCATTATCCCCCTTACCGGGTTTCTGGCGGAGTATTTTGGACGAAAAAATTATTATCTCGCATCCATGGTCATCTTTACGGCAGCTTCCTATATGTGCGCCCAATCCACGGGGCTGGTAGAGATCATCGTCTGGAGGTTTGTGCAGGGGGTGGGCGGCGGGGCCCTGTTGTCCACTTCCCAGGCCATCCTGTTTGACGCCTTTGAGCCGCAGGACAGACCCATTGCCTCAGGATTGTTTGGAATGGGGCTCGTGCTGGGTCCGACCCTGGGGCCCACCCTTGGAGGATATATCATAGAACACATGAGCTGGCCGATGATCTTCATGATTAACATTCCCATCGGAATTGTCGCCACCATCCTGACCTACACATTCATTGATAAAAAACCCGGGGAAGGGAAAAACAGGCAATCGATTCACATTGATTATACGGGAATAGCCCTGTTAATGGCAGGCATAGGTTGTCTACAGTATGTGCTGGAAAGAGGACAGTCGGAAGACTGGTTCAGCAGCGACACGATAAAAATCTGTTCTGTGATTGCTCTTCTGGGTATTGTCGGATTTATTGCCAATGAACTCCGGGTGAAGAATCCGGCCGTCAACCTGAGGGTGCTCGCCAACCGAAATCTGGCGTTCACGACCATATTCACTTTTGTCGTTGGGCTCGGCCTGTTCACCTCCGTATTTGTCTACCCTGTTCTGGCCCAGAGGGTCCTTGGATTCACCGCTTACGAAACCGGTCTGTCCCTGCTTCCCCCCACCCTGATCGGCGTGATCATGATGCCCATTATTGGCCGGAGCATGTCTAAGGGCGCACCCACGATTCCCTTTGTAGTTATGGGGTTCCTGTTGTTTGCCTGCTATTCCTGGTTCAGCTCCCGGGTAAGTCCCGACGTGGGGAAGTGGGCTTTCTTTTTTCCGCTCGCCCTGAGGGCATTCGGGATTTCGATGGTGCAGCTTCCGCTGATCAACCAGGCGGTGGCCGGGCTGAAGCCAAAAGACTATCCTTCAGGCATCGCCCTGAACAACATGATCCGACAGCTGGGAGGCGCATTCGGGATAGCCATGGCCAACAATTATATCGCCAACCAGTACGCCCAGCACCGCGGTGACCTGGTGGCCAACCTGTCCCCCGGCACCCAGGAATTTGCCAGCCATACCAGCACCATAGCCCAGAATTTTGTTGCTCATGGCGGCACAGACCTTGTCACAGCTACCACCAAAGCCTATGCGATCATCAGCAACGAGGTAGACCGTCAGGCCTATTATCTTTCCTATCTGGACACATTCCGGTTAATTACGTTTTTCTTCCTGGCCGTATTGCCCCTTGTAGGATTTCTCAAAACCAAAAAATCACCTCCCCAGGATAAAGCTGCAGCGGCTGCTGTTTTGGCTGAAGCCCATTAAAACAAGTTTAAAACAAGAACAATGAAAAAGATATTACTGTTTTTTATCGCCCTTACCCTGACCGTGAAAAGCATACAGGCCCAGGTGCAGGTGAACGGCCAGCTGAAAACCCTGATCAACCAATCCTTCGGATATTTCCCCAATCTGAAGGAAGCCCAGAATACGGTTACGGCGGCCCAGCAAAAACTGGATCTTACCAGAATAGAGAACCTGCCTACCGTATCGGGTGATGCAAACTATACCTATGTCCAGCCCAAGATCGAGCTGCCGTTCCCCGCAGGGCCCGGGGGTCAGATTGAAAACTTCCAGTTTGCTGCCGTTCATAATTATGGCGGAGTTATCGGGGGAAGTTACACGCTGATGGATTTCGGCCGGCTTAAAGCCAATATTGAAAAAGCAAAAACAGAACTGCAGTATTCCAAACACAATGTGGACTACAACAGGAGCATGCTTGCTTTACAGGTTGCCAGCATTTACTACAACATCATATTCCTGGAAAAAGCCATCGCCATCCAGGACAGCGTCATTGAGTTCCTGAATGAGAACAAGGCCATTGTCGAAAGCAAACTGAAGAACGGGGATGCCATCAAAGTTGACCTGCTCAATATACAGGCACAGGTGGATATCGAAACCAACAGGAAGGTGGATCTCGAAAACAGCCTGCAAAAGCAGATCATCCTGATGAATTACACCACGGGAACCAGCATCCAGCCCGGCAATGAATTTGATTTTGACATACCGGTGAAGCCTTCTGCAGATGCGCTGTCGGAGGCACAGACCAATAACTATGACTTCCTGTTGGCCAAGGACAGGATCAAACAGGCTCAGGATGAACTGGGCGTCACCAAGCTCACCAACAGGCCCTATGTTGACCTGGGCGCCAATGTGGGCGTTAAAAACAACTACGTCCCCAATGTCAATGATCCCCGGTTCAATTACAACGCCGGGATAAATCTGCATATCCCGATTTATAACGGGGGACGAACCAAACAGCAAATCAAACTGGCTGAGACCAATGTAAGGCAGAACGAACTGGCAATTGAAAGTCTGGGAAACGATTACAAAAAGGACATTGACCAGGCGCTCACCGATATTGAGTCCAACATCAACCGAATCAAGCATACGGCGGGTCAGATTGAACAGAACAGGGTGGCACAGGAGCTTACGGCAAGCCGCTTCAAAAATGGCGTGGCCACCAACCTGGATCTGACCAACGCCTCTACCAACCTCCAGCGTGCCCAGCTGACCAGACTGCAGTATGAATTCCAGCTCTGCCTGGCCAAGGTGCAGCTTGCCAATCTGATGGGATACCAATACTGGCAATAACCGAAAAACCGACAGTCAAGCCATAAAAATAAAAGTCCCGGACTACTCCAGGACTTTCAATTTGTTTGTACATGACTTAACCAGACGTTGGGTCGTCATCAATAGGTACAAATTTTAACTTACACTTCGTAGGATTGTCTTTCAACAGATCTTGGATTGGACGGGTCGGTTTTCGATCGACACTGGATCCTGGTGGTTTTTCTGGATGTAATGATTTTCCAGGGATGATTGGTGTCGGTTTTCAGGATTATTGGATATGGACCTTTTTATCGATCAAAATGCCTATGTAAACATACAATTGTATAAAAATACTGCAAGAGGGATATCCCCCGAAAAGGTAATTTCAGTTAATACCGTGCCCCCCGGGGATTTACCAGAAAACCCCTCGTATATCTACGAGTTTTTTGGCCAAAGATCAAATTAGACTACTTTTAGAGCGTACAAAACGGAGGCCTGGGTATATGCTTTTTCTGAATAAAACAGTACTTATCAGCGGGGGAAGCCGGGGTATTGGCAAAGCAATTGCCATCAAACTGGCCGCTGAAGGGGCCAACATTGTCATCGTCGGAAAAACAACAGAACCCAATCCAAAGCTGGACGGAACCATCTTTACGGCAGCAGATGAGATCGCTAAGGCAGGACCGGGAAAGGTACTCCCCCTTCAGGGCGACATCCGGTTTGAGGACAGCATCGGGAAGATTGTGGATACTGCCGTGCAAGCTTTTGGTGGTATCGACATCCTCGTTAACAACGCCAGCGCCATTAACCTATCCCCGACGGATCAAATTGAGCCCAAGCGGTTTGATCTCATGTATTCCATCAATGTCCGGGGAACTTTCTTCATGAGCCGGGCCTGCATCCCCTACCTCAAGAAGGCAAACAATCCCCATATCCTGAATTTGTCACCTCCCCTGAATCTGGATCCAGCCTGGTTTTCCA
>Ga0306920_100008452_pt1 | contig 13667 bp, 14 predicted proteins | sample flu12Cox44000170_FD_204666 | JGI IMG/M metagenome (GOLD analysis project Ga0306920, IMG submission 204666) | Lab enrichment of tropical soil microbial communities from Luquillo Experimental Forest, Puerto Rico - flux4day.12C.oxic.44.000.170 (v2)... | ecosystem: Environmental > Terrestrial >... | reverse complement strand
TGCCGACCAAGGTATGCCAGGGCGACATCAAAGCCGTCAGAACCGTCTCGGCGTCTTCGACCGAGATCAGCAGGAACCAATGCGCGGTCAGATGCGAGATGACGAAGACGAGCATAATCAGCCCGCTGATCAAGCGGAGCCGGGCTCGCCACATCCGTACATTCGCTCTCGTCAACTGTCCCCTCATGGCGCTGGGGGCAACCTCGCCTGCCGAAAGGACCGCGCATGCGGAGCCGATATTCCCGGGACCTTAAGATAATAGCGGGCTTTGCTGGCAGATTGGGAGAACTGGCGTAAGACCCGCGCTGGGCCGAAGAGGATCAGCCGCGGTCGGTTCCGTTCGCCAGCCGGCCCTCGCCGTTGCCGAACTTGTTGGTTTTCGGAAAACCCTTGGGCGCCAGGCGGCCGGCATCGGCGCGATTGCCGCGCCAGTCAGCGAGCTCCTTGAGCGAGAGGTTGAACACTCGGTCGGCGGAGTCGACCCAGCTCAGACCCTTCTCGACCTCGAAGGTCTTGATGTCGGACAGACCGCCGTCCTTATAGCGCTGTAAGCGCACGCCGCGGCCGCGTGTCATGTCCGGCACTTGCTCAATCGGGAAGATCACCATCTTGCGGTTTTCGCCGGTTGTGGCGACCAGATCGCCCTCAACGGGCGCCACCGCGCGCGCCGCATCGGGCGCTTTGACGTTGAGAACCTGCTTGCCCTTGCGGGTATTGGCGACGCACTCGTCTTCCGGGGCGATAAATCCCCTGCCCTGATGGCTCGCAACAATGAGTTTGCGCCCGCCCTGATAGCGAAACACCGAGACGATATCGCCTTCCTGTTCGAGATCGATAAAGAGCCTGATCGGCTCGCCGTGGCCGCGGCCGCCCGGCAATTTCGCTGCCTCGATCGTGTAGAAGCGGCCATTGGTGGCGAACACCAAAAGCTTCGAGGTGGTTTCGGCAAAGAACGCGAGCTTGAGACTGTCGTCGGCCTTGAACGACAGCCCCGACAGGTCAGCGACCTGGCCGCGCAATGCCCGGATCCAGCCCTTGTCCGAGACCACAATCGTAACCGGCTCCCGCTCAACCAGCGCTTCTTCGATCGCCGCCTCATCATGGGCGGGCGCTTGCGCAAAACCGGTTCGGCGCTTGCCGAGTGGGGTCTTCGGCCCAAACCTGTCGCGGACCGCGCGCACCTCGTCGGCGATTTTCTTCCATTGCTGCTTTTCGGAGCGCAACAAATCCTCGATCGACCTTTTCTCGGCGCGAAGCGTCTTGTCCTCCTGGCGGATCTCCATCTCTTCCAGCCGCCGCAAATTGCGCAGCCGCATATTGAGAATGGCGTCGGCCTGGATGTCCGACAACTTGAACGTCTTCATCAAGACCGGTTTTGGCTCGTCCTCCTTGCGGATGATCTTGATGACCTTGTCCAGGTTAAGATAGGCGACGAGATAACCACCCAGCACTTCGAGCCGATGTTCGATCTCGGCGAGGCGATGGCGCGAACGCCGCAACAGCACATCGCGCCGGTGCTCCAGCCATTCGCCCAACGCTTCCGCCAAACCCACCACTTTGGGGATGCGGCCGCGCACGAGAACATTCATGTTCAACGGCACGCGGGTTTCGAGCTCGGTGAGCTTGAACAGGCTTTCCATCAGCAAAGCGGGATCGACCGAACGCGACCGCGGCTCGAAAACCAGTCTGACATCCTCGGCCGATTCATCGCGCATGTCGGCAAGGAGCGGCAGCTTGCGCTCGTTGATAAGGTCGGCGATGCGTTCGACCAGCCGCATCTTCTGTACCTGCCACGGAATCTCAGTGACCACGATCTGATAGGTCCCGCGCCCGGTATCTTCGGTCTTCCAGCGCGCCCGAACGCGGAATGAGCCGCGGCCGGTTGCATAGGCTTCGGCGACCACCTCGGGCGGATCGACGACGAGGCCGCCGGTCGGGAAATCCGGACCGAGGACGTATTTGAGGAGCGTTCGCGTGCGGGCCTTGGGCTGCTCGATCAAATACAGCGCCGCGTCGCAGAGCTCGGCCAGATTGTGCGGCGGTATCGAGGTCGCCATGCCGACGGCGATGCCTTGTGCGCCATTGGCCAAGAGATTGGGAAAAGCGGCGGGCAGGACCACCGGCTCATGCATCACACCGTCGTAGCTCGGGCGGAAGTCGACGGCGTCCTCGTCAATGCCGTCCAAAAGAAGACGTGCGACTTCGGTCAGTCGCGCTTCGGTGTAACGATAGGCGGCGGGATTATCGCCATCGATATTGCCGAAATTGCCTTGGCCGTCGACCAGCGGATAGCGGGACGAAAAATCCTGCGCCAAGCGCACCAGCGCGTCATAGATCGCCTGATCGCCGTGCGGATGGAAATTGCCCATCACGTCGCCGACGATCTTGGCCGATTTCTTAAATTGCGCGCCAGGATCGAGGCGCAGAAGGCGCATGCCATAAAGGATGCGCCGATGGACGGGCTTGAGCCCATCGCGCGCATCCGGAAGCGCGCGGTGCATGATGGTCGAGAGCGCATAAGCGAGATAGCGTTCTTCGAGCGCCTCGCGCAGCGGGATTTCGTGCACCGAACTGGGCTCGGGGGGAATCACCTTCCTATTCATGGTGCACCAGCGCTAGCGCGGTTGACCCCGCCGAACAAGAGATGAACAGCAGCTGGGCGATGGAAACGTTCATTGCATCGTAGCTTTCGCGTGGTTCGCTTCCCGACATGGCGCGTTAGAGATAGGTACCTTGGCCGACGCATCCAATCGATTTCCCAGGACTAGAGGGAGGGAACCATGCGTGCATCGATCATTGCTGCTGCAGCGGTCGGGGCCGTGCTCGCCATCGTCGCGCCAGCCGGGGCCGTGCCGGTCGTGACGGCGGATCAGCTCGAGGCCGCCGGATCCAGCGGCGTGGAAAAGACGGTTCTCATTTGCGGTCCGTGGCGCTGCTATTGGCGGCCGAATTATTGGGGGTACCGCCCCTATCCGTATTGGGGTTGGCGGCGGCATTACTGGTGGGGCTGGCGCCGGCCGTGGGGGTGGCATCGGGGGTGGCGCCGCTGGTAACCCGCCAGGTCAGGCGGCATCGCGCGTTAGCGCGGTGATGAAATGGGCGCGGGCCTGCGGCAGCAGAAGCCCGCGCGGCGCAAAGGCGTGGCGGTCGAGAAAAAATCCGGTCAGCGCGAAAGCATCGACAAGATCGCCCGGCGCGGGCGACGCCGTCTGTTGGCGCAGGAACGGCGGCAGCCGCATGAGCTTGTCGCGATACGGCTCGCCGGCGGCGCGCGACACTGCGCGGCCCGACCGCGGCGACACAAAGATCAGGTCGTCCTTGGCCCCGGTCGCGGCGCAGGCCGCAAGATCCAGCCCGAAGCCGAGCTCGGCGAGGAAATCGAGCTCAAAACGCGCGATTAGCGGCGCGACCGCGCGCGGGTCATCGAGCCGGTCCAGAATGTCCTGCAGCTCGTCATAGATGCCGGTATGCGGCTCGCGTTCGGCAAGGAGCCGGACCAGGGCCGCAAGATGGGTGACGCCGTGCAGCGCATGCGCTTTGTCCATAAAACCCGCGGCGCGCAGATTGGCGGCCTCGACGAGATAGTGGCCGAGATGCTCGTCAAGCCGCGCCCGCCAGGTCGCGCGCACGGCATTGCCGGCCTGCAGGATGCCGCGCAACCGTGCGCTCGAGCCGCCGCGCACCAGCCCCAGGTGGCGGCCATGCGCCCGCGTCAACAGTTCAAGAATGATGCTGGTCTCGCCGTGCCGCTTGACGCCAAGGACGATGCCTTCGTCGATCCATTCCATAGGCTATTTATAGAGTTTTTGCGGGCGAACGCCGCATCGCGCCGGTGGGTCTATTCATTCGGAAATTCCAGCCCCATGGCGCGGTAGCGTTCCGGATCGTCCATCCAGTCCTCACGCACTTTGACGTGAAGAAACAGATGCACCGGTTGTTTGATCGCAGCGGCGATCTCGGTGCGCGCGGCGGCGCCAATCGCCTTGATCGTCTGCCCGCCTTTGCCGAGCACGATCTTGCGCTGGCTGTCGCGGGCGACGTAGACGGTCTGCTCGATCCCCACCGAGCCGTCCTTGAGTTCCTTCCAGGCCTCGGTCTCCACTGTCGACTGATAGGGCAGCTCCTGGTGCAGGCGCAGGTAAAGCTTTTCCCGGGTGATCTCGGCCGCCAATTGACGCAGCGGGGCGTCCGAAATCTGATCTTCGGGATAAAGCCACGGCCCGGCCGGCACGTGCGCCGCAAGCCAGTGTTTTAAGTCGGCGACGCCATCGCCGGACAGCGCCGATACCATAAAAGTGGCGGCGAAACTCGCAGACTCGTTGAGCTTGCGCGTCAATGCCAAAAGCGCCGGCTTGTCGATCAGATCGATTTTGTTCAGGACCAGCAGCTTTGGCGCGCGAATATCGCCGAGCTCGCCCAAGATCCGCTCGTCGTCATCCTTGAGCCCTCGGCGCGAGTCGATCACGACCGCGACCAGATCGGCGTCTTGTGCGCTGCCCAAAGAGGTGCCGACCATGGCGCGGTCGAGCCGCCGCCCCGGCGCAAAGATCCCCGGCGTGTCGATGAAAATGAGTTGCGCGCCCTCGACGATGGCGATGCCGCGAATGAGCGTTCGAGTGGTTTGCACCTTGGGGGTTACGATCGAGACTTTGGTGCCGACCAGAGCGTTCGCGAGCGTGGATTTTCCGACATTTGGGGCGCCGATCAGCACCACGAAGCCGCAGTGGTGCTCGATTTGCGCTTCTTGCGCCCCTTGCCCCTGTTCGGCCGGCTCAGCCATTGCGGCGCGCCGGCTCGACACCTTCGCGGGCGAGCATCACGGCCGCAGCGGCCTGTTCGGCGGCGCGTTTGGACCGGCCCAGCCCTTCCGCCGGCGCGAAAGCTGGAAGCTGCACGGCGACGCGGAATTCGGGATTGTGATCCGGTCCGGAGCGGGCGACTTCGCGATAGGCCGGCGTTGGCAAGCCGCGCGCCTGCGCCCATTCCTGCAGCACAGTCTTGGGGTCGCGCAGTGGCTGAGCGGTTGCCCGCAGGCGCACTTCCCATAACCGTTCGACGAGCTGCTCGGCGGCTTTGTAACCGCCGTCGAGATAAACCGCCCCGATCACCGCCTCGCAGACGTCGGCCAAGATCGCCGGGCGCGTACGCGCCCCGGCATTGGCCTCCGAGGAGCCGACCCGGATGGCCGCGCCGAGATCGATACTGCGTGCAATCTCGGTGCAGGTTTCTTTGCGCACCAGATCCGCCAAGCGGCGCGATAGCTCGCCTTCATCGGCTTTCGGAAAAGCACGATAGAGCATGTCGGAGATCACCAGACCAAGCACGTGATCGCCAAGAAATTCCAGCCTCTGGTAGCTATTCGAGCGATTTCTGGCGCCACGAAGCGCCGAGATATGCGTCAGCGCAATTTCGAGCATGGCCGCATCGCTGAAATGATAACCGATCCGCTGTTCCAGGACGGTCGCGGCGCGCTTGCGCCGGCGCGTTGCTTTGCTGCTGCGCGCGGCCCGAGCAGTAGGCGCGGCGCGCGGCGGGGGCGCCTCGGGTGCAGTGGAATCGTCGGCCGCGGGTACACGGATTGCAGCGGGAGTGCGTTTTCGGCGGCCGCTCATCGTACCAGTGTGAACAGGCGGTCCCAGCGGACCGCCCACGGCCAGCGCCACACCTCCCAGGCATGGGTGTCGTCGCGGATCGAGAAGAAAATGATTTGCGCTCTGCCGATGATGTTCTCCGCCGGCACATAGCCGACCTGGCTAAGCACGCGGCTGTCGGTCGAATTATCGCGATTGTCGCCCATCATGAAGAAATCGCCCGGCGGCACCGTATAGACCGGGGTATTGTCGTAGAAGCCATTGTCGGTGAGATCCCATGTGTTGTAGCTGACCCCGTTGGGCAACGTCTCGCGATATTGCTTTACCCGCTGCACGACGCCGTCCTCGTCGGTAACCATGTCCTGGACGCGCTGTCGCGGCACCGGCACGCCGTTGATGTTGAGAACGCCGTCAATCATCTGGATGCGGTCACCAGGCAGCCCGATCACGCGTTTGATGTAATCGACTGAATCATCCTTCGGCAGCCGGAACACGACGACGTCGCCGCGCTGCGGCTGTGAGCCGAAGATCCGGCCAGAGAAGATGGGCGGAGAAAATGGAAAGGAATAGTGGGTGTAGCCGTAGGAGAATTTCGAGACGAACAGATAATCGCCGACCAAGAGCGTCGGGATCATAGAACCCGACGGGATGTTAAACGGCTGAAATAGAAAGGTGCGGATCACCAGCGCGATGATGAGCGCATGGAAGACCACACGTACCGTCTCGGCGAAGCCGCCTTCTTTCCGTTTGGTTCCGGTCTGCACGCTCATCGGCCTATCATCTTCCATGGAAACGCCCCGCCCGCGGTCTTGTAACGTCTGGGCCGACCACGCGCAATTATGCGCGGGATTTCGTCGCGGTACCGCAAAAGTCCATTTTGACTAGTGTTCCCATGTGCTTATGATCCGGCGCTCCTCTACATGACGAAATTTTCATGGGCGCGTTCGGCCGCGCTTGAGGTCGCCCCGGCCTAGCCGCTTGCGACTGCCGAAATCACGACGAAAGCGTGCGCCATCGGCCCTTCATCGGTAATCGTCACGTCAATGCGCGGTTCGTAACCTTTGGGCGTGATCGCTTGCAGGCGCCGCCGGGCGCCCCCGGTCAACTGCATGGTTGGACGGCCACCCGGCAAATTGACCACCCCCATATCCCGCCACCACACTCCGCCGCGCAGTCCCGTGCCCAGCGCTTTGGCGCAGGCTTCCTTGGCGGCAAAGCGCTTGGCATAGGTCTCGACCCGGTTGCGCCGTTTGTCTGCCTTGGCCCGTTCGGTCGGCGTGAAGACGCGATCAAGGAACCGATCCCCGTGCCGGTCAATAACCTTGGCGATCCGGCGCGCGTCGGTTATGTCGGACCCGATCCCCAGTATCATCGTGTCCCGCTCGGCGAAGCTGGCGCGGCTCGGGCCCTGCCCCAATCCATTGCCGCCCGCATTGAACACACCGCAACCGCCAATCCGGCAAAGATCGCCTCGCCGACCAGGAAATGTCCGATATTGAGCTCAACGACCTCGGCAAGCCCGGCGATGGTTTCGGCTGTGGAAAAATCGAGGCCGTGGCCGGCATGAATTTCGAGTCCCGCTCTTTTGGCGAGCGCGGCGCCGCGAATAATACGCTCGAATTCCGCCTCCGCGGCGGCCGACTGTCCGGCCGCGATGGCATCGCACCAGGCGCCGGTATGGATCTCGATCACCGGTGCGCCGACTTTCACCGCAGCCTCGATCTGCGCCGGCTCGGCGGCGATAAACAGCGATACCCGGATCCCGGCATCGGCTAATTGTCCAACCATGCCGCGCAAGCCGGCCTGTTGGCCGGCGGCATCGAGACCGCCTTCGGTCGTTCGCTCCTGGCGGCGTTCCGGCACGATGCAGGCGGCATGCGGTTTGAGCTCACACGCGATGCGCACCATTTCGGCGGTCGCCGCCATTTCGAGGTTCAGCGGCTTGTCGATCCGCTGCTTGAGCAGCGCGACATCCGCATCGACGATGTGGCGGCGATCTTCGCGTAAATGCGCGGTAATGCCGTCGGCGCCAGCGGCGATCGCTATTTCGGCAGCCTTCACGGGATCGGGATGACGGCCGCCGCGCGCGTTGCGCACGGTGGCGACGTGATCGATGTTCACGCCGAGCCGGATTGTGAGCACAGCCATTTCAGCCGAGCAGTGCGGATTTGGGAGCCCGCCGCATCTTAGCCATTCACCCGCTCAGCGGCGGCGACGACCTTTTTCGCCCGCAATTGCGAAATGATCGAGGTCAAATGCTTGAGGTTGTAAACCGAGAGATCGATGGTCAATTCGGTGAAGTCGGGCGATTGCCTGGTCATGCGGATGTTATCGATATTGCCGTCGTGCTCGGCGATCACCTGCGCGATTTGCGCAAGCGTCCCCGGCTCGTTCACCGAATGCACCGCAAGCTGGGCCGGAAAGCGCTGCGGCACCTTGTCATCGACATCCCAGCGCACATCAAGCCAGCGCTCCGGCTGATCCTCGAATTGTTTGAGCGCCTCCGACTGGATCGGATAAATGGTAATCCCCTCACCGGCCGTGAGAATCCCGACGATGCGGTCGCCGGGAACGGCGCCGCTGGGCGCAAAGCGCACCGGCAAATCAGTATTGATGCCGCGGATCGGGATCGCGCCATGCTCGGCTTCCGGCGGCAGTTTGAACTTCACCGCGCGGCCGAATTTCAGGCCGAACCAGCCGCTTTCGGACTTTGGCACCACCGGGGCGACACGCTCGTCCTTGTAATCGGGATACATGGCGCGGACCACATCTGAGGCCTTCATCTCGCCGCGTCCGACTGCCGACATCACGTCGTCGACCGAGGCGCGGGCGAGCCGCGGCAAGGCGCCTTCCAGCTTTTCGTCCGAATACTCGATCTTGGCGCGCTGGCAGAGCCGCTCGACGATACGCCGCCCGAGCCCGGAATATTGATGGCGCACCGCGGCGCGCGTGGCGCGGCGAATGGCATCGCGTGCCTTGCCGGTGACGACGATCGATTCCCAGGCCGCAGGCGGCGCGGTCTGCGCCTTTGAGGTCAGGATCTGGACTTCATCGCCGTTCTGGAGCGGCGAGCTGAGCGGGCCGATCTTGCCGTTGATCTTGGTGCCGACCGCCATATTGCCGACGTCGGTATGCACGGCATAGGCAAAATCGATCGGCGTGGCGCCGCGCGGCAGCGCGATCAGCTTGCCCTTCGGCGTGAAGCAAAACACCTGATCGTGAAACAGTTCGAGTTTGGTGTGCTCCAGAAACTCTTCCGGATTGGAGCCTTCGGCCAGCATTTCGATGGTGCGGCGCAGCCAGGCATAGGCGCTCGATTCCCGTGACAGCATTTCCGTTGGCGAGCCGAGCGCGTCCTTGTAGAGCGCGTGGGCGGCGATGCCGTATTCGGCGATTTGATGCATCTCGCGCGTGCGGATCTGCAACTCGACGCGCTGCTTACCCGGACCGATCACGGTGGAATGGATCGACCGGTAATCGTTCTGCTTTGGCGTGGAGATGTAGTCCTTGAACCGTCCCGGCACGACCGGCCACGTCGTATGGACGACCCCGAGCGCCTGATAACATTCAGCCAAGGTCCCGACCACGACGCGGAACCCGAGAATGTCGGACAGCTGCTCGAAGCCAACTGCCTTGCGTTCCATTTTTCGCCAAATGGAATAGACCCGCTTGCGGCGGCCGGAGACTTCGGCGGCGATGCCGCGGTCGGCGAGCTTTTTTGTCAGCTGCTGCTCGATTTCGCTGATCCAGCCACTCGAACGGGCGGCGAGCGCATCGAGCCGTTCGCTCAAGACCTTGTAGGCTTCCGGATTGAGTTCGCGGAAGGCCAGGTCCTCCAGCTCTTCGCGCATCCGCTGCATTCCCATCCGGCCGGCGAGCGGCGCGTAGATTTCGAGCGTCTCATCGGCAGTCCGGCGGCGGGCGAGCGGCGGTTGATGGGCGAGCGTGCGCATATTGTGCAGCCGATCGGCGAGCTTGATCAGCAGCACCCGCACATCGTCGGCGACAGCGAGCAGGAGCTTGCGGAGGTTTTCCGCTTGCTTGGCTTCTTTGGAGACAAGCTCGAGCCGCTTCAGCTTGGTCAGGCCTTCGACCAGCAACCCGATTTGGTGGCCAAAGATGCGATCGATTTCGGCGCGAGTAGCGTCGGTATCTTCGATCGTGTCGTGAAGCAGCGCCGCGGCAATGGTGGCGTCGTCGAGCTTGAGGTCGGTGAGGATCGCCGCGACCTCGAGCGGGTGCGAAATATAGGGATCGCCCGAGGCGCGCTTCTGCTCGCCATGGGCGCGCATGGCATAGACATAAGCGCGGTTTAGCAGTTCCTCGTTGGTGTTCGGATTGTACTGTTTGACGCGATCGATGAGTTCATATTGCCGCATCAGCCGCTTGCGCGGTTTTGCCCGTACCGGCTCGATCTCGAGCGGCGCCAGATCGGGGCTGCGCGTCACCGGCGCCCGGACCCGGGGCTGGTTCTGCATTCGCGGCAGATCGATCGGCATGCGCGGCATTGCGATACCTCAGGCAGCGCTTTGGCGCCCGTTGGGGCACCTCAAGTCCCCCGAATGAGCGGCCAAACCGTCCTTAAAGGATATCATGGCGCGGGCTTAGCACCACAAGGCGAACAACGGCCGGGACCGCAACCTTGGCCGCCGGCCTAAGCCACCGAGCAAAAACTGATTTCGTTAAATATTCGTCAGAACGCGAACGAGAGCGCTTGCGGCAGAGGCAAGCCTTATTCTTCCTCTTCCTCGCCGACATCCGGCTCGGGCTGGTTCTCGGGAGGTGTCAAGCCTTCGAGACCCTTGAGGAGCTCTTCTTCGGACATGCGGTCGGTGGTGACGTCGGTATCGTCGGCATCCACACCGGTGCCGGGCGTGCCAATCAGAGGAACCGCCTCCGGCTCGGGCTCATCGACTTCCACGTATTTCTGCAATGAGTGGACCAATTCCTCGCGGAGGTCCTCGGGCGAGATGGCCTTTTCCGCGATCTCCCGGAGCGCCACCACGGGATTCTTGTCATTGTCGCGTTCGACGGCAATCTGGGCGCCAGACGACACCAAGCGGGCCCGGTGACTTGCCAGTAAAACGAGATCGAAGCGGTTTTCGACCTTGTCGATGCAATCTTCCACGGTGACGCGGGCCATCTCACATTAGCTCCTAGTTCGATTGCCAAAGCCCCGGAAACGGCTCCAGCAAAGCTCCGCACCTGTAATTTAAGAATAATGTGGGCACTAAGTATCCCGCCCGGCCTCGCCGCGCAAGGGCTGGGGTCCGAAAGTGGCACTACCGGCGCGACGACAAGCCCGGGCAGACGGCAGCGTGGAGACGCGACGCGACGCGCAGAAGCGGTTTTCGGGGCTCTTTTTACGGACCGGTTCCGTTTATAATTTCGCTTGGCAAATTTTAACTTGGCGTCTGCGCCGGCCTCTGTTACCGGAATTTTCGGGAACCAGCCTCGGGGTTCCGAATCGTAGTCAGGCAAGCGCCGCGACGGCGTGCCACAGCGTGAACGCCATAGATTTTGCCCAACGAGGACGACAGTATTTCTTGCGTGAAATGTTTCAGGTGGTGTGAAACTTAATTTAAGCGCCGGCAGGCGAACCCATTGCGATCCAGCAGGGTTTTATCACGAGGGCGTCACGAGATCGACCATGTCAGCACAAATTGAAAAAATTGCATTGTTTATTGACGGCGCCAATCTTTACGCGACCGCCAAGTCACTTGGCTTCGACATCGATTACAAACGCCTGTTACGCGAATTTCAGTCGCGCGGCTATTTGGTGCGCGCGTTCTACTACACCGCGGTGATCGAGGATCAGGAATATTCCTCGATCCGCCCGCTGATCGATTGGCTCGACTACAATGGCTATACCGTGGTCACCAAGGCGACCAAGGAATTCGTCGATCAGACCGGACGGCGCAAAGTCAAAGGCAATATGGATATCGAACTTGCCGTCGACGCCATGGAGATTGCGCCGTTCATCGATCAGATGGTGCTGTTCTCAGGCGACGGCGATTTCCGTTCGCTGGTAGAAGCGGTGCAGCGCCGCGGCGTGCGCGTCGTGGTCGTGTCCACCATTTCCACTCAGCCGCCGATGGTGGCCGACGAACTGCGCCGGCAGGCCGACCAGTTCGTCGATATTATCGAGATGCAATCCAAGATCGGCCGAGATCCGACCGACCGGCCGCTCCGCGAGCCGCGCGAACAGCGCGAACCGAGGCATACCCCGCAATTTCTCCAGCGCAGCCCGACCGCCCAACGCGTCGAAGCCGAAGACGAATTCGAAGACGACTAACATGACGCGCCCGAGCGGAATGCCCGGCCGCGATTGCCCGCGCTGTCCGCGGCTCGTGGCGTTTCGCCAGGCGTGGCGGCAAAGCGAGCCGGACTGGTTCAATGCTCCGGTCGATTCATTCGGGTCGACTGACGCTCGGCTGTTGATCGTGGGCCTTGCCCCCGGACTGCGCGGCGCTAACCGCACCGGGCGGCCGTTCACCGGCGACTATGCCGGCGATCTGCTTTACGCGACTTTGATCGAATTCGGCTTCGCGCGCGGCCATTACGCCGCCAGCACGGACGACGGGCTTGAACTAATCGACTGCCGGATCACCAACGCGGTGCGCTGCGTTCCGCCGGAGAACAAGCCTACTCCGCAGGAAATAACGACCTGCCGCGATTTCCTTAAAAGCACGATCGGTGAGATGAAGAATCTGCGCGCGGTTGTCGCGCTGGGACGCATCGCGCATGAGAGCTTTGTGCACGCGAGCGGCGCGCGGCGCTCGCAATTCCCGTTCGCCCATGGGCGAGCGCATAGCCTGGTCGCGCTGACCTTGCTCGATAGCTATCACTGCTCGCGCTACAACACCAATACCGGCGTGCTGACGCCGCAAATGTTCCGCGATGTCATCCTTCAGGCGCGCAAGCTTATCGACAAGCAGGCGCAGGACGCGTTCGCAGCCAGGCCGTGACCTCCTCGGCATTTTTGTCCGGCGGGAACACCGGATAGAACACCCGCACGATCCGGGCATCCTCAAGCACCAGTGCCATGCGCTTGTAGAGCGTCATGCCTGAAGTAAAAAATGTCGGGAGGCCGATCGCTGATTGCAATTTCAACGCCACGTCGGACAGCAGCGGGAACGGCAGGTGCAGCCGCTCCGCCGCTTCACGCTGGTAGGCGGTGTCCTGGCTCGACAAGCCATAGACCTGGGCGACGCCGAGCGCTTTGAGCTCGGCAAAATGATCGCGAAACCCACACGATTGCGGCGTGCAGCCGCGCGCGCCGGGGATGTCGTCCCAGCCGGGTGGCGCGTCGACGCCGGGAACGCCGGTGCGCGGGTAGACGTAAAGGACGGTGACGCCCTTCAGCTTGGACAAAGTCACGGCCGGACCAGCGGCCGCCGGCAGTGTGATGTCTGGCAGCCTGGCGCCGGCGAGATGACGCGCGGCGCCATCGTCGATCGGTACCGGCAAATCCGAGGGCAACTTGGTCGGATCGTGCGTTCCAGGGGCTTCTCTCATCGCCATCTCCAAGATCTCTCGCCAGGCGTTGGCGCCGGCAGGCCTAAGCGTATGACATGAATTCAATCAACGAGCCGTCCGGATCGCGGAAATAGACGCTGGTGCCGGCGCCCTTGGCGCCGAAGCGCTGTATCGGCCCGCATTCAATGGCGACGCCGCAGCGTTTCAGATGGGCAATAGCGTCAGTGATTGGCCCGCTCCATTCGAAACACAAGTCGCTATTGCCTGGCGCGACCGGAATGCGAGCCACTTCCGCCGGTCGCACGCCCGGTCCATGCACGTTGAGTTGCTCGTCGCCGAACCGATAGGCGTAGCCGGCTGGCCGCGCGACCAGTTCGGCGCCCATTACGGTGGTGTAGAACACGTTCGAGCGCTGCCAATCGCTGATATGAATGACGCAATGGTCGAGCTTGGTCGGAATGGACATGCAACCCCCAATTTTCCTCGGCAACCGGCGCCGGCAATCTAACCTTTGCGCCGCGCAGCGGCCGATCAATTCACCCTTTCTGCCGCATCAAACGTCCGCGCTCCCGCTCCCATGAGCGCTTCTTTTCCGTT
>Ga0306920_100008451_pt1 | contig 13667 bp, 11 predicted proteins | sample flu12Cox44000170_FD_204666 | JGI IMG/M metagenome (GOLD analysis project Ga0306920, IMG submission 204666) | Lab enrichment of tropical soil microbial communities from Luquillo Experimental Forest, Puerto Rico - flux4day.12C.oxic.44.000.170 (v2)... | ecosystem: Environmental > Terrestrial >... | reverse complement strand
AACTGCGCGCGAGGTAGTTGAAGATCGTGCCGATCATGATGAGGCCGATGATCCACCACCGCACCCCCTTGATTGTCTTGCGTTGCACTGCTCGTCTCCTGCTGTTGGCGGGCTCTGGCACGAAGCGGTGCCGGAAGGTGAGCCCGAATGGATGTCTTTCTGTGCGTGGCGCCCCGTGCTGGCTGGTGGCTAGCCGCGTTGCTGGTCTCCCGCTGGCCGGGATGAAGGGCCGTGCCGGTGCGCACTGACCCTTCATGTAAGACATCATTCTATTTGGCGCAAAGTTGTAAAGCAAATCTTGAGGCGCTGGGGATTTCCCTGATGTCGCGCAGGGGTCGGACGCCAGGTGCGCCTTAGAGGCGCTGTCTGGTTGACTTTTGTCCTGGGCTTGCCGAGGGAGCCGGCAGAGTATGACCGAAGATTTCATCCGCGCCGTGCGGCGAGTCGTCATACATCCGAGGGCAGCCCGCAGCGCAACGGCGGGTTGACAATTTCCGTGTTGTATTACAACAATGCGACCCATCCGCTCGACGCCTTCGAGCCGCCGCCCGCGCCACGCGCGCCCCGACAAACGACAACGGACGAGACACGATGAATTCACCCGCCATCCCCGTGAGCGAAGCCGCGCTCGAACAACTGCGCCACGTTTCCAACGCCACGCTCACCACGCAGCTCTTCAAGCGCGGCCTGCGCAACGTCTTCCTGCAAGGCGTGAAGCCGCTCGCCGCACCGGCGCCGGGCGCGCCCAACCTGGTCGGCCCGGCCTTCACGATGCGCAACATCCCGGCCCGCGAGGACCTCGACCAGCTCAGCGCGTTCCAGAATCCCGAGCATCCGCAGCGCAAGGGCGTGGAAACCGTGCCCGCGGGCGCGGTGCTCGTGCAGGACTGCCGCGGCGTGACCGACGCCGCCTCGATGGGCTCGATCCTCGCCACGCGCATGAAGGTGCGCGGCGTGGCGGGCATGGTCTCGGACGGCCCGGTGCGCGACAGCGCAACCATCGCCGCGCTCGGCATTCCCGTGTTCTGTGCAGGCGCCTCGGCCCCGCTCAATCTCTGCAAGCACCATACGGTGGACCTGAACGTGCCGATCGGCTGCGGCGGCGTGGCTGTTTTCCCGGGCGACATCATCGTCGGCGACGCAGACGGCGTGGTCGTGATTCCGCGTCATCTGGCCGAGGAAGTCGCGCGCGACGCCACGGAGCAGGAAACGCTCGAGCGCTTCATCACCGGGCGCATCGAAGCGGGCGCGGCGCTGCCGGGCACCTATCCGCCGAACGAGGCGACGCTTGCGGCCTACGAGGCATGGAAGAAGGCGCAGCGTTGAGCACGCAGGTGTCGAACGACGCGGTGCTGACGCCGCCGGTGCGTCCGCTCGAAGCACGCGATGCGCGCCGCTCGTCGGTGGGCGAGTGCCCGGTGTGGCGCGCCGGCGAAGGCGCGCTCTACTGGGTCGACATTCCCGCGCAAACGCTCGTGCGCTATGCGCCCGATACGGCGCGCCGCACCGAGTGGGCGCTGCCCGAGCGCATCGGCTGCTTCGCGTTTGCCCGTGACGGCGGCGTGCTCGCGGCGCTGGAAACGGGGCTTTTCGCGCTGACCTTGCACGAGCCGGCCCCGCATGCGCGGGCAGGCAAGGTCAGCGTGCGGCCGCTGGCGGACGTGGCGCACGAGGCCGCGCGCATGCGCTTCAACGACGGGCGCTGCGATCGTCAGGGCCGCTTCTGGTCCGGCACGATGGTGCAGGACGCTGCGGAGCCCAATCCGGCGGGCAAGCTCTATCGCTATACGGCGCAGGACGGCTTGTCGGCGCCTGTGGTGGACGGGCTGTGCACGCAGAACGGCCTCGCGTGGTCGCCGGACGGCCGCACGATGTACCTCTCCGATTCGCATGCGTCGAGCCGTTTGATCTGGGCCTTCGATTACGACATCGACGACGGCGTGCCCACGAATCGCCGCGTGTTCGCCGATCTGCACGACTACACGGGGCGCCCCGACGGCGCCGCGGTCGACGCGGACGGCTGCTACTGGATCTGTGCGAACGACGCGGGCCGGTTGCTGCGCTTCACGCCCGCAGGGCGGCTCGAGCGCAGCGTGGCCGTGCCGGTTGCGAAGCCTTCGATGTGCGCGTTCGGCGGTGCGAACCTCGACGTGCTTTACGTCACGACGATCTGTCCGCCGCAAACCGGCGAGCTGGACGGACTGGTGTTCGCCATCGACGCCGGCGTGCGCGGGCTGCCCGAACCCGAGTTCGCGGGTTCGCGGCGCGCGGGCACCTGACCTCTTCCGATCGAGCAAAAAATGCCCCAGTTTCAGAACCAGGACGTCATCGAACTCGTGCGCGGCGCTTCGCGTCTGCTCGTGGCGCCGCAGGCGGGCGGGCGTCTGCTCTCGTGGGAGATCGACGGCGCGCCCATCATCCATTGGCCCGCTGCGCCGGACTGGAGCAAGCCGGGGCTGATCCGCGGCGGCAATCCGCTGTTGTTCCCGTTCATCGCGCGGCAGTGGGTGGATGGCCAGGCCGGCCGTTGGCGCGACTCGCATGGCGTGGTGCGCGACGTCCCGCTGCACGGCTTCGCGCGCGATCTGCCGTTCGCGGCGCAAGTCGCGCCGCAAGGCGACGGCGTGCGCATGACGCTGACCGACAGCGCGCAAACGCGTGCGATCTACCCATTCGGCTTTCGCTTCGAGGCTGCCTACCGTCTCGCCGACGAAACGTCGCTCGACGTTGAGCTGACCACGACGAACACGGGCGACACGCCCTTGCCGTACTACGCCGGCCACCATTTCTATTTCGCGCTGCCGCACGCGCAGCGCGGCGAGACGACGATTGCGCTGCCGCGCAACGTTCATCGCCGTCAGTTCAAGGACGACGGCACGACGACCGAGGCCGCGCCCGGCGCGACGCACTATCGTTTCGACGATCCGCAGATCATCGACCGCTTTCATTGCCTCGACGGCGAGCCGGATGTGCCCGTGCGCATCGAAATGCCGTCGCAGCGGCGCGCGATTGAAATCGATCTGCGGCGGCCCGGTTCGGCGGCGTGGTACGCGGTCACGACCTGGACGCTCGCGCCCGAATCGGACTTCTACTGCGTCGAGCCGTGGCTGGGCTTGCCCGACGCGATTCACACCGGGCTCGGGCTGCGCTGGCTCGAGCCGGGGGAAACGCAGCGCGCCGAACTGCGCATACGCGTGAGCGCAATGCGACAGGCATGAGGCGCATCGGCGCTCGCCCGCGTGAATTGGTAAACAGCAGGTAAAAACGGGCTCGAACGGGCTGAAACAGGCTGGAAACGGGGCTTGCCGGGGGCGGAAGGACGCTATCGGCACGCCATATGACTTACAATTGACGACACTCCTGACAACCCAAAGTGCACCGTCCGACCATGTCTGAGCAGAAAGCGCCGAATATGCCGGCGCGGATTTACAGCGACATCCTCAATCGCATCATCGAAGGCGAGTACAAGGAAGGGGAGCGCCTGCCGACCGAGCACATGCTCGCCGAGCGCTTCGCGACCTCGCGCCCGACGGTGCGCGAGGCGCTCGCGCAATTGCGCGCGGACGGCATCATCGCCACGCGCCACGGTTCGGGCACGACGGTCATGCGGCGTCCCGACCCGGACGTGCGCCGCTTCGCGCCGCTCGAAACGCTATCGGACATCCGGCGCTGCTACGAATACCGCGTGGTGGTCGAAGCCGGGGCGGCCTCGCTGGCGGCCCAAAAGGCCGATGACGAGGACATCGCCGCGATCCAGCGCGAGTGGGACAACCTGCAGACCATCATCGAGACCTCGGGCATCGGCGCGAAAGACGACTTCGCGTTCCACATGGCCGTGGCGCGCGCCTCGAAGAACCAGTTCTTCATAACCGCGCTCTCGGGCATCCAGGAGCAGATGCTGTTCAGCATGAACCTCTCGCGCAACCTCTCGCTCGTGAAGTCGATCGAGCGGCAGCGCCTCGTGCAGCAGGAACACCTCGAAGTGCTCGAGGCGATCCAGGCGCGCGACGCCGTACGCGCATCGACGGCCATGCGCGCGCACCTCGAGCGCGCGGTGAACCGGATGTTCGGCTCCTGAGCGTTCCCGGTTTCTCGTGAAGGCGGCGTGCGCGTGCGCCGCCTTGCGTTGTCGCTGGCCTCGCTCACGCGCACCCTCCCTTCGACCGAACTTCGCACTGAACGTCGGTCTCGACTTCGCGGCGAGCGCCTTCACGGGTTCAAACGTTTTCGGCAAGACCCATAGCAAACGGGCGTGAGCCCCGCTTTGCACGAGAACTCACGCCCGCCTTCATTCCGGCTGGCGGCAGGCACGAGGCACTGCGCGCCACTGGAAGGGGGAAACTTATGCGGACTGCTTGGCGGCGCGTGCCGACGCTTGCGCGACAGCCTTGGTGGCGGCCTTGCCGGCGGCGTCGAAGTTGCTTTCCGCGAAATCCACTGCCTGCTTCGCAGCCTTGTTCACCGACGAGTACGCGCTGTTGGCGGCGTTCAGCGCCGACTTGATCGCGGCAACAGCGGCTTCCGAGCCGGCCGGCGCGTTCTGCGAGGCGTTGTCCACGAACGTTTCGATCGCGCGCTTCTGCGATTCGTATTGCGACTGAGCGGCGGTGGCGAATTCAGCCTGCGTGGCCGAGACGATGCCATAGACGCTGCGGCCATAGGCCAGCGCCTTTTCGGCGGCGGGCTGGGCAAAGCCGGCCTGCACGGCGAAGAAGCCTTGCGGGTCCTTGGCCGAGAGTGCGCGCTGGGCCTGCTCCTGGCCTTCGGCGAACGCCGAACGGGCGGTTTCGATGTTGAGTTCGGCGAGCTTGATCGCGCCTTCGAATGCCTTGCTCGTCAGGCCGAAGAGGGCCTCGAGACCGGCTTTCTGGGTGGCGGCGAACTGTTCGGGGGTCGGCAGGTTCATGTCTCTTTCCTTTTGGTGGACGCTACGCGTCGGTTTCCGTTGCGAAAATGGGAAAACTTTCGGATCGATCACCGGTTCGCGCAGAGAAGGTTTTGTGCGATGCAGCAATCGAGTTCATCTTATCGCAACCATTAATTGTGTCAAGAAGTTTTTGTGCGTCGCAGCAATTATGTAAACGCCTGATTTTTGGTGGAAATTTTCAGAGGGCCGGTACGGCGTGGGCAGCCCTGTGCGCGAGCGCGTGTTCGGCAACTGGCAGAACCGCCATCTGGCGGATTCTGCGGCGTCAGGGACGAGGGGGGATAATGCGCGAGTCGCTGTGTGGGAAGCATTGCGCAAGCCCGCCGGCTCGAGGCGCGCAGCGGGAATAAACCCGCCGCGCCGGGCGTTATCCCTACTGATCCGCAACGGCCAGGCTCACGTGAAAACTTCCCTCTCAGCTCGATCCGCTCTTGCCGATGCCACTGCCGGCGCACAGAAGTACACGCGTGTCGCAGTGCTATTGCACTGGTTGATCGCGCTACTGATTCTCGCGAACGTCGCCCTTGGCCTGACCGTCGCGTTGCTGCCTGACGGTGCGCTTTCGGACACGGCCATCCGCCTCGTGATCGACACGCACAAGTCGATCGGCATTACCGTGCTCGGCCTCGCGATCCTGCGCGTGCTGTGGCGTCTCACGCACCGCCCGCCGCCGCTGCCCGCCGAATTCCCGGGCTGGGAGCGCTCGTCGGCCCAGGCTGCGCACGTCGCGCTCTACGTGCTGATCTTCTCGATGCCGCTCTCGGGCTGGCTGCACGATTCCGCATGGGTCGCCGCCGCCTCGCATCCCATGTATCTCTATGGCCTCGTGCCATGGCCGCGCATCGGCTTCATCATGAATCTCGATCCGGCCACGAAGGAACAGTTGCACAGCCAGTTCGGCGCGCTGCATACGGCGTGCAGCTATGCGCTCTATGGCGTGCTCGCGTTGCACATCGCGGGCGCGCTCAAGCATCAATGGATCGACCGTCACTCGGTGCTGCGCCGGATGATGCCGTGAGCAACACGTAAGGGTACGACTTGAAAAACACGCTTGATGAGGCGCTGGCGCGCACGTCGCCGCGCCTCGTGCCGCCTCCCACGCCTTTCGCGAGCATCGCGATTCACTTGAGCGTCATGCTGCTCTGGTTCGTGCTGTTCGCGCGCGCGTTCTTCCTGCAAGGCGTGGTCGCCTGGTCCACGGGCATTGCCTATGTCATCTACGACACGGTGTTGCTGCTCTTCGTCGCGTGGAAGGCGCGGGTGCTGCTCGCACCTTCGCGCGCGGCCGAAAGCGCTGCCGCGAGCGAAGCAACGCTGCCGACGCTCGGCGTGATCGTGGCCGCGCACAACGAAGCTGCCGTGCTGCCTATCACGCTCGACGCGCTGTTCGCGCAAACCCGCGCGCCGCAGCAGATCGTGATCGCCGATGACGGCTCGACCGACGGCACGGCCGCGCTGCTCGCCGAACGCTATGGCCTCGCCGATCCTGGCGTTGGGCAGTTGAGCGCGCCTTCACCGCAGTATCCGAATCTGCGCTGGCTAAGGCTCGCGCACGGCGGCAAGGCGCGCGCACTCAACGCCGCATTGCTTGCGATCGCAACGGAAACGGTCATGACCGTGGACGCCGACACGCTGCTCGAACCCGACGCCTGTGCCGCGATGGCGGGCGCGTTTGGCCGCGAGCGCGAGTTGGTTGCGGCGGCGGGGCTGCTCACGCCGGTTTGCGACCATACGTTGAGCGGTCGCTTTTTCCAGTGGTTCCAGACCTACGAGTACATCCGCAATTTCATCTCGCGCTTCGCATGGATGCGCGCCGACAGCCTGTTGCTCGTCTCCGGCGCGTTCGCGGGCTTTCGCCGCGACGCGGTGATGGCCGTGGGCGGCTTCGATGCGAATTGTCTCGTCGAGGACTACGAACTGATTCACCGTCTGCGTCGCTATTCGGCGCGCGAGGGGCTGGGCTGGGACGTCCGCGTGCTTGGCGCGGCCCGCGCGCGCACCGACGCGCCGGGCACGCTCGCGAGCTTTCTGCGCCAGCGCCGCCGCTGGTTCGCGGGCTTCCTGCAAACGCAGTACTGGTATCGCGATATGACGGGCAATCGTCGGTATGGAAAGCTCGGTCTCATGATGCTGCCCGTCAAGGCGTTCGACACCGTGCAACCCATTTATGGGCTGACGGCATTCGCGTTGCTGATCGGTTTTTTGTTCGACGGGCGCTTTACGATCGTGTTGCCCGTGCTCGGCGTGATCGTCGGCAAGATCGCGATCGACCTCGCGTTTCATTTGTATTCCGTCCATCTTTACCGCCGCTGGAGCGGAGATCGCACGCACTCGAGCTTCGGCATGGCATTCCTCGCGGCCATTTTCGAGCCGTTCTCGTTCCAGTTGATGCGCCACAGCGGCGCGGCGCTCGGGTGGCTCCATTTCCTGCTCGGGCGGCGCAAGTGGGGCGTGCAAAGCCGCACGGGGCTGGCGGCGGCGCGCAGCCGCGAGAGCGCGGCGTCGCAATGATCTGATTTTCCCCCTCCTGGACAGGCTGCCGCCGTGCCGCAGCCGGACTCCGCGCCAGAACCGGCCATCGGCCACCGGCCGCCGCCCCGATCGCCGCAGGCAAGGGATCGTGCGCGCCTGGCTTGCGCACGCGGCGAGCGCGAGCACGAGCGCGATTGCACAATGCTTTTGCCACGCCATGGTTCGCGTGAGACATTGACGCACGTTGCCGGCTTCGTTCATCGGACGCAATCGTTCCATCGGGAAGCCCGTCCCTCTGCATACGCCATGCCGTACGCGCGAATTGCACCACGTTGACGCGCGCAACCGGCGCCGCACGGACGTGCCCCGTTTCGATGCCGGGGATCATGCAGGTGCTGCACCAATTGGGCGCATTCAAGGCGGTGCTCGCGATGGCATGTCACTTGCTTTTTCGCTGTATCGCAGTGCGCAACGCCTGTCGTCGCAAACATGTGACGAAACGCGGAACGCCGCTGCATGCAGTTGCATACACGCGCGAGAACGAACGATGCAAGTCCATGACGAGATGCGCGACGAGGGCGCGGTGCGCCCGCACTACGAACGCTTCCAGCACTGGCTGGAGAGGCAGACTGGCGAGACGATGGCGCGCAAGCGCGCCGAGGCGGACCTGCTGTTCAGGCGGGTCGGCATCACGTTCGCGGTGAATGGCGACCTCTCCGGCACCGAGCGGCTGATTCCCTTCGACCTCATTCCGCGCATCATTCCCGCCGACGAATGGGCCTTGCTCGAGCGCGGACTGCGCCAGCGCGTGCAGGCGCTCAATCTGTTCCTTCACGACGTCTATCACGATCGCAACATCGTGCGCGCCGGCGTGATCCCCCCCGAGCAGGTCTACACGAATGCGCAGTACCGGCCGGAGATGCAGGGCATCGACCTGCCGCTGGGCGTCTACGCGCATATCGCGGGCATCGACATCGTGCGCGACGGGCGCGACGGCGCGTTCTACGTGCTCGAAGACAATTTGCGCGTGCCCTCCGGCGTCTCTTACATGCTCGAGAACCGCAAGATGATGATGCGGCTCTTTCCCGAGCTGTTCGTCCAGCACAAGGTGGCGCCGGTCGCGCACTATCCCGACCTGCTGCTCGACACGCTGCGCTCGGTCGCGCCGGACGGCGCCGACGATCCGACCGTGGTGCTGCTCACGCCTGGCATGTACAACTCCGCGTATTTCGAACATACGTTCCTCGCGCAGCAGATGGGCGTCGAGCTGGTGGAGGGCAAGGATCTGTTCGTAGAGGATAACTACGTATTCATGCGGACGACGCAAGGGCCGCGGCGCGTAGACGTGATCTACCGGCGCGTGGACGACGATTTTCTCGATCCGCTGGCGTTTCGCGCCGATTCCGCGCTCGGCGTGCCGGGGCTGCTCACGGCTTACCGCGCGGGCCGCGTCGTGCTCGCGAACGCCATGGGTACGGGCGTGGCCGACGACAAGTCGATCTATCCGTATGTGCCCGACATGATCAACTTCTATCTCGGCGAAAAGCCGATCCTGAAGAACGTGCCGACGTGGCAATGCCGCCGCCCCGACGATCTCGCGTGGACGCTCGAACATCTCCCGGATCTCGTCGTGAAGGAGGTGCACGGCGCGGGCGGCTACGGCATGCTGGTCGGTCCCGCTTCCACGCGCGAGGAGATCGAGGCGTTTCGCGCGCGGCTGCTCGCGCGGCCGGGCAACTACATCGCGCAGCCCACGTTGTCGCTCTCGGCCTGCCCGACCTTCGTCGAGGCGGGCATCGCGCCGCGCCATATCGATCTGCGGCCCTTCGTGCTCTCAGGCAAGACGATCCAGATGGCGGCGGGCGGTCTCACGCGCGTCGCGCTGAAGGAGGGCTCGCTCGTCGTCAACTCGTCGCAGGGAGGCGGGACCAAGGACACGTGGGTACTCGAATGATTTCACAGGCCAATCCGCACGCTAAAAACGAGGTTCGATCATGCTGAGCCGTACCGCCGATCATCTTTTCTGGATGGCCCGCTACATGGAGCGCGCGGAGAACACCGCGCGCATGCTGGACATCAACCTGAAGGCGCTGCTGCTGCCGGGCAGCGCGAACGCCGAGGCGCGCACCCATCGCGCGATGCTGCGCATCTCCGAACTGGAGCCCGCCTTCGATGCCCGCCACGAGGAAACGACGAGCGCCAACGTGCTCAAGTTTCTCGTTGCGGACCCAACGAATCCGTCGAGCATCTATTCGTGCCTGCAGGCGGCACGCGAGAATGCGCGCGCGGTGCGCGGCACGCTCACGACCGAGTGGTGGGAAACGGTCAACGACACCTGGCTGCAATTCGTCGAGCATCTGCGCGGAGGCGAGCTGGAAGCCCATCCCGATGCGCTGTTCGAGTGGGTGAAGTTCCGCTCGCATCTGTCGCGCGGCGTGCGCCTTGGCACGGCGTTGCAGGACGACGCGCTGTTCTTCACGCAGCTCGGCACGTTCCTCGAGCGCGCGGACAACACGGCGCGCATTCTCGACGTGCGCTTCGTCGAAGTGGAGAACGCCGACTCGCGCTCGGCCGCGCGGCAGCTCGAGGACTTCTATTACTGGACCTCGATTCTCAGCTCGGTCTCGGCGCTCGAAATCTATCGCAAGGTCTACCGCGACGTGGTGACCCCCGCGCGCGTCGTGGAACTGCTGATACTCAACCAGCAAATGCCGCGCTCGCTGCTGGCCTCGCTGGACGGCGTATGCACCAATCTCGCGATGCTGCGCACCGGGACCTCGCGCGAAGTCGAACGCACCGCGGGCAAGCTGCGCGCCGAGCTGCTCTATGCGGATCTGCGGCAGATCTTTTCGATGGGCGTGCATACGTTTCTTACGCAGTTTCTCGCGCGCGTGTACGAGCTGGGGAATCAGGTCGCGCGTACCTATCTGATGTTGCCGGTGGGTTAGCACGATCCCGCGCTGATCGATATCCAAATCGTCTCGATGGAGGAGTTACGTCATGCAGCTCGCGATCCGGCACGACACGGTGTACCGCTACGAAGCGCCCGTGCATTATTCTATCCAGCAATTGCGGCTTTCGCCGCTCACTACGCCCACGCAGATCGTCACGCAGTGGCACGTCGAGGCGCCGGGCAAGCTCGACGCGGGCCGCGACGCCTATGGCAACGCGCTGATGACACTGGTGCTCACGCGTCCCCATACGGAAATTCGCCTGCGCGTGCGCGGCGAAGTGGAGACCGTGGCGCTGCCCGACGGCCGCCTGTCCGAAGGCGAGGGCCCGGTGCCGATGCATCATTTCACGTCGCCCACGCGGCTCACCGAAGCCGACGAAGCGCTCACGGAATTCGCGCACAGCCTGCCGCCGCTCGATGATTCGACGGCCATTCTCCACGCTGCGGCGCGCATTGCGGAGCGCGTGCGCTACGAGTCCGGCGTCACGGACGTGACGCACACCGCGGCGGACGCGCTGGCGCTAGGCCGTGGCGTGTGCCAGGATCATGCCCATGTGATGCTGGCGGTGTGCCGCGCGCGCGGCGTGCCGGCGCGCTACGTGAGCGGCTATATCGATCCCGGCGACGTGCCCGAGATGGCGAGTCACGCGTGGGTCGACGTATGGCTCGACAACGGCTGGGTGACCGTGGACGTCACGCACGCGTGTTTCGCAAGCGAAAAATATTGCCGGATCGCCGTGGGGCGTGACTACGACGCGGCCGCGCCGGTTCGCGGCCGCCGTGTCGGCGGGGCGGGAGAGACGCTCGACGTCAGCGTGCACGTGAGCGCGCAGCAGTCGCAGCAATAGCTTTCCGGATATGGCAAAGACAGCGGCAAGGACAGGAACGAACAAGGAGGCGCATGACGTACTGTGTGGCAATGGCGGTGGAAGAGGGGCTCGTGTTTCTTGCGGATACACGCACGAACGCGGGTGTCGATCACATCAGCACGTCGCGCAAGATGGCCGTGTTCGAGGAGCCCGGCGAGCGCGTGCTCGTGCTGCTCGTCGCGGGCAATCTGGCCATCACGCAGGCCACGCTGCAAGTCCTGACCGAGCCGCAGGACGCGGCGCGCACCACGCTCTGGAACGCGCCGACCATGGTCGAGGCCGCGCGCGTGGTGGGCGAGGCGGTGCGCGAAGTGCATCGGCGCGATGCGGAGGCGCTCAAGACCTTCAACGTCGATTTCAACTGCAGCTTCATCCTCGGCGGGCAGATCGGCAGCCATCCCATGCGGCTCTTCCAGATCTCCGCGGCAGGGAATTTCATCGAGACGTCGAGCGTCAATCCGTATTTCCAGATCGGCGAGTCGAAGTACGGCAAGCCGATCATCGACCGCGTGCTCACGCCTGGCACGCCGCTCGACGAGGCCGCGAAGTGCGCGCTCATCTCCATGGACTCGACGCTGCGCTCGAACCTCTCGGTCGGCCTGCCGCTCGACCTGCTCGTATATGAGCGCGACGCGCTGCGCGTCACGCGCTACGCGTCGCTCGACCAGTCGAATGCGTACTTCGAGATGATTCATTCGACGTGGGGCGCGCGGCTGCGACAGGTGTTCGGCGAGATACCCGATCCGCTCTGGACCGACGAAGGCGACGTGCCGCGCCACGAGCGCGCGGCGTTGCCCAGCGCGCCGCGCGCCGCGCATGAGGGTCATGCGCCGGAGCCGCGTCCCGCGCAGACGCTCGCGCAGGCCCAGCCGAACGCTGCGGCGCTCATGCCAGACGCCGCGCCGCGCATGCCGCGCGACGGCTAAAGGGGCAGCCGACGCGGCGCGTGCAAACTTCCTTCCTGCCTCGCCGGGTGCGGAACCGGTATCCTCCTGCATGGCATTCGCGGTACGCCGCGCACTCGCGCGCGTCCCCTCGACACAGGAGGCAGGCTGATGAAGCAGAACGACGACCCAAAGAACGGGCGCCCCGATGACAGTTCCATGACTACGGGCCCCGACGATCCCGCGCGTCGCCGCGTGCTCGGAGGGCTTGCCGCGGTTGGCGTGGGACTCGCGCTCGGCGGCTGCGAAACGCCGGCGCAGAGCGCGGGGAGCACGCCGCGTAGCGCCGCCGACGCGCGCGTCGACGCCGCGCTGCGCGACCAGGTCCGCCAGATCGTCGTGATCTACGCGGAGAATCGCAGCTTCGTCAATCTATACGGCAACTATCCCGGTGTTCAGACGCCGCTCGCCGGCGTGAGCGCCGAGCGCTACGTGCAGCTCGATCGCGACGGCAAGACGCCGTTGCCGCAGTTGCCGAAGATCTGGGGCGGCCTCGTGCCCCAGGCGCAGGAGCTGGACGGCAAGCGTTACATGATTGCCGAGCACGCCATTACCGGCCTCTCGAACCAGCCGTTTCGTATCGTCGACGCGCAGGGCAATCCGTTGCCGAACGGCGTCATCACGCGCGATCTCGTCCATCGTTTCTATCAGAACCAGATGCAGATCAACGCGGGCCGCAACGACCAGTTCGCCGCGTGGGGCGACTCGGGCGGCCTCGTCATGGGCTACTACGAGAATTCGGCGCAGACGCTGCGGCTCTGGAACATCGCCAGGCAGTACACGCTCTGCGACAACTTCTTCATGGCCACGTTTGGCGGCTCGTGGCTGAACCACATCTTCCTGATCTCTGCGCAGGTGCCGCAGTACGCGGATATCCAGACGAGCGCAGCAAAGCATCTCGCTTCGGTCGTGGAGGGCGACGATCCCACCGGCACACGTCTGAAGGTCGCGCCGAACTCGCCGGCCTCGGCGCTCGACGGGCCGCCCAAGTTCGTGAACGACGGGCTCTTGACGCCCGACGGCTATGCCGTCAACACGATGGCCCCGCCGTATCAGCCGAGCAACGTGCGCCCTTCGGAGGACGGCAACCCTGCGCTCGCCGATCCGTCCAACCCGCGCGTGCTGCGCCCGCAGACCTACGCGACGATCGGCGACCGGCTCTCGGCGAAAGGCGTCGACTGGGCCTGGTACAGCGGCGCCTGGCAGTACGCGCTCGATCACCGCGACACGGGCGCGATGCCCGATTTCCAGTATCACCATCAGCCCTTCAACTACTTTGCCAACTTCGCTCCGGGCACGGCCGCGCGGGCGCGCCATCTGCGCGATGCCGGCATCGGCGACGATCCGGCCACGAACCGTCTGCTCGCCGACATCGATGCAGGGCGGCTGCCCGCCGTCACGTTCTACAAGCCGCAGGGCAACCTGAACATGCACGCCGGCTATGCGGACGTCGAATCGGGCGACCGCCACATTGCGACCGTGATCGAGCATATCCAGCGCGG
>Ga0306920_100008450_pt1 | contig 13667 bp, 10 predicted proteins | sample flu12Cox44000170_FD_204666 | JGI IMG/M metagenome (GOLD analysis project Ga0306920, IMG submission 204666) | Lab enrichment of tropical soil microbial communities from Luquillo Experimental Forest, Puerto Rico - flux4day.12C.oxic.44.000.170 (v2)... | ecosystem: Environmental > Terrestrial >... | reverse complement strand
TCCGAATGAGAGCCATTGGCAAGCTTTTCATGCCCGCCTACCTGCGTCAGCCGGTCCTGCTCTAGCCCCCTGCCGGAAGCCAGATCGTTCTTGACAAGCGCAGGATATATGCATATACAAAAGTATATGAACAGCCAGCAACCGACGCCAGGCCAGACCCCACCCGTGGCGTTGCCGTGCGCCTGCGCCACTTTGCGCCGCGCATCGCGGGCGGTTACGCAGCTCTACGATCAAGAACTGCGGGGGTCGGGATTGCGAGTGACGCAATTTACCCTCCTTCAGGCCCTGGAGCTCGCCGGCAGCCTGACGCAGGGACGGTTGGGCGAACTTCTGTCCCTGGATAGCACCACGCTGAGCCGCACTTTGAGGCCCCTGTTGGGAAAAGGTTGGGTGCGAAGCCTTCCCGGTGAGGACCGGCGGGAGCGACACTTCCAGCTGACCCCGGCTGGGCGCAGGCAGCTCGAGCATGCGCGCCCCGGCTGGGAGCGCGCCCAGCAGCGCCTGCAGAATGCACTCGGCGCGAGGGATTGGCCGGGCATGCAGACCGTCCTGCTAGGTGTTACGGAGGCGGCGCAGCGAGTATAGTTTTTTGACCACTGCAAAATGCATGTACATCTATATCTGAAGGTCTCGCATGGCCAAACTAGATGAATCCACAAAAACTGGCGGATTCCCCGGGGACGGCGGTATGTATGGGTTAACCGGCAAGCCGTCAGCCGCCCTTGGCAACATTGATCAAGATGCTGGCTAAGCGGGATTCGGGCCGACTCAGCAGGATCAGCGGAGTGCACGAGGAGTTCGTTTCCTGCACTATTGGGCAGAGGCGTATGAGCACTAACCGGCTGGGGAGTATCGGGAATCCGATTCGGATCCTCCTGCACGTACCCGTCCCGTGGATATTCGTCCTGACCTACCTCGCTGGTTCCGGCCTGGAGTTTGCTTTTCCCCCCAACATACGTAAGGAGGGGCTGCACTACCTGAGTGTCGCTGGCGTTGTGCTATTCGTCTCAGGTGCGGCCATTGCTGCCTGGAGCCTGTTGATCTTCTACAAGGCACGCACCACCACCGTTCCCGGAAAAACATCAGCGAAGCTGGTAACTTGGGGTCCCTATCGTGTCAGCCGGAATCCGATGTATGTAGGCCTCGTCACCGCCTACCTCGGAGAGGCTGGAATCTTGAAACAAGTCTGGCCGGTTATTCTTTTGTTCCTGACTGTAGCCTATATCAATTCGATCGTTATCCTTGTCGAAGAGGCGCGGCTCAAAGAGGTATTCCAAGAAGACTACGAGCGCTACCGCGAGAGGGTGCGTCGTTGGATCTAGCAGGCTGATGAAAGAGTGTTGTGGCGCGCCGAAAGGGCGGGGCTTCAGCCCCGCCGCAAAGCGCACCCAACATTTTCAACAATTTGGGGTTAGGGCGTCGGGACGGCGGGGCTGAAGAGTCTGTGTGAAAACTGCAAAAGGGCACGCCGTAGGAGGGTGTGTTAAGAAGCCGGCTTTAGCCGCTGAGGCGTTTAACCCTCAGGGCCTAAAGGCCTTGTCTTATTTCGGCCCACTTTCGGCACGGATGAATCCGTGCCCTTTCGCGCTGCCCCAAGTCGAAAAGTCGAGTTTTCACACAGACTCTCTTCCGAGGCCCTGAATAGTATTTACGGCAGCCTCCTAGCCTAGACTTGGAGCCCTCATCCTGGCAACACGTGGGGTGTGACGAAGAACAGCAAATCTTGTTCTTGATCCTCGGTATTTGTTTGTTTGAACAGGTTTCCGATAAGGGGAACGCTGCCCAGGAAGGGTACCTGCGTTACCGCCTTGGTTTTGTTCGACACTTTAACTCCTCCGAACACTACCGTGCCTCCATCCGGCACCAGGACTTGAGTGGTCGCCTGCTGCGTGCTGATTTGGGGGGCCGGAGTGCCAGGTAACAAAGCGCCGGGAGAAGCGTTTTGGACATCAAGAATCAGAAAGATGTTGCCGTCCTCGGTGACCTGGGGTGTGACATGCAGCGTCAGTGTGGCATCGAAGTAGATCGTGGTGACGGTGTTGTTGATTACCGTCTGAACCGGGACCTTGGTGCCCTGCAAAACCGTCCCAGGTATATTGTTCTGAGTGACGATGGTAGGCGACGAAATCACTTTGGCCTGGTCGTGATTCTCCGCCGCGGTAATCGCAGCGTTGATGAGGTAATGGGCCGAGGCATTGGAAATGGCATAGACACCAAAGCCACTGGCGGCAAGGCTTCCCAGGGTGATGGCGGGTGGAATCGACCCAGAACGAGTTGCCGTCTGGGACGAGCTGGCAGATGCGGTTGAGCTCGTTGTGTTGCTGGCGGTTTGAGTTGTGGACCCATTTGTCCCGGTGGTGGTGCTTGTTCCCGTTGAGGTGCCTGTATTGGTCGAGGTGCCGGAAATTGTTTGCGGAGGCGGCTGTAACGTCGCCGACGGATTGGTCAGTCCCGTCCCGCCCCCGCTTTGCAAGCTACCCGACGGGTTGAAGATCAGGTTGCCCAATTGCACTCCCAACTGGCGGACAAAATCCCTGCTAGCCATGACAATCCGGGCTTCGATGGAAATCTGCTTCGTTTTTTTGTCGAGTTTGGTGACGGCCAGCTCGATGATAGGAATCTGCTGCTGAACATCAGTGATGATAAGCGTGTTGTCGCGCTCGTCCGCCAGAACGGTTCCACGCCTCGAAAGCGCCCCACCTCCTATCCAGGATTTCAGGAGAGCGGCAATGGTTTTCGCGTTGGCATAGTTCAGGGGGCGAAAGACAGTGACCAGTGGCTCCGAATTGATTCTAGCGTCATTGACCTTAGCCGCGGCCTCGTGCTCGGCGGCCAGCGTATCCAATTTGGCGATGCGGAGCACGTTCCCCTCCAGCACTTTGGACAGACCGTTGTCCCGGAGCACGATGTCGAGCGCCTGGTCCCAAGGTACTTCGTCCAAGACCAGAGTTAGAGATCCACTGACGTTGGCGTCCACAATGACGTTCAGTTTGCTGATCTCGTGGATGAGCCGGAAAAAGTCCTTGAGGTCGACATCCTTAAGGTTGAGTGAAATCCGCTCACCGGTGTACTCTGCATGCTGCTGGCCTTGGCCTGCAGGCCCACCCGCTACGGGACCGGGTTGCTGAGGCACGCCGGGCGAACCTTGTTGAGTTGAGCTGGTCACGGCCCGCGCTAAGGTCTGGGCCGCTTTCGCTGCCTGCGCCTGCTCGGTGGGAACAGCAGAATGCTTGACGTCGCTCACCGCCAAAAGGACGCCCCCTACTGCCAGACCCATCGCCACCAGATTGCATTTAGCCCTTGTTTTCATTTTAGTTCTCCCGGAGCCGGACTGAGTATCTTAACGACCTCACGAAAGTGGACCTCACGCTTGGGGTTAAAGACGTTTCCTCTGAAATAGACCGCATCCGGCGTGATTTTGCTCACCACTGCGTCGTACACCGCTTCACCCTCACGTAGGAAGTAAGCACGGTTATTGGTCGCGGTAACGACAGCAATCATTTTTTGGGTCGCGCTGTCGCGCACGACGCCCTTCAGTTTCAACTGCTCTACAAGAAGGCCCCGAGACCCTGGCGGGCGATTCACGGGCCACTTGGGATCATCCTTCGCCTCCTGCTCAGGGCGTGGTGGGGGTGGAAGCTTGAAAGGATCGCGAAGTGCCCACTTGCGTCTCGGCGTGCTGGGAAACTCGCCCGCAGGTTCCTGGAGAGCACCAGCGGTCGCGTGATTTGTAGTAGATGGTCCGTGGTAAGCCTGGGCCGCCGGCTGCACTTTCGAGCTTGGAGCCGAGGAAGGCTGGACAGGAACTGTCTGAGAAGCACCAGCCGCTTGTCCCTGGTTCAGTATTGGTGATCCGTCGTGCCCCCGAGTCCCAGACTGACCACCCGGAGTCTTTGCAGCGGACGAGTGCTCAGAAACCTCCAGGGAAGCAGTAGTAGTTTCTCCATGGTCCTTGGTAAGCGATTCGTGTTGGTCCTGGGCCGGGAGTTGATCACCTGGGTCCATGCCAGCAGCTATCAGAACAGGAGGTGGCTGAGAAGCGACAGTTTCTCCTTGTTCGTCTTTCCCCTTCTCCCCTTTCTTAGCCTGCCGAACCACGGGTTGAGCTTGGTATGTCCAGGGTTTCGGGGAAACTGGTGAGCGTGGTAAAAGGCCCGGCAACGCGGGCTCAACGTGCAGAATGGTTATGGTTTGCGACGCCCTTTGCCAGACCCCTGCGGAGGGCATCATAAGCGGGGATTCCGGGTCTGTGGCTTGTGGTCCGTTGTAACCTTGAGCCAGGGTCTGGGCTTCCGCCGTTACGGCCTGAGACTGGGGAAGAGCCGGCTCGGAAGCCGCTAGGGCCGAACCACTCCCCGTTTCAGACGGCTTCGACACCACCACCTGGGCTGCACCGGAAACCTCATCCCCCGTCTGCTCGGCAGCAGGCTCAGTATCTTCGGTCCGGGGGGCCGGCGACAACGGCGTTCGCGGCAGCAGACTCGGAGATGCGAGTTCGGCCCTCAGAGCGGTCATAGCTTGCGACACCCGTTGCCAGACCGCAGTGGAGGGCGTCATAAGCGGGGATTCTGGGTCTGTGGCTTGTAGTCCGTTGTAACCCTGAGCCAGGGGCTGGCCTTCCGGCTTTACGGCCTGAGACTGCGGGAGAGTCGACTCGGAAGCCGCGAGGGCCGAACCACTCCCCGTTTCAGATGGCTTCGACACCACCACCTGGGCTGCACCGGAAACCTCATCCTCCGTCTGCTCGGCAGCAGGCTCAGTATCTTCGGTCCGGAGGGCCGGTGACAACGGCGTTCGCGGCAGCAGACTTGGAGATGCGAGTTCGGCCCTCAGAGCGGTCATAGCTTGCGACACCCGTTGCCAGACCCCTGCGGAGGGCATCATAAGCGGGGGTTCTGGGTCTGTGGCTTGCGTTCCCTTGAAACTCTGAGCCAGGGGCTGGTCTTCCGGCCTTACCGCCTGGGACTGCGCGAGAGCCGGCTCGGAAGCCGCCAGGGCCGAACCACTCCCCGTTTCAGACGGCTTCGACACCACCACCTGGGCTGCACCGGAAACCTCATCCTCCGTCTGCTCGGCACCAGGTTGAATATCTTCGGTCCAGAGGGCGGGCGACAACGGCGTTCGCGGCAGCAGACTTGGAGATGCGAGTTCGGCCCTCAGAGCGGTCATAGCTTGCGACACCCTTTGCCAGACCGCGGCGGAGGGTGTCAGAAGCGGCGGTCTCGGGTCCGTCGTTCGTGACCCATCGTACCCTGGAGGCGGGGGCTGACCTTCCCGCTTCACAGCCTGGGAGGGAGGGGCTGGAGCCGGCTGGGAAGCCGCCCAGGCCGAAACATTCCCTCTTTCAGACGGTTTCGAGACTCCCACCTGGGCTGAGCCGACCGCCGGATCCTCCCTCAGCTCAGCCATGGGTTGACTATTGTTGGCCGAGACGGCTAACGAAAACGGCGTTCGGGGCAAGAGACACCACGTTGGGAACCCGGACCCAACATCTTGAGTACTGACGTTTTGCGGTGCCCCTCCCCACAGCGAAACCAAGGGGATCACAAGCGCTATGAGCACCAGTAAGGAACGAAGATATTTCGGATGGCCGCGACCATTCACCATGTCCGTGCCCTTGCTATTTGAGGTCTACTTCTTCTTTATCGCCTGCTCCATTGAGTGCGACCGGTTGAAGTATGTGGTCACCACGCAGTTGACGCCGACGGTCGCCTCGGGGTCGATGGTGTACTTTCCTGAACCCGTGGCCGTGGGAGGCCCCAACGCAAGGTTGGAGACCCCGATGATTCGTTGTGCTTGTGTCAAAGCGTTAAAGAACCTCACCAAGGCGTAGTAAGTGCCGTCCAGCCGCGCCTTGAAAGGCATTTCAGCGTACATTTCCTGTTGCACGACGGGCTGAGCAACAAAGCTGCGGACGTGCACGGCCGAGGCTTGCTCCGCGTCGCGCACCATCTTCACCAGCTCGTCCGGAGCAGGCTCATCCGGCACGGTAGCGCGGAAGGCTTCCAACTCCTCTTCCAATTGCGCGATTCGCTGCTGAAACTCTCGGCGTTGCCGCTCGATCGATTGATTTCTCAGGTTTTGAGCGTGCAGTCTCGCGATTTCTGCGCTGGTCGATTTCAGTTTCACCGACAGCGGCCACACAAAGTACCAGAAAGCGACAGCCCCTAGCACCACCGGCGCCGCAGCAAACACTCCAACTCGAACCCCGGGCGGAAGATTGTTAAGGTCTCTGGCCATCGACTCTTGCGCTCCCCACTTTAGTTACCGCGCCACGGTGGCCGGTGCGTTCCCGGCCGGCGCGGCCCCGTCCCCAGGGCCTCGTCCCGACGGCGTCTCGGGAGGTCTCTGAACTGCAGCCGCCTGAACAACCCCTGACCCCGCGCCGGCGGTCAGCGGAGTCGCGGACGGTTGGTAGACACAGTCGAGATTGAACTTGAAGCTCAAGCGCTTCTCCTGGTCGTCTTGAAAAAACTGATGGAACTGAACATCGGCAAAGCTCCCCGAGTGGCGGAGCACGGCAATAAAGTTCACAATGGCTTCCACCGAATCGGACTGGCCCTGAATTACCAGCCGGCCACCCTCGGCTTTCGCCATGAGAAGGTAAAGGCCCGTCGTCCGGTTCACCAGTTCCCCTAGAGCGTTCATCAGTGCCACCGGCCCGACCCTTTGGGTTTGCAGATTACGAACCATCTCCAAACGTCTCTGGGCCTCACTTACTCGCTGTTGAAACCGCTGGTTCTCCGCCTGAATGGCAGCCAGGCGCGTTGCTTCCCGCTGCTCGGCTGCCAGATCCCGGCTCAGGCGGTTGAGCTGTCTGTTCCAGAACCAGTACAACGAGCCCGTTAGAGCACACGCCACGAGCAGGCTGGCGAGGAAAATGGCCGTGTCGCGCGCAGGCGGAAGTCCCGTCGCCGCAGGCTCACCGCCGGCCGCTTGAACGCCTCCTTCTTGTAGGAAGTTGATTTTGATCATGCGGAATCAAAGCTCCTTAACGCCAATCCCACCGCTACACTCATTCGAGGAGCCACCTCCGCGATGAAGGCGGAATCGAACTTGTGAGGATCGACCTCCACTTTGCGAAAGGGATCCATTATCTCCACCGGGATGTCGAACTCACTCCCGAGCAACCCTTTCAGCCCCTCCGTCCTGGCCGTACCACCGGCGATGTAGATATCGTGGATGGTTTCCGCCGGCGCCGTCTGACGAAAGAAATCAAAGGTCTTTTGGATCTCGAGCAGCAGGATTTCGGAGACCGTGCGGAGGTGCTGGCCGAGTGCCTCGGATTGCTCAGGGGTGCCAGCCTTGCCCATTTTGAGCCCTTCGGCATCGTCAAAACTGAGGTCGAGTTCCTTTTGCAACGTATGCGTATACTGATTGCCACCTACGGTCACGTCGCGGGTGAACAGTGGAACACCGCCCCGCACTATGTTGATATTCATCATGCTTGCGCCGATATTGAGCAGGGCGGATGTGTGATTGGGTTCGGGCCGATAGTTCAGCTCATAGGCGTTTTGCAAAGCAAAGGCGTCAATGTCCATGACGACCGGGGTCGCCCCGGCCTGGGTGGCGACGTTCGTGTGGTTCAGGATCGTCTCTTTCTTGGCGGCCACCAGGACCACGTCCATAGCGTTGCCCGCCTGGTTGCGGCCCAAAACGTGATAGCTCAAGCTGACGTCTTCGAGATCGAAAGGAATGTGCTGCTGGGCCTCGTGCGCCACAACATTGTAGAGTTCCTCTTCCGTGGCTGCCGGGGCGTTAATCCTCTTGACAATCACCGAGTGTCCGGAGACCGCCATGGCCACATCGCGGCTCTTCGTCTTCTGGCGGGCGAAGATCCGCTCAATAGCTGAGGCGGCTGCATTGGCGTCCATGATTGCGCCGTCCACAACTGCGTCCTGTCCCAAGTCCTCCATGGCCACACCCACTAGTTCGTAGTCGGCTGATTTCTTCTTGAGCTCAACCAACTTAATGGAGCTTGAGCCAATGTCCAGGCCTAACAAGCCCTTAGGTTTGCGTCCAAACATGCTACTTGCTCCCTACGTTGGGTTCTCACGCCTTCGACCTCGTTGCGGACCCTCACGCCGCGTGCTCTCGCTTTCCATCCAGCGATCGAGCACGGTCTTCTTCAACCTCCAGCGGTTGCCCAGCTTGAAGGCCGGAATCCTTTCCTCGTTCAGATACTTGTAAAGCGTCTCGCGCGAAACACCGAGGTACTGCGAAGCCCGGTAGATATCCATCACCTCCGGTACGTCTGACTCATCGGTCATGTTATCCAACCTTCTCCCTAAGTCGCGATGAGAGCCGCGTGGAGCGGTTTTACCTCGGTCGTCTTCTTCTTGGCCAAAGCCGACAGCGAAACGGCCCAAGCAATACGACCCCGGTAGTCCTTCGCACATCGTTGCCCTTCCGTGAATTCATGGGCTCAACCTCAGTTGACAGTTAGAGTCGCTGTCGCGCTATGAGTTAGCGAACCGGAGGCACCCGTGATCGTGAGAGTATAGTTTCCGGCCGGCGTTCCGCCCGGATCCAACCCACCCCCACCGCCACCACCTCCCGAACCGCACGCCACCCACACAAGCACGAAGACCATTACCAGCCCCAAAGTCACAGGGGGCCACAGTTGCGTGCGACGGCCGGGGCGCGCCGTCGCCATATGGAGCGTCAGGATGACGCCGAGCAGCCACAGGAACCAGCCGAGTCTCCAAGGCCTGACCAAGAGCGGCGGCAAGAAGCGTGGTCCCGAGCGAGGTGGCAACTGCGAGCGCACCCTGGTGGTCACGGTCATAGCCACCGCAGTGGCTTGGCCGTTCGGAGTGACCGGGTTGGGCGAGAGGAAGCAGGTGGCAGTGAGCGGCAGTCCGCTGCAGCTGAGAAGTACGCTTCCCGTGAAACCGAACTCGGGGCTTACGTTCACCGTGTAATTTGCCGTTGAGCCGGCTGTGACGGCAAGGGTTGAGGGTTTAATGGAAATAGTGAAGTCGGCGCCAGTGCCAGCCAGGGTTACAACATGGGGGCTGCCCGCGGCGTTGTCGGTAATGGTCAGGGTGCCGGCCACCGCCCCCACTGCCGGCGGCGTAAACGTCACATTGATGGTGCAACTGCCCCCGGCCGTAACGGTTCCCGCGCACGTGTTTGTCTGGGCAAAATTCACGCTGGCACTAATACTGGCGATAGTTAAGGTGGCAGTACCCGAGTTCGTCAGCGTCACCGGCTGGGCGGCACTTGTCGCACCTACTGGCTGGCCGGTGAAGGTGAGGCTCGTCGCCGAGAGGCTTACCAGCGGGGCTGGAGCACCAACTCCGGAAAGCAGAACAGTGTGCGGGCTCCCTGGCGCATTGTCCGTTACAGCCAGCGAGCCGCTGCTATTACCCGAAGCCGTCGGGGTAAATGTGACGTTGATCTTGCAGCTCGCTCCCGCAGCGACGCTGGCCCCGCAGTTGTTCATTTGGGCGAAGGCGCCAGTCAGCGTGATTCCGGTGATTGCCAGAGGCGCTGTGCCCGTATTGGTTAGGGTAACTGCCTGCGCTGCGCTGGTGGTGCCTGCCGCCTGGCTCGCAAAGCTCACAGTCGTCGGCAAGAGCGTTACCGCCGGAGCCAACCCGACACCCGCGAGCAGGATGGACTGGGGGCTATCCAAGGCGTTATCCGTTAGAGTGACGGAACCGTTGCGATTGCCTACAGCCGTTGGGGCGAATGTTACGCTGAGGGTGCAGCTGGCTTCGCCGGCGACGCTCGCTCCGCAGGTGGTCGCCACCGCGAAGTCGCCCGTCACAGTGGTATTCGTAATGGTCAGAGGCGCACCGCCGCTGTTCGTCAAAGCCACGGTCAAGGGTGCGCTGCTCGCCCCCACAGGCACGCCGGGAAACGTGAGGCTGGTGGGCGCAAGAGTCACGGCGGGAAGGAGAACCGCGCTGCCGCTAAGGGATATGACCTGAGGACTAGTCGACGCATTGTCGGTGAGCGTGACCGAGGCCAAGCGTGTCCCAGCTGCTTTCAGGCTGAAGGTAACAACGATCGCACAGCTCCCCCCAGCAGATACCGGGCTTCCACAAGTCTGGCTCATGGTGTAATCAGCCGCGTTGACGCCCGTAAGGGCCACACTACTGACCGTCAAAGAGGCGTTACCGGTGTTGCTGAGGACTACCGTCTGGGCGGCGCTGGATGTACCCACGGCTTGGTTGGAAAAGGTCAGCAACGTGGGCGCCAGGGAAACCACAGGTGCCGCGCCTGTGCCCGTTAGGCTGACGGTCTGCGGAGTGTTGCTGGCGTCATCATTGATGGTGACGTTTCCGGTGATGCTTCCAGGTGTCGTCGGCGAAAAGGTGACCGTGATAGTGCAGCTGGCCCCCGGTCCCAGAGAATTACCGCAGTTGTTGGTTTGGGCGAAACTCTGCGACACGCTGATCGAGGAGATAGCGAGAGCAAATCCGCCGGAGTTGTTCAGCGCCACAGTCTGGGATGCGCTCGTGGTCCCGGAAAGCTGGTTGCCGAAGGAAAGACTCGCCGGGAGCAAGAGAACGGCTGGCGGACTTACCCCATTACCGGTCAAGTTAATCAGTTGTGTTCCGCTTGTCGCATTGTCGGTAATGGTAATAGTCGCAGTCCTGGCTCCGGGGCCGAGACCCGACGGGGCTGCCGTGGGATTAGGGGTAAAAGTGACGGTGAAGCTGCAACTTGAGTTGGGGGGCACGCTAATTCCTGTGCAATTGTCGGTGGTAACCGCCCAGTCTTTGAGGTCCACTGGCGGCGGAAGCGGGATGCCTGGAGGTTGGTAAATGTCTCCGATTTCTACGATGGTACTTACGAGCAGCACCGCGTCGCCGGAGTTTGTGATGGTCACCGTCTGCGGCGCGCTCGGTATGCCCAATCCTTGATTGCCGAAACTCAGGGTGCGCGGAGAAATCGAGGCGACAGCAGCGGTCAAGGCGTTCATCTTAATCGCAAAGGCATCGCCCGCCCCTCCGTACGCACCCTGGAACGGGCACGTTGGCGGACATGCAGGAGTGGATGTTGAAGTCGGCGCCGTCGGGAAATCCGTGGAAAGAGTAGAACCGGTTACGTAGACTCCCAAGGAGCTGTCTACCGCAATGCCGTTGCCAATGTCCTGGTCGCCGCCGCCGAGGTAGGAGGAATAAATCAGGCCGGAACCAAAGGCATTCACCTTGCTTACGAACGCGTCGCCCGGGTAGGCCAGAGGTCCGGCAAGACTCGGCTGGATGGCACCGACCGTCGGGAAGTTCGCGGACGTGGTTCCGCCGGTGACGTAAGCGACCGCGTTAGAATCCACCGCGATAGCGGTAGCCGCGTCCACACCGCTGCCGCCGAGATAGGTTGAGTAAGCGAAGGGTGCGCCACCCAGCGGGTCAACCTTGGTGACGAAAGCGTTTTGAGTGCCGGCGCGGGCGGACTGCAGGGCGCCCGGTCTCACGGGAAAATCGATCGAGGTGGTGAACCCGGCGACGTAAGCCGCGCCCAGCGAGTCCAAGGCAATGCCAGTGCCCACATCATCTTCGCTGCCCCCCAGATATGTGGAGTACACGAGAGCAGAGCCGTCCGCACTGAACTTGCTGACAAAAGCGTCCCTGGCAAGCGGACAGGGCGGAGCGTTCGAGGGGTTGTAGCCGCCGCAGTTTCCCTGGATGGCGTGCATCACCGGAAAGAAGATCGAATAGGTAGAGCCGGTGACAAAGGCGGAGCCCACGTTGTCTACCGCGATGCCATTGCCAGCATCTTGGAGCTCGCCACCCAAGTATGAGGAATACACAAGCGCGTTGCCGGTGGGATCCAGTTTCGTGACAAAAGCGTCGCCGCGCCCTCCATAGGTTGTCTGCAAAGCGCCGAGCGTGGTGGGAAACGGGTTGGAATAGGTCTCTCCAGTTACGAAGGCGTCGCCACTGCTGTCGATCGCGATGGCGTTGGCGCTGTCGGCATCACCGCCACCGAGATAAGTCGAGTAGACCAGCGCTGATCCTGATGGATTCAGCTTGGTAATAAAGGCGTCCGAGTCGCCGCCCTGGTACGCGGCCTGAAAGCTCCCCGCCGTGGTCGGGAAGTTGTTCGAGTTTGTGATGCCCGTGACGTAGGCGTTGCCGGTCGAGTCGACCGCGATGCCGGCAGCCGAATTGCCAGCCGGCGAACCATTCAGGCCTAGGCTGCCCCCGAGATAGGTCGAGTAAACAAGAGCCGTGCCCGTGGCGTTGAGTTTCGTGACGAAGGCGTCGCACTGCCCGGCGAGGGAAGGCTGCTCCGCACTCAGGGTTGGGAAATTGGCGGAGCAGGTCTGGCCCGCGATGTAGGCGTTGCCGCTCGAATCCACCGCAATTGCATATCCCACGTCGCCCTGGCTGCCGCCGAGGTAGGTGGAGTAGGTCAGCGTAGGGTCGATAACCAGCGGCCGCGTTTTGTCGTAATTGGCAACTTCAAGCGTTACGCGGTTGCCGGCCACGCTGTACCTGCCGTCGATGAGTTCTTTGTTCGTAGTTTCTTCGTTCTTTGTTCCTGCTTCGTGGTTGGTGGACGGCTGGTAGATCACGGGCTTGTGGAAGACCACTTCGCCGTCGTCCGTGGTCACCAGCAGGTCGCCATTTCCATCAATCCGTAGGGGCGCATCGATTTTGGATTTGCGATTTTCGATTTGGGATTGACCGTCGACTAATTTCCAGTTTCCAGTTTCCAATTGCAGCGTGATCCTGTCTGGGTCAGCGCCGGGAGCAACCATGAAGTCATATTCCAGCCGGCCTTGGTTCCCGTAATACAACACGTCCACCCCAGGGTAGACATTCTGGTAAAGCACTCGGCCATAAGTGGGGATGTTGGTGCGCCACTTGGCAGGGTCCTTGCCAATGAAGTAGTTCACTTTGCCGGGCAACCAATCAAGACTCGTGGCCTTGGCTTCGGTGTTTGCGCCAACGAGTCGCATGCGCAGCACGGCCGGGGCTAGGGATTCGGCCTCATCCCGACGGCCTCGTCCCGACGGTGTCTCGGGAGGTCTCGGGAAGTTCGGGAGTCGGGCCACGTCGCTGGATGTCTCACTCCTAACTCCCGGCTTCTGCAGACAGAGCACCGCCTCACCGCTGCCCAGCAAGAGCGTGTAACCCTTACCTCTGGACAGAAACTGGACGTCCGACTTGGCTTGGCCTCGATTTGCCTCGAAGCTTAGAGGCAAGTTGGCATAGGCTGACAACAAAGCCGGGGCTCGGGGTTCGGGGTTAGGGATTCGGGCCGCGTCGCGCGGCGCCAGGCCTGACAGGGCAGACCCCGTTGTTGGGCCTGCGGTTCTTGAAAGCTCTTGAGCACGCAACGTCGCTTTGTCCATCAGGGTCGTCAGAATGACCAGAGCGCAGACGCCATACAAGAAAGGCCGTGGGATCGCTTGCCCGGCGCCAGGCGGAACTTGCTTGGTGTTGCAGTGATGGAGATTTCTGTCCATGGACTCAACCGGTATGAAATCGTGATGCGGATCGGCGTTTTCTTGCCTAGGAGCCATATTCACTACCTGTGTGGCCAAGGTTTGAGAGGTCGAGGGCCACGATTCTCGACCAGCCGTGCCGATTATGTTGGTGGCTTGCTACGTTATTACATGGTTATGTAGGCATGGTAATTACTTTTTAGTACTTTTTTAATTCCAAGCCGGCGGTTCAAAAAACTGTGAACAGTTACGTTGT
>Ga0306920_100008449_pt1 | contig 13667 bp, 15 predicted proteins | sample flu12Cox44000170_FD_204666 | JGI IMG/M metagenome (GOLD analysis project Ga0306920, IMG submission 204666) | Lab enrichment of tropical soil microbial communities from Luquillo Experimental Forest, Puerto Rico - flux4day.12C.oxic.44.000.170 (v2)... | ecosystem: Environmental > Terrestrial >... | reverse complement strand
GCCTGTTCTACTTTTCTTTCGCTTTCGTTCTCACGAAAAAATTGCCGGAGCTACGAATCTGCTTCGGGTTGTACGCCACGATCGCAATGCGGGCTCATCGGACCATCAGCGTCGCTTTTGCATACCAAGATAATCCTAGCTCTTTAACCGCGCACCGACTGCTCCTGCTCCCACCCAAACTACGAATCTGGGGGTCAGGAGGGGCACGCCAAAACCCGCCGTTTTTGCGCTTGAGACGGCGACGAGCGTGCGAAGCAGTACGCTTTTCGAGCCCATGATGCGAACTTCCTTCGCGTCGACTTCGACGCGCTGGGCAAGGGCGTGGAGGTGGTCGCGGCGATAGCCGCCCGACTCCGTCCGCATGCCCCTGCGGGCGGTCCTGGCAAACGTTTTGAGCGCGGCCGGTGTGATCGGCGGCCCGAGCCGCTCCAACGCACCTTCGGCCCTCCAGCGTCGGCGCGGGCCTGGTCCCGCGTCGCCTTCAACTCGGCAATACGGTCCTTCAGCATGGGATCGGCGAGATCAGCAACGCCGTTCTCGATCGCGTCGTAGAGCCGCTTGAGCTTGCCGTCCGCTTCGGCAGCGCGGTTGCGCAAGGCGGAGATATGCGCCGTTCGGCGCTCCGCGCGTTCCTCTCGGCGGTTGAGCACCGAGGACAGGATTTCCTCAAGCCGCGCGGGCTGCAGAAGGCGGCGCTCGATGTGGTCGGCGACGAACATGTCAAGCTTCTCCATCGGCACCGTGCGGCCCACACAGCCGGTCTCGCCCTGGCGGGCCTTGGTGGAGCATGTGTAATACCGGTAGCGTCCTCCCTTACCAGTTCTGAGCGTCATCGCCTTGCCGCACGTGGCGCAAAAGCAGATGCCGGTAAGGAGGGTGGGACCGCTCACGACGCGCGGCGCCGTCAGGGCCGGGCTGCGGGACTTGAGAAGGGATTGTACGGCCTCAAACTCGGCCGCCTCGATGATCAGCACCGCCATCTCCACCACCTCGGCCTCCGGCTTGCGCTCGCGGGTCTTCCAGAACTTGGTGTTGAACCGGTGGCGGCCGACGTAGGTCGCGCGCGTGAGCACCTTGTGGACACCGCCAAGGCCCCAGCGGCCGCCATCGCGGGTCCGGATGCCGGCCGTGTTGAGGTGCTTGGCGATCGACTTGACGCCCATCGGTCCCGACGTGCCGTCGCCCTCACGCGCGAGGCGGAAGATCAGCCGCACCGTCTCGGCTTGGATCGGATCGATCTCAAGGGTCTTCTTGGTGCGATGGCCGTGCTGCTCGGCAGCTTCCACAATCCGGTAGCCGATGGGCGGCAGCGAGCCGTTCCAAAAGCCCTGGCGGGCATTCTCCTTCATGGCCCGCAGGGTGTGCTTGGCGTTCTCCTTGGACTGGTACTCGTCGAACAGGGCCATGATCCGGCGGATCATGTTGCTCATCGGATCGTCGCCGAGCTCCTGAATGATCGACACCAGGCGCACGCCGTTCTTGGCGAGGCGGCGGACGTAGAACTCAAGCTGGAACTGGTCCCGGAAGAAGCGGCTGAAGCTGTGCACCAGGATCACGTCGAACGTCGGCGGCTTGGTGGTCGCCGCATCGATCATCCGCTGGAACTCGGGCCGCCGGTCGTCGGTGGCCGAGACGCCGGGCTCGACGAAGTCGGCAACGATCTCCCAACCCCGTGACGTGCAGTAGGCCTTGGCCTGCTGCGCTGGTCCGGGATGGAAAGATCGCTATCGGCCTGCCGGCCGGTCGAGACCCGCAGGTAGAGGGCAGCGCGGAGCGGCGCGGTCATGGTCGTCCCCCTCAATGGCGCGTCGAGAACAGCTCGTCGAACAGGTCGCCGAACCAGGCCTCGAACACCTCAATCTCGGCCTCGGTCACCGGCGCATAGTCGGGCCAATCGTCCTTCACGGTCCATGTCGCCGGGTCCCCCGGCGCCGGCCGGCCAGGCCGAGCCGGGGGCGGGCGCGCGTAGTCGTGCAGATCGTCGGGTAGCGCGTCGCCAGCTGCGCGATTCTCTCGATGTGGTTTGCGAGGGCGAGCCATAACGGGAGTCTCGCACGGGACCTGCGCCAAAAGAATGGCCGAAGCGCGCGCCACGCTACGCTGAGGCCTCCACGTCTCGGTCCAAACGGAAGCTACTGCGCTCACGTGAGGCCATGAGCGCTTGGCAGCCAAGAGCCGGGCCGCCGCGGGTCGGTCAAGGCCGCAACCCGGCGGAGCCGGTCGCGCCAAGCGCGAGCCTTGACGGACTCGCGGCGGTCCGGCATCGGCTTTCCAAGTGCTCATGGCCCGGACTGTATCCGGTCAGGGGATGCGATTGGTTCCGGATGGCATCAATGGGAAGGTCGCAGCGGAGAGGCAATCGGGGCGCAGACCCATCGGCCGACGGACGGCAAGATAAAAGGCGCCGCCGCCGGCCGGGGCGCATGTGGTTGGTCGGCTTGAGAGAGTTTGCCGGCTCGTGAAGTGGGGCGGCTGGCGCTTGCGAGGGAAACGCTAACAATCACAACGCAAGAAGCGCCATCGCCGATCCTCGGTTCTCATGCGATGTGCGACAAACTTTGAATTTGCTGCGGTTCTGCAAAAATGCAGGCTGCGGATCAAAAAATACATCGCGCGAAGCCGTTGATCTTTCGACCGTCCGATCAGCCCACGGGCTGCGGCTTTTATCCTGCCATAGGACGGTCGGTTGCTTGGCTCACCACCGCCGATGCGAAAACGTGCGCCATTCTGCGATCGATCGCAAGACTCGTGGTGGCGATATTTCGGCAATGGATTCACCCTAAAGCAGAGCAGCGCGCGCTCCGTCGGTGTCGCCGGCGCTGCGCTCAACGCGCTAGTCGTCCGATTCACCTCGCGCGTATCATGGTCCAACGGCCCCGCCAAATTGCGAGAGTCCCGCCGCAGACATTGCAATCGAACTGCCTCCGATCTGTCGCAAAGTGTCCGATCGCCGCCCAATGCAACTCCGACGATCGGGGCGCGACCTCGGCCCAGGATAGCACCATAGCGAAATGTCTAGCGCCTATCTTTGTTGGGCGCGGCGCGTTCGATCGTTACTCCTGAGAGGAGGGGAAGCGGTTCGGCCAGCGAACGAGCGCGTGACCTCGCGGGCGCATTCGACGAAGCGCTCGACCAACGGACCCATCGTCCGATTTCTCACCATCACAATGGCGACCGGCCACCGCGTGACCGGAAAGTCGACGGGCAACTCCATCAGAAGTTGCCGCTCAGCGTGCAGAGACAATACCGAACTCGGAATCGTATCGCCGCCGAGGGCCTCATCGGACTCATCCCGATGGCGTTGCCGGCCGGTGCGCGCCCAGATGATAAGATCGTCGCTCGCAGTGACGAGGAAGCCCTTGTCCGGAAGCTCCTGGTTCATGCCGACAAGCGTCATCCGCGCCCACGGGCTTCTGACGATTGGATGCGCTGATTCCATCGCAGCCACAATCCTGCGGCCGATCATCGAACGGTTCTTCGCAAGGCATCCGCGAGCTGCCCTACGCACGGAGATGGTGCCGTCTCCCGCGATCAACGACCCGGGCTGCGGGACCGCAGGTATGATCTCGTCCTTGGTCGGCAACCGATGCCGCTCGACCGAATGTCCGACGACTTGAGGGCTGTTCGACGATCACCTCGTCGTCGGCGCCGGCGCGCAGACGCGATGGGCCCGGCGTCGGAAGATCGATCTCGGCGAGCTCGTCAGCGAGCCGTGGATCTTGCCGCCGCCAGAACGTTTCTGTTCTCTCCTCGTCGTCGTGACCGCGGCGCGAGCCGAGGACCTCCGCGCGGCCATGGAAGCCGCCAACATGCAGTTCCTGAAGGCGTTCAACACGCCCGACCCGGCCGGCTTTCTGCCGCTGTACACGGCTGATGCTGTCCTGTTGTTCGCCGACGCTCCGCCCATTCGCGGGCCCGAGGCCATCACGCGTTTCTGGGAATCGCGCATCCGGGCGGGTGCCAGGGCCCACACATTCGAGCTGATTGAGACCGGAGCGGATGGAAAGTACGCCTATCAATTATCCCGTGCGGGCGTGCAATTAATCCGTGATAGCGGCGAGAGGACGCCGATTTCCGGCTACACGGTAAGGGTGTTCGAGCGTCAGAGCGACGGCGGCTGGAAAGCAAAGATCCACATGTTCAATCGGCAGGACGTGCCGTAGCCGGAAACTGCTCAACGCCGCCAGCGATGGAGGCAAGCCATGTCAGGACACTCAACCCAATTCGCTTCGTTTGCCCTGTTCTGGGTCATAAGCCTCGCCGCGCCGGCGCATGCCCAGGGCTATCCGTCGTGCCCGATCACGATAATCGAGCCGTTTCCTCCGGGCGGGCCGACCGACGCGGTCGCGCGGATCGTTGCCGAGGGAATGCGCGCCTCGCTGGGGCAGCCCGTGATCATCGAGAATGTCTCTGGCGCGGGCGGAACCATCGGTGTTGCTCGCCTCGCGCGCGCGGCACCGGATGGCTACACGATCGGCATCGGGCAGCCGGTCTCGCACGTCTTCAGCGGCGCCGTCTACAACGTCCGCTACGATCTGCTGAACGACTTCGAGCCGATTGCACTGCTTTCGAGCTCGCCCCTCTGGGTCCTCGGCAGCGCTTCACTTCCGGCCCATGACATTCGCGAGCTCATTGCCTGGCTCAAGGCCAATCCCGACAAGGCGTCGTTCGGCCAATCGGCCAGGGCTCGCCGACCCACGTCTGGGCCACTCACTTCCAGACCATCACCGGCACAAGTTTCCAATTCGTCCCGTACCGCGGGGCCGCAGCAGCTATGCAGGAGCTCGTGGCCGGTCGGGTAGAGCTTTCCGGGCTCGAGGCGCCGTTCACGCTGCCGTAGGACGCCACCATCTTGGCGCTGGCGCTGATGGTGCCGCGCGCGCCGGAGGTTCCGACCATCGCGGAAGCCGGCGTCCCGGGACTGTCCATGTCGCTGTGGTACGGGATGTGGCCTCCGAAAGGCACGCCGAAAGACATTGTAGCCCGGCTCAATGCGGCAGCCGTTGCGGCCTTGGGCGACCCCACGCTCGCTCGCCGACTCGTCGATCTCGGCCAGGAGCTGCCGTCACGCGCGCAGCAAACGCCGGAGGCGCTCGGCACTTTACAGAAGGCAGAGATTGCAAAGTGGTGGCCGATCATCAGGGCGGCCAACATCAAGGCGGAGTGAAGCTGCTACGCGAAAGACGATCGCGCCCCCGGACGCATCGCCGTGTTCGACGATTCGATACGCCCGATCGCGGAGGCGGGACTGGCGGATCTCGTCGATCCCGGCGATCGTATCTGCGACGAGCTTCATCTCATCGGGACGCCCGGTCATTCGCCGGGTCACCTAAGCGTCCACATCAGGTCTACGGGCGAGGCGGCCTTGCTCATCGGCGACGTCGCACACCATCCCTGCCAGATGGCGCATCCCCGCTGGTCCTCGACGGTCGACTTCGATCCGGTGCAAGCGGCACATACCCGCAACGCTCTGTTCGCAACGTTTGCCGGCACGCCAGCCCAGATCCTTGGTGGTCATTTCGTCGGGGGGCCGATCGCGCGGGATGGCGAGGCATATCGCATCATCATGTGAAATGGCGCTATCATTGGCGCACATCAGAGGCACACCGGGTTAGTACAAAATCGCAGCCCATATTGTTTTGGCGAGGGAGGGCGTGGCGCTGGCCCCATCGTCATAGTGGAAAAGCGAACGAGTATTGCCCATCTTCATCGACCGTGGCGCGCCAGCGATTTCGAAAACTTACGCCCAGCGCGACGTTCTAAACGGAAATTAAAACGGTGTTTAGAACGGTGACGTTTCCGGTGCGTCCACTTCGGGCCGGGCTCTGAGCACGTCGCCTTCGATCGGCCGCTGCGGTGCACGTTGTACTATGCGCGTGGCGCCCGCCGGCGGCTACGACTGCGAGCGGGTCAAAGCCTGTTGCGTCGTCGCTGGCTTGCCCGTCATCGACAGCGGGATTGGTCGCCTTCGAAGACGTCGTGCGCCTCGCGCGACATCGCCCCACCGACGCCTTAGCCGCCGTGCCCGACGGACGGATGGTCCTGCAGCTCCAGGATGGCCTCGAGCTCCCCGCGCCAAGGTCATGGCGGAATTCCGCATCAAGCTCTTTGGCTTCACCGACGACATGGTCGATCGGCTCGAGGCGATAGGTTTCATCTCCGAGATCATCTCATGGAAGCTGCGCCTGTTCGTGCCCTCTGGCGTCTGGACCGAGCATCCTGGCCAACATGGTCAAGCGGCACCCGCTCGTCCACGTCGCCCACAAGACGGCCGGGTAAGCGACATGTCTTCACAAGCTGGCGATCTGGCGCGCTGTTCTCGCGCGTGATGCCGAGGCGGTGTGCTGCCGCTACCTCTCCAACGGCCGCCGCCGCGGTCGCTATTGGGTCGTCGGCGACGTTGCCAACACGCCAGGCCGCAGCCTGTTCGTTCGCCTCACAGGACCGGACAGCGGAAAGGGCGCCGCCGGCAAATGGACTGACGCCGCCACCGGCCAGCATGGCGATCTCCTCGACCTCATCGCCCTGAACCGGGGGTTGGAAGAAGTCTTCCAAGGACGCGCGGTGAAGTTGGCTTCATCGCCGCCCTGGAAGCAGACCTGGCCTATGAGAGAGCCGTTGGGCTGGAGTTCGGCCCATCCCTCGCCGCAAGCCTCGTCCATTTCGTCGTTTCCCTCCCAGGAGAACTCGATCGCGTTGCCGTCACCCGCGCCATAGATAGCGCCGGTGACGCAACCGAAGGCGAACTCGCCGCCGCCTTTGCCGTCGAAGAGAATGAACGCAGGCTCGACCATGTCGGGGAAGTCGGACGTGTAGTCCGGCATCTTGATGATGCGCCATTTGCCCTTCATGTGGCGCTCCCAAGAGCTTGGGCAGGCGGATCAGGTTATAGGCAGCGAGCGCCAGCGTGAAAGCGGCATCGACCCGCTTGCGGCCGCGCAGCTTCACCTTGGCCAGACCCGCGGAGCTCTTGATCCAACCGAACACCTCTTCGATCCGTTTTCGGCAGCGTTGGCTGATGTCATAGCCGATATGGCGAGTCGTGCGTCCATCGATCGCGGTCTTGCGAGGCGTGCCGGTCTTGCGGACGTGTCCGTCGATAGCGACGTGCGGCGTGACCCATCGATCTCTCAGGTCGTGCACGAACTGCGCGACGTCATAGGCCTTGTCCGCCCCGAGCGTGATCCGTCGTCGTCTGTGTCCCCGGCGATCAACCAGATCCAGCGCAGTCTGCCGCTCGGCGGTACCGGAGGCCTGGCTGATGCCGCCGCCAACCGCCAGGCCATGACGGTTCTCGATCAACGCATGCCCCATATAAAGCTTGGCCGGCTGCCCGTCGCCCTTCTTGTAGAGCCGAGCTTCCGGGTCGGTCGTGCTTTGGTGCGTCTCGTTTGAACGCTTCTCCTTGTGGAAGTTGCGTTCGGAGTTACGGCCACCACCCTCCCTGTCGTTGTCGCTGCCGTCCTTCTTGCGGAAGCTCTTGATCGAGGCCCATGCCTCGATCAGCGTTCCGTCGACCGAGAAGTGATCGCTCGACAACAACCGCTTCACCTTCGGCTGAGCCAGAACCGCCGAAAGGAGCCTGGCGGCGATCTCTCCCTCCAGCAGCCGGTCACGGTTCTTGGAGAAGACCGAATGGTCCCATACCGGATCATCAACCCCGAGACCGACAAACCAGCGGAACAGCAGGTCGAACTCCAAGCGCTCCGTCTGTTGCCGCTCGGAGCGGATGCCATAGAACGCCTGCAGCCGCATCGCCCGCAGCAGCTTCTTGGGTGCAATCGATGGCCGCCGAAATCCGCACAAAGCTCATCGAGCGCCTTTGACAGGTCGCTCAACGCCGCGTTCGCTATCCCGCGTATTGTGCGCAGCGGATGATCGCCCCGAACACGGGCTTCCAAGTCCACATAGCTCAATAACGCGCCAGTCCGCTCGTCCGTGCCACGCATCCCCGATCTCCCGATTCAATAAACCGAGAGAATCACTCCAAAAGCGATCCCGAGCCTGCTAGACATGAACGCACTAGACGCGAAGTATCGACGTAATACTCGAGCCACGGTCACCTCCGACGAGATGCGGGCAGCAGTTGTGGAAGCAAGGGGCCGGAGCTGGCGCACAAGCTGATCCCCAAGATAAGCTCAACCAGCCCATAACCGGACGTCTGGTAGAAACCGCAGGCCCGAACGGGCCGATGTACTCGGCTCACACCGCTGTCGCCGGAGCAAGCAAGATCCTCGGCATCAGTTCGTCAACAGGCAGCCGGTCGTGATCTTCTTCTCGGCCGCGTACTTTGCCGCAGCCTCCTTGACCATGGGCGCGATCACGCTGTCGTCGCTGGTGTACCAGTCGGACGAGATCTTCCAGTCCTTGCCGTCCCAGGTCTGGATGCGTCCGACGCGCGCGCCCTCGTGGTCGGCGCAGGACACCTTGATCGGCTGCAGCACGCCCTCGAAGCCGAGCTGCTTAACGCGTTCCGCAGTCAGGTTGAGGCGGGGTGACGTAACGCTTCTTCCACTCATCGGCGCTCATCGGCCCGTCCGAGATGGCGTAAACGACATTGGTCTTTTGCGTGCGCATTGCTGAAAATGCTCCGCGCCGGCCTGACGTAAAATGGTCACGGCGTGCGGGGGGACTTTCAAAGATGCTTGATCGAAGCCGCCTGCCCGCTCATGACGTCGGCCGCCCGGAGCATGGGCGGATGCACGCTACCGGAGCCGAGCCGCCAGCCTCCCTCGCCCGGAGCGTCCTTTTGCCTATGCCGCGACGCTTGCTTCCGCGCCGCCGAAAGGGCGGGCAATGCGCTGTACGGTACTCGGGTTCACGTCGAACTTTGCCGCTGTCTTGCGCACGCTCATGCCGCCCGCCAGAGCCGCCCTGATTCGCTCAGCCAGATTGTCCTCGATCGGTGGCCGGCCGAGTCGTTTACCTTCACGTTTGGCCCGCTGAAGGCCAGCGCGGACGCGCTCTTGAATTATCGAGCGTTCGAACTCGGCAAAAACGCCGAGCATCTGGAACATGGCCTTGCCTGCTGGCGTGGTCGTATCGAGACCCTGCTGATGCAGAAACAGGTCAATGCCGAGCGCGTGAAGCTCGGACAGGAACGCCACAAGGTCTTTCAGGCTGCGGCCCAGGCGATCGACGTTCCAGGCCATCACAACGTCGAATTGGCGCTTGGTGGTGTCCCGGCACAGTGCATCGAACGCCGGCCGTCCATTGCGGCCCTTAGCGCCACTGATGCCGTGATCCTTGTAGATCTTAGCCACCTGCCAGCCGGCCCGTTCTGCGGCCTGGCGTAGCTCGTGCTCTTGGTTGGACGTGGTTTGGTCTTGCGTCGATACCCGCAGATAGATCGCAGCGCGCTTCATGGCTTCGCCCCATTGAGATCCGGCGAAGAGAGCTTACCACAGGCCGTGCGCTTTAACAACTCTTATAGCATACGACATTTCACCGGTGAGCGAGCATTGAATTCATTACCCTTTCTAACGGCAGTTTCGGCGGGGCGCTCATCGGCGGCGCGGCGGGGTGGCCGTTCGCGGCGGGGGCGCAGCAGATGCGCCGGATTGGCTGATAGCCCTCCCGGAGAGCGATCCAGAATTGAAGAAGTGGCTGGCAGCCTTCGGACAGGCGCTTGAGCGGCTGGGGTGGTCAGAGAACCGCAACGTCCATCTTGACTATCGTTTCACGCCGGCTGGCGCTCACGCCCGAGACCTAGCGAAGGAGCTGCTCGCCTTGCAACCCGACGTGGTCCTTGCGTTTTCGACTCCGGCTACCGCCGCATTTCAGCAGGAGACACGCACCGTACCAATCGTGTTCATCGGCATCGCGGATGCGGTCGGCCAAGGACTCGTGCCCAGTCTGACCCACCCAAGGGGCAATCTCACCGGACTAACGATGTACGAGGCAAGCGTCAGCGGTAAATGGCTAGAAATGCTCAGGGAGATCGAGCCGCAACTCGCACGGGCGGCTTTCGTGCTCAATCCCAAGACTGCTCCCTATTACGATTTCTACATGCGCGGAGCGAAGAGTGCTGGACCGTCGCTCGGGATCGAGCCTGTGCTCTCTCCGATAGAAAACGATGCCACCGACATCGAGCACGCCATAACTGCTTTCGCCCACGCCACGCCAAAAGGCGGCTTGGTTGTACCTGGAGACAGCACAACGAATGCGCATCGCGATCTCATCGTCTCGCTCGCGGCGCGGCATCGCTTGCCAGCGGTGTACACCAACGAGTTCTTCGTTACCGCAGGCGGCCTCATGAGCTATGGGGTCGACTGGGTTAATGAGTTTGGGCAGGCGGCCTTCTACGTCGACCGCATCTTGCGCGGCGCCAACCCTAGGGAGCTTCCGGTCCAGGCTGCGACCAAGTTTGTAACCGCACTCAACGTCAAGACCGCAAAGGCACTCGGGTTGGCCGTTCCGCCCGGCCTACTCGTGGCCGCCGATAAGGTGATTGAATGAGACGGCCCTTGAGGCGCCGCGACTTCATCACGCTGCTCGGTGGGGCGGCCGTGTGGCCGCTCGCGGCGCGCGCGCAGCTGGCTGGGGGCACTGCCAAGATAGGGCTTCTGTGGCCAGGCGCACCACCTGTGTCACCCCGGATGGAGTCGTTTCGGCAAGGACTGCGCGCGTTGGGTTTCGTTGACGGCCAGAACATCGCCATCGAGCTCCGCTACGCTCAAAGAGGCCCCCAACAGCTTCCCGAGCTCGCCGCCGAGCTGATCCGTTTGAAAGTAGACGTCATTTTTGCATCCGGCGATCTCGCGCCCAAAGTAGCCCAGCAAGCGACGGAGACGATCCCCATTGTCGCAATCGGTGATGACATCCTTGGAGACCGCCTCATAATGCCCCCTGGTTCATGGCCTTAGATCGAAGAGTTGGGATTGCCGGGTTATCACCTTGATCCGGAGTCCCTTTTGCTTGCCACGCGTGAGATGGACGGCTTCGAGTTCGCCGCGCTTGACACGCTGCAACACCGTCTGGCGGGAGACGCCAAGCGCGCGCATTGCTTCTCGCATCGGCAGGAAGTCTTCACCGGCGTTGTTGTTGAAGAGGGTCTTGAGGTCATCGGTCAGGCGAATGCACCAGGGGGCACCGGGCGTAAGCTGCTCGCCTGCGATGAAGCCGTCGTTGAGCAGGCGATGGATGGTCGACGGTGCAACACCGAGCACGATCGCAGCCTTCTTGATGGTCAGCAACTCGCCGCTGGCCTGCTCGGCCTCCGGCTCGAAGCATGGGATCTGCCAGTGGCGGCGCAGATTGCCGACGCGTCCCGCGTCAAAGCGATGGCCGTATGCTGTCGTGCGCGCTTGACGGTTGAGGACACCGGCAATCACGGCGTCGGAATAATGGACGGCGAGCCGGCGGACAAGCGCGATGGTGTCCTCATCAGTGCGGACAGTGGCGGGTCGTGAGCGCGGCAGCGCCAGGTCGATCTCGCTGAGCGCGCCGCCTTTCCAACGCAGAGCGAGATACGCCGCGGCCTTGTTGCGCTCGACCTTGATAATCACCTCCTCGACGAGGGTTTGCAGCAGCTCCTTCCTGTCGCGGGGCATGGTTGTGGTCGCATGCCAGACGGCGGTGAGGTCAGGCCCGAGTGCGAGTAGGCGATCGCGCTCCAACTCGGAGAGCACCCTCGGTCGCTCGCGCTCGCGCCGCGCCAGCTCTGCCTTGGCCACTTCGAGCGCGCGCAAGCTTTCCTCCCACTCGCGCTCGAGCCCTCGGGCAACCAACCGGTTATCTGGATCGACGGCACGGTAGCGGCGCTCGGCACGGCTCGCTTGGTAGCTTGCCCGCTCGACGTCGAGCCGCCATTGCTTGAACGTGGTCTCGCGATCATGTTCGAGCCGCTCGGCAGCGGCCAGAGTAGCAGTGAGCTTGGCTGGCTCAAGCGCCGCGATGAAGGCGTCCGCTACAGCTTTGTCGATCTGGACGCCACCGATGTTGAGGCAATAGACGCCACGGCCCTCGACCAGGACCTTGCCCGGGCAATGATAGCCCGGCGTGGAGTTGCGACCGCGATAATGCGTGTGCAGGCGGCGGCCGCAGTGGCCGCAGCTAGCGAGGCCCTGCAGCAGGGCGCTGCCTTCCCTCACGGCGCCACCCACTTTGTGCGGTCCGGGGCGCGTGTTCTTGGCGATGCGCGCCTGGTTGGCCTCATAGGTCTGCCAGTCGATGAAGCCCGGATGGTGATCCGGGATGAGCACCTGCCACTCGGAGCGCGGCAAGTGTCGAATGCGCTTCTTCCGCGCGCCGGAGGCATCCAGGATCGTCTCTTGGCGCGTTTTGCCATAGACATAGGCGCCGGCATAGACGGGGTTGGTCAACACGTGGTGGATAGCGGTGTAACTCGCCTCGACCCAGCGGATGTCGGCGCGGGCGTACATCTGCAGCGGGAGCTTGAGCCCTTCGGAGCGGAACCACAGCCAGACGCGGCGCGCCGAGCCCGTCTCAGCAAAGCGCTCGAACACGGTCCGGATGGCGGTGACGACGGCCTCGTCCGAATGGAAGCACACTTCGCCGTCGGCCTCGCCCCACACGAAGCCAACCGGCAGACCACGGCGCAACTCGCCGCGCGCGGCCTTGTTGCGGATGCCACCATTGAGACGCCCACGCAATACGTGCAGTTCGGCCTCGCTCATCGTCCCTTTGAGCCCGAGCAGGAGCCTGTCGTTGATGAGGGCCGGATGATAGATGCCGTCCGCATCGCCGATCAGCGTGTCGGTGAGGCCGGCGAGGTCGATGAGGCGGTGCCAATCGGCATTGTTGCGAGCGAGCCGTGACACCTCGAGGCCGAGCACGAGGCCGACACGGGAAAGCGCGACTTCGGCCGTCAGGCGTTGAAAACCGGAGCGTACAACGGCGCCGGAGCCGGAGAGGCCGAGATCCTCGTCGATGACAATGATGCGATCGTCAGGCCAGCCAAGCTCGCGCGCCTTGGCCGTAAGCGCATACTGTCGGTCGGTCGACTCGCGATTGTGCTCGACCTGGGCGGCACTCGACTGGCGCAGATAGACGATTGCCTGTCGGGAGAGATGGCCGGCCGTGATCTTGCTGCGCTCATTCATTGCTTCCCTCCGTCACCGGTAGTGTCGCGAGCATGCGGGCGATGAGGCGTGCGAGGATCTCGAGCGCCGCCATGCGCGAGGCTTCGTCGAGCTGGTCCCACGCCGACAACGCTGCTGAAGGGTTTGACAGAGGATCGGGCTGGTCGAGAAAGGCCAAGTTCAACTGCATGGCTGCTCTCCTTGCACGGCACCGACTCGATGTGTCGGCCGGAGAGAGCGTCGATGACCTTGCGCAGGTGGAGCAAATCGCTGAGTCTGCCGAGGCGGTGCATTGCTGTGCCGTCATCATCAGGCGGGCAGCTGCCGTTGTGACCTTCGTCCCAGCTGGTCCACTTTGCGGGAATGAGCGAGCGGCTGCCGTCCGGCAGGCTTACGAGCAGGAGCAAAACGCCGCGACGCCGAATGCTGCTGATTACGGCCAAGGTCTGGCCTTCGAAAGCGTGTCGCTCGCGGAGGACCGTCACCGAATCCGGAATATCACGGTGATGGGTAGTCTGGCGCTGCTTTCTTCGATGAGATCAACCAGGAATGGCTGATCCGCTTCCTGGAGCATCGGATCGGCGACCGGCGCATCATCCGCCTGATCCAGAAATGGCTGAAGGC
>Ga0306920_100008448_pt1 | contig 13669 bp, 11 predicted proteins | sample flu12Cox44000170_FD_204666 | JGI IMG/M metagenome (GOLD analysis project Ga0306920, IMG submission 204666) | Lab enrichment of tropical soil microbial communities from Luquillo Experimental Forest, Puerto Rico - flux4day.12C.oxic.44.000.170 (v2)... | ecosystem: Environmental > Terrestrial >... | reverse complement strand
ACGTTCGGCCTGCCCGAGGTGGACCGCGGTGCCCTCGGCGCGGCGACGCACCTGTCCCGGCTGGTGCCCCAGCAGTTGATGCGCACGATGGTGTACACCTGCCGCACGGTCACCGCGCAGCAGTTGCACGCGTTCGGCACCGTGCTCGAGGTCGTGCCGCCCGCGGAACTGCGGCAGGCCGCGCGGGCGGTCGCCACCGAGATCGCCGCCAAGGACCCGGCGATCATCCGGCTGGCCAAGCAGTCGCTGAACGGCATCGACCCGGTCGACGTCAAGCGCTCGTACCGGTACGAGCAGGGGTTCACCTTCGAGCTCAACCTCAGCGGCGTCTCGGACACCGCCCGCCAGGCGTTCGTCGACGGGCAACGGTGACCGCGTGGCGGTAATGAGCCCCGACGAGGTGGCCGGGGAACTGCGCTCGGGCATGACGATCGGCATCGGCGGCTGGGGATCACGGCGCAAGCCGATGGCCCTGGTGCGCGCGATCCTCCGGTCCGGCCTGAAGGACCTGGAGATCGTCTCCTACGGCGGGCCCGACGTCGGGCTGCTGATCGCCGGGGGCCATGTCCGCAAGGTCGTGACGGGTTTCGTCTCGCTCGACACGATCCCGCTCGAGCCGCATTTCCGGCACGGCCGCCAGCGGGGCACGGTGGAGCTGGCCGAGCTTGACGAGGGCATGCTGCACTGGGGCCTGCTCGCGGCCGCGCACCGGCTGCCGTTCCTGCCGATCCGGGCGGGGCTGGGCTCCGACGTGCCGCGGGTGAACCCCGGGCTGCGTACAGTCCGCTCCCCCTATGCCGACGGCGAGGAGCTTGTGGCCATGCCCGCGCTGCGGCTGGACGCGGCGCTGATCCACCTCAACCGCGCCGACGCCGCGGGCAACGGCCAGTACCTGGGACCGGATCCGTACTTTGACGACCTGTTCTGCCTGGCCGCCGGCCGGGCCTACCTGTCCTGCGAGCGGATCGTGCCAACGGCCAGCCTGGCCGGCTCCGGGCCACCGCAGAGCCTGCTGGTCAACCGGGCCATGGTGCACGGCGTGATCGAGGCACCAGGTGGCGCGCACTTCACCAGTTGCGTGCCGGACTACGGCAGGGACGAAGCGTTCCAGGCCAGGTACGCGGCGGCCGCCGCCGGCCCGGCGGACTGGCAGCGGTTCCGCGCCGAGTTCCTTGACGGCGACGAGGCCGCCTACCAGGCCGCCGTCCGCGGCTTCGCAGGAGCACGGCGCGGGGATGGTTGAGGGCGGCGGGGCGACGCGGGCCGAGGTGTGCGTGGTGGCGTGCGCCGAGGCCTGGCGCGGCGACGGCACGATCCTGGCCAGCCCGATGGGCCTGATCCCGACGCTGGGCGCGAAGCTGGCGCGGCTCACGTTCTCCCCCGGCCTGCTGCTGACCGACGGTGAGGCCACGCTGCTCGCGCCGGGAGATCCCGACGGCGTGACCGAGGGCTGGCTGCCCTACCGCAACGTGTTCACGATGCTCGCGGCCGGGCTGCGGCACGTGATGATGGGCGCCGCGCAGCTCGACCGGTTCGGCAACCAGAACATCTCCTGCATCGGCGACCACGCCCGGCCGAAGGCCCAGTTGCTCGGCGCGCGCGGCGCCCCGGGCAACACGATCAACCACCCGGTCAGCTACTGGGTGCCGAGGCACTCGGGCCGGGTCTTCGTCGAGCGGGCCGACATGGTCTGCGGCATCGGCTATGACCGGGCGGCCGCGCTCGGGCCGGGCCCGGCACGGTTCCACGAACTGCGGGTCATCGTGACCAACCTGGCCGTGCTGGACTTCGCGACGCCGGACCACAGCATGCGGCTCCGCTCGGTCCACCCAGGCGTTTCTGCCAGCGACGTCACCGCGGCCACCGGGTTCCCGCTGGCCATCCCCGACGAAGTCCCGGTGACGCGGCTCCCGGCGCCGGGCGAGCTGGCCCTGATCCGCGGCCGGCTCGACCCGGGCGGGCTGCGCGACCGGGAGCTGCCGTGAGGCGGCCCCCGGTGGTACCACGGGGGCCGGGTTGATCCGGACCAGGCTGACCGAGCTGCTCGGAGTCGGATGCCCGATCGTGGCTACCGGGATGGGGTACGTGTCCGGGCCCGGTCTGACGTCGGCGGTTTCTGCGGCGGGTGGGCTCGGCGTTCTCGCCGCGGCGACGATGAGCCCCACGGAGTTGCGTAATGCAATAGAGAAGGTCAGGGAGCGGACCGGGGCACCCTTCGGCGTGAACCTGCGCGCCGACGCGGCCGACGCGGCCGAGCAGGTCGGGCTGATCATCTCCGAGCAGGTGCCGGTCGCCTCGTTCGCGCAGGCCCCGACGCGGGACTTCATCGGCAGGCTGCGGGACGCCGGGGTGATCACGGTCGCCTCGGTCGGCGCGCGCAGGCACGCGGAGAAGGTCGCGGCCTGGGGCATCGACGCGGTGATCGCCATCGGGGCCGAGGGCGGCGGGCACGTCGGCGCGGTGCCGACCAGCCTGCTGGTCCCCCAGGTCGTGGACGCGGTCGAGGTCCCGGTGATCGCGGCGGGCGGGTTCTTCGACGGCCGGGGCCTGGCCGCCGCGCTCGCCTACGGCGCCACCGGGATCGCCATGGGCACCCGGTTCCTGCTGACCGCGGAAAGCCCGGTGGCGGACGCGGTAAAGCGGGCCTACCTGGCCAGCGACGTCACCGGCACCGTGGTCACCGCCCGGGCCGACGGGGTGCCGCACCGGCTGCTGCGCACGCCGCTGACCGAGCGCCTGGAACGGGCCGGCCGGGTCAGCGGCCTGCTCCGCTCGGCCCGCAGCGCCGACGCGTTCCGCCGGGCGTCCGGGCTTGGCTGGCCCGCGCTGCTGCGCGAGGGCCGCGCGATGCGCCGCGGCACCGGGCTGACCTGGGGCCAGGTGCTGATGGCGGCGAACACCCCGGTACTGCTGCGGGCAGCGATGGCCGACGGCCGCCCCGAGGCGGGCCTGATGCCGTCCGGCCAGGTGGCCGGCCTGATCGACGACCTGCCGACGTGCGCGGAACTGATCACCCGGATCATGACCGACGCCGAGCAGCGCCTAGCAGCCCTCGGCCGGCTCGGCGGCCCCGGCTCATAGCCGTTCGAGGATGGTGACGTTGGCCTGGCCGCCGCCCTCGCACATGGTGACCATGCCGTACCGGCCGCCGGTCCGCACGAGGGCGTGCAGCAGCGTGGTGAGCAGCCGGGCGCCGGTGGCGCCGAGCGGGTGGCCAAGCGCGATCGCCCCACCGCTGACATTGACCCTGGCCAGGTCCGCCCCGGTTTCCCGCTGCCAGGCCAGCACCACCGGTGCGAACGCCTCGTTGATCTCGATGAGGTCGAGCTGGCCCAGCCGCAGCCCGGCGCGGTCAAGCGCGTGCGCGGTCGCCGCGATCGGCGCGGTAAGCATCAGGACCGGGTCGCCGCCGCGCGCGGACAGGTGATGGATCCGGGCCAGCGGGCGCAGCCCGTGCGTGCGCACGGCCGCCCCCGAGGCGACCAGCAGCGCGGCCGCTGCGTCGGCGATCTGGCTGGACAGCGCGGCGGTGATCAGCCCGTCCTCGCGCAGCGGCGCCAGCGCGGCCATCTTCGCCAGCGAGGTGTCCTGGCGGGGGCACTCGTCGGCGGCCACGTCGCCGTAGCGCACAAGCTCGGCGGCGAAGTGCCCCGCGCGGGCCGCCGCGATGGCCCGCTGGTGGCTGGCCAGCGCGAACTCCTCCATCTCGGCGCGGCCAAGGCCCCACTTCGCGGCGATCATGTCGGCGGCGCGGAACTGCGAGATCTCCTGATCGCCGTAGCGGGCCCGCCAGCCCTCCGACCCGGAGAACGGGTCGGCGAACCCGTGGGCCTGACCGGCGAGCATCGCCGCCGCGATCGGGATCATGCTCATGTTCTGCACCCCGCCGGCCACCACCAGATCGGCGGTGCCGCTGAGCACCGCCTGGGCCGCGAAGTGGACCGCCTGCTGGGACGAGCCGCACTGCCGGTCCACGGTGACGCCGGGCACGGCTTCGGGCAGGCCCGCGGCGAGCCACGCGGTCCTGGCGATGTCGCCTGCCTGCGGGCCGAGGGTGTCCACGCAGCCGAACACCACGTCGTCGACGGCCAGCGGATCGACCCCGGTGCGGGCCAGCAGCGCCCGGATGACGTGCGCGCCCAGATCGGCGGGGTGCGCCCCCGCCAGGCCGCCGCCGCGGCGGCCGACCGGGGTCCGCACGGCATCGACCAGGTACGCCTCTGCCACGCCGGCTCCTCTCGGTTATGCTTCTAGAACACGTTCTATTTATACCCGGGCAGCCCCTCTCGACCGGCAGCGGAGCGCGGATGGACCTGACATACACGCCCGAGCAGCAGCGGCTCCGCGAGGAGTTGCGCGCGTACTTCGCCCGCCTGATGACGCCGGACCGCCGTGCCGCGCTCACCTCGGCCGAGGGCGAGTACGGGAACGGGGAGGCCTACCGGGAGGTCGTCCGGGAGCTTGGCCGCGCCGGCTGGCTGGTGCTGAGCTGGCCGGAGGAGTTCGGCGGGCGCGGCGCGTCCCCGCTCGACCAGCTCATCTTCACCGATGAGGCGGCGGTCGCCGGGGTGCCGGTCCCGTTCCTGACGCTGCACACCGTGGGCCCGACGATCATGCGTTTCGGCACCGCCGAGCAGAAGGCGCATTACCTGCCCCGGATCGCGGGCGGCGAGATCCACTTCTCGATCGGCTACTCCGAACCCGAGGCAGGCACCGACCTGGCCTCGCTGCGCACCCGTGCGGTCAGAGTGGAGGGGGGCAGTGAAGAGGGAATGGGGAGGCGGGCGGGGGGTGGGTCGTACCTGATCAACGGCCAGAAGATGTGGACCAGCCTGATTCAGTACGCGGACTACGTGTGGCTGGCCTGCCGGACCGACCCCGACGCGCCGCGGCACAAGGGCCTGTCCATCCTGATCGTGCCCACGGACTCCGACGGTTTCTCCTGGACGCCGGTGCGCACCGTCGCCGGGACCACCACAAGCGCCACCCACTACAGCGACGTCCGGGTGCCCGCCTCCGCCCTGGTGGGTGAGGAGAACCAGGGCTGGCCGCTGATCACCAACCAGCTCAACCACGAGCGGGTGGCGCTCACCTCGTCGGCGCCGGTGCGCAACGCGCTGCGTGAGGTCACCGAGTGGGCCCGCGCCACGAAGCTGTCCAGCGGCGGGCGGGTCATCGACGCCGAATGGGTGCAGCTCAACCTGGCCCGTGTGCATGCCAAGGCCGACTTCCTCAAGCTGATGAACTGGCGGATCGCCGCGCAGGCCGGCGACGGGCCCGGCATGGCCGGGGCGTCGGCCACGAAGGTCTTCGGCACCGAGTTCGCCACCGAGGCCTACCGGCTGCTGATGGAGGTGCTCGGCGCGAACGCGCTGGTCAAGGACGGATCGGCCGGTGCGATCCTGGCAGGCCGGGTCGAGCGGATGCACCGGTCTTCGCTGATCCTCACGTTCGGCGGCGGCACCAACGAGGTACAGCGGGACCTGATTGCCGCCGCGGCGCTAGCGCTTCCCATCGGCCGACGCTGAGGAACTTACGACTCATGGATTTCACGCTGAACGAGGCCGAGCGCGAACTCGCCGACCTGACCCGCAAGATCCTCAACGGCCGGCTGACGCCGGAGCGGATGCGCGCGGTCGAGGCCGGCGACGGGTTCGACCGGGCCCTGTGGGCCGACCTGGCGGCCGCGGGGATCCTGTCCGCCGCGCTGCCCGAGGCGCTGGACGGTGCCGGGCTCGGCCTGCTCGCGCAGTGCTGCGTCCTCACCGAACTCGGCCGCGCCGTGGCCCCCGTGCCGTACCTGGCCTCGATCGTGCTCGGCGCCGGTGCCCTGGCCCGGTTCGGCACCCCGCAGCAGCAGGAGCGGTGGGCGGCCCCGGCTGGGCGCGGTGAGATCATCCTGACCGCCGCGCTGGCCGAGGAGGACGGCGACGACCCGCGGGCGCCGTCGGCCAGCGCCGAGCGTATGGAAGGGGAGGCGGGTGGGGGCTGGCGGCTGTCCGGCGTGAAGACCACTGTGTTCGCCGCCTCACAGGCCGGGCTGATCCTGGTCCCCGCGGCGACGCCGCCCGGCGTCACCGTGTTCCTCGTTGACCCGGCCGGCGATGGTGTCACGGTCCAGCCACAGCGGATCACCGGCGGCACCGCGGGCCGGGTGGTGCTGGACGGCGTCCTGGTGCCCGCCGACCGGGTGCTCGGCAGCCCGGGTACCGGCCGGGACATCACCGGCTGGCTGCTTGCCCACGCCACGGTCGCGCTGTGTGCCCAGCAGCTCGGTGTGGTGGAGCGCGCCCTGGAGATGACCGCGGAGTACGCGCGGAACCGGGTCCAGTTCGGCAAGCCGATCGGCAGCTTCCAGGCGGTGTCCCAGCGCCTGGCCGACGGTTACATCGACGTGGAGGCGGTGCGCCTGACGATGTGGCAGGCCGCATGGCAGCTGGCCGCTGGGCAGCCGTCCGGGACCGCCATCGCCACCGCCAAGTTCTGGGCCGCCGACGCGGGCCACCGGGTCGCCCATACCGCGGTCCACGTGCACGGCGGCGTGGGCATCGACCTGGATTACCCGCTGCACCGCTACTTCCTGGCCGCCAAGCAGAACGAGTTCGCCCTCGGCGGCGCGACCACCCAACTGCGCCGCATCGGCGCCGCCCTGGCCAGCTCCGGCTGACCTCATCCCTAGCACAGCGGGGGTCATGGCCGCTGTCAGCGGCGCAGCAGGGCGGCGACGCGTTCCAGATGCCGCAGGTCGGTGCCGATGGAAAACGTGGTGATCACGGTTTGCTGCCATCGCTGGATCTCATCGGCGATCTTGGCCCAGGGGCCGATCAGCGCCACGTCCTCGACCATCGCCGTGGGGACGGCCGCGATCGCGGCGCGCTTGTCCCCGGCAAGATAGTGGTCCTGGATGACCGCGGCCTGTCCCTCGTAGCCCATCCGGGCGAACACCTCGTGGTGGTAGTTGACGCCGCGCGCGCCCATGCCGCCGATGTACAGGGCCAGCGAGGGCCGGAGCAGGTCGGCCGCCCGTTCGACGTCATCGTCAACGATGATCCGCATCGGCCCGCCCACCACGTCGAACGTCGCGGCGGTGTGCCGGGCGCCGGGGCGGGCGAAACCCTCGGCGAGCGCCGCCGCGTAGAAGCCGTTCATGCTCGGCGAGAAGAAGATGGTGTTCCAGCCGTCGGCGATCTCGGCGGCCAGGGCAACGTTCTTCGGGCCCTCCGCGCCCAGGTAGATGGGTATCTCCGTGCGGTACGGGTGCAGGATCGACCGCAGCGGCTTGCCCAGCCCGGTCCCGCCGGGATACGGCAACTGGTAGTGCTTGCCCTGGTAGACGACGGGTTCGTCCCGGGCGATGATCGCGCGCAGGATCTCCACGTACTCCCGGGTGCGCTCCAGCGGCCGCGGGTACGGCTGGCCGTACCAGCCCTCGACCACCTGCGGGTTGCTGGTGCCGACGCCGAGCAGGACCCGGCCCCGGGTCAGGTGGTCCATGGTCATTGCCGCCATCGCCAGGGTCGCGGGCGGCCGGGCCGAGAGCTGGGAGATGGCGGTCCCCAGCTTCACGTGGGCGGTCCGCGAACCCCACCATGCCAGCGGCGTCCAAGCGTCGCTGCCATACGCTTCGGCCGTCCACACCTGATCCAGGCCAAGCTCGTCGGCCGTGGTGAACAACTGCGCGGCGTCGCCAGGCGGGCCGGAACTCCAGTAGCCGACGGTGGTCGCGATCTTCATCTCAGGCCACCCAGGCGTGACAAGGTTTCCCCGGTTTCGGCGATCAGGGCCGCCATGACCTCGGCCACCGAGTGGACCTCGTTCATCCGGCCGACGATCTGGCCCACCGGCATCGGCACCACGTCGGGCTTGCCGGACCGCATCAGCCGCTGGTGCGCCTCGCTGACCAGCAGGTTCTGCAGTGGCATGGGCAGCGGCTCGGGCGCGCCGGGCTCGGTCCAGGCCTTCGTCCAGCGGTTGCGCAGCAGCCGCGCGGGCTTGCCGCTGTAGATCCGCGACCGCACCGTGTCCGACGAGGTGGCCGCGAGCAGCGCGTCCCGCAAGGCGGGCGCGGCCGAGGTGATGGCGTACTCCCGGGTGGTCAGCCAGGCCGAGCCCATCCAGACCCCGACGGCGCCGAGGGCGAGCGCGGCGGCGATCTGGCGGCCGCAGCCGATCCCGCCAGCGGCGAGCACCGGCGCATCCGCGCCCACCGCGTCCACGATCTCCGGTATCAGCACCATGCTGGCGATCTCGCCGGTGTGCCCGCCAGCCTCGTACCCCTGGGCCACGACGATGTCCACGCCCGACTCGACATGGCTGCGCGCGTGGGCGGCCTTCCCGGCCAGCGCCGCCACCTGCATCCCCCGCTCATGCGCGCGGGCGATGACGTCAGGTGGCGGCGGGCCGAGGGCGTTGGCGATCAGCCGGGCGGGATGAGCCAGCGCCACCTCGACGTGCTGGCGGGCCACCGAGTGCAGCCAGCCGAGTACGCCGTCGCCGGCCGGAGAGTCATCCGGCAACGGCGGCACGCCGAGTTTGAGCAGGGTGTTTTCCACGAATTCCCGGTGCCCCTCCGGGATCAGCGAGTCCAGGTCGACCGGGGCGCCCTCGGTGGGCACGCGGGCGGGCATCACCACATCGACGCCATAAGGCTTGCCGTCGGTGTTGGCGTCCATCCAGTCCAGGACCTTGTCCAGGTCGGCGGGATCGTTGAACCGGACGCAGCCGAGCACGCCCAGGCCGCCCGCGCGGCTGATGGCGGCGGCCACGTGCTCGGACGGAGAGAAGCCGACGATGGGGTGCTCGATCCCGAGCAGCGGGCACAGCGACGTCCGCACGGTTCTCAACCGTCTGCCTCCCTCGCGGGCGGTCGGCCCTGGGGGGCCTCCCTGGCTTCGGAAGGCATGGGGGTCCGGGGGCTTGCCCCCGGGACCAGCAGAGTCTCGGCGCCGGGAAGCCGCAGCGCGAAGCGATGCGGCGTTCGGCCCGGCGCCTGCGGCGTGACGGCTGGGGGAGGATGTCTCACCCGTCTGCATCCCTCGCGGGAGTGATCGGACTGGCCGCCGGGTGGCTGGCGGCGTGCCGGTGCGCCCAGTGGTAGTCGGCCTTGCCTGCCGCGCTCCGGCCGATGGCCTCGACCAGCCAGATGCTCCGCGGCACCTTGTACCCGGCGATCTGCTCCCGTACGTGTGTCTCGATCGCGGGCAGGTCGGCGGCGCGGCCCTCCCGCAGTTGCACAAGGGCGGCCACCCGCTGCCCGAGCAGGTCGTCGGGAACCCCGATGACCAGCGCGTCGAACACGTCCGGGCAGGACTTCAGCGCGCCCTCCACCTCCTCGGGGAAGACCTTCTCCCCGCCGGTGTTCACGCAGGTGGCGCCGCGGCCGAGCAGGGTCACCGAGCCGTCGGCCTCCAGTCGGGCCAGGTCCCCCGGCACCGCGTAACGCTTGCCGTCCACCTCGGCCAGCATCGCCGCGGTCCGGTCCGGGTCCTTGTAGTAGCCGAGCGGCACGTGCCCGCCCCTGGCCAGCCGGCCGACCTGGCCCGGTGGCGCGGGCCGGCCGTCCTCGCCCAGCACGATGACCTCGGGCCCCGGGGCGACGGTCGGCCCGCCGCGCTGCGGCGCGCCCGCGGTCACGGCGGCGATGCCGGCGAAGCCGGTCTCGGTGGAGCCGATCGCGTCGGTGATGACGATGTTCGGCAGCGCCGCGGCGATGGCGTCCTTGACCGCCGGGGAGAACAGGGCACCGCTGGAGGACAGGGCGAACACCGTTGAGGCGTCGTAACCGCCCTCGTGATAGGCCTCGATCAGCGGCCGCCCCATCGCGTCGCCGATGATGAACAGCAGGTTGACCTTGTACTGCTCGACCGCGCGCCAGACCTCGTGCGCGTCGAACCGCGGCGCCAGCACCACGGTGTCCCCCGCGAACAGCGCCGCCAGCATCGCCACCTGGGCGGCACCGTGGATGAGCGGCGCCGCGGTGAGCCGGACCAGCCCGCTCGATTCCAGGCCCTTGCGGGACTGCTCCCACTCATCGGCCAGCGGCACTCCGGTCAGGAAGTCGATGCCGCCCGCCAGGGTGCGCCACAGGTCCTCGTGACGCCACATGACGCCCTTGGGATAGCCGGTGGTTCCGCCGGTGTAGATGATGTAGACGTCGTCCTCGCTGCGCGCCGGGAAAGCGCGCTCGGGCGAGCCACTGGCGAGCGCCGTCTCGTAGCCGGTAGCGCCGCCGGTATCGGCGCCGCTGCTGTCCTCGATCACCACGGTGCCGAGCAGCCCGGGGCCGGGCGCCACCCGGGCGGCGGCCAGCGGCGCGTACTGCCGGTCGCAGACCAGCGCGACCAGGTCGGCGTCGCGGAACATGTACTGCAACTCGTTCTCGGTGTACCGGTAGTTGATGTTGATCGCGGTGGCGCGGATCTTGCACGCCGCGAGGATCGTCTCGGCCGCCTCGACGGAGTTGTGCGCGTACAGCCCGACATGATCCCCCGGGCCGACACCAAGCCCGGAAAGGTAATGAGCAAGCCGGTTGGAACGCTCCTCGAACTCGGCGTAGGTTACCTGCCGGCCGCCGCTGACCAGGGCGATCCGGTCACCGAACGCATCGGCGGCATGCTCAAAGAGATCGGCGAAGTTCCGGGCCATGGGTATGAAACTAGAACGTGTTACTGTTCTGGGCAACCCCGGGGAGGCGGCACCGTATGACCACGGCAGACACCGGCCACCCGCACCTGCTCATCGAGCAGCGCGGGCACGTCCTTGTCGTGACGATGAACCGCCCGCGGGTGCGCAACGCGCTCAGCGGCCCGATGATGGCGCTGATGCGCCAGGCCTGGGACCAGGTCGACGCCGACCCCGATATCCGGGTCTGCATACTCACCGGCGCTGGCGGCGCGTTCTGCGCCGGCGCGGACCTGAAAGCCATGACCCAGTCCCACCCCGGTGACGCCGGCGCTCCCGCCTTCGACCCCTCCGTGATCGAGCCACTGCTCAAGGGCCGCCGGCTGACCAAGCCCCTGATCGCCGCGGTCGAGGGCGTCGCCGTCGCGGGCGGCACCGAGATCCTCCAGGCCACCGACATCCGCATCGCAGGCGAGAGCGCCAGGTTCGGCGTGTCCGAAGCACGCTGGGGCCTGTTCCCGCTGGGCGGCTCCGCCGTCCGTCTCCCCCGCCAGATCCCCTACACGGTCGCCGCTGACCTGCTCCTCACCGGCCGCCACATCATCGCCGCCGAGGCCCTGGCAGTCGGCCTGATCGGCCACGTAGTCCCCGACGGCCAAGCCCTCTCCAAGGCGCTCGAGATCGCCGAGATCATCGCGGCAAACGGCCCGGTAGCGGTCCGCGCGATCCTCCGGACCATCCGCGAGACCGAGGGCCTCCCCGAGGCCGACGCCTTCAAGATCGAGTCCCAAATCGGCATGTCAGTCTTCCGCAGCGAAGACGCCAAAGAGGGCCCCCGCGCCTTCACCGAAAAGCGCAAGCCCCAGTTCCGCGACCACTGACCTTCCACCCAGGTCGCAAGGATGATTCAGATGGCCCGGTCTCGGCCGGCCCAGTACGGATCGCGCAGCCGCCGCTTGTAGAGCTTGCCGTTGGGGTCGCGGGGCAGCTCGGCCACGTAGTCGATCGTGCGCGGCAGCTTGAACTTCGCCACCCGGCCGGACAGGAATTCCAGCAGCTCCGCGGTCAGCCCCGGGCCAGGCTCGGCTTTGGGAACCGGTTCCACCACGGCCTTGACCTCTTCGCCCCAGTCGTCGTGCGGGATGCCGAACACGGCCACGTCGGCCACGGCCGGGTGGCAGCACAGTTCGGCCTCGATCTCGGCCGGGTAGATGTTCACCCCGCCGGAGATGATCACGTCGCTGCCCCGGTCGCACAGGAACAGGTAGCCGTCGGCGTCGGTGTAGCCGATGTCCCCGACGGTGAACAGCTCACCGGCTCGCGCCGCCCTGGTCTTCTCCTCGTCCTGGTGGTAGGAGAAGCTCGACGTGCCCATCCTCATGTAGACCAGGCCCTGCTCCCCGGTGGCCACCTCGTGGCCCGCCCGGTCCAGGACCTTGATCACCGAGCCCTTCCAGGGCAGGCCGACCGAGCCCGGCTTGCTCAGCCATTGCACGGAGTCGATGAGCGTGCCGCCGCCCTCGGTCGCGGCGTAGTACTCCACGATGACCGGCCCCAGCCAGTCGATCATCCGCCGCTTGACCTCGGCCGGGCAGGGCGCCGCGCTGTGGATCACCGCCCGCAGCGAGCTGGTGTCGTACCGGCCGCGGACCTCGGCGGGCAGCGCGAGCAGCCGCCGGAACTGGGTCGGCACCGTGTGCGTGTGGGTCACCCGGTGTGCCTGCGTCAGGCGCAGCGACTCCTCCGGATCCCAGCGGTCCATCAGCACCACGGGATGCCCGAGCTGCAGCGAGATCGTCGCGAAGTTGAGCACGGCCGTGTGGTACAGCGGGGAGCCGCACAGGTGCACGTGCCCGTCGTAGGGCGCCAGGTCGAACAGGCTGAAGAACCAGGCGGCCATGCCCGCCGTGTCGTCGGGGTCAAGGCCGGTCAGCGGGCGGCGTACGCCCTTGGGCCGGCCCGAGGTACCGGAGGTGTAGAGCATCGGCGCGCCGTGGGCCCGCGGGGACGGGCGTGCGTCCGTGCCGTCCTCGCCCAGTTGGCTGGCTGGCTCGAAGGCCGGCACCGCGCCGACCGCGAACCGGTTCTTGATCCCGGCCAGGTCGGCCGCTTCCCTGGCCGCCCCGGCGAACCGCTCATCGGCCAGGAACGCGCCGGCCCCGCTGTCGGTGAGGATGTAGGCGATCTCCGTGGCGACCTGGTGCCAGTTGATCGGCACGATGTACAGCCCGGTCTCGATCGCCGCGAAGTAGGCGGCCAGTGCCGTGACGCCGTTGGGCAGCAGCGTGGCGACCGTGTCCCCCGGCGCGAGGCCCAGGGCCTGGAAGCCGCGGCCGTAGCGGTCCGCCTCGCGGGCCAGTTCCGCGTAGCTGACCACGCCGCCGCCGGGCGAGATCACCGCGGGCAGATCCGGGTTGCTGGCGGCTATGGCCCACAGGCCGATCGCTGTCACCTGGCTAAATCTAGAACACGTTCTAGAGGCGGACAAGCGATCGATGGGCGTCGTAGCGCATGTGTTGCTAGCGCCATCCGCAACATGTTTCACTTTCCTGCGTGAGCCAGCCGCTGCGCGCGCCACTGGAGATCGGCTTCGACTACACCCGGTCGCTGGGGCCGACCTTGAGCCAGTTCATGACCGCGCTGGCGGGCCGGCGCATCCTCGGCGCGCGCGGCGCCGACGGCCGGGTGCACGTGCCGCCGTTCGAGTACGACCCGCAGACCGGGGAGCCGCCGGCCGAACTGGTCGAGGTGGCCTCCGCGGGGACCGTGACCACCTGGTCCTGGGCGGCGCGGCCAATGGACGGCCAGCCGCTCGGGCACCCGTTCGCCTGGGCGCTGATCCGGCTGGACGGCGCCGACACCGCGATGCTGCACGCCGTGGACGCGGGCACGGCGGCGGCGATGCGCACCGGCATGCGGGTCCGGGCCCGGTGGGCGCAGGCTCCGGCCGGGCACATCCGCGACATCGCCTGCTTCGAGCCGTGGCCCGGCTCCACCGCGCGCAGCGGCCAGGCCGCGGAGCCGGCGGGCGAGCCGGTGACCATGGTGA
>Ga0306920_100008447_pt1 | contig 13670 bp, 15 predicted proteins | sample flu12Cox44000170_FD_204666 | JGI IMG/M metagenome (GOLD analysis project Ga0306920, IMG submission 204666) | Lab enrichment of tropical soil microbial communities from Luquillo Experimental Forest, Puerto Rico - flux4day.12C.oxic.44.000.170 (v2)... | ecosystem: Environmental > Terrestrial >... | reverse complement strand
CCGCGGAATTACGGACTCGAGCACACGGGGACGCACGGCAACCCTGCATCTTACCGACGGGCGTGCGTGATTACAACCCCTTTTGGCGCGTCGGCCTAAGCGGGCTGCGCCCGGGGTCCGAGACAGTATGCGGGTGCCGTTCCCCGGCGTCAAGGATCCTGGTCCAGGCGCCGGGCGGGCGCGCCGCCCACCCGGCCTGACCAGGGATTACTTGACTTCGACGCTGGCGCCGGCACCCTCGAGGGCGGCCTTCGCCTTGTCGGCGTCCTCCTTGTTGACCTTCTCGAGCACCGGCTTGGGGGCGGCCTCGACCAGGTCCTTGGCCTCTTTGAGGCCCAGGCTGGTGAGGGCCCGCACCTCCTTGATGACCTGGATCTTCTTGTCGCCCGCGTCGGTGAGGACGACGTCGAACTCCGACTTCTCCTCCTCGGCGCCCGCGGCCTCGCCGCCGGCAGCCGGTGCCGCCGCGGCCGCCACTGCTACCGGGGCTGCCGCGGTCACGCCGAAGCGCTCCTCGAAGTCCTTCAGCAGCTCGCTCAGCTGGATCACCGACAGCTCGGCGATCCCATCGAGGATCTCTTCCTTGGTCAGGGTTGCCATCTGCGTGGCCTTCCTTTCTTTCCTTCGGTCCTGTGGGTGTTTCGGTCTCGGGTGTCTCGATGTGGTGGACGGGGGCCGTTACTCGGCCGCCGGCCCCTCCGCCGTCGCCGCGGGGGCCTCTTCGGTCTCGGCCTCCGCCGCGGTTGCCTCCTCGGGGGTGGCCGCCGCCTCGGCCCCGGCTCCCGACTCCGCGGCGGCCTCCGTCTCTGCCTCCCCGGCCGCTGCCTCCTCGGCCAGTGCCGCCTCGGGCGCCTCTGACGGGGCCGCGGCTAACTCCTCGACGCCGCCCTTCTCGTCGATCAGCGCTTGCAGGCCGTAGGCGAGGTTGCGCGGCAGCGCCTGGAGCAGGCCGGCCATCTGCCGCATCGGCGCCGCCAGCGCGCCCGCCAGCCGGGCCAGGAGCACCTCGCGGGGCGGCAGGTCCGCCAGGGCGGCGAGGTCCGACGACGAGAGGAGCGATCCGTCGGCCAGCCCGCCCTTGATCACGAGGTGCGGGTTGGTCCGCGAGAAGTCGCGCAGCGCCTTGGCCACCGCACTGATGTCGCCCTGAACGAAGGTCAGCGCGCTGGGGCCGCTCAGGTACTCCGAGAGCGGTTGGTAGTCGCCGCCGTCGATGGCCCGGCGCACGAGGGTGTTCTTGAAGATCTTGTAGTCGCCGCCCGCCGTGGCGAGCGCCTGGCGGAGGTCGGCCAGCTCGGCCACGGTCAGGCCGCGGTACTCGCTGACGATGGAGGCCGTGGCCGCGGACATGCGCGTCTTGACCTCGTCGACCACCTCGACCTTGTGGGCCCGTGCTGCGTTCTGCGTTGCCATCGGTGTCCTCCACCGGGACTGGGCCAGTGGTCCCCGGTGTGCGACGGCGCAGGCCGGCGGGGCCGGCTGCGAGATGTCGCCTCGTCAGGCGGGCCGAGTTGGCCGCTTCCGCACCCGAAGGTGCACCGGAGGTCTCTGGCGTACGGATTCAGTGCTCCTCCGCCGCGGCGGCGAGCTGTTCGGGAAAGCGTAGTCGGCGGTCCCCGGGCCGTCCGACCGGGTGCGGCTCAGGCCGGGACGGCGAGCTCCTCCTCGGCGAAGCGGGCCTTGACGGGGTCGATGTGGACGCCCGGGCCCATGGTCGACGACACCGTGGCCGAGAGGAAGTAGCGCCCCTTGGCCGCGGCCGGCTTGGCCCGCTGGAGCTCGTCGATCACGGCGCGGATGTTCGTGACCAGCCGGTCACGCTCGAAGGAGGCCTTACCCACGCGGATGTGCACGTTGCCGACCTTGTCGGTGCGGTACTCGACGCGCCCGCCCTTGAACTCGGTCACCGCCTTGCCGACGTCGGTGGTCACCGTGCCGGTCTTGGGGTTGGGCATGAGGCCCCGTGGGCCGAGCACCCGGCCGAGCGAGCCGACCTGGCCCATGAGGTCGGGCGTGGCGATCGCCACGTCGAAGTCGAGGAAGCCCCCGTTGATCTGCGCCACCAGGTCGTCGGCGCCGACCACGTCCGCCCCGGCGGCGCGCGCCTCGGCCGCCGCGTCACCGGCGGCGAAGACGGCCACCCGGTTCGTGCGGCCCGTGCCCTCTGGCAACGAGAGGGTGCCCCGGACGATCTGGTCCGCCTTGCGCGGGTCGACGCCGAGCCGGACCGCGAGCTCGACCGTCTCGTCGAACTTGGCACTGGCCAGCGACTTGACCAGGTCCACCGCCTCGGCGATGCCGTAGAGCGTCTCGCGGTCGACCTTGCTCAGGCTCTCCTTGTACTTCTTGCCGTGCTGCGGCATCGATCTCTCCTCCGTGCCTTTCGTCGTCGGTGGCCTTAGCCGGCGACCTTGATCCCCATGGAGCGCGCCGTGCCGGCGACCTGCTTCTTGGCCGCCTCGAGGTCGTTGGTGTTGAGGTCCTTGAGCTTCGTGGTGGCGATCTCGGCCAGCTGGTCGTCGGTGATGGTGCCGACCTGCTCGCGTCCCGCCGTCTGCGCGCCCTTGTCCAGCCCGGCCGCCTGGCGCAGCAGGACCGGCGTGGGCGAGGTCTTGAGGATGAAGGTGAAGCTGCGGTCCTCGTAGATAGTGATCTCGACCGGCACCACCTGCCCGCGCATGTTCTCGGTGGCCTGGTTGTACTGCTTGCAGAACTCCATGGTCTGCACGCCGTGCGGGCCGAGCGCGGTGCCGACCGGCGGCGCCGGCGTGGCCGAGCCCGCCTCGAGCTGGATCTTGACCACGGCGAGCACCTTCTTCTTCGGTGGCATTGCTGTTCTCCTCGTTCCTCGTTCGTGTCCGCGCCGGGCCTAGAGCTTGGCGACCTGGCTGAATTCGAGCTCGACCGGCGTCTCCCGGCCGAAGATGTTGACGAGCACCTTGAGCTTGAGCTGGTCCTCGTTGATCTCCGCAATCTGGCCCGAGAAATCGGCGAAGGGACCCTCTTTGACCCGCACCGTCTCGTCGACCTCGTACTCGAGGCGGGGGCGGCTGCGCTTGGTCGGAGCCTCGGCGCCCTCGACCTTCACCTGCAGGATGTTCTCGACCTCGCGCCGCGACAGCGGCGTCGGCTTGGTGCCCGGGCCGACGAAGCCCGTGACCCCTGGCGTGTTGCGGATGGCGCCCCAGGTGTCGTCGTCGAGGTCGCAGCGCACCAACAGGTAGCCGGGGAAGACCTTCTTCTGCACCGTGACCTTCTTGCCGCCCTTGAACTCGACGACGTCCTCCATCGGGATGACGACCTCGAACACGCGGTCCTCGATGCCGCGCGATGCGACCACGTTGCCGAGGTTCGAGCGCACCTTGTTCTCATAGCCCGAGTAGGTGTGCACGACGTACCAGCGGCCGGGCCGGTCGTAGGGGCTCTCGACGGGGACGGGCTCTTCGTCCTCCTCGTCCTCGCCCCAGCCACCGAGCTCGACGTCGGCGCCGTCCTCGGTCGCGTCGAGCACCAGGGCGGGCTCGGCCGCGGGCGTCGGCTCCGCTGCGGCCGCCGCGTCCTCGGCCTCCTCGGCGGCGAACTCTTCGGCGACCAGCTCGTCGAGCGTCTCGAGCGCAGCCTCCTCCACGATCTCCTCGACGATCTCTTCCGCGAGCTCCTCGGCTGCGACCTCGGCCAGTGCCTCCGCCACCTCTTCTTCGACCTCTTCGACGACCTCGTCCTCGGCCGCCTCCACGATGGCCTCGTCCTCGGCGGCGACTTCTTCGATCACGTCCTCGGTCGTCGCCGCGTGCATCGCCTGCTCCTCCGCCGGTGCCTCGGACTCGTCGCGCTCCGCGACGCGGGCCTCCTCGGCGTCCTCCTGGTCGCCCGCGACCGCGAGCTGCTCTTCTGCTTCTGAATGCGTCATGTCGCTCATGGCGGCCCTACTTGGTGAAGAGAAGCGTGATCAGCTTCCCGAAGGCGAGGTTCAACGCGAAGATGAGGGCGATCATGATGACGAGGGTGGTGAAGACGACCGACGTGTAGTTGATGAGCTCCGCGCGCGAGGGCCATGCGACCTGGCGCATCTCGTCGCGCACCTCGCGAACGAACTGCACCGGCGTGGCACGGCGGCGGACCGGAGCGCCACCCTTGGTCTGGCGCTGCGTGCGTGTCGCGGTGCCAGCGGGCGCGCGCTTGGTGGACGGGGACCCATCGGCCTCCATCTGCCCTTGGCGCTGCATCATGCGCTTGGTCTCGCGGTTCACGGTCTCGCCTCACAACTTCGTTTCTGGGACTGACGTCCGGGGCAGGGCAGGAGGGACTCGAACCCCCAACCGCCGGTTTTGGAGACCGGTGCTCTTCCAGTTGAGCTACTGCCCTCGGTGGGGTGCCGTCGGTTGCCCTCGGGCAGGTGGTTCTTCCCCCCTGACCTGGGGATCAGCTCTTCAGAGTAGCACCGGCCGGATCGGCCTGGCTCAGCGGGTCTCCTTGTGGAGGGTGTGCTGGCGGTCCCAGCGGCAGTACTTCTTCATCTCGATCCGCTCGCGGTCGTTGAGCTTGTTCTTCGTCGTGATGTAGTTGCGCCGCTTGCATACCTCGCAGGCCAGCGTGACCTGGACCCGCTTCTCGTTCTTTGGCATGTCGAATCCTTCCTGGTCGCTGCCCCGGGAACCGCCCCGGAGCCTGGTAGCGGCGGCGGGACTCGAACCCGCGACAACACGATTATGAGCCGTGTGCTCTGACCAACTGAGCTACGCCGCCAGGGCGAGCCCCCTGTCGGAATCGAACCGACGACACCAGCCTTACCATGGCTGTGCTCTGCCGACTGAGCTAAGGGGGCGCCGCGGCTGGTTCCGCGAGCAGTAGATGATAGCCAGCCCCGGGCGCCCACCGCCTGCGCTCCCCCGGTTTTCGCACGTCAACAGTACCATCGAGCGATGCGGATCCGGTTGGCCGAGCTCGCCGACGCCGACGCGATCCTGGCCATCTACAACGTCGAGGTCTTGGAGACGACCAACACCTTCGACATGGTCCCGCGCACCCGGGCCGAGCAGGAGGCCTGGATCCTCGAGCACAGCGGCGTGCACCCGGCCCTGGTGGCGACCGAGGACCCCGGACCCGGCGTGACCGGACCCGTCGGCGCCAACGGTGAGCTGGTGCTGGGCTTCGGCTCCCTCTCGGCCTTCCGGGAGCGATCGGGCTACTCGGCCACGGCCGAGAACTCGGTGTACGTCGATCGTGCCCAGCGCGGCAGCGGGGTCGGGCGGGCGCTGCTGGCCGAGCTGCTGCGGCTGGCTTCCGCCCACGGGTTCCACTCCGTCATCGCCCGCATCGCCGGCCACAACGAGGTGTCGATCGGCCTGCACAAGGCGGCCGGCTTCGAGCTGGTCGGCGTCGAGCGCGAGGTGGGACGCAAGCACCGCCAGTGGCTCGACGTGGTGGAGCTCCAGCGCCTCCTCTGAGGCGGCGGCTCAGGAGGACTCGAGCGCGGCGCCCTGGGGACGCGGTCCGGCCAGTTCCCCGGCCAGACGGGAGGTCCCGCTCCGCCACGAGGTCGTCCAGTTGCCCAGCGGCACGATCAGGACGGCCCACAGCACCATCACCGCCAGGACCATCGTGACGGGGTCGGTGTGCACCAGCTGGTTGAGCAGCGACGCCCCGCCGGTCAGGCCGATGAAGGGCACGACGGCCGAGAGGCCGAGGACGAAGTAGCGCAGCCAGCCCGTCACGACCGGCGCCATGATGATGATCCCCCAGGTCAGGTACCAGGGCTGCACGACCGGGCCGAGGAGCACGAAGGCCATCATGGTGACGCCGAGCGCGGTGAGCGTGCCCATGCGCTCGCGGTGGCGCAGGCAGTAGACGGCGATGACCGCCGCCCCCAGCAGCCCGGCAGCCCGGGTGAAGGTCAGCACGCCCGGCAGGCTGGCGCCGATCCCGAAGACGTGCGCGGTGCCGCTGATGAGGAGGCCCGCCCCGGTGGCGGGCGCCATCCACGAGCGCACCGTGCCCGGCGTGCCGAGGTTGGCCAGCCAGCCCCACCCGAGGCCCGAGATCAGGGAGAGCGCGCCCATCACGGCGACGGTGATGGCGCCGGCGCGCAGGAGGTGGCGGACGCGCCGGCCGAAGTCGGCGCCGGGACCGGCCCAGTCCCAGGCGACGTAGACGATGCCCATGGCGGCGGGGACTTTGATGGAGGCGGCCAACGCGCAGAGCACGATGCCCCACACCGGGCGGCGGTACGTGGCCGCGGTGACGCCGGCCAGCAGCAGCCCGACCATGATGGCGTCGTTGTGCGCGCCCCCGACGAGTGCGAGGAGCGTGAGCGGGTTGAGCACGGCGAGCACGAAGGCCGGGCCGGGTTCGCGGCCGTAGGCGCGGGCCAGCTTCGGGATGCAGTAGGCGATGAGCGCCAGGCCGGCGACGGACTGCAGTCGCAGCAACAAGACGGTGACGAGCGCGTGGTGGAAGCTGAGCGAGGCGGACCAGCCGGCCAGCATGAGGAAGAGCGGGCCGTAGGGCGCCGGCGTGTTCGCCCACAACGGGTCGACGCCCGAGGTGAAGGGGCCCGAGCCGATGGTGCCCGGCCCGTAGTTGTACGGGTTGATGTGGTGGCTCATCATCTCGCCCTGCGCCGCATACGAGAAGACGTCGCGGCTGAAGAGCGGGGCCACAGCCAGCAACGGGAGCAACCACAGGGCGAGCATGTAGGCGAGCGAGCGGATGGGCACGCCCGGGCGCGCCCGCAGGGTCTGGTACAGGCCGAACCAGACGCGCACGAAGAGCACCATCCCGCCGTAGACCGCGACGACACCGGCGAGCATCCAGGTCGTCGTCGGCCAGGTGGCCTCCCCGAAGAACCACGTGCCGCCCATCTCGAGCTTGAACGGCGAGCTCGGCAGCGAGGCGCCGAGGCAGATGGAGAGGACCGCCACGAAGCCGAGCACCGCGGGCCGGCGCAGGAAGGTCCAGTCGCCGGTGTCGGCCGACGCCGCCGCCATCCGCTTGGTCAGGCCGCCGCCGGGCAGGCGCAGGCGCAACGCGTCGGCGCGCATGGAGAGGCGCCCCAGGCGCGCGTCGACCCGCTCGAGGACTCGCGGTGACGGTGACTGCGCGCTGTCGTCCACTGGCTGGTCGGTCTCGCTTGTCGTGTCCGGGCTACAACCCGGGGGAGAGAATTGGGCCCACGGGGAGCAGGTACCCGCAATCGATCTGAAACAGCATTGTAACGGCCGCCGGAGGCCGAGCAAGGCTCGAAACCAGACCCGTTCGGGACCTGGAGTGTTGCGTGGGCCGGGAAGGATTCGAACCTCCGTAGGTGTACACCGGCAGGTTTACAGCCTGCTTCCTTTGGCCACTCGGACACCGACCCGCAGCCGGCGAGATTAGCCGCGACGGCCACCGCTGGGGACCGGGTGCCCCCGGTACGCTGCTCGTATGCCCACGTTTGACATCGTCTCCGAAGTCGACATGCAAGAGGTGCGCAACGCGGTCGACCAGGCCAACCGGGAGGCCGCGACCCGCTTCGACTTCAAGAACACTGACTCCACCATTGACTTGGGCGAGAACGAGCTCGTGCTGCGCTCGTCCACCGAGGACCGTCTCCGCGCCTTGCATCAGGTGCTGCACGAGAAGCTCGTCAAGCGCCAGGTCTCGCTGAAGGCCTTCGACGCCGGGAAGATCGAGGAGGCCCAGAAGGGCACGGCGCGCCAGCACGTCGCCATCCGGGCCGGCATCTCGGCGGACCACGCCAAGCGGCTGAACAAGTTCATCAAGGACCTCGGCCTCAAGGGGGTGTCGTCGCAGACCCAGGGCGACCAGCTCCGCGTCAACGGCAAGAAGCGAGACGACCTCCAGGAGGTCATAGCCAAGTGCAAGGCCGAGGACTTCGGCATCCCGCTGCAGTTCACCAACTTCCGCGACTGAGCGGTCAGGCCGGCGCTCCGGCTGTTCGCGCTAGTCGGCCGCCACGGCCTCGGCCTGGCTCTCGTGCTCGCCGTGGTGCTCGTCGTACTCGACCGGGTCGATGTGGAAGAGCTTGTTGTAGATGAGGAACTTGACGAACCACAGGATCCCGAAGGAGACCAGGTTGGCCGCGTTCACCAGGAGGGTGGTGGCGCCGTGCCCCAGGCCGTGGTGGCGGGCGAAGACGCCGGCGGCGTAGACGGCGACGCTCGAGAAGGCGAGACCGACGAAGGACAGGATCCAGAAGGGTGCCACCTCGCGCCAGAAGTGCGAGCGGCCGCTCTTGCCCCACACCCACTTGCGGTTCAGGTAGTAGGACGGGACGGTGGCCACGACGTTGGCCAGGATGTTCGCCGGGACCTCGGACATCACCCGGAACACGCCGAAGGTGAGGAACAGGGTGACCTGCGACACCACCGTCGAGATCACCGAGACGCCGGCGTACTTGAAGAGCTTCAGGCTCGAGGGGTGCGCCATGATCTGGCGCACCCGGACCACCAGCGGTTGGTCCGAGGACCAAATGTGGGAGAGGGGTGGGTGGTGCCCGCCGTGGTCAGGCACGGGCCCGCCATCGCGGGCGGCCCCCGGTGACGACTGCGGCACGTCGCCCACCCTAGTCCCGTCCCCCTTTGCCCCTCTGTCAGCGCGCTAGGAGCCCGCTGTGACCACGCGGTTGGCGCGCGCCACTTCGCCGAACCAGTGCGCGCTCGGCTTGGGTCGCCGTTCGAAGGTTCCCGGGGCCACCGCCACCAGCCCGAACTTGGGCCCGTAGCCGAGGTGCCACTCGAAGTTGTCGAGCAGACTCCACACGAAGTAGCCGCGCAGGTCGATCCCCTCGGCCAGGCAGCGGTGGGCGCTGTGCAGCGCCTCGGTCACGAAGGCGATCCGCTCCGAGTCGTCCGCCGTGGCGATGCCGTTCTCGGTGACCACGACGGGACGGCCGCTCACGGCGGCGGCGCGCCGGACGGTGTGCTCGACCGCCTGGGGCCAGTACTCGTCCCCCATCTGGGTGAGGCGCACCGACGGGTCGTTCGGTGCGAGGCCGTCCGGCCCGAAGTGCATGCGCGTGTAGCACTGCACCCCGACGAAGTCGTCGCCCTCCGTCGCGCGCAGGAAGACGTTCTCGAGCATCTCCTCGGCGGCGTCGCGCAGAGCCTCGCCGCCCTCGTTCGCGACGATCTCGGCCATCGACACGGTGAAGCCGACCGGGAAGTCGCCCGGCCCGGCGCGCAGCACCTCGACCGCGAGCCGGTGGGCGCGCACCATGGCCTCGTTCACCGCGCCGTAGCGGGCGAAGTCCTCCTTCACCCCCGGCGGGTACTGGCCCTGGAAGTACCCCATCACCGAGACCACGTTGGGCTCGTTGATGGTGCAGGCCCACCCGACGAGATCGCCCAGGTAGGCGGTGGCGCGGGTCACGAAGCGGGCGAAGCACTCGGGGGCATCGGGTGACTCCCAGCCGCCCCGCTGCGCCAACCACAGCGGCGTCGTGAAGTGGTGGAAGGTGACGACCGGGGTGATGCCGTGCCCGTGGCAGGCCGCGCACATGCGCCGGTAGTGCTCGAGCGCGGCCACCGAGAACTCCCCCTCGGCCGGCTCGATGCGGCTCCATTCGAGCGAGAAGCGGTAGGCCGACAACCCCATGTCGGCCACGAGCCCGATGTCCTCGCGCCAGCGGTGGAACGAGTCGCAGGCGTCGCCGCTCGGCTCGAGCGTGCCCGAGGTCGGGTCGTGCTCCCACGCCCACCAGTCGTTGTTGACATTGCCGCCCTCGATCTGGTGCGCCGCCGTCGCGACACCCCACGTGAACCCGTCGGGGAAGTTCAGCTCGTGCGCGGCGTCGGCGGCGGGGGTCACGACCGCGCAGGGTAGTGGCGTCCGCGGCGGCGCGCCGGACGGCGCCGCACGGAGCGGCCTGCGAACATGGGCGGGTGAGCGCGTCCTTGGAGTTCCTCGTCAACCTGCTCGACCTCGAGCCGATCGAGGTCAACATCTTCCGCGGCATCCAGCCCAACGAGGAGCGCCAGCGCGTGTTCGGCGGCCAGGTGGCGGGACAGGCCCTCATGGCAGCCGGCCGCACCGTCGACCACGGCCGCGTGCACTCGCTCCACTCGTATTTCCTGCGACCGGGCGACCCGACCGTGCCGATCCTCTACGAGGTCGACCGCATCCGCGACGGGCGCTCCTTCACCACCCGCCGCGTGGTGGCGATCCAGCACGGCCGGGCCATCTTCAACCTCTCGGCCTCCTTCCACGACGACGAGGCGAGCATTGAGCACCAGTTCGACATGCCCGACGTGCCGGCGCCCGAGTCGCTCGCGCCGCTCTTCGAGCGCCTGCAGCCCTGGAAGGAGGAGCTGACGGAGTGGTTCAACCGCCCGCACCCCATCGACCAGCGGCACATCGGCGAGCTGGTGTGGCACCAGAAGGGGAGCTTCGAGCCCTACCAGCGGCTCTGGATCCGCGCCGACGGCCGGCTCCCCGACGACCCGCTGCTGCACGCCTGCGTCGCCACCTACGCCTCGGACATGTCGCTCTTCGACACCATCCTGGCCCCGCACGACGTGCGCTGGGACGACGACGACTTCATGGGCGCCAGCCTGGACCACTGCATGTGGTTCCACCGGCCCTTCCGCGCCGACGAGTGGCTGCTCTACGACACCGACTCCCCGGTGGCGGTCGGCGGCCGCGGGTTGGCGCGCGGGTTCCTCTTCGATCGCCGCGGCCGGCTCTGCGTCTCGCTCTCCCAGGAGGGCCTGGTGCGCCGGCGCCGGCGCGCGGCAGACGCTTAGCGCGCCGCGATGGGGACGTAGTCCCGCGCCTCGGGGCCCGCGTACAGCTGCCGCGGCCGCGCGATCTTCGAGTCCTGGTCGAGCATCTCCTGCCAGTGCGCCAGCCAACCCGCCGTGCGCGGGATGGCGAAGAGTACCGGGAACATCTCGAGCGGGAAGCCCATGGCCTGGTAGATGAGGCCGGAGTAGAAGTCGACGTTGGGATAGAGCCGGCGCGACGTGAAGTACTCGTCGTTGAGCGCGATCTCCTCGAGCTTGAGCGCGATGTCGAGCAGCGGGTTCTTCCCGGTCACCTCGAAGACCTCGTCGGCCGTGCGCTTGATGATCGTCGCCCGCGGGTCGTAGCTCTTGTAGACGCGGTGCCCGAAGCCCTGCAGGCGCTGGCCGCCGTGCCCGGCCTTGACGGTGTCGATGAAGTCCGGCACGTTCTCGATGCTGCCGATCTCGGTCAGCATCCTGATCACGGCCTCGTTGGCGCCACCGTGCCGGGGACCATAGAGCGCGGCCGCGGCCGCCGCCGTGGCCGAGTACGGGTCGGCGTGCGACGACCCCACGACGCGCATCGCCGTGGTCGAGCAATTCTGCTCGTGGTCTGCGTGGAGGATGAAGAGGACGTCGAGCGCACGGGCCAGCACCGGGTTCGCCTCGTAGTGCGGCTCGGCCACTTTCCACAACATGGACAAGAAGTTCGGCGCGAACTCGAGGGTGTTGTCCGGGTACACGAAGGGCATCCCGACACTGAAGCGGTGCGCCGCCGCCGCCAACGTCGGCATCTTCGCGATCAGGCGGATGATCTGCTTCTGTCGCGACTCGCTGTCGAAGATGTCCTTGGCGTCGAGATAGAAGGTGGACAGCGCGGCGACCGCCGAGACCAACATCCCCATCGGGTGCGCGTCATAGTGGAAGCCCTCGAGAAAGCGCTTGCGCACGTTCTCGTGGATGAAGGTGTGGTACGTGATCTCGTGGCGCCAGGCCTCGAACTCCGCCTCGGTCGGCAACTCTCCCTTCAGCAGCAGGTAGGCCACTTCGAGGTAGGTCGACTCCTCTGCCAGCTGTTCAATGGGATAGCCGCGATAGCGCAAGATGCCCGCGTCGCCGTCGAGGAAGGTGATGCCGCTCTCGCACGCGGCCGTCGACATGAAGCCCGGGTCGAAGAACCAGATCCCCGGCAACAGCTTCGCCCACTCTTCCGCCGACACGCCCCCGTTGACGATGGGGATCTCGATGGACTCGCCGTTGCGATTGTCCGTGATCGTGATGCTCTCAGCCACCTGAGAAGCCTCCAATTCCTTTGTTTCAATGCCTTCCGATCCTATGGCCAGGATGTGGAGGCGGTCGACACGCCGCCGGCAGGACGCTGCGGGCGTGCTCAGCTGGCGGGAGCGATCTGCAACGTCTCTTGGTACACGGTGCCGTTGGTGAGCGCCTGGCCCGAGGGGAGCGACACGTTGACCCGCAGCACGTAAGTGGTCCCGGGTTTCACGCGGAACCTGACCTCCGGCAGCGTGACCGTCTCGCCCACGGCCACCGGCGCACTCCGGACCTGGGTTGCGGTCGCTCCCGAGGTCTGGTCCGCCATCGTGAAGCGCACGGTGCCGCGGGGCTCGTCCACCGACCCTTGGTTGGCGAGCACGGCGCTCACCCCGACCTGGGTGGTCGGGCTCAGCGTCACCGTCCCCGCCGGCTCGCCCGGAGGGGCCGGCAGCGCCGGTGGGTCGAGGTTCACGGTGCGCAACACGAGATAGTGCGACTGAATCAGGGTCGACGACGAGGCGAGCTGGTCGACCTGCGCGGCGACGGGTCCCGCCGCCCAGCCGGCCGGGTGGAGCACCCACACCGAGCGCGGCAGGTGCGCGTACCCGGCCGCCGCCGCCAGCTCCCGGCGCAGCGCGCTGTAGCGCGCGTCCGCGCGTGCGAGCAGCGCGCCCGCGGCGGTGATGCGGTCGGTCGCCGCGGTGGCGCTCAGCAGCGTGGCGCCCGACGGCGCCAGCGCCACGGTGTTGCTCGTCCCCGCGGGGGGAACCGGCTGCATCCCGAGGAACCCGTCGACGGCGGCGCGGTAGTCGCTGACGGCCTGGGCCCGCTCGGCGAAGACCTCGGCGAACTGGTCTGCCAGGGACCCCGCCGCGGCGGACCCGGCGGCCAGCGCGGCGCGGCTGGACTCCTCGGACGTCTGTTGCACTGCGCTGTCGAGTCCGGCCTGCAGCCCCTGGCGGGTCTGCGACGGCATCGCCGCGATGAGCGCCCGCACCGTGGCGGCCGTCGCGTTGGACTGGTCGGCCACGACGCCGCCCTGCGCGGCCAGCGAGCGGTTGGAATCGGCGTCGTAGGTGCCCGACTGGCTGGCAATCCGGGTGAGCCCTCCGACGAGGAGCGCGCCGGTGACCGCGATGGCCACGAAGAGAAGGACGGGCGAGGCCTGCGATCGACGGCGCGCACGGCGGCGTGGCCTGCGTGGCGACATCGCCACAAGAAGTTAGTGCCGGGTCGGCTGCGTTACACCGCGAGGAAGGAGGCGTCAGACCCGTCGACCGCCGTGGTCAGGGTGCTCGCGCTCTTGCGCCACTGCACGGTGGGGGCGATGGCCCGCACGTCGACACGGTCGCGGTGGCGCTCCACCAGGTCCAGCATGTCGGCGACGACCTCGTCGGTCAGGAGGTGCGGGACCAGGCCGAGGTCGAGCAGCTTCGTGTTGGCCGCGTGGAAGTAGTGCTCCTCGTGCTCGACGCGCGGGTTGGCCAGCCCCTCGGCGATGTCGACCCGCGTCGGACAGACCCGCTTGACCATCTCCGCCATGTCGCGGACCGAGAAGGACTCGGTGAACTGGTTGAAGACTCGGAACTCGCCGCGCTCGGCCGGGTTCTCGAGGGCCAGGGACACGCAGGCGAGGGTGTCGCGGATGTTCAACATGCCGCGGGTCTGGCCGCC
>Ga0306920_100008446_pt1 | contig 13671 bp, 16 predicted proteins | sample flu12Cox44000170_FD_204666 | JGI IMG/M metagenome (GOLD analysis project Ga0306920, IMG submission 204666) | Lab enrichment of tropical soil microbial communities from Luquillo Experimental Forest, Puerto Rico - flux4day.12C.oxic.44.000.170 (v2)... | ecosystem: Environmental > Terrestrial >... | reverse complement strand
GCTTCCAGCGAGTTGTAGGTTTGCTGGAGCGGCTGGGCACGGGCGCCATACTGGTCCCTCACGAAGTAATCATCGACCACCATCCGGCTCAGGGTAGCGAGCACGACCATGTCCGCCGCATTACCGATCGGACTGGGGCCGCTCGCAATGGTGTACGCGGAACTGGCTTGCTGTACCTTCCAATTCTGAGTGAAGAGCCGCTCCTCGGGGCTCTTCAGCGTCCTCTGAAAGCGGTTCACATCTTCACGTGAGCGTCCCACGTACTCATCCGCAAAGCGCATCACCTCCTGCTGCAGCGATTGCAGCTGCTGCGCGCGCTGTTCGGCAGCGCGTTTGCGGGGATCGGCACGCTCAATCGTTTTGCAGCCACAGAGTGTGACTGCGAGAACCAAACCGCACGCCAGGAACCGTCCAGAGAAGCTCATGTGTCGTCCTCAACGGTCTTGCCCGGCTCTCGAGCCTGCCGTCTTGCGTTTTTTGTGCACCCCCCCCACGGGCCGACAATGGTGAGTGAGCCGCGCGGGTAACTCAAGCGCGCTGGCGGCACCGGGCAGGTCACTCTCATGAGACCGATCCTGTTAGTGGCGGCGTTTGTGCTCGGTACGAACGAGCGGCACCGGAGCAAACTGCCGTGGGCGCCGCGCCCGCGAGTGTCCCGCGAACTTCCTCACCGCCTGGGGTGCGCGTCGTGGACCTCACAGCATGCCGAGCGGCTCTGGCGCTGCTCGATGCTCACGCCGTACCCGCCTTGTCCCGGTCCGACTCCGAGCCCTATCGGGGTGAGATACGGCGCGGCGCGCGGAAGGTTCTCGAAAGGCTGAATAGCGCCCGAGCGATGGCTGGAGCTGGAGCAGTTTATTATTACTGTAATAATAAATACGTACAGTGACGGTGTGATGGGTGACCTTCAGATACGCTCGAGGATCCCCCCTCCTCGGGCACCTAGGGAAAGAGTCTGGCCAGGGACGGCCTTTGTTCTCGGGTTCTGGGAAACGAGCGTAGCGAGTCGTCGCTGGCAAATGGCTGCCGCGGCCTATGGTCTCGATGCAAGGGCACTGACCGCAGTCGGTCGGCCGGCGGTTGTTACGCGGCTCGGACGTTCAGCGGATGGCCGTGCTCGCGCGCCGCAGCGATCCGCTGCCTCACGCGTCGCGCGGCAATGACACCGATGAAGTTCTTGACGCTGGACTGCGCGTGTAACTTCTCGATCTCTTCCTCATAAAGGCTCTTCACGACGGACGCGTCGGTGTCCGTCTCCTGTGCCAGCGTCGCGACGGTGGCTTCGTGCTTGGGCGCAAGCCCGTGAGTCGATGAGGCTCGCTGTGCCAATGACAGCTCCTTGTGCCTGGGATCCTGCGCGCGATTATACCGATCACCGGTCTCCGTCGTGGTACGCGCAAATGCGTAGGCCGCGCTGGAGCGCGATTCGCGAAAGTTCCCCGGCGATCTATTGCAAATCCTTATCGTGACCTTTCAATGCCACTATAGGGAAATACAGGCCGAGCAGATGCCGCTCCCACCACCTCCCCGTGGCTTTGCCGGCCTCATCGGTGAAGGCGTAGTCGTAGAACTGCGCACGCACGTAAACGGGGGGTTTGTCAGGAAACGGATTCTTCCGTAAGAGCGCCGTCACCGCAGGCTCGTTCTCGAGCAGCCGCTGCAGAAAGCGCCAGAACCACGGCAGGCGACGCGGATCCTCGAGCGCCGCGAACCACATCTGCCAGTCGAGGCGCGGCTGGTGTGGAATGTTCCAGGGAGGCGCGCGGAACAGATCGCCGGGCTTGTAGCGGAATTCGTACTCGCGCCACTCGATGCCATCGGACGAACCCTCGATGACGATCTCATCGCGCTTGGTGGTCATGACCGCGAACAGGCCATAGCTGCTGACGATATGCAGGGGTTCTGCGAAGCGATCGATCGCCTGCGCGAATGCGGGTGGGTTGCCGCCGAAGCGCAGGTCCATCTCCACGAGGCTGCACAAGACGATCAGGAAGGTCAGCGCTCCGACTCCGATTGCCGCGGCTCTTCGCGGGCGGCGATCGTCCTTCGCCGCCACCGGCAGGAGCCGAACCAGGCGCGCTGGCAGCAGCCGCCGCAGCGCTGCATCGTCGAACAGCGGCAGGCACAGCCACATGGTCTGCAGGTTGAACCAGTTGTAGTTGCCCGTGAGCACAATGCCCACCTGCAGCAGCAGGATGCCGAAGGCGGCGCAGAAGCGCAGCCGCCGTGGCGCAAAGATCAGAAACGGCAAGCCGAGCTCGATGCAGAACACCGCTCCAGTTGCGAATCTCAGCGCCGCGGGCGGCAGTTGCGCCGCGTACCACGCCAGCGGCGTGGGCAGCGGCTGACTCAGGAAGTGATAGGACAGCGCCGACAGGTTCCACCAGTTGGGGTCCCCGCTGAGGAGCTTCACCACACCGGACATGAACATGAAGCGAAACAACAGCCAGCGCAGCAGCCAGATTCCCGGCATCCTGGCGAAGCTCAGCACCAGAGCGAGGAATCCACCCTCGAGGAGGAAGGTGTCCCACTGGTACGTCATGAAGATCTGCCCGGCGTAGAGCAGTGACAGGTACAGCACGTACAGCAGCACGAGGCTCAGCCGCGTCAGGAGATTGCAGATGAGCAGCAGCGAAAAAATCACTCCCGTCCCGCACACTGCTTTGATGGCGATGTCGCTGCTGCTCCACCAGAACACCATGGGCATCAGCCAGAAACGCTCGCGGCCGGCGGTGGCGGCGACGGCATCGGTGAGCTCGGCGAGCGGCACGATGCCGTGGCTGCCGATGAGTCCCTGGGCCTGGACTGCGAAGGAGAGGAACGCCGCGAGATAGATCAATCCGTAGCCGCGCAGGAACAGGAACGAGACCCGCTCGTAGCGCGGGGGTTCGTAGTCCTTGCCCCACAGCAGGAGGCTGATGCGGAAGAACGCCGGGCGGTGCGCGGCCGTGAAGGCGTACGCGCGCTCGGCGAGTGGCGCGAATCCCGGGAGTCGGCGATAGAGCCACAGCCACACTACCTTACCGCGAGCGTGACTCAGTGTGAGGAAGCTCGCCTCGGCCGCGCTCGCGTGCCGTCCATCGGAGGCGATGAATTGCACCGCGCGCTGAAAGTCGGCGAGGGCTATCGCCGGATACTGCGCCGCCACTTCCTGGTACGGGCGGTACGCGACACGCTCGCCGGTGAGTTTCTGCCAGTAGCGTGCCCAGTAGCCGCAGAAGCCGCAATCGCCGTCATAGACCAGCACGGGCCGCGAAGCGTCGGCGGCCGCATCAGCTACGCTGCCCGGCGGATTTTCCGGTGCCGATGGCATGGCGGCACTCTAAAGCAAATTGCCGTTTTCCGTTTCTTAACACGCCCATGACGAACCTCGCACTAAGCTATGCGGCAGTTCTGCTGCGACTGAGGCGATGATGAGCGGGCCGGAGGTGTTTTTTTACGTCGGGGGAGCGCTGGTTGCGTTGTACATCGTGGCGGCGAGCTGGCGCTCGAGGGACGCCGCCGCATATCGTCCGGGCGAGGAGCGCCGGACCTCGACTGCGCGCGCGCCAACAGTTGATCGGCGCGTGATCCATTGGTGGCGCGCGCTGCGGCGGAGCAGGTCATCTGCAAGGATGCGGTGAAACGACTTCGAACACTGATGTTTCCTCGAAATGGCACGGCAGCTGGAAATGGACTGAATGCTGCCCCGGCCAAAATACCGCCCGAGCACTGCTCGCGACAGTGACAGACCCACCGACTCGAGCCCCTGACATACGGCCGCGCTGTAGAGATCGAGGCCAAGTCACCCGGGCGGCCGTGATCCGCTCTACAATCGCTGTCCCGGCCGATGGCCCACCGTGCGGCGAGTGTGATGAGCAAGTTCGACCTGCAACCCCCCACTGAGGCGCAACGCACCCCGATCATCGCGGGCCTCACTACGGATGAGCGGCGCGTGCTGCTCGAGCACGGGACCGAGGCCGCTTTCTGTGGCGTGTTTCTCGACAATCACCGTGACGGGATCTACACGTGCCGCTTCTGCGGCCTGCCGCTCTTTCGTTCGAGCGCGAAGTTCGACTCGGGCACCGGCTGGCCGAGCTTCTTCAAACCCTACGACGAGTCGCACATCCGCCGCGTGCGCGACACCAGCTATGGAATGATCCGGGTCGAAGAGGTGTGCGCGCGCTGCGGCAGCCATCTCGGCCACGTATTCCCGGATGGACCCCCGCCGACCGGTGAGCGTCACTGTCTCAACTCGGTCTCGTTGTCATTCACCGATGAGGGACGGCCGCTGCCGGACGTCCTTCACCGCGGTCCGCCCGAAGGTCAGCCCGACCGCGGCTGAGCCGCACGAAAAGCGCGAGGTTGTGAGCATGATGCTGATCGATCAGCGACGACGCAGTCTCGGTCGATTCGAGGTGGGCCGCGTGCTGCCGCATCCGCACCACCATATGGTGGGGCCCTTCATATTTTTCGACCATCTCGGTCCCGTCGAGCTGCCGAAGGGCCTGTCACGCGAGGCCGACGTGCGGCCGCACCCACATATCGGCCTCGCGACCGTGACGTACCTGTTTGCGGGCGAGATCGTGCATCGCGACTCGACCGGCATCGAGCAGGTGATCCGTCCCGGTGAGGTGAACTGGATGACCGCGGGCCGCGGGATCACGCATTCGGAACGCTTCGAGAAGGCACGGCGCGAGGGTGGACCGATGCATGCCATCCAGGCATGGGTCGCACTCCCCAATGACCAGGAGGAAACCGCACCTCACTTCGCGCACCATCCGGGAAGTGATCTGCCGCTCGAGGAGGACCGGGGCGTGTGGCTGCGGCTGCTCGCGGGTGAGTCCTTCGGCCTGCGCGCGAAGGTCAAGACCCATTCGCCGCTTTTCTACCTGCACGTTGCGCTCGAGGCAGGATCAAGCATCGCGCTGCCACGCGAGCACCGCGAGCGCGCTGCGTATCTCGTGGCGGGCGCCGTGAGCGCGGATGGACAGCCGGTCGCCCCGGGCCAGATGATCGTGTTCGACGAGAATGCGCCGGCGGTGGTGGAGGCGAGCGCGCCGAGCGTGCTGATGCTGCTCGGCGGTGCGCCGGTCGGCGCACGCTTCATCGAATGGAACTTTGTCTCGTCCTCACGAGAGCGGATCGAGCAGGCCAAGGCGGACTGGCGGGCCGGACGCATGAAGCTCCCGGATGGGGATAACAAGGAATTCATTCCCCTGCCTCCGGATATGCACCAGGGCGCCCCCGCCATGTCCTGACTTGCGCGCCCGCCACCGCGGGGCGCAAAGTCCCGGACTTTCCCGACAACGCTTACGAGGCATTCGTGGCACACGCGACAGCGGATATCGGCACGGTCAACTACACCGTTTCGCTCATGGCGGGACATCACCCGCTCACGGCCGACGAGGGGGCTGCGGCAGGGGGTCAGGATGCCGGTCCCTCGCCGCATGAGATGCTGTGTGCCGCACTCGGTGCGTGCACGGCGATCACCTTGCGCATGTACGCACAGCGCAAGGAATGGCCGCTGCGCGCCGTTCACGTGGACGTGCTGATGCACCTCGAGGGCAAGGAGCACCGCAGCATGACCCGGCGGTTGCGCCTTACGGGTGATCTCGATGAGGCACAACGCGCGCGGCTCGCCGACATCGCGGAACGCACGCCCGTCACACTCACGCTCAAGCAGGGTGTTACGATCACGACCATCTTGGAGTGAGCGCGGCAGCAGATGTCAACGGACTTTTTGACGCAGCAGTCGTCCATAGTTCAGCGCATGGGAGGTTGCCGATGATCGTTGGGAGCCTTAAGCCGCCACTGCGGCTTCTCGCGCTGCCGGTGTTGGCCATGCTCCTCAGTGCCTGCTCCCTCGTGCACCTGAAGGCACCCGACGTCACTCCTACTTCGGTCGAGGTCATGGATGTACAGGTGACCCAGCAGCGCTTCAAGGTGGGACTACACCTGCAGAACCCCAACGACCGCTCGCTGCCGATCAAGTCTGCCCGTTGCACGCTGCAGATCCAGGGAGTCGATGTCGGTAGTGGCGAGACGACCGAGCCCTTTGACCTGCCGGCTCACGGCGAGAGTGACATCAACATGATCGTCACCACGAACCTCGCCACGAGCGTACCGAATCTCGTCGCGCGCCTCTTCAGCAGCGGCGAGTTGCCGAGCTATCGCGTCTCGGGCAGCGTCAACCCCGATATCACGCTCCTGCCACCGATCCCATTCTCGAAGTCGGGTCAGTTCACGATTCCCAATTGAAGTGGAGCTTTGAAGGAGGGTGAGCGCCGTGGGGTAGTGGCACTCGATGTTTACGGCACGCTCGTCGATCCGGCGGGAATGGCCCTCCGGCTCGGTGCGAGCTTCGGGGCGCGTGCACAGGTTGCCGCACAGCTCTGGCGCGAGAAGCAGCTCGAGTACACCTTCCGCCGCGCGCTCATGCGCAAGTACGCGGATTTCGACGTGTGCACGCTGCAGGCGCTCCGCTACGTGAGTGCATCGCTTAGCGTTACGCTCGATGAGGCCGAAGAGCACGCACTCCTCGAGGCCTATCTGCACCTCCCGGCATTCACCGATGTGCGCGACGGCCTCGCGATGCTGCGACGCGCGGGATACCGGCTCGTGGCGCTCACCAATGGCACCCTGCACTCGGCGCGCAGCGTGCTCCAGAATGCCGGCATCAGCGAATTCCTGGAAGATGTGCTGAGCGTCGAGCCGATCGCAACTTTCAAGCCCGATCCGGCCGTATATGCACTTCTGGAAAAGTTGTCCGCGGGACGCGCGGAGCCTGCGTGGCTCGTATCCGGCAACCCCTTCGACGTGATCGGCGCAAAGGCCGCGGGTCTCAGGGCCGCATGGCTGCGGCGTGATCCACAACGGATCTTCGATCCGTGGGAATTCTCACCCGATCTGGTGGTGCGAAACCTGGAGGAGCTATGTCAGAAGTTGCCACCGAGCCGCTGAGCAAGGCCGCGGACGCGAGCGTGCTGGTCGTCGGGGTGGGCGCGTGGCAGGGGCTGGGCGCCGCCATCGCCAGGCGCTTTGCCAGAGGCGGACACCCGGTGGTGATCGCCGGACGCAACGCGCAGAAGCTCGAGGCCACGGCCGCTGAGCTCAAGAAGACCGGCGCCCGGGCATCCTGCGTCGTCGGCGATGCGGCGCTGTCCGAAGACGCCCGGCGCTTCGCGGCGGAGGCGCAGCGGCTGGCGCCGCTCGCGGTGGCGGTTCACAACGCCGGCGGCATGGAGCCCGCGCCGTTGCTCGAGGTGAGCGAGGCGAGCTTCACGCGACACTGGCGCGAGCATGCCCTCGGTGGATTCCAGGTGGCACAGGCGGCTCTGCCGCTATTGCTTAAGAATGGTGGCGGCTCACTCTTCTTCACCGGTGCTTCGGCGAGCCTGCGCGGCAAGGCAAGGGTTGCATCCTTTGCATCGGCCAAGGGTGCTCTGCGCAACCTGGCGCAGAGCATCGCGCGCGAATTTGGGCCGCAGAACATCCACGTGGGTCACGTTGTGGTGGATGGCGGCATTGCCGGTGACCGGCTGCTGTCACGCAATCCGCAGCTGCGGGAGCGGCGCGGTGAGGACGGCCTGCTCGATCCCGATGCCATCGCCGACGCCTACTGGAACCTGCACCACCAACACCGCAGCGCCTGGACACTCGAGCTCGACTTGCGGCCGTGGAACGAGAGCTTCTGACCCGCGCCTCCGGTGTCCGGGGTGCGCGCGACTTGAAAATCCGGGAGCGGCTCCCCATACCGCCGGCATGAGCGAAACGCTGCACCTGGTATGCCCGCATTGCGAGAAGATCAACCGGATCAACGCAACGCGCCTCGCTGAGTCGCCGAAGTGCGGACACTGCCATCAGAGCCTCTTCACCGGGCATCCGCTCGAGTTCACCACCGCCAGTTTCCGGCGGCAGATCGAGCACAGCGACATCCCGCTGGTAGTGGATTTCTGGGCTCCCTGGTGTGGCCCCTGTCAGATGATGGCGCCGCAGTTCGTCGCGGCGGCGGCAGAGCTGGAACCCACAGTACGCCTCGCGAAGGTCAACACGGAAGTAGAGACCGCGCTCGCGAGCGAATTCGCCATCCGTAGCATTCCGACGCTGGCGATGTTCAAGGGTGGCCGCGAAATCGCCCGACAGGCAGGTGCCATGGGAAAATCCGACATCATCCGCTGGGTGCGTCAGCAAGGCTGATTACCGTCCGTAACAACTGGTCGCATGCATTCAGCTGAGACCCGCTCGTTTCGCGTAGTCTCCGGCGGTCAGACCGGTGTCGATCGTGGCGCCCTCGATGCGGCGTTGGAACTCGGCGTACCCTGCGGCGGATGGTGCCCTGCCGGCCGACTGGCTGAGGACGGCGTGATCCCTGCGCGTTACCCCGTCACGGAGCTGCACGGCGCAGGGTACGGCGAGCGTACGCACAAGAACGTGGAGGATAGTGACGGCACACTCATCGTCACATTCGGCCCTGCGAGTGGCGGCACGGCGTACACCATCGAGGTGTGCGAGAAGCTTGCACGCCCACACCTCATCGTGGATGCGGCGAGCGTCACGCTCGGGGAGGCCGTTTGCCGGGCAGTGCGCTTCGTGAAGGAGGACGGTGTCGGACAACTCAACGTCGCCGGTCCCCGGGCGAGTGGCGAGCCTCGGGCGTATGAATACGCCCATGCGCTGGTGCGCGAGCTTTGCCGCCAGTGCGGTGTTGGTGTCCGTGAGAGCCGCGGCCCCACGCCTCAGCCCAGCTCGGAGTAGAACTTTTCCAGGACCGGGCGCTGGCCCTTGACGATCTTGAGCAGCGCCGCCACCCGATCGAACCAACCCCCGCGGTCGACTTCGGGGAAGCGCGCGGTGCGGCCGGACTTCGGTGGCCACTCGATCTCGAAGAGGTTGCTGTTCAGCTCTGCCGGATCGCAATCGCCCTCGATTGCCCACACGTGCAGCCGCTTGCCGCCCGGGAGCTGGAATGTCCCGAGATCGCGCTCACGGCCGCCGCCCTGCACGTCAAACCCCGTCTCTTCCTTGAATTCCCGATGCGCGCAGGCGAGCTCCTCTTCGCCCGCATCGACGAGGCCCTTGGGTACCGACCAGGCACCTTCGTCCTTCCTGGCCCAGTACGGTCCTCCCGGGTGAACGAGGAAAACCTCGACGTCCGAGTCCCGCCGGCGATAAAGCAGCAAGCCCGCACTGATCGCCGGCATCGTCCGCGTCATCCGCCGGTCAGCTGCTGCGCTCGACCCACATGTCGCCTTCTTTCAGGTAACGACGTTTCACTGCCCCCCAGGCGATCCGATGCGCGGCCTCCTCTTGCCGCGGATCGCCAGTGTGGGCTGAGAACGCGTGATTGAACGCCTCGCGATAGATGTCCTGCGCATGCTCCGGAAGATGGCTCCGAACTGCCGGCGGCAGCTCGAAGTTGTGGCTGTACGGCACCGCTTCTGCTCCCGTGGTTTGAGTACCGGGCAGTATGCGCTTCGACGCGCCGGATCTCGAAGCCGTACACAGGCCACGGGGCACGAATGCTGCTACGAATGCCGCTGCCGCAGCTACAGACTTCCGGCGCATAATTGCCACATGGACGAGCCCGAGACCCTCGTGCCGCGACCGGCAGACAGCTCGGTCATCGAGACGCGCTACTGGCATACGCTGGAGGATGGGCGCGTGCAGTGCGATGTGTGCCCGCGGGCCTGCAAGCTGCGCGATGGGCAGCGAGGCCTGTGCTTCGTGCGAGGTGCGGAGGCAGGACGGATCAAGCTCTTCAGCTACGGCCGCTCGAGCGGCTTCTGCGTCGATCCCATCGAGAAAAAGCCGCTCAACCATTTCCTGCCCGGCACGAGTGTTCTCTCCTTCGGGACGGCAGGATGCAATCTGGCGTGTAAGTTTTGCTTCGTTCGAGACACACTCATTGCCACGACCGACGGAATGCGGCCTATTGCAACCCTGTTTGAGAGCTGCGAGGAGAAGATCCTCAGGGACGACGGCAAGATTGGTCTCCCGAGCTCCCTCACGGTCTGGACACGCCAAGGTAAGGAGGCGCGTGTTTCGAAGGTGTTCGCCCATTCCTATACCGGCGATCTGCTCTCGCTCAAGACTGCCTGTTGTCCGCCGATCTTACTGACGCCCAATCACAGGGTCTTCGCGGCTCATCGATCAAATCTGGAAGACGTCCGATTGCTGGAAGCTGCGAAGCTCTCCACCGACCATCATCTGGTGGTGCCTAAGCGGCAAGCTGGCCATGGCGGGCGCATCGACTTCAGCGAGGCGCGAGACTTTGGAGAGCATTTCCTCGTCCCGGTGCGAAGCGCAGATCGTGTTCCGTACGCGGGAGAGGTGTACAACCTCGAAGTCGACGATCCCGATCATTCCTATCTCGCCCCCTTCGTTGCCGTCTCCAACTGCCAGAATTGGGACATGTCGAAGTCGCGCGAGATGGACACGCTCGCCGACAGCGCGAGCCCGGAAGATCTCGCCTCGGCCGCTCGCCGGCTCGGGAGCGCAAGCGTCGCTTTCACGTACAACGACCCGGTCGTATTCATGGAGTATGCGATCGATACGGCGCAGGCCTGCCGGGAAGCGGGGATCAGGAGCGTCGCCGTCACGGCCGGCTACATGTGTCCGGAGCCGCGCGCCGAGTTCTACCGCCACATGGACGCGGCGAATGTCGATCTCAAGGGGTTCACCGAACGCTTCTATTACAAGGTGTGTGGGGGGGAGCTGGCCCCCGTGCTCGAGACGCTCGAGTATCTGAAGCACGAAACCAATGTGTGGTTCGAGATCACGACCTTGCTCATTCCGGGCGAGAACGACTCGGACGGTGAGATCGATGAGATGACTCAATGGATTGCGCAGAAGCTCGGCCCCGACGTGCCGCTGCACTTCACGGCGTTCCATCCCGACTGGAAGATGCTCGACAAGCCGCCGACCCCACCGGCGACGCTCACCGGCGCACGCCGCATCGCGCTCGCGAACGGACTGCATTTTGTCTACACCGGTAACGTGCACGACCGCGAAGGCGGCAGCACCTGGTGTCCGAAGTGCGGCACACGCCTGATCGAGCGCGATTGGTATCAACTCGGCAACTGGAAGCTTACGGACTCCGGTGCCTGCCAGAACTGCGGCACGCAGATCCCCGGAGTATTCGCGGGTGCGCCCGGTGATTGGGGCGCACGGCGCCTCGGTGTGCGGCTGGCTCCCCGCAGTCGCCGAGCAAGCTGAAGGGCGTCAGGCTCAGCCGGGTGCGGGCTCCGGCTCCTTCCAGGTGATCGCCGCATAACGCCTGATCAGTATCCCCTCGCTCCAGAAGTCCTCCGGCAGTCCCGCCTTGTGCTTCAGCGCTGCCAGGAAATCGCGCGGATCGCTCACGTGCTCCCAGACCTGCGGGAGGAGCGTTGCACGGTGCCGTCCGTACTCCAGGATCACGCCGTCCACGCCGGGGCGAAGCTGCGCGAGCAGCTCGCGCTCGGAGGCCGCTTCGATGGCTTCTTCGGCCGACAGCAACGACACCTCGAGCGAGGTCCTTGCGAGCTCGCTCGCCTCGAGCGGTGCGAATCGCGGATCGCGGAAGGCTGCGGCGACGGCGTTGGCGCGCACATCATCGCGCAGTGTCCGCACCGCCTGCAGTGAGCCGACGCAGCCGCGCAGCCCACCCGCCTGTTTCAAGGTGACGAAGGTCGCGGAGGGCTCTTCCAGCCTCGCGTGGCACAGCGCATCGAGCGTACTCGCCAGGCCGAGCCTCTCGGCGATCGCCGAACGCGCCAGTGCGAGCACGGCGCTGCCGAGATCGAATTCCGTCACGCCTGGCCCTCGCTGAAGACGAACGAGGCATAACCGACCACCCGGAATTTATCGCCGGCGGTATCGCCGGAGTTCCGCAGGTCGAGCAGCTCGGGGCGCAGTGCACGCCGGCGGGCGACTGTGAGGAGCCCGTTGATCGGCAGGGCGCCGCAGGCTTGCTCGTAGCCGAGGGTCGGTGAAAGCGCCAACACGGTCTGTGCGCTCGCCTGATCGATTGATTGTGCGTCGCGGTAGGTGTGGTAGTGCGACAGGTCGGAACTGATGACGATGAGCGTTTCCGGTCCGCCCCACAGCAGTTCGATGACCTCCGCCACCTCGGCCGCCGTGGCATCACCCACTGCGAGCGGTACGACGCGGAAGCTGCCGAGCAGCAATTGCAGGAAGGGCAGCTGCACTTCGAGCGAATGCTCGAGCGCGTGTGCGCGGTCGCTTTCGCTGACCTGCGGCAGGTCCAACGCCCGGGTTACCGCGGCGCGATCCACCTCGATTTCGCCCAAGGGCGTCGCGAAGGCGTCGACCGATGGCGCGGCGAGTCCGCGGACCGGCACGCGGTGCGCCGGGCCGAGCAACACGACCCGGCGGATGCAGTCGAGCCCGGCGAGACGGGCGTAGGCGGCCGCCGCGATGGCGCCCGAATAAACATACCCGGCGTGCGGAACGATGAGTGCCTTTGGCCGCGGCGCGGACGGGAGGGCGTGGCCGGCCTGCTCGAGGTAAGCACGTACCTGCGCACCTAGTACCCCGGGGGCTTCCGGGTAAAACATTCCGGCCACTGCAGCAGGGCGTACGGCAGACATCGAACTCTCCGACGGCGTCGCGCTCGCTCCCGCCTCAACGATCGCCGCCCGCGTGGCGGTATAAGGCCACCGCGTCGTCAATGCAACTGTACGCCACGGCACCCCACGAAATTTCGCATGCCGAGCTTGGCCAGCGCCCACCGACCAACAAGATGCGAAATTTCGTGGGAACCCCGCGAGCGCAAGCTCGGACTTAACCTGCTCTTCAGTCAGCGGAAAATGTCGGTCGTTGGTCTGATCGCGGGGGAATGTCCGCGAAAAAGCTCCTCGAGCCTTGTCGGGCTGGCCGCGAGATCGACTGCATCGCCGTGTGCCGGGACGAGCCAACGTGGCCTGTCCCGGCGAGCCTCGGCCGCCAGCCAAGCCCACAGCGCCGGGCGGTTGCGAACCATGAAGAGGGGCGCAATGCGGTTGATTCGCAGGCCGGGTGCACAGTCGGTGAGTTTGAAGAGCATCGCGAACAGTGGATTCGAGGGTAGCCGCGGCAGGTTGAGGATGATGTCGGTGACGTACCAGATGAGACCCTCCGCGGCACAGATCTTGATGAGAGCTTCGCCGGTCCTGAAATAGGGCAACTCGATGAGGGCGACGCGCTCGCCGGTGACTGCCGCGGCTTCGCTGAGCGGTCGAATCCCTCCGACGCGGGAAACCTTCGTGACCCGTTGCAGGGACTGCGGCGGTGCAAACACCGCAGCCTGCGGGAAACGCGCCTTCCAGGGTGCGAGCCCGAGGGTGTGGAACGCGTTGGTCGCGACGAGTGCCCGCACCGGGGCGCGCGAAGCGAGCGCCTCGAAAGCATCATCCGCAACATGACACGGCGGGCTCGCGACCAACAGACCTCCGCCCACATCCACCGCGAGCGCCGTCGCGGTGCCCGGACCGGATGAATACTCGAAAGTGGCCGTCCACGGATCGGTGGCCAGCGGCACCCAGAAGTTGCGCGCTGCCACGCTAGGCTCCCCGCCGCCGTCCCGGGTACCAGTTCCAGCGTCCGGCAAGTGCCATCACCGCGGGCACGATCAGTGCCCGGATCAGGGTCGCATCGACCAGTACGGCGACGCACAGCCCGAGGCCGATCATTTTCAGCACCGGCAGTTGG
>Ga0306920_100008445_pt1 | contig 13672 bp, 9 predicted proteins | sample flu12Cox44000170_FD_204666 | JGI IMG/M metagenome (GOLD analysis project Ga0306920, IMG submission 204666) | Lab enrichment of tropical soil microbial communities from Luquillo Experimental Forest, Puerto Rico - flux4day.12C.oxic.44.000.170 (v2)... | ecosystem: Environmental > Terrestrial >... | reverse complement strand
TGGAAGGATGGTTCAAGGAATTCAGTGTGCCGGCGCCGGCCATGACGTTGCCGCCAGCAGATGAGCCCGCGTACGGGGAGGTACAAAGAATGCTCGAGGCCGCTCAACGATATGGCATAGAATTTGTATTGCCATAAACACGATGAGTGGAACTGTCTGAGGAGGAATGAACATGGCGCAGCAAACCGCCGAGCACCGCATCAATCCTTCGAGGAGGTCGTCCTACTCGGACCGCTCATGGTCCATTTTCTCGTCACCGGCTGGAATTCGTCGGGCAGCATTGCGGCGTTCAGCTGACGGTGGAGGGCGGGGTGCGACTGATGGCGCCCGCCCATAGCCACAACCATTATGAAGAGAGGCTGGGAGCTGCTTTTCATGTGCTTTCATGCCATCCGTGTCCCTGCATCTTCTTGGATTTACGTTTCTGTGCGGATTCGATTCCTTCCGCGCTCGCGTCCGTGGTTTCAATCCGTGCTTGGCAGCATTGTTAAAGGCGTGTTCACGCCGGTCTTGGCCAAGCACACCAAGAGCTTCAACCTGGCGATACACTCTCAGTGGAGTCGATCGCATTGAACGGAACTTCGAGCCGATGCAGCGTCAGGTCGAGAGCTGACGACAAACGCAGATCGCCGATGCCCAGGCGAGCTGATCTTCTACTCGGCATTTGTGGATGGAGCTCCCGTCGAATGGGTCGCCCGTTCCATCGGCATTGAAACCGCCACCGTAATATTTCCACGGGATATTATGCGCGGTCAGCACATCACCAATGCTCTGCCCCATCGTCTGCGGAACGACGAGACCGGTCTGCACCAATCTCTTGGGCGTGAAGGCAGGGTTGACGTTCACGGCCTGCCAATATTGCTGGGCCCGCACTTCGTGTCGAGAGCATAAGGCATGGAATTCAGGTGATTCGTGATATATAGCATAGCAGCAATGCCGGCTGGGTTCGGTCGGAACAATTGAACCACTGCGCGCGATGCGTGTAGAGATTGAGTGTTCCAGGCTGTGGGTCCGGATTGTAGATGTTGACCACCGGCGGAGTTGCCGTATTTTCCCTTGCCATCGCTATAGAACAGCTGGTCGACGAAACCGAGCGGCTGGCTGTCCGCACCGGTACCTCCGAGCACAGGCTGATGATAGTTATCGCTAATCGTGTAGTTGTCAGCGAGGAACTTGAACAATGGTGCGCCGCCCTTCTGGGCGTTGAAGAATTCCATAGCCTGCCCGGTGTCATGCGGTGTGTGACTTGGCGGCGTGCTGTAAGTTCCAGAAAAGGTGACATTCCAGCCCCAAGAGGTATACCAGTGCAAGCTCCCAGTGGCATCACCTTCGAACCGTCACGTTAAGAAAGCTTTATAGGTCCGCCCAAGTTGAGATAACCCTCTCTCGGTTCGAAACGCTTAGATGTCAGTCCGTTCCCAGGCAAGTTGGCCCAGTCAGCCGCCGCCAGGGAATACCACTACGGAGCACGAAAATAATGCCCGCGAGGCAAGCCCGGTCTGTCAGGCGCGGTCGCCCACCTTGCGGCTTGGAAGACGGAATTGGCAGAAGAGGTTCGATCAACTTCCACAACGCATCAGGAACGCGCACGCCAGCCATGCGAAGGTCCCCCCAACAGCAATAGCATGCCGGAGCTGGTGCCGCTCTACTAGGGGGTTTTGTTACAGGCTCTTACTTGAATAGATGCGTAAAAGCAAGACTGCGCACCGACAAAGACCACATGCTCTGAAGAGGTGGAAAGGGTCGCAATCGGTCGCACCGGAAACACGCTCGCGGTGACGAAGAACATAATACGACAAAGAGCGGCTTTATGTTGGGATTTCTCGAGCGGTAGCATGATATCCATAGACTAACTCGCAAATAGCCGGCAGGTAAACGGTTTCTTGTAGGAACACATGAGTCAAAACTTGTAAGTTCTAACGGCCAATTAAAAAAGCTCTGACGTCGGAAGGTCGCCGTAGCACCATATAAGCGAGTTGCTCTTGGGCATGCTGGGCCCGTCCAGCAAACGCTGGCTCACACGGTCTCGTCAGACAAACTTTGCTGCAATGCTAAGCAATTGATCCAGGTTGCTGATTAACGTCGAGATTTTGTTGAGTTGATCGGCAGTATTCGCCAAGGTGGCCGCATCATCCGAGAGTTCATTGTTAATTGTCTGCAGTTGGTTATTTGCGTCTGCCACGGCCTGGGTCCCATCGTTAAATTGTGCCGATATCAGGTTTAGTAGCTGCCCACGCAACCGTTTGCCGTCTGCCAAAAAGTTGACTCTGTCTTGTAAGGAGAACTGCTCATCTCCTGCATTAGCGAAACACTGCTTTATCACCGCTGTTAAGGTAATTGTGTCCAATGTCATCATGCTTTTGCCCCCTCACACTTCTTCGCCTGGGCTTCTTACTTGGTCAAGAGCTTTACTGCATTGGCCAGTGTTTGTATCTCTCCAGTCCACTGTTGAAGGGCACTGTTCAAAGCAGCCAAGGTTAATGATTTGTCCTTAGAGGACGCATTAGCTGTCTTTACCAACGCTTCATGCGCGTGCTGCATATTCGTTACTAAGGTAGAAGGTGCAGATCCAATGCCAGCATTCACGGCTAAGGCTGCCGCCTTGATTTCACCCAACCTGGCTGTCTTTTGTTCGTAGCTCAGTCCTCCTGGTTTCTTTAAATCGATATCGTATGCGACAACCAACTCGGCTAATTTTTCGCTTGCACCAGTCGATGACAGCAAGCTGAGCTTATCCATATCATCTTTGACATTGCTTAAAACCGTATCCACTACCGGCGCGCCTTCACTTACGGCCGCCTTGATCATTTCGTCACGCCTCTGATTAAGATACATCTGTCCAATCACCCCGATGAGCGTAGTGACCGGCTTAACGTAGTTGCTGGCCGTTCCGGGTACATCGCTTCCGCTGTCAGCCAGTTTTTGAAATGTGGTGCTCAAGTTAGATAAGTTTGTGCCTAGATTGTTCGCCGCGGTCTGGAAATCTGAAGGCGCAGTCGAGTTCGCCAGATCATTGAGCCTATGGGCGTAAGTCGCGACCAGCGTTAAAGCGTCTAATCGGGCTTGTATAGATGCCGGCGAATATACCGGGGCTCCCAAGGGAGTCGGCTTACCGTGCGATTTTAGCAAAACTTCTGGAGAGTTAGGATCAGTTGCGAGGCTGGATAGATATACGTCGATTTCCGCTTCATTTCGCGACGAATAATAGTCGCCGAGCACACTAGTGGTTTGCTGGGTAGCGTTGTAAAAGCTGCCGACAGGGGCTTGATACCGATTTTCGACACAGCCTGCCAATAATAGAGTTCCACCGGCCATAAGAGAAAGCAAGCAAGCTATGCCAAGAGATTTTGCAGTCGATTGAGCCTTCATGGTGCCTCACTAGGTCTCAGAATGTGGTGTCAGTTGACTGATATCATACCTACACAACAACCAAATACACAGTTCCAAGATTAGCTGCTGTTTTCTTGGTTAGGTACCCTGTCCGGGGCAAACGCTGACAGTAAAGTTGTGTCGACATTGGCCAAGGTGGAGCTGGCGCTGAAGTCGAAGGCGTCCCAACAAGTCATATGCGAGCCTCGAGAACATGCCGATTGCAACCAGGTTACGATTAACATCTGGAAGTTTCTGAAATCGAAACCGCGTTTTGTGGAGACGCCCCAGTAGTAAAGACTGGCAACAGCTCTCAGTTGGCTCCCATCAACCTGCAATCCTTGCAGATGACGTGTATGCTGTCTTCGGTCGAATCGATAGCATCAAGGCGCACTTCCCAAACCGGCGCACTCGTCGGCGCCACAGAGGCAGGACTGTTCTGGGCTGAACCACCAAGTGCCGCCAGTAGCAGCGCCGGCAATATGGGGCACGAAAAACGCAGTATGTTTAGGCGCAGCCTTCACCTCAGTGGCGGAGTGAGGCTATGCTCATGGTTCGTATACTACTGCAATCGATGAACCAAGCGTGAGTGTATGCTTCCGTGGTAGTACTAACCAAAAGTTTTTCGCGTGACAGTGCGAGCTTGGATAATCCTGCAAAATCAGACGTGGGTCTCCGCCCGCACAACGAAGCCGGATTAGAACCCGGGTGGTCTTGCATCGGAAACTCCGAATGTTCTCTCTAATGTCAGTCCAGCGCGCCCCAAAGTACCCTCGTCAAACAGTTGGCCAATCAACGTAATGCCGTGAGGCACTCGTCGTGGCGGCGAGAATCTGGGGAGAGGATGGGCAGGATCTGGCGCCCAGTCGCTACGTGCCTCTGACACCTCGACAAAGCCCGCCCGGAATGTCATCGACGGATGCCCAGTAAAATTGGTAATCGTAAGCATTTCATCGCGTAGGGATGGTACTAACAATAGGTTGACCTGAGAAAACACTCGAGCCATCTCGGCCGCTATCTTACGCCGGAGCCGGTCCGCCTGAACGAAGTCGACCGCTGAGAGAAACCTTGACTGGCGGAACGTATTGGGCCAGGCATCGGGTACCTGCATGTTGAGATCGTGTAACTTGCCGCTGAGCGTAAGTTCCTCGAATGCCGCCGCAGCCTCGGCGAACAGGATCAGGTCGAGCGAATCGTACGGCCAGTCAGGAATAGACACCTCCAAAGGAACCATGCCTACTTTCTTCACTGCTTCCAGGGCCGCACGGTCGACGTCAGTGGCGGGGCTCTTCTTCATCCACTCGGGGAAATAACCCACCCTGAGCCCCTGCACGCCATCATCGGCATTAAACTCGAGCTTACTTGGCACACTTGAGACGTCGCCTGGATCGGAACCGGAGATGGCATTCAGCACCAGCATTGTGTCTTCGACGCCTCGAGCCATCGGACCCAATTTATCCAGGGACCAGCAAAGCGTCATGGCGCCAGTGCGCGCAACACGACCAAAGGTTGGACGTAGTCCAGCTACTCCACAGCGCATGGCGGGACTCACGATGCTTCCGCCGGTTTCGCTCCCGATGGCAAACCCCACCAGTCCTGCTGCCGTCGCTGCGCCTGGGCCTGCGCTGGACCCCGATGATCCCTCTTCCAGCAACCACGGGTTCATTGTTTGGCCGCCGAACCAAACGTCATTTAGTGCCAGCGCACCGAGACTGAGCTTCGCCACCAACACAGCACCGGCATCATTGAGGCGCTTCACCACAACAGCATCCTTGGTCGGGGTGCGATTGCGAAAGGGCTCGGCCCCGTAGGTAGTCGGAATGCCCGCGGTATCCAGAAGGTCCTTGGCACCCCAAGGAATGCCGTGAAGGGGGCCACGGTAATGACCGGCCACGATCTCCTGGTCCGCTTTCTTAGCTTGCTCGAGGGCAAGCTCGGGCGTAAGCGTAATGACGCAGCGCAACTTGGGATTGAACCGCTGCAAACGCCCCAGATAGATCCGGGTCAGCCGTTCAGAAGTAAGCTTTCGTTGCACAATCCAGCCCGAGAGCTGGGTCACGGTCGCGTACGCGATGTCTTCATCATTCGCTGGCAATGGTCCGGGATCGTCCTTACTTCTGACGAACTGGTTGCTCACCGGAACAAGCTTCTGGCCAGGCAAAACGGGGTTCCAGATCGTCGCCGGTGCAAGTGTCTCCTCCAGAGTTATCTTGTGAGGCCCAGCTCTTCGCTCATAGAGCGGAGCCATTGCGCTGCGCCAGTTGCCGGCGGCCTGAGCGAGCTCCTCGTGGCTAAACTCGACCTCGACGAGCTTTTCAGCCTGGCTGAACGTCTCCGGCGACACCTCAGGTCCAACCGGCGGTGCCGTGCCGAACGCAGGGGGCGCACCGGGGGGCGGTGCAGGAAGCTTCTCGGTCTGCGTCTGAGCTGCGACAGCGGCGCCTAACAAGGCAAAAGGTACATGGGATAGAAACTGTCTCCGGGACTTGAACATTTCTCTTCTTCAACGGGCAGGCGCTGGGTTGGGCGCCAAACCGCCTCCTTTGGCAAGATACACCACGTTTATTTCAGCCGGAAAAGATAGCTGTTCACGATAATACTGTCCACTCCGCTCGTAAATGCGTAGAATTTTCGCCCCTATTCCGTTCCGATGCTGATGTCCGATCCTCCCAGTCTCGGCTCAATCGCAGAGTGGTTCTCAGCTATTCGTATTTGGCGCGAGTGGCATCGGTGTACTCCTCCATGGCTTGCTCAAGAAGACCTTGGAGAAAACTGTTGACTCGCGCTTCGAAGAGAAATTGGAGAAAGTCAAGCAGGAGCTTCGCCTTGAGGAGAAGAAGCAGTCAATCGTTTATGAGCAGCAGAAGGACAGTTTTAGAAGAGCTTTGATGGCAATGCACACTGCTGAAAAGATGCTGTCCAATAGCTGCGAAATAGCCACAAGTGTGTTTTCAAAGTACGCTACGGCAAGTATCTTGGAAGGTGTCGCTCCTGAGGCATCGAAGCAAGCGTCCTTGGTCCACGCAAGCACCTGCCGACTTGGCAGCAACGCCAGGGCTGCTACCGGGGATGGCAGGAACTTCGTTAGAAGACGACGACTCGAAATCTAGCCAATTGGTGCATAGTGCTGAGCGATCTCGGATCTCAAGCCTGCACTCCAGGGTTGCGAGAGCTATGTTTTTAGCGTTGCTAAAGCTATTCTCCGTGCCACAAAATTCGTATCAGTAATTTTGTACCTGCTTGCCGCTATCGTGATTTCTCCTTACTCTTCAGTATCAAGCTATCTTAGTGGCGCTGCTAGTCATTCAAGTTTCCAGATCAACGCGGTACATTCAAACGAAGCTTTGGCTGGCCGGTTTCAATTCCTCGTCCTTCGATCCTTTGCATTCGACGAGTCAAAGATCCTGGACATCCACCATGAACTTGGCTTATCTCTTGACGAAAAAATGGCTTCCGCACCTAGGTCGAAAGGCTGCAAGGCAAGTGAACGCGATGAGGCGTTGTCGTATATCCAGCACTGCTCGACACAGCTGTGGCGTAAGGCGCTACTCTGGCTTCCCCGCCAAGGCCTTGATCATTTTGCTTATTGCATGCGCGACACCGAACGACTCTGATATGGAGGATTTGTCGAGGAGTCCTAGTCCGCAGGTTGCGGTGATCATGGCGCGTTGAGCAAATTCCTGGGGATCGCCAGCATGAGATGCCGCTTGTAGCCACCGTAGAAAAATCCTCGCTGAGTCGACCGCGTTCACGCCTGTTCGCGTGGGGACTATGCCGTAAGCAACCATCCCTCCCTGATGCACAAAGTCGAGCGCATGCGAATCAGCAAAAAATAAGTCAAGCCCCCCGTGGGCATCGAACGAAAGGATATCCGGTTTGACACGACGCATGCGTTCGAACGGACGGGCCGCACAGCAATGCAGTCCGGCGTAAGCTCCGCGCGCTCGCGCGCCCTCCAGTATGGCTGCCAATGCGTTGAGCGTCTTCTCCTCAGAGACGGAGTTCGGGACAGTGGCTTCCAGGCACAGGGCTGGTTCATCCACAAACAGCAGCACAGGTAGGCCCACCGTATTCAGGCGCTCGATCTGCCAGCAGATGATCTGTGAGACATGAAATGCTAGGGCCGCGAAGAGGGCAGGATCGGACAGGAAGGGCCGGCCATGATGAAATAGATACGCCGACAGGGTGATTGGGCCCTCAATCTGCCCCTTTACAGCAAGCGCAGAGCTGAAGGCCCCGGAGTACAGTGCTGCTTCGAAAGCACCAAAACCTGCCGCGTTCTCCGCCGTCAACTCTCCGTTACTCCGGTGAAGGATTTCAAGCACCGAATTGATGCGGCCCTCTCTTACTTGATATCCGTATCCTTCGCTGCGAGGCTCAAGGTGATCCGCCACGATGCCCAGACCCTGGCCGATGATACTTTCCCGTTCGGAGAGCTGTGGCAGTTGGGGCCAGAAGGGAATTTCCGCCGAAAACTCGGCAACCGCCAGAATTGCAGATGCAGCAGAGATGAGAGGCAGGCTGCCAATTCCGGTTACTGCTCCCGCGGGAATGAATGGCATTCGAATTGTGCGAGCCCGATTAGTGGTGGAGTCCATGGGCTCCTGAATCACCGCCATAGCGTCGTCGATCTTGATGTGCGGGAGGGTCGAGCCTTCTGTGCATCGTTATAATTCTACAAGGCTCCCTGCAGCATCCAATAAGGGCAGATCCAACGTGAGACAACGGGTTGAGGAACCAATTGGAGAAGTGCCATCCAGTTGGCTTCCCCTCCCCATTTAGCAGTTATCGAATCAGCTGTGCCTGACGGGACAACGGGAACATGACGAAATCCGGTCAACATCCTCTTGAGCAAATCCTCGAAAATCGCATTGCGATTATCGATGGAGCAATGGGTACGACAATACGTACCTATGGCATGACGGAAGCGGACATCCGCGGAGAGCGCTTCAAGGACTCGACCAAGAGTCTGCTGAACAACGGAGACCTGTTCTCGCTCACTCAGCCGAAAATGATTGGCGACATTCACCGCCGCTTTCTGGAGGCCGGAGCGGACATCATCGAGACGAACACCTTCGGTGCGACCAGCATTGTCCAAAGCGAGTTTTTTGTGGATGACCCCCGCGAACAGGGTGGCCGGAAGGATCCCGAGTTCTACCAGCGGATTATCGACGACCCATTCCTGGGGAACCTGGCTTGGGAGATCAATGAACAGTCGGCGGGGCAGTGCCGCGAATGGGCCGACCGTGCCGGGAACGAAACCTCACGTCAACGCTTCGTGGCAGGAGCGATTGGACCGCTGACGGTATCTCTCTCGACCTCGCCCGATGCAGACGATCCTGGTTTTCGGGTGGTAACCTTCGACCAGGTAAAGATCGCCTACATGCAGCAGGTGCGCGCTCTCATCGCGGGCAGGGTGGACTTTCTCCTGGTGGAGACGATCTTTGACTCACTCAACGCCAAAGCCGCACTGGTCGCTATCCGTGAAGTGTTTGATCAGGACGGTAAGGAGCTGCCGGTGATGATCTCGGCGGCGGTTGGGCGAGGCGGCGAGACGATGATCTCCGGACAGACCGTTGCGGCATTCTGGAACGCGGTGCAGCATGTGAAACCGCTGTCGGTGGGCCTGAACTGCTCTCTCGGTCCCGATCTGATGTATCCGTTCCTGGAGGAGCTCTCGGAAAAGGCGAACGTGGCGATCTCGTGCTATCCAAATGCAGGATTGCCAAATCCCCTGGCGGAAACCGGGTTTGATCTCGGGCCGCAGGACATGGCGCGATACCTGGGAGAGTTCGCGCGCGGAGGGCTGATCAATATTGCCGGCGGCTGCTGTGGTAACACACCGGAGCACATCGCTGCCATCGCCAAAGCGCTGGAAGGTCTGCCTCCGCGAAAGCGGGCGGCGACTGCTGCAGTCGGATCCTGCGCCGCCGGAGCGAGAGAGGAGAGCGAGCTTGCTCGATAGCGGCAACGTGGCCGAAGCCACGGAGACGAGACTGCTTCGCCTTTCGGGCTCCCAGCCCTTCACCCAGCAGCCCGGTGTGTACATCATCATCGGCGAGCGGACCAACGTGGCCGGGTCGCCTAAGTTTGCCAAGCTGATCAAGGAAGGCAAGTACGAAGAAGCGGTGGGCGTGGCCCGCCAGCAGGTCGAAAGTGGCGCGAATGTCCTCGATATCTGCATGGACGAGGGCATGATCGACGGCGTCATGGCGATGACACGTTTTCTCCAATGCCTGACAAGCGAGCCCGAGGTTGCCAAGGTGCCCTTCATGATCGACTCCTCGAAATGGGAGGTGATTGAAGCAGGGCTGAAATGCATGCAGGGCAAGGGCATCGTGAACTCGATCTCGCTGAAAGAAGGCGAAGAGAAGTTCCGGCAGCACGCAGCTACCGTTCTGAAATATGGCGCGGCGGCGGTTGTGATGGCGTTCGACGAACAGGGGCAGGCTGCGACCTATGAAGACAAAATCCGTATCTGCGAGCGTGCCTACCGGATATTAGTCGACAAGGTTGGATTTCAACCCGAAGATGTGATCTTCGATCCGAATATTCTCACGGTTGCCACCGGCATGGAGGAGCACAACAACTATGCGGTTGACTTCATTCGGGCCACGCGCTGGATCAAGGCCAACCTGCCGCACGCGAAGGTCAGCGGCGGCGTCTCCAACATCTCGTTCAGCTTCCGAGGCAATAACAAGGTCCGCGAGGCGATGCACTCCGCGTTTCTCTATCACGCGATCGCCGCGGGCATGGATATGGGCATCGTGAATGCTGGAATGCTCGAGGTGTACGAAGAGATCGACCCTGAGCTGAAGGTGCTGGTGGAAGATGTCCTGCTGAACCGCCGTCCTGACGCGACGGAGCGGCTGGTTGAATACGGCGAAACGCTGAAGGGCGTTAGCGCAGGAGTGAGTGGAAAGAAGGAGGAGGAATGGCGTAGTGGCACTGTCGAACAGCGCCTCTCCCACGCACTGGTCAAGGGAATTGACACCTATATCGAGACCGATGCTGAGGAAGCGCGCGTAAAGCTGGGACGGCCACTACTGGTTATCGAAGGTCCGCTGATGGACGGCATGGGAGTGGTCGGCGACTTGTTCGGGTCGGGTAAGATGTTTTTGCCTCAAGTAGTGAAGTCTGCACGAGTCATGAAGAAGGCGGTGGCCTACCTGACTCCATTCATGGAGGCGGAAAAGGCAGCGATGGCTGCGAGCGGACAAGCAGTCAAGGCGCAAGGAAAGATTGTGCTGGCCACCGTCAAAGGAGACGTTCACGACATTGGGAAGAACATCGTTGGCGTCGTCCTCGCGTGCAATAACTACGAGGTGATCGACCTGGGAGTGATGGTCCCCTGCGAAAAGATTCTCGAACGCGCTAAGGCGGAAAACGCAGACCTGATCGGACTCAGCGGTCTGATCACGCCGTCACTCGACGAGATGGTGCATGTGGCCCGTGAAATGGAACGCCAAGGTCTTAAGTTGCCGCTCCTCATCGGTGGCGCAACCACGAGCCGGAGGCACACGGCCGTCAAGATTGCCCCTCACTACAGTGAGCCCGTGGTGCACGTCCTCGACGCTAGCCGCGCAGTTCCTGTAACAACCAGCCTCCTCAGTGAAGACGGCAAGCGGGCGTTCGTGGCGCAGCATCGCGCCGACTATGAGGCACTCCGCAAAGCCCACGCCGCACCCCGGCTGCATGTCGTCTCCCTCGAAGACGCTCGTGCCAAGCGCACTCCGATCGAATGGAGGGCCGAAGACCTGCCCGTCCCGGCATTTACCGGCGTTCGCGTGCTGAAAAACGTTCCTCTGGCGACGCTACGCGAATTTATTGACTGGTCGCCTTTGTTCCACACTTGGGGGCTGAAAGGCGTTTACCCACGCATACTGGACCACAAGGAGCAAGGTGCGCAAGCCTGCCAGATCTTTACGGAAGCCAACGCTCTGCTGGATCTCATCGTTGAGAAGAATCTGATCAGTGCACACGGCGTGTACGGCTTCTTCCCGGCCAACGGGGTGGGCGAGGATGTCGAACTATACACGGATGCCACCCGCACTAAGGCTCTTGCGAGATTCCACTTCCTACGGCAGCAATCGGACCGGGAGGGCAACGATCCGTGCCGGTCGCTGGCCGATTTCATCGCGCCCAAGGAAACTGGGCTGGCCGATCACGTCGGGGCTTTCGCCGTGACCAGCGGGATCGGCCAGAAAGAGTTGTGCGATCGGTTCAGGGCCGAGCACGATGACTACAATGCGATCATGGCGGAAGCTCTCGCAGATCGGCTGGCTGAGGCGTTCGCCGAATATCTGCATAAGCGGGTGCGAGCGGAATGGGGCTACGGTTGCGATGAAGGTCTGAGCAACGAAGATCTCATCCAGGAAAAATATCGCGGAATCAGGCCGGCTGCGGGCTACCCGGCGTGTCCGGATCACACGGAGAAGGGTCCGCTCTGGCGGTTGCTCGACGTGGAGGCCAACACCGGAATGCGGATTACTGAATCATTTGCGATGTGGCCCGCCTCGAGCGTGAGTGGGCTCTACTTCGCTCATCCCGAATCGCGATACTTCAACCTCGGCAAGATCGACCGCGATCAGGTCGCTGACTATGCCCATCGCAAGGCGATGAGCGTCGCAGAGGTCGAGCGATGGCTCGGACAAAACCTTAATTACGATCCTTCGACTTGACCTGTGCGGGGTTGGCATGCAAGAGGCCGCCTGCCAGAGTGATTCCCGGCTCCCATCCTGATTGGCGTTTTCTTCCACCACCTCAGCGAAAGTGTCAGTTCTCGAGTCAAGACTTTCGCAGCTTATTCACTGGACCTTTTACTCACCTTTGACGAAATTGAGATTGGCGAAATAGCCGACGGTGCCGGATCCTCCCCAAAGGGCGATCGCGCCCTGCGCGTCCCCAAGCTTGAGATCATTAATCAGCAGGCAAGGCTGCGCCGCCTCGGCTATTTCCATTTTGATCCAGCACGAGCAGTGGAACTGGGCCGAAAGGGCGGGCGTCGGCGAGTTGTCACACTTGCGACGAGCTCAAGCAAACGGATCCACGAAGAAATGTCGCCGATTGCGAGACTTGCTTGCGCAATCGATCGTTGAGCTGCGGGAAGCCTGCCCTTCTCAATTATTCAGCTAGATCTCGATAGAAGCGCGGGCGCGTACCCCGAACTCATTTGAGGCCGGGAGCTCGTATTGACACGGTTTCCATTTGATTACCTATATCCGGCAAACGCGATCAATGCGCTCGCGCGATCCACACTCCTTAGGCTTTGCAAAACTGTGTCACGTCATTGCTTCTCCTACACCAATTCGAATAATCTGCTACCGATGTTGAAGGAGGCTTGGTATCGCTTCGTCGTAAGAACCATTAACGGTCTTTTTGATTGGCATACCATTTTCTGTCCCTTTACTGTTGGCGCAGAGGTGGCATCGGCACAGGGATGTTAAATGTTTTGGCGGCAACTCCCATTCCGCCCTGACAGGTATTGGGCGGAAAGGTGCAACCGGTCCCTTGGCCCTGGCAACCGGCAGCCCAAAACATGAAACCGAGCATCCCGGGCGTCGTCCCTGCACCGCTTGGCGCAATCGTTTCCACGAACGTGGAAGCGGTATTTTGGTCCGAACTGGTGAAGGTTGCGCAGTTCGGCTGTCCTGCCACCAACCAGAGACTGCCGGTCAGTTTCGCGGGTGCCAGGGGTGAAACCCCCATGACACCATTCACATGTTGTGACCAGCCTGTCTCCAACGCGGACACCGGGGTCTTTTGCGAAGCGACCATGGCATTGGCGTAATCCAGCACCGGGTTGGCGGGGGCGAGCCAGTTGGATGTGGCGTAGGCCGAGAGCGCTTGGAGATAAACGTCATCGTTTCCCAGGTCAATGGTCAGGCGTGCCGCGTCGTTGTTGCCAGTCGAGTCGTATGGCAAGACGGAACGGTAAGCAGTTATGAAAGCTTGCAATCCGGTCAGATTCGGATTCGTACTTTTTTCGTAATCGATTTCTATCCCTACGTTGAATTTTTTCGCCGTGTTGGCGGCGTTAAACCCAAGCTGTGCAGGATTGGTTGAGAGCGCCTTGTTCCAGTCCTTGACGAACCGGATTCCTCCAATGGAGAACATGACGCGCACACCCTTACTCTGAAAATAATTCACTACTGCTGCGTTCATGCCGATGGGAATGCCATTGACGGTGTTCGAGCTGTTTGTGAGATTCATCAGATCCACGGGGTTAACGAAACTGAGCACGACCACATTCACAGCGGGTATCCCATCACCACGATCAATGAGCCAGTGGTTATCCGTGTCG
>Ga0306920_100008444_pt1 | contig 13674 bp, 11 predicted proteins | sample flu12Cox44000170_FD_204666 | JGI IMG/M metagenome (GOLD analysis project Ga0306920, IMG submission 204666) | Lab enrichment of tropical soil microbial communities from Luquillo Experimental Forest, Puerto Rico - flux4day.12C.oxic.44.000.170 (v2)... | ecosystem: Environmental > Terrestrial >... | reverse complement strand
GACGAGGTGGTCGAATAAGTGCGCCAGCCGCAAGCTGGTGCGATCAAGCCGGTGGAAGTCCGGCCCAAGTAAGGAGTAGCCCTTGGCAGCGAGGGTAGCGTGACCGCTGGCGACGGTGGTTGCGAAGCGTACACAGCAATTGCATGTGGGATTGAGCCACGAAACGATGGCTCGCAACCGCAAATGAATCCCGTTTTCCCCGTTATTCTCGAACACGTACAAGGGCTCTGGACTTAACCTCGGCGCGAGGCGCATCCTTTCAACGGGTGGTTTGAGGGAGCGGTCAGATGTTGGACACCATCCTCATCATGCTGTTGGCTTTGTATGCGCTCTGCTTCGCGGTGATCATAGCAGACCACATACGCTGGACGCGCCTTCGCCCGTGAAGGATGCGCAGCTATTCCGCGGCGCCTGCCCGATGGACAGAATCCGTAGCAACGCGAGACAGCAACAATGACAGAAGGCGCCGGTTCTGATCGGCCCCGTATGACGGCCCATAGGCAGACTGCGCGGAGCTAGGCGCTGTTGCGACATTTTGTCCGGCGCAATCGGGTTGCCCGTCAGTCGCAGCGAGACTAGCGCTTGTAGTGCCTATTTCGTCTGCAAGGGCGCGATGGGCTTTTTGACCCAACTTGCCCGCAGGACGTCATGTTCTGCGGGCCTTCTTCAACCGGCAGCGCTGCAGATCATCGGGAGTCGCATTCTCCGGGCCCAGCACCAAAATGGGTTGCAGTCTCGTTGACGTTCCGGAGAGAACATCGCGGCGACCGTGCTTGGTGTCGTTGACGGCAGTTGCAGTCGGCTTCCCGTGACCAACACTGCGGTGAGCGCACGTGCAATTGATTTGCCCGACGGGTGGCGTCCGCAAATACGCGTCAATCCCTCGCGGAAAAAATAATTCTGTTTTCCAGAAGCGCAAATCAATGCTATGGTCCCGCCATCCCGCCTCGATTGAAGAGGGGCGATCGCTAACGTCACGAACGTGGAGTGCGGGATGCGGTGGACGCGAAGGCGCTGACTGACGAGCGGCGCAATCGCGGACGGCGAAGTCGTGTGGTCCTGGCGCCCCGACGCTGGCGTCAAGTTTCGCGCAGGCTCAAAAGGCTCGCGCGAGGCGACGGTGGCAAACGAGCATTGGCTCACCGAGGAGATCACGTATAAGCCGTAAACCATTCGCGCAGGGAAGGCCGGAGTGTTCTCCGCCTCCACCTGTGGTCTTCGCGCTCTTGCGCAACTTTTTCGCGCGAGGGCCCACGGGTGCCGGCGGGCACTCGGTCTTCCCTGCGCCCTCTCATCTGAAGAGGGTCAAGGTATCAGGCATAGCTCGGGCGAAACGCGCCGCGAGAACGTAGTGTTGCGTGCTCGGCTGTTTGACAAGCAAATCCGTTGGGGTGCGGCCCCGTCAGTGCGAAGCAATCCGGACCGCTCCAGCGGATACAGTCTGGATTGCTTCGCGGAGCCTGTCATCGGGCCGCGCTTCGCGCGGACCCGTTGGCACAGCAATGACGGGTCCCTCGCAGCAATGACAAGCCCGTGGGAACTTCCTTCACCCCGCAGCCCGCCGCGAGTCCGCATAGAGCCGCGCCAGCAGCGACTTCGGCGTGTCGGACGGCATCAGCGTCGCGACCGTCACGACCGCGTCGGAGCGCGCGCGGCGGCCGTGCGAGGTGTGGCGCATGACGCTGGAGAGCCTGCGTGCAATCGCATGCGCATCGCGCAGGTCGGTATCGCCAAAGACGACAAGCACCGACCCATCGTGGTGGGCCGCGCCGAAATCGGTGCGACGCTTGAGGCGGCTGATGATGCGGGCGCCGTCGAGCTGCGCGCGCTGATTTCCGGGATCGAAGGCAAACCGTGCCACTGACAGGCCACCGCCTTCGGCGAGGGTCTGCTCCACCGCCCTGGAAAAATCGCGGGCGAAGGCGGTGCTGGTCAACAATCCCGTCTGCGGATCGAGCAAGCCGCCGGCATCCAGCGCCTGCATTGCACGGTTCAGCTGCGCTTCGAATGCGTGCTGGCGGATCAACGGCAGTGCGGACGCGGCGACGTCGGCCGGTTCACCGGAAATTACCTCGAGATTGGGTAGGTCGTAGGGGCGCGTCGACGGGCCCGAGGTCACCGCGATCGGGAGGTTGCGAAAGCGCGCATCCTCCGACAGCACCGTGAGGAACGCGTCCACCACGCGCGGCGTAAAGCCTTCGCCGAGCACGATGCCGTCGACGTCGCGGTTGTTGAGATGGTTGGCCGCCGCCTCGATTGAGAGTGCGCCCACCACGCCCATGCGCTCGCCGAGTGCGACAGAAAGGGCAGGGTAGTTGCCGCCGCGGCCGATCAGGAGCGCCGTTGCGTCGCAAGCCGGGTCAGTCTCCGGCAGGATGTTCTGCGTTGCGTCGGCGGCGAGCCGGCGCAGGACGGTCGCGTGCAAGGCGCGCACCCGCAAAGCGCCGCGCAGGCGTGCGACGAGGCGCTCGGAATTGGTCTCGGATCGCCAGAGCGGCAGGGCGTTCGCAGGCGGTGGCGCCAGGGGATCGAGCGCAAGCAGCGGAACGTAGGGCTTGCGGGCGCGGATCTTGCCGGCGAGCACAGCGAGATCGGCTTGCGGCAAGCGGGCCGCCGCGACCAGGACGGCCGCGGGTTGCATCGTGCGGACGGCATCGGCGGCTTCGGCAAAACTCGCATCGATCAGCGGAAACAGCTGCGCTTCGTCGAGCGCGCGGGCGAACATTGGTCGCCCCGCATTCGATACGATCAGGATCGGACCTTGGGACATCTGCAGGCAAACTCGGACATGGCGCGCGCTGGAGCGCAAAATCCTAGTTCGCCGGTGTTAACGCGGTGTCAACGAAACCACGGGCGGTCTGCCTCAGGCAGATGGCGACCGGTCGCGAAACGCCTCTACCATCAAGGGGTTGAGCCCGAGTTCGATCAGCGCCTCGCGGGCGCGGGCGTTGTCCTGGGCGCGGCCCGCGAGCCGATGGCCGCTCAAACGGTCCGGCAGCGCAGTGAGCAGCGCGCCTTGTCCGAGCCGCTTCGACCATTCCTGCAGATCGTGAGCCAGGAAGCGGTAGCCGCCGACCGTCATGATGCCCGAGGGCGGCGCGGTGATGTTGATCGCGCCGGTCTGCCGGTCGAGCCGCGCGGCATATTCGGTGTCGACATAGTCACGCGGCGGCTGCGGGATCAGGGAGTCGCTCGGCGGTTGAGGTGGCGCATAGGCCGCAATCGACACCATCGGTCCGCGCAATCCGAGCGTTCCCTTCGGCGTCAGCAGGATCTCGCCGGCAATCGATGTGCCGGGCATCTCGCGCGGCGCGCCATGCGGGCCGGGCTTGACCTGCGCGGGCGCCCCATCCTCCGCGCGGCGCGCGCCGAACAGCCCGGCTTCGCCGAACAGATACACATCGGTCATCGTGACATGCCGCGCCATCCAGGAGGGACTGGAGAGGACCTGTTCCGGCGCGCGCCACAGGCCAATGACATTGCGCAAGTCCGGCAGGCGTGCCCCAAGATCGAGCTCGTCCAGGCGCAAGGCGAGCTGCGCCGGTGCGATCAAAGTGTCGCATCGTTGGAATGTGATCTCCCGCGCCAGGAGCTCCTCGTCGAAGGGATGGTGCAGCACCAGCGTCCCGCCCGACAGCAGCCAAGTCACCATGGATGCAGACAGGCCGGCAAAGGAGCCGGGCGCGAACGCCGACATGATCGTCGCGCCCTGCGGCACGTCGGCTTCGAGCGAGATGGCAAGCCCGCCGGCGATCAGGCTGAGATGCGGACGGGGCACCGCGCGGAAGCCATCGGCGGTCATGTCGAAGGAGATCACGGCGGCCTTGCGGCCGTCCTGGATGACGTGGCGCGTCGGATGGGCGTCTTTCGCCATCGCATGGTCGAGCGAAGCCATGCCTTCGGGCAGGTCGCTGCCGAAGCCGCAGACATGCCGGATCGAGAACACCTCCGCGGCGGCGTTCATGGCGAGGTCGGCATGCAGCACGCCGTCGATCTTGCCGGTGGTGACGATGGCGCGCGCGCTGGTTCGGTTGAGCGCGGACACCAGCTCCGCCTGCCGCCAAAGCTGCGGGAGCACGGCGACGACTAGGCCGGCGCGATGCGCGGCAAGCACCGTCAGCATGAACTCGATGGTGTTCGGCATTTGCACGGCAATCACCGAATGGCTCGGCAGGCCGGACTCGGCGAAATGCGCCGCGAGTGCCGAGATCGCGCGGTCGGCCTGGGCGTAGGTCAGCTGTCGTGGCGTCTGGCCCGTGATGCGCTGCTTGTTGGGCGGATCGACCAGCGCAAGCGTATCGGGTCTGCGCGTCAGGATGCGCTGGAACAGGACGTCGAGGGTAGGTGAAGCGCTGATCTGATTCACGTGATCTGGTTCACTTGAGCCACTTGGATGACCCCGCCGGGCCGATCATTTCGCAGGTGCGTTCGAGCCTTGATTCGTGTGCTGATTATAACCTTGTGCGCGAGAGTGGTCGGCCTGAGAGTCTTGCGCCTGCCACCAAGTCTCCGGAAGATAGCCGGCCAAGGAGGTAGCAGATGGCCGTTCTATCCGATTCCAGCGCGCAATCCATTGCTCTCCGGCGTTGAGCACCGGAATTGCGTAAAAGCCCGACGTCAGGGCCCGGTCCAGGGCCCGCACCGCCGAGATGAAGACGTCATGTCCGCGGGCGGAGAGAAGGGCCTCGATCATGGCATCTATGGCGGGGCTCGTGGCCCCCATGTAGTTGCGCGTGCCTTCGATGCCGGCCGCCTGGCTGCCCCAGTAGAACGACTGCTCATTGCCTGGCGACAGCGATTGATCCCAGCGGTTCTGGATCATGTCGAAATCATAGTCCAGCCGGCGCTGGTCGAATTGCACGGGATCGACCACGCGCACCTTTGCCTCGATCCCGGCGCGCTTCACATTGCCCGCATAGGCAAGCGCAATCCGCTCCTGGTCGCGGGTCGACGCCAGGATCTCGAAGCTGAGTGGCCTGCCGGTCGCGCGCTGCCGTAGCACCGTGCCATCGAGCTCGTAGCCGGCCTCCGAGAGGAGCTTGAGCGCAGCGCGCAAGCTTTCGCGGTCGCGGCCCGAGCCGTCCGTGACGGGCAGGCGGTAGCTGCCATCGAGAATCTCAGGCGCTATGTCGGACGCGAAGGGCTTCAGGAACTCCCGTTCACGTTGATCGGCGGGCCGCTCATAGGCCGAGAGTTCGGAGCCGGCAAAGAAGCCGGCACTCCGCGTATAAAGCCCGAAGAAATAATTGCGGTTGATCCACTCGAAATCGAACAGCAGCGTCAGGGCGCGGCGCGCCCGGATGTCGGCGAACACCGGGCGGCGGGTGTTGAAGACCAGAAACTCCGATGGATCGGGCATTCCGGTCTTGATCGTGTCGCGGATCACTTCGCCGCTCTTTGCCGCCGGAAAATCGTAGCCGTCGTGCCAGCGCAACGGCTCGCTCTCGACGCGAAAATCGTAGAGGCCGCGTTTGAAGGCTTCGAACTGGCCGTTCGCCTCGCGATAGAAGTCGAGCTTGATCTCGTCGAAATTATAGAGCCCGCGATTGACCGGCAGATCGCGGCCCCAATAATCGGAATTGCGGGTGAGCGTTACGGAGACGCCCGGCTTGACCTCGGTGACGCGGTACGGCCCCGAGCCGACCGGCGCCGTCATCGTGGTTTCCTCGAACGTCGCAACATCGGTCGCGTGGCGCGGCAGGATGGGCATCAGGCCGAGGATCAACGGCAGTTCGCGATCATTGGCGCCGGCAAGATCGAAGCGCACCGTGAGCGGGTCGGGTGCCTCGGCCTTTGTCACCTTGCTGTAATATTGCCGGTGGTTGGGACGACCGTGGTCGCGCAACAGCGCCCAGGAGAACAGCACGTCGTCAGCGGTCACCGGCTTGCCGTCCGAAAAGCGCGCCCCCGGATCGATGTGGAAGGTGACGAAATCGCGCGCGTCGTCGGTCTCGACCGACTTTGCCAACAGGCCGTAAAGCGTAAAGGGCTCGTCATTGCCGCGCGCCATCAGGCTTTCGACGACATAACCCCTGATCTGTTGCACGGCGAGCCCCTTGACGATGAGGGGATTGAGGCTGTCGAAAGTGCCGAGCAGGGCCCAGGTCAACCGTCCGCCCTTCGGTGCGTCGGGATCGACATAAGGCATATGGTTAAAGTCCGGCGGCAGGGCCGGGGCGCCATGCATGGCTATGCCGTAGGTTTCCGCCGCCGAACATGCGCCGGCAAGCCCAGCGAGAAGCCAGATGCCGAACGCAAAAGTGCTCGCGCGCTTAAGTCCAGAGGCTAACACGGGAACAGGCGCTCTTGATTCGGAATGATTGATCCCTGCCGCTACCATAGGCCGCGACTTCAGTCGGAATACAGCCATCAAAGGTGCTTGTCGGCATTGATCTTTCCGTTCGCCCCTGTATGAAGGCGGGCGATTGAGAATGGCTGCTGAACTGTCACGTATCCGCCTCAATTCACTAGGAGACACGCCGCGCGAGACGGCGAGGTGCCAGCGCCTCCGGCGGTTTCAGCGCTCCCGTTTAGAAAGGGTTTTCAATGAATTTCCGCATTTTGGCTGCGTCGGTCGGACCGCGTGGGCGCCTTCTCGCCATGTTGGCGGCAACCGCGCTGGTGGTTCCCTTCGCTTCCAGTGCCCAGGCCCAGACGGCGCCGGCGCCCGCCGCGCCCAAGGCCAAGGCAGCCCCAAAAGCTGCTCCGAAGGCCCCGGCGCCCGCCGCCCAAGCGCCTGCTGCTCAGCCGGCGCCCGGCGCCCAGGCCCAGCAGCAACCCCCGGCCCAAGGTCAGCCCGGTCAGCCGCCGGCCGACCAGCAGATTCAGCTGATCTACGCGCCCTGGACCAAGTTCTGCCTGAAGGGCCAGGACGCAAACGCCAAGCAGGTCTGTTTCACGGGCAAGGACGGCCGCATCGAGTCCGGCCAGCCGGTGATCGCGGCCGTCATCATCGAGCCGGAAGGTGAGCCCAAGAAGATTCTCCGCGTGACGCTGCCGCTCGGCATGCAGCTTGTGCACGGCACCCGTATCATCGTCGACAGCAACCAGCCGCAGCAGAGCCCCTATGTGATCTGCTTCGCCAACGGCTGCATGTCCGACTATGAAGCGACGCCCGATCTTATCAACAGCATGAAGAAGGGCCAGAACCTCGTGGTCCAGGCGATCAACGCCAATGGCGCGCCGCTGACGCTGCCGCTGCCGCTTGCCGAGTTCGCCAAGGCCTATGACGGCCCGCCAACCGATCCGAAGGTGTTCGAGGAAACCCAGAAGAAGCTGCAGGAAGAGCTGCAGAAGCGCGCCGAAGAGCAGCGCAAGAAGCTCGAGGACGCGCAAAAGGCCAATGGCGGTCAGCCTGCAACCGCTGCGGCACCGAAGTAAACAAAACAGCCGACCGGGAACCGGGACAAGCAAAAGGCGCTCCTTCAAGGAGCGCCTTTCTCTTTACGTGGATTGCCGGTTCGCGTGAAGAAAAGACACTAGTTCAGCATGGGGTTGCGGGGGCGATAGCCACCCGCTTTGTCCTTGATGAAGATCTCTGCGACCTGCGAATGTCGGATCGGTTCGTCGGAATTATCCGGCAGCAGGTTCTGCTCGGACACATAGGCCACGTATTCGGAGTCCGAATTCTCGGCAAGCAGATGATAGAACGGCTGATCCTTGTGCGGCCGCACCTCTTCCGGGATCGACAGCCACCATTCCTCGGTGTTGTTGAACTCTGGATCGATGTCGAAAATAACCCCCCGGAAGGAGAATATCCGGTGGCGCACGATCTGGCCGATCTGGAACTTGGCGGTTCGCGCTTTGATCATGCCTTGTCGATAGACCATGACGGGCGGCGATGCTAGTGCCCCATGGAGCGAATTAACCTTGTGGTGGGCGCCGCAGGGTGTTCCCAGCCGAAAAACCTCTCGCGATGACCGAAATTGCCAACCTGGCCGTCCCGTATTTCGGCCTGATTTTCATTGGCTTTGCCTGGGACAAAGCCAATGGCCCGCCGGAGCAACGAGCTCGCCTGGATGAAGGTCTTCCTTCTGTATGTATCGTTACCGGCGCCGCTCTTCGTTAATACCTCCAAAACCAGCGAGCTGGATCTTTTCGGAAAAACCGCTCCACACTTTTCCGGATCATGCTCGAAGCACATGCGGCTTGGAGCGCGCGCGCCAAGACGGCGCAAGCCCCTCGCGCATTGCAAGCCGACGCAATGGTCCGATCGAGCCGATCAAATGCAGGCCCGCAGCGCGGAGCGATTGCATCGGGAGAAAATCGCTGAGCAGCGAACGGTTCGCGACATCGATGACAAAGGTGCGGCTCAACACATCGGCGCGCCGCGCGACATCATAACGCTGCAGCACGCGCGAGCCGCCCGGATCTTCGCCGTTCGTCAGTGCCTCTCGGACCAGCTCGGCAATGTCATCGGCATCCCGTAAGCCGAGATTAAGGCCTTGGGCGCCGATCGGTGGAACGACGTGGGCGGCTTCTCCGACCAGCACCACGCGTCTTGCCGCGAAGCGCTGCGGCCGCTCGATCGCGAGCGGAAATGCGTACCGTCCAGGCTCGACCCGGACGCGGCCGAAGATGGAATGCGACTGCATCTCGGCGGCTTCCGACAGCTCCTCATCAGACAGCGCGCGCATCCGCTCGGCTTCCATGGGCGCTGCGACCCATACCACGCTGCAGCGATTGCCGGGCAGGGGGACGAAGACGCATGGGCCGTGCCGGGTATGAAATTCGGTCGAGACGTTGTGGTGCGGCCGGGCAACGCCGATGTTGAAAGTCAACGCCGTCTGGTCCAGCTCGCGCCGCGTGACGGTGATGCCGGCGCCCTCACGGCACAGCGAATGGCGGCCGTCCGCGCCTACGACCAGGCGGGCCGATACCAAAGCGCCGCCGGCCGTCGCAATGGTGACCTCCTCATCACCGCCGACCACGGTTTCGGCCTCGTCGTCCAGCCGTACCAGGCCCGCGATGTCGGCCGCCCGCGCTTCGAGGGCCGCGACGAGGACTCGGTTTTCGATGTTGTAGCCGAATGCCTCGAGCCCGACTTCATCACATGAGAAGCGCACCTCGGGCGCGCGGATGAGCCGGCCTGTGTCGTCGACCAGCCGAATTGCGGACAACGGCGCGGCCTGGTCGCGGCAGGATTCCCAGACGGAGAGCGCCTCCAGAAAGTCGATCGAGCCGCCCAGCAGCGCCGTAGTGCGGTTGTCCGCATAGGGCGCGCGGCGGGCGATCAGCACGGTGCGGCTGCCGGCCTGCGCCAGCGCGATTGCGGCGGAGAGGCCGGCCGGGCCGCCGCCGACCACCGCGACGTCATAGGTTGAGGAAGCATTACTCATGAAAGGACAATTGAAACCTCCCGGCGACATTTTCAAGAGCGCAAAAGACGAGGGTTCGTTCCATCCCAAAGCAGACCTGCGACGCGGCGGAACGCCGCAAGGCCGGATGTGCAAATGGCGGCGATTCCTGATAGCACTGCCCTTTCCATGACTCAGCGGATCAGCCAGAGGGAGCCACCGCAGGCCGCGCCAGGCGCGCGTGCGGCGGCATTTTCGGTGCATGTGTTCACCGCACTCGGCGCGGGCGTAGCCTTGCTCGCGTTGCTTGAAGCCGTGCGCGAGCATTGGGCTGCCATGTTCGCCTGGCTTGGCGTTGCCCTCATCATCGATGGGGCGGACGGTCCGATGGCGCGGCGGCTGGATGTGGGGCGCCTGCAGCCGAACTGGTCCGGCGACGTGCTCGACCTCGTGGTCGATTTCGTTACCTACGTCTTCGTGCCGGCCTATGCGATTACCGCGAGCGGGTTGCTGCTGCCGCTGGCTGCGCCGGTCCTCGGCGCGGGGATCACGGTCACCGGCGCGCTTTATTTCGCGGACCGTCGCATGAAGGGCGCGGATAACCACTTCCGCGGCTTCCCGGGTCTGTGGAATCTCGCCGCCTTCTATCTGTTCATGCTGCACTGGCCGCCAGTGCTGTCGAGCCTTGGCGTGTTCATCCTGATAGTGGCGACCTTTCTGCCCTTCAACGTGCTGCATCCGGTCCGCACGTTGCGGCTGCGCCGGCTCACGCTGGCGCTGGTCGTGCTCTGGAGCCTGCTCGGCCTTTACACGCTGCTTCGCGAGTTCGACGTCGGTGCCGGCGTCAAAATCACGATGTGCGTCATCGCTATCTACGTGGTGGCAAGCGACGGCGCGATCCGTCTGCTGAGATCCTTCAAGGCATGATCGAACTCCTTTTCAGTCCCGAGGCATGGGCGGCGCTGCTGACGCTGAGTGCGCTCGAAATCGTGCTTGGCATCGACAACGTCATCTTCATTTCGGTGATCGTCGCGCGGATTCCTGAGCCCAAGGCGACACGCGCGCGCCGGATCGGGCTCGGGCTTGCGCTCGTGTTTCGCATCGTGCTGCTGTGCCTGTTGGTGTGGCTCATCGGGCTCACCCAGCCGGTGCTGACCGTGCACGGCCAGGCCTTCTCGTGGCGCGATATTATCCTGATCGGCGGTGGCCTTTTCCTGATCGGGAAGGCTACTCACGAGATCCATGGCGAGGTCGAGGATCATGCCGGGGGCGGCGGAGAGGAGCGGGGGGGCGGCGCCTTCCTCTCGGCGATTGTGCAGATCACCATCATCGACATCGTGTTCTCACTCGATTCCATCATCACCGCGATCGGCATGGCCCAGGAGCTTGCCATCATGATCGCTGCGGTCCTGATCGCCTGCTTCATCATGTACGCCTCCTCGGGGCCGGTGGCGCGCTTCGTGGCGGCGCATCCGACGACCAAGATGCTGGCGCTGGCATTCCTGGTGCTGATCGGCGTCGCGCTGGTCGGCGACGGCTTCAAATTTCACATCCCGCGCGGCTATATCTATTTCGCGATCGCCTTCTCGGCGGCGGTCGAATTCTTCAACGTGCTCGCCCGTCGCAACCGTAAAGGCCGTGGGTAGGGCGCATTTCGCTCACCCCGAGTTGACAATGCAGGCGCGATGGCATTCGCTCCATAAGCCTGCAAAATCACCGGGAGGTGGGCGATGACCAAGGCCGTGCGCGTGCACAAGGTGGGGGGACCGGAAGCGCTGGTCTATGAGGCCATCGACGTGCCGCCGCCGGCTCCCGGCGAGGTTCGCGTCCGCCAGCATGCGGTCGGGCTCAACTTCATCGATGTCTATTATCGCACCGGTCTCTACAAGGCGCCGGGCCTGCCGTTCATCGCCGGCAACGAAGCGGCGGGCGAGGTCGTCGCGGTCGGGGCCGGGGTTACGCATTTCCACAACGGCGATCGTGTGGCCTACTATACCAATCTCGGCGCCTATGCGAGCGAGCGCAACATTGCCTGGGACAAGCTCGTCAAGCTACCCGACCACATCACCTATGAGCAGGGCGCCGTGCTGATGCTCAAAGGGCTGACGGTCTGGTACCTCCTGCACAAGACTTTCAAGGTCGAGCCGCATCATCGCGTGTTGATCCACGCCGCCGCCGGCGGCATCGGGCTACTCGCCTGCCAATGGGCGCGCGCCATGGGGGCACATGTGATCGGCACCGTCGGCTCCGAGCAGAAGGCCGAGCTTGCGCTCGCCAATGGCTGCGATCACGTCGTCCTCTACAACAAGGAGGATTTCGTCACGCGCGTGAAGCAGATCAGCCGCAACGAGCTGTGTGACGTGGTCTATGACGGCGTCGGCAAGGCGACCTTTCCGGGATCGCTCTCCTGCCTCAAGCCGCGCGGATTGTTCGTCAGCTTCGGCAACGCCTCGGGCCCGGTGCCACCCTTTGCCATAGCCGAATTGAACAGTCACGGCTCGCTGTTTGCGACACGCCCGAAGCTCAACGACTACATCGGCACCCGCAAGGAGCTCCTGGAGGGCGCCGATACGCTGTTTGCCGCCGTCATCAGCGGCACGCTGCGCATTCCGATCAACCACGCCTATGCGCTGAAGGACGCGGCAAAGGCGCATGTCGACCTGGAGAGCCGGGCGACGACGGGGGCGTCGATCCTGAAGCCTTAAGACACAGGCCGCCGCCGCAAACTCGACCGTCATGCCCGGGCTTGTCCCGCCTGCTGGGCCGGAGCCCTTCGGCGAGGCGAAGACCCGGGCATCCACGTCTTTAGAGCAATCGGCACGACGTGGATGGCCGGGACAAGCCCGGCCATGGCGGAGGAGATTGCTACGCTACGCTACGCGCCTCGCCGCGCCGGCCTTGGTCAGCATCGCATCGAGCTGGTCGATCATTTGCGAAATCTCCTCCCGTGTGACGTTGAGCGCGGGCATGAAGCGCAGCGCGTCGGGCTGCGGTGAGTTGAGCAGCAAGCCTTCGTCCAGCGCCTGCGCGACCAGCGCTGGCCCGATCGGCAGTTTCAAATCGAGTGCGAGGAGCAGCCCGCGGCCACGCACCTCGCCAAGACCGTGCCGCGACGACAGGCGCTGCAACTCGCTGTCGAGGAAGAGACCGTTATCGACAACCGACTTCAGAAACGCCGGCTTGCTCACTTCTTCGAGGACGGCAAATCCGGCCGCGCACATCAGCGAATTGCCATTGAAGGTACCGCCCTGGTCGCCATGCTCGAAGCAGGAGGCTTCTTCGGTCGCAAGCAGTGCCGCGAGCGGCGCACCGCCACCGATGCCCTTGCCCAGCGTCATGATGTCGGGTGCGATCCCGGCATGCTCGTAGTGGAAGAGTTTACCGGTACGCCCCATGCCAGTCTGGATCTCGTCGAAAATCAGAAGCAAGCCATGCTGTTGAGTGAGCGTGCGCAGCTCCTGCAGGAACTGATCCGTCGCCGGCCAGACGCCGGCCTCGCCCTGAATCGGCTCCAGCATCACGGCAATCGTGTTCCTGCTGATCAGTTCGCGCACCGAGGCGATGTCATTGAGGCGCGCCTTGGGGAAGCCCTTGACCTTGGGCTCGAACAGCGGCTCGAAGGCCTTCTTGCCCGAGGCCGACATGGTGGCCAGCGTCCGGCCGTGAAAGCCGCCCTCGAAGGTGATGATGTCAAAGGCACCATTCTTGTAGAGCGTGCCATATTTGCGCGCGAGCTTGATCGCGCCTTCGTTGGCCTCGGCGCCCGAATTGGCAAAGAACACCTGGTCGAACGAGCTGTTCTCGACCAGCGCCTCGGCAAGCTTCAGGCTGGCTGCGTTGTAATAGGCAGGACTCGGCGTGATCAGCGTTTTCGCTTGAGCAGCGATCGCCTCCGCAACCGAAGGCGGCGAATGGCCGAGGCAGTTCACCGCCCAGCCCTGGATGAAATCGAGATAGCGCTTGCCGGTGTCATCCCACAACCACGAGCCTTCGCCGCGCACGAACACCGTCTTCGGGCGCGCGGTGATGTCCATCAGCGCATCGAAGGAATGGGCAGCGTTGCTCATGGCGGAGTTCTCCTTGCAGATTTGGGTGAAGAGGCGGGCCGAAACGCAAAGAAGGCCGCAACTTTTTGGTTGCGGCCTTCTTTCGAAGCTAGAAGCTGAGAGATCTATTCAGCGCTGGCGTCGGACATGGCGCAACCGTTCGTCGTCACGGCGGTGACGACGGCAGGGTTTGCGGGGCTCGGTCCGATTGAAGATCATGTGCGGGCCATACAGCCGAAGCGCAGGTGTTGTCAAGAAGCTCGGAAGCCGGGCCGTTCCCGATCCGAAGCGGGCAGTTCGTACCAAATGGTCACGACAATGAAAGGCGAGGT
>Ga0306920_100008443_pt1 | contig 13675 bp, 10 predicted proteins | sample flu12Cox44000170_FD_204666 | JGI IMG/M metagenome (GOLD analysis project Ga0306920, IMG submission 204666) | Lab enrichment of tropical soil microbial communities from Luquillo Experimental Forest, Puerto Rico - flux4day.12C.oxic.44.000.170 (v2)... | ecosystem: Environmental > Terrestrial >... | reverse complement strand
GAACCCGCTCTGATCGAAGAAGCAGTGGCCAACACGCCGTCGCCACCCGCCGCGATCTTCATCACGAGAAACGAGAGATCGGGCGTGGCGGTCCGGGCGGGGGTGTGGGGCTCCCTGCGCGCCGCGTGTAGTCAGCGCGCGGACGCCGCCGCGCGGTCGCTTCCACGCCGTGCCCACGAGAGCAGTCGTCGGCGCGCAGGGGCTCCCGACCCCCCGCCCGCCCGTCCGCCTCCGGCTCATAGCGGTATCTCGTTGATGGAGAAAATAGCGAGCATCATTGCGACGACGATGAAAGCCACAAGTACCCCCATGCCGACGATGATCACGGGCTCGAGCAGCCGGAGCGCGCGCTTGAGATCGGTCCCGACGTCGGTCTCGAACGTCTCGGCGACCTTGAGGAGCATGTCCTCGAGCCGGCCGGTCTCTTCGCCGACTCGCACCATGTGGATCGAGAGTACCGGAAACGGCGCCTGCTCCTGCATCCCGGCCGCGAGCGTGCCGCCGCGTTTCACCCCGTCGGCGAGCCGCGCGACGGCCTGCCCGATCGCCTGATTCGTCATCGTGTCACCGACGACGGCGAGCGCGCCCATGACCGGCACGCCGCTCTTGAGCATCGTGCCGAGCGTCCGGGCGAAGCGCGCGGTCTCGATCTTCATGACGAGTGGGCCGATCACCGGCATGCCGAGGATCGTCTGGTCCCACTGCATTCGTCCCTGAGGACTGCCGGTCCACATGCGCCAGGCGAGCAGCGCACCGAGCACCAGAAGGACGCCGACCCACCAGTACGACTGGAACATCGCGCTCACCGTGAGGAGGATCTGGGTGGGGAGCGGGACCGTTTGCCCGAGGTCGGCAAAGATCGTCGCGAACCGCGGGATCACGAACGTCATGAGAAAGACGATGGCGCCGATGCCGAACAGGAAGACCGTGGCCGGGTAGGCGACGGCCGTGATCACGGCCTCGCTGAATGCGGCGCGCGCCTCGAGGAACTCGGCGAGCCGGCGGAGCGTGACCTCGAGCACCCCGCCGCGCTCGCCGGCGCGGACCATGTTGATGTAGAGCCGCGAGAACGGCCGGGGATGGTGCTTGGCGAGCGCCTCGCTCAGCGACGCGCCGCCGCGAACGCTCACCAGCAGATCCGAGACGATCGCCTTGACGCGCCCGTTCGGAGCGAGCTCTTCGAGAATCGCCAGCGCCCGGTCGAGCGGCAGGGTCGCCTCGAAGAGCGTCGCGAGCTGCTGGGTGAACGCGAGGATGTCGCCGTGGCTGATTCGTCCCGAGCCGCCCAGGGACAGCCAGCCGCGGCGGTCGGCGTGCAGCGAGACGCGGATCGGGAAGTAGGAGTCGCGCTGCAGCCGCTCGACGACGGAGCGCGCGTCGGGCGCTTCCATCACGCCATCGATCGTCTGGCCGCGCCGGTCGGCCGCCCGATAGACAAAAACGGGCATGGCGAACTACGCGTCTTCCTGCGTGACCCGGAGTACTTCCTCGACGGTCGTGACGCCGGCGCACGCCTTGGCCCAGCCGTCGAGCCGCAGGGTGACCATGCCGGCCTCCATGGCGACGCGGCGGATCTCGCGGGTCGGCGCGCGTCTGAGAATCAGGCTGCGCGCGTCCTCCGTGATCGGGAACAGCTCGTAGATCCCGGTCCGCCCCCGGTACCCGGTGCCGCGGCAATCGTCGCAGCCTTGGCCGCGGTAGAGCCGCGTGGCGTCGGCGCCGGCGATGCCGAGCGCGCTCAGATCGGCGGTCGACGGCGCGTCCGAGACGCGGCACGTCGGGCAGATGCGCCGGACGAGACGCTGCGCGAGCACACCCTCGAGCACGGAGGCCACCAGGTAGGGCTCGACGCCCATATCTTGCAGTCGCGTGATCGCCCCCGGCGCATCGTTCGTGTGCAAGGTCGAGAACACGAGGTGGCCGGTGAGCGAGGCCTGGATCGCGATTTCGGCCGTTTCCAGGTCGCGGATCTCACCGATCAGGATCACGTCGGGGTCCTGGCGGACGATGTGGCGGAGCCCGGTGGCGAAGGTCAGCCCGATCTTCGGCTTGACGGCGATCTGGTTGACGCCCTTCAGCTGGTACTCGACCGGATCCTCGACGGTGATGATCTTGCGGTCGGGCGAGTTGATCTTGTCGAGCGCGCCGTAGAGCGTCGTGGTCTTGCCCGATCCGGTCGGTCCGGTCACGAGGATGATCCCGTGCGGCCGCTTGATGAGCCCCTCGAACCGCGGCAGCATCCCCGGCGAGAACCCGAGCTTCTCGAGCTCGAGGAAGACGCTCTGGCGGTCGAGCAAGCGCATGACGATCGACTCGCCGTGCACCGTCGGGATCGTCGACGTGCGGATGTCGACGCGGCGGTTGTGGAGCGTCACGCGGATGCGGCCGTCCTGGGGCAGCCGCCGCTCCGCGATGTTCATCTCCGCCATCAGCTTGATGCGCGAAGTGACCGCGGCCTGCAGCCGGCGCGGCGGCGACTCCTGATCGAAGAGCACGCCGTCGATGCGGTAGCGGATGCGCAGCGTGTCCTCGAAGGGCTCGATGTGGATGTCGGACGCCTCGGAGGTGATGGCGTTCTCGATCAAGAGATTGACCAGCCGGACCACCGGCGCCTCGAACGCCATGTCGCGCAGCTGGTTGACGTCCTCGTCGCCCTCGCCGCCGCGATCGTCCTCCATGCCCTCGACGATGCGCTGCAGCGGCGTCGCCACGCCGTCGTAGGTGCGATCGATCGCCTCCACGATCGCGTCGGCCGAGGCCACGACGACCTTCACGGTGAGGCCAGTCGACTGCGCGAGGTCGTCGACGATGATCGGGTTCAGCGGGTCCGCCGTCGCGATCGTCAGCACGTTGCCCTCGACGGTCACGGGGCATACCGCGTACTGGCGCAGGTACTTCGGCGACAAATTTTTGACGATCGGCAGCGGCGCCGGCAGCTCGTCGCGGGTGAGGTAGGCGAGGTTTTGCTGTTGCGCCAGGGCCCGGAGCACGTCGTCGTCCTTGACGGCGCCAAGCGACACGAGCGCCTCGCCGACCCGCTCGCCCGTCGCGCGGGCGCGTACGAGCGCCTGCTCCACGAGGTCGGGGGTGGTCAACCGTTCGCGCACCAGGATCTCACCGAGCCGGCGGAAAAGCCCTGTGATGCCCATGCTATGCTCCCGAGCATGTTAGCATATCTTGCCTTCGTGGCTGCTGCGGCAGCCGCCGATCTCGCCGGCGCGCTCCTCGTGACGACCGTGCATCAGAAGGGCTTGGCGCCGCTGCGATATTTTGTCGCCGGCGGCGCAGGTTTCATGCTCGCGGCCGCGTTCGTGCGCATGCTGCCCGAGAGCGCGCAGGTGCCTCACGCATTCCTCTTCGTTCTCGTCGGCTACTTCGGCGTGCACCTGTTCGAGCACACGGTGGCTCCCCACTTTCACTTCGGCGAGGAAGTGCATCCCGAGGCGCTGCTACGGCCATCGGCCGGGTACCTGGCGCTCCTGGGCCTGGGCGTCCACACGCTCTTCGACGGTGTGGCCATCGCGGCCGGGTTCATGATCGGCCCCGCCCTCGGGGTGCTGCTATCGGTTGCCGTATGCCTTCACAAGATCCCGGAGGGCGTCACAATCGCGTCAATCATGCTGGCCGGCGGCCAGTCGCGCGCGACGGCGATCGGCGCCGGCGCGCTGCTCGGTGCCTTGACCATCGCGGGTGCGGTGGCCACGCGCTTCGTGGCCGAGCACCATGTCGGATACGCGCTCGCGCTGTCGGCGGGCGTCACCATCTACGTGGCCGCGTCGGATCTCATCCCGGAAGTGAACCGCGAGGGCGGGCCGGCGCTCGGCTGGACGGTGTTCGGCGGGCTCGTGCTCTTCGCGGTCGCCGACTGGCTCGTCTCTCCGCTCGGCGCCCGCTGATGCTAAGCTTCCGCCTGTTGTGAAAATCCTGGTCCTGCACGGCCCCAACCTGAATCTCTTGGGCACGCGCGAGCCCGGCGTCTACGGCCGGGTCACCCTGGCCGAGATCGATCGCATGATCCGCGAGCACGCCCGCCGCCGCCACGACTCGGCCGAGTGCCGCCAGTCGAATCACGAGGGCCAGCTGATCGACTGGCTCCAGGCCGCCCAGCGCGAGGGGTTCGCCGGCGTCGTCTTCAACCCGGGGGCGTTCACCCACTACTCGATCGCGCTGCGCGATGCGGTGGCCGCGATCAAGGTGCCGGTCGTCGAGGTGCATCTCTCCAACGTGCACGCGCGCGAGGAGTTTCGCCGCCACTCCGTCATCGCCGCCGTCGCGCGCGGCCAGATCGCGGGCTTCGGCCCGCAGAGCTATCTCCTGGGCCTCGACGCCGTCGCGGCGGATTCGCGCCGAACGTCTCGGCGACGGTGAATCGCCATCGCCACCCCGGCGTCTAACGACGACGGGAGGGCGAGCGAGTGAATCGCGGTGGACACGGACGAAGCGGCCCTCATCGAGCGGTGCCGCGCCGGCGACCTCGCGGCCTTCGAGCCGCTGGTCGAGAAGTACCGGCAGCGCGCCTACCGGCTGGCCTACAACGTCCTGCGCGATCCCGACGAGGCGTGGGACGTCGCGCAGGACGCCTTCATCCGCGCCTTCCAGGCCCTGCCGTCGTTCCGCGGCGACGCCGCGTTCTACACCTGGCTCTTCCGGATCGTGATGAACGTCGCGCGCGACCGCGCGCGGCAGCACGCCGCCCGCGGCCGCGCGTTCGGCACCGAGCGCGTCGACGAAAAGGAATGGGATCGGATCCTGGTCGATCAGGGGACCGCGCCCGACGCCAGCGCGACGCAAGTCGAGGAGCGTGAGCGGATCGGCCGCGCGCTGGCCACTTTGTCGGAGCCGCACCGCGCCATTATCATATTGAGTGATCTCGAGGGACTGTCGTACCGCGAGATCGCGGAGGTGTTGAACATACCGATGGGGACCGTGATGTCGCGGCTGCACAACGCCCGGCGGCGTCTACGGGACGCCCTCGGGCCGCTCCTGGTCCTGGTCCTGGCCGTGCTGCTGGCTGTCGCCCTGGCGGCGATCACCGACGCGCAGACGGTCGTTCGGTTCGGCACGCGTATCGTGCTCGCCACCGACGGGCCCCCGCCCGACACGCCGAGCAAGGCGCCCGATCCGCCCGACGAGCGGCTGGAGACCGTGTTGCCGAAGCTCCGCCAGCTCTTCCGCTACAACAACTACACCTCCCTCGAGCGCTATCGCGCCGAGGTGCCGGTGGGGACGACGCAGCGCTGGCCCGTGCCCGGCGACCGGCAGCTCGAGGTCACGCCGCAGAAAGTGAAGAACGGCGCGGTGAGCTTCAACGTGCGGTTGGCGCGCGGGAAGATGACCGAGGTGGCGACGAACATCCAGGCACAGTCGGGCAACCCTGCTGTGATCGGTGGTCCCAAGCACGGCTCGGGCACCCTCATCATCATCCTCTGGACCAACCCAAGTCCGTGATCGGCGGGCCACGATGAGCGCGGGCGAAGACCGTTACCACCGCGAGCGGGCCCGGATCGAGCAGGGCCACACGAAGTATCGCGACAAGCTGCGCGAGGAAGGCAAGCTCTTCGTCCGCGACCGGCTCAAGCTGCTCCTCGATCCCGGGTCCGAGTTCCAGGAGGACTGGCTCTTCGCCCGCTCGAACGAGGCCGACACGCCGGCCGACGGCGTCGTCACCGGGGTGGGCAGGGTGGGCGGCCGTCCCGTCTGCATCATGGCCAACGACTACACGGTCAAGGCGGGCTCCTGGGGCGAGAAGACCATCCAGAAAATCATCCGCATCCAGGAGAAGGCCGGGCGGCTGCGGGTGCCCCTCATCTATATGGTCGACGCCGCGGGCGGGCGCATCTCGGAGCAGATCAAGATCTTCCCGGGACGCTTCCACGCCGGCCGCATCTTCTACAACGAGGTCCAGCTCTCGGGCGTGATCCCGCAGATCTGCATCCTCTTCGGGCCGTCGCCGGCCGGCTCGGCCTATCTCCCCTCGCTGACCGACGTCGTGATCATGGTGGACGGCAAGGCGTCGCTCTACGTCGGCAGCCCCCGCATGGTCGAGATGGCGATCGGCGAGAAGACGACGCTCGAGGAGTTGGGCGGCGCGCTCATGCACTGCAAGGTCTCCGGCTGCGGCGACGTGCTCGCCGCGTCGGACGAGGACGCGATCGCGCTGGCGCGGCGGTATCTGACCTACATGCCGCAGTCGTTCGGCGACTTGCCGGCGGCGGCTGCGGCGGCCGAGCCCAAGCCAGGCCGATCGATCGACGAGATCGTGCCGTACGACCAGCGCAAGTACTTCGACATGTACGAGGTCATCAACCGGCTGATCGACGCCGAGTCGTGGTTCGAGATCAAGAAGCTGTTCGCGCAGGAGATCATCGTCGGCTTCGCGCGTCTGGGGGGCCGCGTGGTCGGCATCGTCGCCAACCAGCCCAAGGTCAAGGGCGGCGTGCTGATGGTCGACTCGTCCGACAAGGCGGCGCGCTTCATCTGGCTCTGCAACGCGTTCAACGTCCCGCTCGTCTACCTGGCCGACATCGCAGGCTTCATGGTCGGCACGAAGGTCGAGCAGCAGGGGATCATCCGTCACGGCGCCAAGATGGTCTTCGCGACCGCACAGGCGACGGTGCCGAAGATCTCGGTGATCGTGCGCAAGTGCTACGGCGCCGGTCTCTACGCGATGTGCGGCCCGGCGTTCGAGCCCGACGCCTCGATCTCGCTGCCCCAGGGGCAGATCGCGATCATGGGACCGGAGCCGGCCGTGAACGCCGTCTACTACAACAAGATCATGGAGCTGCCGGAGAGCGAGCGCGCCGCGTGGGTGAAGCAGAAGCGCGACGAGTATGCGCAGGACGTCGACACCTACAAGCTCGCGTCCGAGATGCTGATCGACGACATCGTGCCGGGCGGCGCCCTGCGCGACGAGCTGATCAAGCGCCTGGCCTACGCGCAGACCAAGGCGCACGAGTTCCCGGCCCGCCGGAACGGCGTCTACCCCGTCTGAGACTCGGCGGCCCCGCCGCCGTCCGCGCTCCGCTGGCCCTCGGCCGTGTCTGCGAGCGGTCGGTTCGCACTATTTGCTGCGGACTTGGCGAGCCGCCGTGCTAGGAATCAAATGTGCAAAAAGTGAAACGGCCGTCCGCTCGCTGTCGTGAGCACCTCACGACCCGACAGGCGGCCGCTCACTGCCGGGTGTCGATCCCGACCTTGCGGCGCTGGATCAGGGCGGGCGAAATCGGCGCGCACCTGACCCCCGGGGGCCACCGCCGCATCGATCTGCCCGAGTTCCAGCGCTTCCTGCGCGCTCAGGGCCGGCCGGCGTATCCCGTCGCGCCCGAGCCGCGAACCCGGGTGCTGCTCGTGGACGACGAGCCGCTCGTGCTCCAGATGCTGCACGACCTCCTGGTCGACGGGCCGTTCGCGATCGAGACGGCGAGCGACGGCTACGAGGCGCTCGTCAAGGTAGGAACGTTCCGCCCCGCGCTGATCATCCTCGACGTGGTGCTGAGCGGTCTGGACGGCATCGAGGCCTGCCGCTGTCTTCGGCGTCTGCCGGAGACGCGTGACGTGCGGATTCTCGGCGTGACCGGGCATCCGTCGATGGTTCCGGTGCTGCTCGGAGCCGGAGCCGACGCGTGCGTGACCAAGCCACTGGACCTGGACGTGGTGTGCCGAGAGATCACCCGGCTGACCTCGGCGGCTGCGGCTTCCCACTCCCTCACGGGACGAGAGGGCTGAAGACCCCATGGACTCGATCCGCGTGCTCTACGTCGAAGGCAATCCCGACGACCAGGAGGCGACGCACCGCCATCTCGAGCGCCACGCGCCGCACATCAAGCTTACCGTCGTGGGCACCGTGACCGAGGCGGTCGAGCGCGTCACGATCGGCGACATGGACGTGATGCTCGCGGACTATTGCCTGCCCGACGGCACGGGCCTCGATCTGCTCGACGCGGTCAAGTCGCGCGGCCTCGAAGTGCCGGTGGTGCTGGTGACCGGCTCGGGCGACACGGACATCACCGTGCGGCTCCTCAAGGCCGGCGCCGCCGATTATCTGGTGAAGCGTCCGGGCTATCTGGCCACCTTGCCGGTCGTGCTCGAGAGCGCGTTTCGCTGGTTCCGCTCCGCGAGCGAGCGCCGCCGCGCGCCGATCCGCGTCCTGTACGCCGGGCACCATCCGGAGGACCTGGCGCTCACCCTGCGCGCCTTCGAGGATCACGACCGCCGCGCGCGCGTCGAGACGGTCACGCTCGCGCGCGAGGCGCTCGCCAAGCTGAAAAGCGTTCACTACGACGTGCTGCTGCTCGACAACCGGATGCCCGATCTGTCCGGGATCGAGGTGCTCAAGGAGCTCCAGGCCGACGGCCCGCGCATTCCGGTCGTGATGGTCGCCGGCGAGGGCGATGAGGACTCGGCGGTGCAGGCGTTCAAGCTCGGCGTCGCCGACTACCTCATCAAGCGCGAGGGCTATCTCGCCAAGCTCCCGTCGACGATCGAGAACGTCCTGGCGCAGCGCCGGCTGGCCGACGAGAACGACGGCCTCACGGTCCTCAACGATCTGGCGAAGTCGCTCATCACCACGAAGGATCTCGACGAGGTGCTGCGGCGAGTCGTGAACGCGGCCCGCGAGCTCATCAAGGCCGAGGCGAGTGTGCTGTGGCTCTTCGAGGCCGGCGTGCTGTGGCCGGTCGCGTGGGAGGGCATCGAGGACCGCGCGGCCGAGCCGCTCCAGTTCCAGGTGACCTCGAACCTCGCCGAACGGCTCGCGATCGAGCGCAAGATCTCGCTGCGCCATCTCCTCGCCCAGACCGGCGGACCGGATCCGACCGCGGTCTTCGGCCCTGCGGGGCAAACCCTGTCGGCATCGTTCGTGGGCCCCGAAGGCCTGGTGGCCGTGCTCGCGGTCGGCAGCCCGCGCCCCCGCGAGTTCACCGCGATCGAGGAGCGGCTGCTGCTGGCGCTGGCCGACCACGCCGCGGTCGCCGTCGAGAACGCGCGCCTCTACCGGCGTCTGCGGCTCGAGCTCGAGGCGCGCGAGCGGCTCACCGCGATCCTGGAGGCGACGACCGACCTGGTCGCGATCGCCGACCTGTCGGGGAGCCTGCAATATCTCAACGCCGCCGGTCAGGCGCTGCTCGGGCTCGCGGCCCACGACGCGCTCAATCATCCCATCGCGGGTCTGGCCCCGGAGCGCCTGCGCCCGGTCGTTCACGACGAGATCTGGCCGGCCCTGATCCGCAACGGGCTCTGGACGGGTGAAGCGGTCCTGCTCGCGCGCGACGGGCGCGAGGTGCCGGTTTCGGTGGTCGCCGTCGCGCACCGCGGCGCCGACGGATCCATCGAGTTCCTGTCGGCGATCGTGCGCGACATGACCGAGCGCAAGCGCATCGACGCGGAGCTGCGGCGGCAGCGCGAGGCGCTCTACCAGACGGAAAAGCTCGCGACGATGGGCACGGTGCTGGCAGGCGTCGCGCACGAGCTCAATAATCCGCTGACCGCGGTGACGGGCTACGCGAACCTGCTCCGGCAGGAGCTGGCGGGCACGCCGTCGGCGACGCGCGCGGAGGCCATCGCGCACGCCGCGGACCGATGCGCGTCGATCGTGCGCAACTTCCTGGCCCTGGCGCGCAAGCATCCGCCCGAGCGTCAGCTCGTCCGCCTGAACGACATCGCGCGCGACGCCGCCGAGCTGCTCGCGTACCACCTCCGCGTCGATCGCATCGAGGTCACGCTGGACCTGACGGAGGGGCTGCCCGTCCTGTGGGCCGACCCGCATCAGCTGCACCAGGTCGTGGTGAATCTCGTGACCAACGCCCGTGACGAGCTGCGCCGAGCGCCGGAGCCCCGCCGTCTCACCCTGCGCACGCGCGCGGACGCCGTGCGCGGCCGCGTCTCGCTCGACGTCGAGGACACCGGCCCGGGCATCTCGGCCGAGATCCGCGACCGGATCTTCGAGCCGTTCTTCACCACGAAGCCCGTCGGGCAGGGGACCGGGCTCGGGCTCTCGCTCTGCCACGGGATCGTCGAGGGCCACGGCGGCACGCTCTCGCTCGTGAGTGAGGCGGGGCGCGGCGCGATCTTCCGCGTGGAGCTCCCGGTGGTGGCGCCGCCGGCGACGTCCGGCAAGCACGCGGCGGACGCGCCGCCGGTGGTCAAGGGCAAGCGCATCCTCGTCGTCGACGACGAGCGGCTCGTGCTCCAGCTACTGGGCGAGATGCTGGGCGCTGATCACCACACGGTGGACACGGTCGCCGACGGTACGCAGGCGCTCGAGCAGCTGCGCCGGGCGTCCTACGACCTGATCCTGAGCGACGTCCGGATGCCGTACCTCGACGGCCCCGGACTCTATCGGGCGCTCGAGCGCCGGCTGCCCGACCTCTGCCGCCGCTTCGTGCTCATGACCGGCGACGTCTTGAGCGCGGAGATCCAGACGTTCCTCGATCAGACGGGCGTCCCGGGATTGAGCAAGCCGTTCGATCGCAGCGAGGTACGCCGGGTGATCCAGCTCGTCGCGAACGGCGCCGACAGCCGATAAAGGCTGTCGGCTAGGCGCCGAAGCGCTGGCGGGTCGTCGCGAGCGTGTCGACGATCGGCTGCGGGAGGCGCGAGCCGAACTGCTTGTTGAACTCGCTGAGCTCGTCGAGCGCCTGCAGCCACTCGCCGGGATCGCAGCGCAGCGCCTCGCGGAGCTGAGCCGGCGTCACGTCGAGCCCGCTCGTGTCCAGGGCGCCGGCTGCCGGCACCAGACCGATCGGCGTCTCGTCCGCGCGGCCCGTGCCGCGGATGCGCTCGACCATCCACTTGAGCACGCGCACGTTGTCGCCGTAGCCCGGCCAGAGGAAGCGGCCGTCGGCGTCGCGCCGGAACCAGTTCACCCGGAAGATCTTGGGCGGCGTCGCCAGGCGCGGCCCCATCGCGAGCCAGTGGGCGAAGTAGTCGGCCATGTTGTAGCCGCAGAACGGGATCATCGCCATCGGGTCGCGGCGCACGACACCGACCTTGCCCGTGATCGCCGCCGTCGTCTCGGTGCTCATCGCCGAGCCGAGAAAGACGCCGTGCGACCAGTCGAACGCCTCGAACACCAGCGGGATCACGCCGGTGCGCCGCGAGCCGAAGATGACGCCGGAGATCGGCACGCCCTGCGGCTCTTCCCAGTTCGGCGCGATCGACGGACACTGCTGCGCGAGCACGGTGAAGCGCGAGTTCGGGTGCGCCGCCGCGCCGGCGCCGGGCTGCCACGGCTTGCCTTGCCAGTCGACGAGCCCCTCGGGCGCCGACGGCGTCAGCCCTTCCCACCACGGCTCCTGCGAGGGCGTGAGCGCGACGTTGGTGAAGATCGTGTTGGAGCGCACCATCGCGGTGGCGTTCGGGTTCGTCTTCGGGCTCGTGTTGGGCGCGACACCGAAAAAGCCGCGCTCGGGGTTGATCGCGCGCAGCTGGCCGTTCGCGTCGACCCACATCCAGGCGATGTCGTCGCCGAGTGTCCACACGCGCCAGCCCGGAAGCTGCGAGACGGCCATCGCGAGATTGGTCTTGCCCGACGCGCTCGGCATCGCAGCCGCCAGATAGGTGATGCGCCCTTCGGGATCCTCGACGCCGATGATCAGCATGTGCTCGGCCAGCCAGCCCTCCTGGCGCGCCTGCGCCGACGCGATGCGCAGCGCGTGGCACTTCTTGCCGAGGAGTGCGTTGCCGCCGTAGCCGGACCCGACGCTCCAGATCAGCTTTTCCTCGGGGAAGTGCAGGATCAGCCGCCGCTCGGGCGAGAGATCGCCCATCGAGTGCAGGCCGGCGATGAAGTCGTCGTCGTGGCGCATGTGCTGGATGGCCACTTGGCCCACGCGCGTCATCAGATGCATGCTCGCGACCACGTAGGCGCTATCGGTGACCATCAGGCCGACCCGGCTCATCGACGAGCCGGCCGGACCCATGAGATAGGGGATGACCCACATCGTGCGGCCGCGCATGCTGCCCCGGAACAGCGCCCCGGCCGTCGACTTCGCCTCGATCGGCGCGATCCAGTTGTTGGTTGGCCCCGCCGCGTCCTTCTCGCGCGAGCAGATGAAGGTCAGCTGCTCCGTGCGCGCGACGTCGGACGGGTGGCTCCGGTGCAGGTAGCAGCTCGGGTACGTCTTCGGATTCAGCGGCAGGAGCGTGCCGTCCTGCAGCATGGCCTCGATCAGGGAGTCGTACTCGGCCTTGAATCCGTCGCACCAGACTACGCGGGACGGCTGTGTCAGGCCGGCGGCCTCGGAAACCCACTTCTGGGCCACGCTGGTCACGCTCATGTGGGCCTCTTCGGTTCGAGGTGAGGTTACGTCTGAAAAATTGTCTCCTCGCTCCCCCGGGGCGTCAAGAAGAACGTGCTAGCATTCGCGGCGTGACGGGCCTCGTCGTTGCCACGCGCTATTTGACGATCGTCCCCGTGCCCGGTCCAGTCCGCATGAACGCCAACGCCCTGGGGCGCGCGGCGCCCTGGTTTCCGGTAATCGGCATCGGAATCGGTGTGGTTCTCGCGCTCACGGATCGGGTGACTCAGGTATTTTTTCCCTTACTCCTCGCCGGGTTGCTCACGGTAACCGTGTGGAAGCTGCTCACCGGCGGCTTGCACCTCGACGGCCTCGCCGATTGCCTCGACAGTCTCGGCGGGCGCGACGCCGAGCAGCGGCTGGCGATCATGCGCGACAGCCGGATCGGCGCCTTCGGCGCGCTCGGGCTCATCCTGCTCCTGCTGCTGGAGATCGCCGCCCTCACCGAGATGCCGCCGAGTGTCCGCGTCGCCGCGCTCCTGGTCGTGCCGACGATCGCGCGCGCCACGCCGCCGCTGCTGGCGCGCGTGTTCTCGGCCGCGAAACAGGAGGGGCAGGGCGCGGCGTTCGGCGCCGGCGTCGGCGCCCTGGCCGTGCCGATCGCGCTCTCGATCGCCCTGGTCGTCGCCATCGTGGCGTTGCGCACCCTCGGTCTCGTCGTCCTGGTCGTCTCCGTCGTGAGCGCGCTCGGGCTCGCCCGGTTCTTCGCCGCGCGGGTCTCGGGGATCACCGGCGATGTGCTGGGCGCCGCGATCGAGATCGCGGAGCTCACGGGTCTTCTCACGGTATCGGCGTGGTCGCACCTGGCACGCTGATCTATCTCTTCCGCCACGGCGAGGTGGTGCTGGCCGAGACGCGGCGATTCATCGGGCACCTCGACGTGCCGCTCTCGCCGCTGGGCGAGCGCCAGAGCGCCGCGCAGGCCGCGCGCCTGGCGCCCGCGAAGCTGGCGGCCCTCTACACGAGCGATCTCACGCGGGCCCGGCGAACGGGCGAGATCATCGGTGCTCCGCACGGGCTCACGCCGACGATCGTGCCGGCGCTCAGGGAGATGGCGATGGGCCGCTGGGAGGGGCTGACCGCCGCGGTGATCCAGCGCGACGAGCCGGACCGGTTCGCCGAGTGGATGGCGAACGTGGGTGGCTTCCCGTTCCCCGACGGCGAGAGCGTGCCGGATCTCGAGGCCCGGGCGTGGCCGGCGTTCGAAGCGATCGCCGGCGCCCACGCCGGCCACGCGATCGCGGTCGTGGCGCACGGCGGTACGAACCGCGCATTGCTCTGCCGTGCGCTCGGGCTGCCGCCCGGGCGCCTGCTCTCGATGGGTCAGGACTACGGCGCCCTCACCGTGTTCGAGCGGATCGACACGACGTGGCGTCTAC
>Ga0306920_100008441_pt1 | contig 13676 bp, 11 predicted proteins | sample flu12Cox44000170_FD_204666 | JGI IMG/M metagenome (GOLD analysis project Ga0306920, IMG submission 204666) | Lab enrichment of tropical soil microbial communities from Luquillo Experimental Forest, Puerto Rico - flux4day.12C.oxic.44.000.170 (v2)... | ecosystem: Environmental > Terrestrial >... | reverse complement strand
CTTTCTCCGCCAGGGCGTTTAACTGAGGAACGTACTTGGGGTCGACATTGACCTTGCCATTGGCGAAGTAAACCGTCACCTCATCCATAATGTAGTAATCATCGAGCTGCCCGAAGCGTGCGACAGCAGCAGCGATAGCGGCCTTGTTTTTCTCGATCTCCAATTGCTGAGCGGATACCTGCTCCTGCTGCGCCTTCAGAGCTTCGTTCTGTGCCTGCAACGCAGCGTTCTGCTTTTCCAGCTCTTCCTTGTTCTGCTGGGCCTGTACCTGGGTCTGGTGCAAGCCGGCCTGGATGGATTGCGCCTCCTCGAGATCGCTGCCCTTGAACTTCACAGATGTTGCCACCAACTCGTTCTGATCGTTGTAGTTGCCTTCCACCTGCACCTTCAATCCGGGGATCAGTGCCGCCATGGACATTTCCTTGCGGCGCGCCTTGAGCATGCCCTGCACCTGCCCTACCTGAGTACTATCGGTTAGGACGACTACGAGTTTCGGAGAGTCTGAGGTTTGCAGAATCATCTTGTTGCCGTCGCGCGCTTTAATGAGACCTTCGGCCTTCACGTTATCGGCGAGCGCCACAGTGGACAGGCTCAACAAGACCAGCATCAGCGCTAAGAACCATACCCGTTTGCGATTATGTCCTTTGTTCACAACTCTCTCCTTTTGATAATTGCTAAAACCTAAGCTGGATTTGATTGTAAATCCGGGGTGCGCGCCGGCCTAGCTTGCCGCCGGAATCAAAACCACACACGATGGAAGCGTAAGAGGTGAAACAGTCCAGAACAACTGGGGAAAACCCTAGTATCAAAGGCAAGGTCGCGCTTGTTCGCAACCTAGCTAAGGTTTTATGATTGAGGAGCTTACCCGTTAAATAGAGCGTCCATCGTCTGCTGTGGCTGCCGGTGATCGCCGTAAGCCCGGTGATCTAGGCGCAAACACATGAACCTCGTGCGGATCCTCCGTCGTACTACGGCTGCTCCCCGCAGCAAGGCGCGTCATTCTGCGACACCGTTTTGGCTGATCTTCCTTCTGATAGGCGTGGCATCAGGCCAGACGCCGGCGCAGAAAGACGTTCTCATCATCAATGAGGTTGGTCTGGCCCACCCTGCTTCCGCACTGGTAATGGAACAGGTTATGGCAAGCGTCTCGGCTGACCCGCGCTATCAGACGGAATTCTACGTTGAGAGCCTCGACAGCCCGCTGGTCTCTAACGAAGCGCTCCGCAGGGAGAGCGAGGCAAGGTTGCTTGAGAAGTACGCCGCCAGAAAAGTTGACGTAATTGTTGCCATGGGCCCGGCACCAATTCGCTTGCTGGCGCAGCATAGCAACTTTCAACCCGAAGTGCCGATTGTCTTCTGCGGCGGCACGCGGGAGCAAGCTGGCGATGTGACACTCAGTTCGCGTTTTACAGGATCCTGGCTAAAGCCGGATGTTGGGAAAACCGTGGAAGCGGCCATGCTTCTGATGCCGGACCTGCGCCACCTATTCGTGATCAGTGGAAGCTCGCAGTTTGACAAGACGGCTTTGAAGACGGTGAAATCCAACCTCGAGGAGCATCCATTCCCGCTCGAAATTACGTATCTCACAGATCTCGATATGAGCAGTTTGCTCGAGCGGCTTCGGCACCTGCCGCCGCAAAGCGCGGTTCTGTTCGTTTCGTTCTTTCGAGATGCCTCAGGAAGGCAATTCGTGAATGCAACAACGGCTCTTCCGCTGGTTTCCAAAGCTGCCAGTGCGCCCGTATTTGGCGTCTCGGACAGGTATCTTGAACACGGCAGCGTCGGAGGGTATGTACTGAGTTATGCCGATCAGGGGAAAATTGCCGCGCAGAGGGTCACGGATCTTTTTGCAGGGAAAAGGCCGGCAGAGATTCCGATACTAACCAGTCCCAGCGTGTACATGTTCGATTGGAAGGAGTTGAAGCGCTGGAAGTTGAGTGAAAGCAAACTGCCTGCAGGCAGCATCGTCATTGCTCGTGAACCCACAGTGTGGCAGAAAGCCAGATGGATCCTGCTGCCCGCACTTGCCGTGATCCTGGCACTGAGTGTTGTTGCGGCCTACCTTCTCTACAACCAGAAACAGCTGAGGGCCGCGCGAAAAGAGCAGATCAGGCTCAGCGGCATGCTGATCAGGGCGCAGGAAGAGGAGCGACGGCGCTTAGCCGGAGAGCTGCACGATGACTTTAGCCAGAGGCTGGCGTTGCTGTCATTGGAGTTGGAAACGGCGACGGAGAGCCTGCCTGACGCACCGCAGGAATTTAATGAGCAGATGAACGAGCTCATTAACTCAGCCAGCGAAATTGGCGCTGACCTTCATACGCTTTCGCATCGCCTGCATTCCTCGACACTTGAGAGACTGGGTCTGGCTGCAGGCGTGGCGTCGTTTTGCAAAGAGTTCGCTGCCCATGAGGGTACGCAGGTGGCGTTTCGACAAGACGACCTGCCGCGAACTGTTTCTCCCGTGGTTGCACTCTGTTTGTTCCGCATTGTGCAAGAGGCACTTCGCAATGTGAAGAAACACAGTGGAGCGTCGAATGCCCAGGTGAGCCTCGAAACTGAGAACGGAGAGCTTCATCTGTCAATTTCCGATGACGGCAGGGGATTCGACGTACAGAACGTGTCCACCCATCAAGGCCTCGGATTGTGGAGCATGCAAGAGAGGGTGCAACTCATTCGCGGCCGGTTCGAGATTACGTCGAAGGAGCAAAAGGGAACGCGAATCGACGTATGGGCGCCGGTGGATGTTGAAACTGAGTCGTCCCATGAGATTCTCCGCGAAGGCGCTCATGCATCTGCCGCTGCTCCAGATTAAGGGGTTGCTAGGTCGGACGTGGGAGCGCTATTCCTGGTGAGGAACGGAGGGTCGTAAATGCCAGCTCGGGCACAAGTCCTGATTGCGGACGATCACATTGTTTTCGCTGATGCTCTTCGCCTTCTTCTCATACAAAACGGCTTCCGGATCCTTGGCACGGCGGGAGATGGACAGGCAATGCTAGCGGCAGCGATGAAGCTGAAGCCAGACGTCATCGTCGTGGATATTGGCATGCCACGGCTCAATGGGCTTGACGCAGCCCGCCGCGTGCGTGAAGAACTTCCACATGTGAAGCTGGTGTTTCTCACTATGCAGGACAATCCCAACCTTGCCGCAGCTGCTGTTGAGCTAGGAGAGGTCGCGTTTGTGCTGAAGCAATCAGCCGGCAGCGAACTGCTGACCGCAATCGAATTCGTGCTTCGCGGACAATGTTATGTCACACCAAGGCTCAGGGTGGAAGATTGGGCCTCGTCAAAATCGCGAGCGCGCCGTTATGCGAAGGAATTGACTCCCCGGCAGCGTCAAATTGTACAGATGTGCGCGGAAGGCAGGCCAGTAAAAGAGATCGCGGCGGACCTGAATCTTAGCGAAAAAACAGTTGAGTTTCACAAGTATCACATCATGCAGGCGTTTAACCTCAAGAGTATCGCCGACCTGGTACTGTTTGCACTGAAGCAGGACCTCATCTCCCTGGACTCAGGCGTGACCAGAAAGTAGAATGCTTCCCGCTATATTTCTTGTTTTTTCAAATTACCTTCTCATTTAGGGATTTCCCTAGTTGTCTCGGGTATCGCACACGCCTAGATTGAGTCTGCAATCGGATTCGTTTCACAGATCGGATTGCCAACCGCCAGCTGTTTTCCGAGAACGATATGGCCGAGAGCTTCAGCGGAGAAGTACCGTCGCTTCGCGCACGCATTCTGCTGGCCGATGATCATCAGTTAGTTCTGGAGCGGGTAACGAGACTCTTGCAGTCAGCATTTGACGTAGTAGGCGCGGCGCATGATGGTCAGGAGATGGTCGAGCAGGCAATGCGCCTGATGCCCGATGTTATCGTTACAGACATCTCCATGCCAGGTCTGAGCGGACTTGAAGCTGTGCACCAACTGCACGCGTTGGGACGAAGCGTGCCTATTATTTTTCTGAGTGTTCATAATAGCCCCGAGTTTGTGGAGGCATGCTTAGCGGAAGGCGCGCTTGGATTCGTCACGAAATCTCAGATGCGAAGGGATCTGATTCCCGCGATCAACGCCGCTCTGTCGGGCCGAAGTTATATCTCGGCGGAGGGCCGTCCCAAAGTTTAGAAGTTTCCCTGATTGTTGGCACTTACGTGATGCCGTACAAAGATGTACTCTTATAGCGAACTCGGACCAGCGGACGTTCTGCTATGGCCTGCGTTGCCTGTTCCAGCAGCGCCGGCAGAATCCTGTTTCTCCGTCGTCTGAAATTCCGCATGGAAGACGGACAGAATTGAGGGGACGATCAGACATGGCTGGCGAGCACGGAGACTTTGGCTATGAACTCCAACGGTAGTATTAGTAGCAAATTGGGTCAGATTATTCGGGAGTGTAGCGCCATACTTTGCATGGCGGTGCTGATACACGGCGATCCGGTTATGGGGCGCGCACAGGAGTCCGCTCCAGCCGATCAAGCTGCGGCGAAGCTCCCGCCTGACCAACTCGATTCCCTGGTGGCGCCGATCGCGCTCTATCCGGACCCAATGCTCAGCCAGGTACTGATGGCCTCCACGTATCCGCTGGAGATCATTCAGCTCCAGCAGTGGCTGGCGCAGCACAAAGGTCAGAACGAAAAAGCGCTGGCGGATGCGGTCGCCAAACAGGATTGGGACCCCAGCATCCAGTCGTTGGCTGCGCTGCCCGATGTGGTGAAGCAGCTCGCCGACAACATCAAGTGGACCACCGATCTGGGGAATGCGTTCCTGGCGCAACAGGACGATGTCATGGCCGCCGTTCAGCGCATGCGCAAAAAGGCGCAGGACAAAGGAAATTTGAAGTCCAATGAACAGCAGAAAGTGGAGACGAAGACGGTTGAGAGCCAGCAGGTAATTGTCATCGAGCAGGCGAATCCGCAGGTTGTGTATGTGCCCAGCTACAACCCTACCGTCGTGTACGGCGCGCCAGTTTATGCGTATCCGCCGATCGCGTACCCGCCTCCGGGTTACTACGCGGCCGGCATGGCCATATCGTTCGGCGTTGGCGTTGCGATGGGCGCCATGTGGAGTGGCGGCTGGTGTTGCGGCTGCGGATGGGGCGGCGGCAACAACAACGTCACCATTAATAACAACAACAACTTCGTCAACAACAGTAACAGGCAGAACATTAACAACAGGCAAAACATTAACAACGCCAACCGCGGCAACCGGGGAAATAGTAACTGGCAGCACAACCCGCAGCATCGCGGCGGAGCACCCTACTCCAACCGGCAGGTGGCGAACAAGTATGGTGGCACTGCACGCGGCGACAGTCTGCAGAACCGGCAGGCCAACGCACGTCAGAACCAGGCCCGGCAGCAGGGCAACCGCGATGTGGGCAACCGCGGTGGCGTAGGCGGAAATAATCGCGATGTGGGCAACCGCGGAGGCGTGGGCGGAAATAATCGAGATGTGGGCAACCGCGGTGGCGTAGGCGGAAATAATCGCGACGTGGGCAACCGAGGAGGCGTAGGCGGGAACAATCGCGATGTGGGCAACCGCGGCGGTCCGAGCGCCGGCACCATGGATAGAAGTCGCGGCGGCGCAGGCGGAGGCGACCGCGTCGGCAACCAGCGAGTGCCAACCAACACCCCCGGCGGAAACAACCGCAGCGCGTTCGGAGGAGCGGGATCGGGCATGAGCGGCAGCCAGGCTCGCGCCAGTGCTTCGCGTGGCTCTTCCAGCTTTGGCGGAGGATCACGTGGCGGCGGAGGTGGTGGTCGCGGAGGTGGTGGCGGGGGACGGAGGAGGTAACCATGACAACGATCATGAGCGAGACAAACATGAGACCCAGACAAATTACGGCCATCCGACTGCTTGCTTCCTTCGTCATAGTTCTTGTTGTTTGCGCCGGCGCGTTCGCGCAAACGGAGACGGCGAGCAAGCCCTCGCCAACAGCAAGCAAGCCCTCACCCTACGGCAAGGCGTTCGATACCCCGCAACAGGCGGCTGATGCACTGGTGAAGGCGACGGCAGATTACGATCTCACGCAGATGAGCGAGATCTTCGGACCAGACGGCAAGGACTTCGTCTCCGGCGGCGACCAGGTGCAGGCCAAAAAGAATGCTGAGGACTTCGCCAAAATGGCACAGGCCGGCATGTCGGTGGAGTTGAATCAGTCTGATCCCAATCAGGCGACCATCATCGTTGGCGAGAACCACTGGCCGTTGCCGGTGCCATTGGTCAAGAAGAATGGCAAGTGGTACTTCAATTCCAAGGTCGGCAACAAGGAGATTCTCTATCGCCGCATCGGCGCCAACGAACTCGATGCCATCACTGTCTGCCGCGGCTACGTGGATGCGCAACGAGAATATTCACTCGAGGCCCACGACGGAATCAATCAGTACGCGCAGAAGATCATCAGCACTCCCGGCAAGCAGGATGGACTGTACTGGAAAAATCCGGATGGCACGGCCGGCGGCCCAATCGGGGAACCAGTCGCCAAAGCGCTGGAGGAGGGCTATAACTACAGCACCGTCAAGCAGGGTGGGTTTCACGGCTACTACTTCAAAATTCTGAAGGGCCAGGGGCCGGCCGCACCCATTGGGCGCATTGATTACGTGATCGAAGGGTTCATGATCGGCGGGTTCGCTTTGGTTGCTGTTCCGGCCGAGTACCGCATCACCGGGGTTAAGACCTTCATCGTGAGCAATGACGGGATTGTTTACGAAAAGGACTTGGGGCCGAACTCGCTGGAAATCGCGAAGAAGATGGAGCTCTACAATCCGGACTCGACCTGGCATCCGACGGATGCCGCGTGGCCTGAAAACGTGGCCGAGGCCAGCGCGCAGTCTAATCCGTAAGGTTAACAACCGTTCCTTTTCGGAGCCTTCTCATGCCGGCATGGCCGCATTACCCGACGCTGTATGAGATCAATACTTGGGTATGGCTCTCGGAGTTGAGTCAAAGAGCAGGGAAGGCAATCGACCTTGGCACTGTCCCATCCACGGAATGGGACGGCGTGGCAGCATTCGGCTTCGATGCTGTCTGGTTGATGGGAGTATGGGAGCGCAGCCCGGCCGGTATTGCCATAGCCAATAAGAACCGCGGGCTTCAGGGCGACTTTCGGCGCGCCCTCGCTGACTTCCGGCCCGAGGACAACGTGGGATCGCCTTACTGCGTCCATCGATACGAGGTTGATGAACACCTCGGCGGCCCTGGCGGCTTATCCCGTGCTCGGAAAGAACTCGCAAAGCGTGGCCTGCGCCTAATCCTTGATTTCGTCCCCAACCATGTGGCACCGGATCATCCCTGGGTAACCGAGCATCCCGAGTACTTTGTCCATGGGACGGCTGAGGAAGCAGCGAACGATCCGGCCTCGTACATAAGCCTGAGCGGGAGTGTGTTTGCGTGCGGCAAAGACCCTTACTTCCCGGCGTGGCCGGACGTGTTGCAACTCAACGCATTCCAATCCGGGCTGCGAAACGCGGTTGAAATGACCGTCTCGACCATTGCCGATCAATGTGATGGCGTGCGTTGCGACATGGCAATGCTGATGATGAACGCGATCTTCGAGCGCACGTGGGGCGGCCGGGCCGGTTCGAAGCCCTTGGCCGAGTACTGGGTGGAACTGATCCGAGCAATCAAAGGCAGGCATCCTGAGTTTTTGTTCATCGCCGAGGCGTATTGGGACCTGGAGTGGGAGTTACAGCAGCAGGGCTTTGATTTCTGTTACGACAAGCGGCTCTATGACCGGTTGCAGCACGAAAATGCCGAAAGCGTTCGTCTCCACCTCTCCGCTGAGCTAGCGTATCAAAAGAAGCTGCTGCGTTTCATCGAGAATCATGATGAGCCACGCGCAGCATCAGTTTTCACACCTGCAAAAGAGCGGGCTGCCGCGGTAGTGAGCTCCACGTTGCCAGGCGCCAGACTCTTTCACGAGGGCCAATTTGCAGGGAGAAAAATAAAGCTGCCGGTATTCCTGGGCCGGCGGGCCGAAGAGCGCGTTGACAAGGAACTGTTAGACTTCTACGCGAAACTCCTTCAGGCCATCAGCAACCCGGTATTTCGCGAAGGCGATTGGAGATTGTGCGAGGCCTCGGGCTGGCCCGACAACCGAAGCTGCGAAAACCTGGTGGCTTGGACGTGGAATAAGGACCGGGAACAGTACCTGATCGTCACTAATCTGAGTGATATCCACTCGCAAGCCCTGATCAAAGTCGAAAATACTGTACTCCAGGGAAAGCGATGGTGCTTAAACGATATGCTTTCCGGCAATACCTACGACCGCAGCGGCGACGAGATTGTCTCGCCTGGTCTCTATGTGGACCTGGCGCCCTGGAGGTATCACTTCTTGTGTTTTTCAAGCAGCTATTGAAAGCGGGGCCAGATAGTTTTTTGCAACCTGTCTGACGGTTACGAGAGGAACATCCATGGGCAAGAAATCCAAGAAGAAGAAGAATGACAAGGCGAATGGGTCGGTAAAACTCCAAAACGGTCTCAACGCGGATCAGAAGCTTGGAAACAAGGAGTACGAGGCTGAAATATTCAAATTGCAAGTGGAACTGGTGAAGCTGCAGGACTGGGTCAAGAAGTCCGGAGCGCGTATCGTCATCATCTTTGAGGGTCGAGATGCGGCCGGCAAAGGCGGCATGATCAAGCGAATTATGGAGCGCGTGAGTCCCCGCGTGTTTCGATTAGTCGCCTTGCCTTCACCCACCGAGCGCCAGAAGACCCAGATGTACGCGCAACGCTATATCGAGCAGTTGCCCGCCGGGGGAGAGATCGTCATCTTTGATCGCAGCTGGTACAACCGCGCGGGAGTCGAATATGTAATGGGCTTCTGCTCCGAAGAACAGTACAAGAAGTTTCTCAAGGACTGTCCGGCCTTCGAAAATGTGCTGATCAATAACGGCATCATTCTCCTGAAGTACTGGCTCGAGGTTTCAGAGAAAGAACAGCACAAGCGCTTCCTGGCGCGTATCGAGGATCCCTCCAAACGCTGGAAGCTCAGCCCCATGGATCTGGAATCCCACCGGCGCTGGTACGACTACTCGCGTGCGCGCGACGCGATGCTTGCCGCGACCGACACGTCCACGGCTCCCTGGTACATCGTGCCTTCTGATGACAAAAAGCGTGCCCGCCTGAACTGTATCGCCGACATACTCTCGCGTATTCCTTATGAGGAGGTCCCTTATAAGCCTCCGAAGTTGCCTGGGCGGCAGAAGCCGAAGGGTTATAAGGAGCCGAAGCAGACACGCAAGGTGATACCGCAGCGCTGGTGACGCAGGCCTGGCTGCTTAGAGTGCGGAACGCCGGGAAACTCACAACGAGGGACGAGAGCTTGTCTGCTGCCGCCGATCATCACGGCCCCCTAGCCATTCCTAAGTGGCTCCTCTCCTATCGCAAGGAATGGTTGCGGCCGGACATCATTGCCGGAATGACCGCGGGAGCCGTGGTCATCCCAAAGGCGATGGCGTATGCCACCATCGCAGGGCTGCCTGTCCAGGTAGGACTTTACACAGCCTTCCTTCCGATGGTGATCTACGCGGTGCTTGGCACTTCGCGAGTGCTTAGCGTGAGCACCACTACAACACTGGCCATTCTGGCAGCCGCCGAACTCGGCGAGGTGGTCCCCAATGGAGATACGGCCGCGCTCGTGGCTGCCTCGGCTACGCTCACGCTCATCGTTGGAGCGATGCTGGTAATTGCCTCGGTTCTGCGTCTGGGCTTCGTGGCAGCATTTATTTCTGAGCCGGTACTTGTGGGTTTCAAGGCCGCTATCGGGGTGGTGATCGTTGTGGATCAGCTCCCGAAGATTCTCGGGGTTCATTTCCCACGCGGAACATTCGTCCAGAACCTGTTGGCCACCCTTCACAGCCTCCCCAAGACATCGCTGGCGACGTTGGCGGTGGGAGTCTCAATTATTGTGCTGCTGCTTTCGATCGAGCATTTTCGTCCCAAGGCACCAGCTCCACTGATTGCGGTAGCGGCCGGAATCGCTGCCGCGTACTTCTTCAACTTGCAAGCGCGGGGTGTCGAGTTGGTTGGCCACATACCGCAGGGCCTGCCGTCGTTTACTCCACCGGTTTTGACACTGGCATCCCGGCTTTGGCCGGGCGCATTGGGCATTGCCCTGATGAGTTTCACAGAGACGATCGCGGCTGGCCGCGCATTCGCGCAGGCTGATGAGCCGACGCCGCACGCTAACCGTGAATTGCTGGCGACAGGACTCGCCAATGCGGGTGGAGCGCTGTTCGGAGCAATGCCGGGCGGGGGTGGCACGACGCAAACCGCCGTCAATCGACTGGCGGGAGCGCGCACCCAGCTTTCGGAACTCGTGACCGCGAGCATGACGCTGGTCACGATGCTTCTGCTGGCGCCTTTGCTGGCCCTGATGCCGCAAGCGACACTTGCCGCCGTTGTTATCGTTTATTCCATTGGGCTGATAAAGCCGATGGAGTTTCGCGAGATTCTAAGCGTTCGTCAAACCGAGTTCCTCTGGGCGCTGGTTGCGTTTGCGGGTGTGGTGATGGTGGGGACACTCAAGGGAATCCTCGTGGCAATTATCGTGTCGCTGGTGGCGCTGGCTTATCAGTCGGCTGATCCCCCGGTTTACGTTCTCGGACGCAAGCCCGGCACCAATGTTTTTCGGCCGCAGTCGGAAGAGCACCCTGAAGACGAGTCCTTTCCTGGATTACTGTTGCTCAGGCTCGATGGGCGCATGTTCTTCGCCAATGCTGCACACATCTCGCACAAGATCAAACCCTTGATCAAAAACGCGCAACCGCGGGTGGTTGCGATCGATCTCAGCGGAGTTCTCGATGTTGAGTACACCGCGCTGAAGATGCTGATTCATGCGACCCTGAAAGAGCGCGAGCGCGGTGTCAGCCTTTGGCTGGTTGGCATGAATCCTCAGGTACTGGCCATGGTAAATCGATCACAACTTGGGCAACTGCTGGGACGACAGGCTATGCTCTTTAATTTGGAAGTGGCAGTTGCCCGGTATTTAGGAGCAGCAGCAAGCGCGGAAGCCAGAGGGAAGTAGCATTGGGGAAGACTGCCGAGGCGTTTCACAGATCCTCTGCGGCTCATAAATCCGAGGTCACAGCCAGAAAAGGGGCCATGTCGCAGATTAAGAAAATCGCGATTAATACCGGTGGCGGTGACGCCCCAGGGCTGAACGCAGTGATTCATGGTGCGGTGTATGCCGCTCGTGGACTGGGCTGGGAGATCGTCGGCATTCGCGAGGGCTATGACGGAATGCTTGAGCCGGACCGGTATCCCGATCGTGGTTTGATCGAGCTGCGTCGTCCGATGGTGCGAGAGATCCCTCATCTTGGCGGTACGATTCTCGGCACAACCAATCGCGGCAATCCGTTCCGTCGCGTTGTCAGACTGAACGATGGCAGCACACGGGAAGTCGATTGCTCTGATGAGCTCATAAAGCGATTTCGCGATGAAGGCATCGATGCGCTGATTGCAGTCGGGGGTGATGGCAGCCTGACCATTGCCGATCAACTGCGCAGGAAAGGGCTGCGCGTGGTGGGCGTGCCCAAGACGATCGACAATGATCTCGAGTCGACCACACTCACCTTCGGATTCAATACCGCTGTTTCTTTCGCGACCGAATGTATTGATCGCCTGCACAGTACCGCACTGTCGCACCGGCGCATCATGGTGGTTGAGGTGATGGGACGTTATGCCGGCTGGATCGCACTGCATGCCGGTCTGGCAGGGCGGGCTGATGCCATTCTCATTCCGGAAGTCCCATACTCAATTGAGACGGTCGCGGCGCACCTGAAACATAAGCACCAGGAAGGCAAGCCATACTCCATCGTTGTTGTCGCGGAAGGCGCCAAGCCACAGGGCGGAGATGTCACGGTCAAAGCTCGGGAGGCGGGACGAGCGGAGCGCCTGGGGGGCGTCGCAGAGGTCGTGTCGGCCCAGCTACAGGAACTCACCGGAAAAGAAACCCGCAGCCTCGTGCTGGGCCATCTTCTTCGCGGAGGCGAGCCAACGGCCATGGATCGCAACCTCGGAGTCACCTTTGGCGCCGGCGCGGTGTATGCCTTGTCGAAAGGGATGGACGGAGTGATGGTGGCGCTGCAACTCCCGCGCCTGGCATTTGTACCGCTGCAAGAGGCAATTGCAAAACTGAAGCTCGTGCCTCCAGACAGCGAGTTCGTGCTCGCCGCGCGAATTCTTGGTATTTCCTTCGGAGATTGATTGTGTTAGACGGAATTCGGGCCGCCTTCGTTTCGACCGCTCGGCTGCTGGATTAGCGCGGTCAGGGAGAGCCAGTCTTGGAGAGCCTATTCAATATGCCGGTATTGGTGTTCGTGCTTTCTCTCATAGTGATGTGGTTGTCAGTCCAGGGTGGCGCATTTATCCGCCGCTTGCGCTCCACTCCAGAAGAGGACAGAGACGATCTGGGGCTGGTGACAAACGCCAGCCTGACGCTGCTGGCCCTGATCATCGGATTCAGCTTCTCCATGGCTGTAAGCCGTTACGATCAGCGCAAGAACTACGAGGAGGAAGAAGCGAATGCCATCGGCACCGAGTATGTCCGGGCCGACTTGTTGCCACCCGCCGATGCCGCGAAAGTTCACAACCTGCTGGGGCAGTATCTCGACCAGCGGATCTTGTTCTACACCGTTCGCGACTTGACTCGTCTGCAACAGATCGACAAAGACACGGCACAATTGCAGAATGACATGTGGTCCGTTGTGCAACATGCAGGCGCAGCCCAGCCCACGCCGGTACTGGCGTTAGTTGTTTCGGGAATGAACGATGTCTTGAATCGGCAGGGATACACGCAAGCCGCCTGGTGGAACCGCATCCCGACCGGGGCATGGACGTTGATGGCAGCGCTTGCCATATGTTGCAGCGTGCTCATCGGTTACGGCGCTCATCGTAGAGAAACCCTGCTGTTCACAGTATTGCCGTTCGTGGTGTCGGTTGCCTTCTTCCTCATTGCCGACATCGACAGTCCGCGCAGAGGAGTCATTCGCGTGGCTCCGCAGAATCTGACGAGCCTCTCTCAATCGCTGCCTAGGCAGCAGTAACGACTAATTCTGTCCCCGATACATTGTCGGCAACAGCGAAAATCCAGCTCCTAACGCTCGGCAGCTATCGGAGGTATGATCGCGTCCATCACCGGAAGCGGCCACACTATGCCTCAGCTTGCCATCGTGGCCGTTGTTCCGCTGCACCAATTCGCGCTTGCAGGACGACATCTTAGGAGCTGAACACGAGAACGACGGCCGGAAAACCGTGCGCGGCAAATCTCGAAGACAAAACTCTCGGGACAAGAAGAGTTGGTGAAAGCGATTATGCCGACAGGATCTTGCTGAAGGCAACCCTGGTGCAATGAACATAGCTGATGGGAAACCGAAGAACAGGGGACAATCGCTTTTCGCTTATCGGCCCCTAATATCCCCCTGATCTGAAACTTGCGAAGTCTGTAAAGTGCCAGAGAATACTGGCGGGGTCGACGGGACTCGAACCCGCGGCCTCTGCCGTGACAGACTAGGAGCATTTGGTTTTTCAACAACTTACAACCGCGTGGAGACTGCCTAAGTACACGCAAGTTATAGAAGACGGCGGTTCTTGTGGGTTGGATTGTGGGTTAGCAAATCTGGCAGCGTGATGGTCCACCACAGGTCAAGTTCAATTCGCCGCTACTGCAACCGATCAGTATGCTTTAGCCAG